>Ga0105240_10004805_pt1 | contig 20362 bp, 20 predicted proteins | sample KBSC54metaG_FD_80426 | JGI IMG/M metagenome (GOLD analysis project Ga0105240, IMG submission 80426) | Corn rhizosphere microbial communities from Kellogg Biological Station, Michigan, USA - KBS C5-4 metaG | ecosystem: Host-associated > Plants > Roots > Rhizosphere > Soil | place: Michigan, USA... | reverse complement strand
CCTCCAGCGCGAGCGGCGGGCGCCTGACCAGCCGTACCCGACGACGTCCCACCCGTCCTTCCGGCGGACGTTGCCCCGGGGGTTACCGCACCTGGCGGTGCCGCTCCCGCACCCGAGGATTGCGCCGACGGGTTCGAAATCTCCGCGGAGCTCTGCTCCCTCTTCCCATTGACATGCCCGCGGTACCAACTCACCGCCCCCCAACCAACAGCCGCGACCGCCACAGCCCCCACGATCAACGGCACAAACGAGTGTCGCTCCACCTGCCGTGGAGGAGCCGGCTGCGAGTCGATGACCGCCCGGATCACGAGACGTTGAGGAGGCTCACGGCGCTCCGGCTTCCCGGTGGCCGGCGCGGCGGCCGGTCCCTGGGCAGCCGTCACTGGCACCGCAAGCGCCTCCGCCGAAGGCCCTTTTTTGAGCCACTCCTGCAGATCCGCCACACTGGGGCGCTCAGCGGGATTGCGCAACAAACAGCGGCGCAAAATGTCGCCGAACGCCGCCGGAATACCCTGCGGCAACACCACCAGGTCAGGACGCTCGGCGGATCGCAGCGGAGCCCGTTGAGTCAATGCCTGGCACAGCGTGACGCCCAATGCCCAGATGTCCCCCGCCGTCGAGAAGCTGCCATCGCGCGCTTCGGGCGGATTGTGAATGGACAACATGCCGATACTCGCCGTAGCGTCATTGGCCGGACGAATCGTGTCGCTCGCCAGGGCGAGTTGGTTGCCGACCACCAGGACATTGGACGGCTTCAGTTGGCCCTGCACCAGGTCCCGGGTGTGCAGGAACGCCAGGGCCTCCAACGTGAGGGGCAACATCTCACGCACTTCGGCTTCGGACAGCGCCCGATGCTGCAGAAGTTGCGCGAGATTCTGCTCCGCGTAGTCCATGACCACGTAGAGGTAATGCGATCCGCCGAGCTGACAGCGCCCCGTTTCCAGCAGCCGGATCAGGTGCGGATGCTTCAGGCTGGCGGCAGCCCCCCAATGGGAAAGCTGCGACTCCGCCAGCGTCGGAATGGCCGGCACCAGCTTCAGAGCAACGTTGGGAAGATTCTGCTCGGCGTATTCGGTAAGAAAAACACCACTGTGGTCCGAACTTCCAAGACAGCGGCGTAACGGAAATGCTCCATTGACCGACTGCCCTTCCCAGCGAATCCACGACTCGCTCACGGGTGGTCTCTGGGTTTCCACATCCATCACTCATGCCCTCGAAAAAATGCAATGCGAAGATATCATTCCGCGAGCGGTTTGCTGAGCTTGGTCTCGAGTGAGAACTTGAGCAGTAACCAGGCGATTAGGACGCATAAATGCATAATCTGCGGATCCGGGAATGTATTCTGGTAAGGAATTGGCCCTGTCCGGGAGTCCTTGATGAGCCTGACTGTGCTGCGAGATCTCGCCTGCCGACGCGGCGCCTGCGCGCTGATTGCGATCAAGGAGCGCAGCCGCTGTAAAACCCGGCTCGCCGAAGTCCTGACGCAACCGGCACGCCTGGAGCTGGCACGCACCATGCTCAGCTCCGTGCTCCACGCGGCCACAATGGCTCAGACGGTGCACACGGTACTGGTCATCAGCCCTGAGCGGGACACCTTGCCCGCCGATATTCCGGTGCTCGCCGATACCGGCGAATCCCTCAACAGCGCGCTCATGCAAGCCCATCGTAGGGTCCGGGAATCCGGTTGCCAGGAAATCGTCGTGCTGCCCGCCGATTTACCCGAAATCACCGCCGGGGACATTGACGAGCTGGTCCATGCGGGACGTATCGGGGGCTTTGCAATCGCGCCGGACGCAGCCGGTGTGGGAACCAATGCGCTCTGCCTCGCTTCCCCGGCCCCGTTTCAATTTCAATTCGGACCGGATAGCCACAATCTGCATGTGCGCGAGGCACAGCGCCTCGGCCTCAGCCCTCGCGTGGTCCGGCGCGCCGGTCTGGAGCTCGATGTCGACCTCCCGGCTGATCTCGAACGCATGGGAGGACAGCCATGGCTGACACGACTCCGGGCCTGAAGCACCTGTTGGATGCCGCGGCCCGGGGCCGACGCCTGACGGCGGACGAGGCACTCGCTGAGCTACCGGATGCGCCGGCTGAGACACTCATGCCGATAGCCGAAGAGCTCACCCGGGCCGGGTTCGGCACAAACGTGACCTACTCGCGCAAAGTGTTCATCCCCCTGACCCAACTGTGTCGGGATGTTTGTCACTACTGCACTTTCGCCAAGTCCCCGAGAAAGCTCAGCCGCGCCTACTTGAGCGCCGCAGAGGTACTCACCATCGCCCGCGCGGGCAAGGCTGCCGGCTGCAAGGAGGCTTTGTTCACCCTCGGCGACAAACCCGAAGAGCGCTACACCGCCGCGCGCGCCGCTCTGGATGCGGCCAACGCCACGAGCACGTTGGATTACCTGCAGCGGATGGCACAGCTCGTCCTCGAGGAGACCGGCCTGCTGCCCCATCTGAATCCAGGTGTGATGGAAGCAGCGGACTTTCAGCGTCTCAGACCCGTGAGTGTGTCGATGGGGTTGATGCTGGAGAGCGCCTCCGATCGGCTATGTCAGCGGGGTGGCCCACACTTCGGCTCCCCCGACAAACTCCCGGCGCGCCGGCTGGCGACATTGAGGGCGGCCGGCGAGTTGCACGTCCCGATGACGACCGGCCTGTTGATCGGTATCGGCGAAACCCGTCGCGAGCGTATCGAATCGCTGTTGGCTTTGCGTGACCTGCATGACGAGCTCGGACACGTGCAAGAGCTCATTATCCAGAACTTCAAGGCCAAACCCGGGACAAAGATGGCCCGGGCCCCCGAGCCCGACCTGGAGGAGCAGCTTTGGACTATCTCGGCAGCCCGATTACTGTTCGGATCCGGCATGTCCATCCAGGCGCCACCTAACTTACAACCCGAAGGGCTCCCCCGACTGATGCAAGCCGGCATCAATGACTGGGGCGGTGTCTCGCCGGTGACCCCCGATCACGTCAATCCGGAAGCTCCGTGGCCTCACCTGGCCGAGCTCGAGCGTCAGACACAGGCCGCCGGCCGGGTCCTGCTCGAACGCCTCGCGTTACTGCCGGGTTATGCAACCCGAGCCGAGAAGTGGACCGACCCCAAAATAACTCCAAGAGTGCGCCGGGCGACCGACAGCCGCGGATTTGCCCGTCCCGATGGTTGGTATGCCGGCTCCGGGACCGAATTGCCGGCGAGTGCGGCCCGCTGGCAGGCAGCGGGACGTAAAAAAGCGTCCCCCGGCACCCGGATCACAGCGATCGTCAACGCCGCGCGTGACGGACACGTCGTGAGCGAATCAGACATCGTGCGCCTCTTCAGCGTCGAAGGCGCTGATCTCGAGGAGGTGATCGCGACCGCGGACAGCCTGCGGCACGCATCAGTCGGCGACACCGTGACCTACGTCGTCAACCGTAACATCAACTACACCAACATCTGCCTCTACCATTGCGGTTTCTGCGCCTTTTCCAAGGGCCGCGGAGCAACCGATCTGCGTGGTCCCGCCTACAACCTCGACCTGGAGGAAATCGCGAGACGCACGCTCGAGGCCGCCGCGGCGGGCGCCACGGAAGTCTGCCTCCAGGGCGGCATTCATCCGAGCTTCACGGGCGACACGTACCTGGGCATTGTCAGGACGGTCAAGGAAGCCGTGCCTGGAATGCACGTACACGCCTTCTCGCCACTGGAAATCAAACACGGTGCCGGCACGCTCGGACTTCCCATTGCCGCATACCTGGAGCGCCTGGCCCAGGCCGGCCTCTCCACACTCCCCGGCACGGCGGCAGAGATCCTGGACGATGAAGTCCGCGCCATCATCTGCCCCGACAAACTGAGCACCCAGGAATGGCTCGAAGTCATCGGCACGGCCCACGAAGTGGGCTTGAAGACGACCGCAACGATCATGTATGGCCATGTGGAACAGCCGGTTCATTGGGCCCGTCACCTGTTACGTCTGCGTGAGTTACAGGAGCGCACCGGGGGCATTACGGAGTTCGTGCCGTTGGGCTATGTCCACATGGAGGCACCCCTCTGGCGTAAGGGACGGACCCGGTCGGGGCCGACATTGCGCGAGGCTGTACTCATGCACTCGGTGGCGCGCCTGGTGTTGCATCCCTTGATCCGGAATATTCAAACCTCCTGGGTGAAGATGGGTGACCGAGGCGCGGCGCTGTGCCTGGATGCCGGGGCCAACGACCTCGGCGGCACCCTGATGAACGAGTCCATTACCCGTGCCGCGGGCGGCGTGCACGGCCAGGAGCTCGACGCCGGGAAGCTCCAGGCGTTAGCTCACAACATCGGGCGACCGGCACGTCAGCGCACCACACTTTACGGTACGCCTGAGTCCTCGAAGGAGAGCCATCTTGCTGAGACTGGGTTACAAGGCGTCCGCGGAACAGTTCGGCCCCAACGAGTTGCTGAGCTTTGCCGTTCTGGCTGAACAGCGCGGCTTTGACTCTGTTTTCATCAGCGATCATTTCCAGGGGTGGCGCCACACCGACGGTCACGCCCCGTTTTCCATGGCGTGGCTGGGCGCGTTGGGGGCACGCACATCCCGCATTCTGATGGGCACGAGCGTGCTCACGCCGACCTTCCGTTATCACCCCGCCATTGTTGCGCAGGCTTTCGGGACCCTGGGGGCGATGTATCCCCAAAGAATGATTCTAGGTGTCGGAACCGGAGAGTCACTCAACGAAGTGCCTGCCACGGCCGCCCCTTGGCCGGAGCCGAAGGAGCGCACGGCACGACTCAAAGAGGCCGTCGCCCTGATTCGCCAGCTCTGGAGCGAGCAACGAGTCAGTTTTCGCGGTCAGTACTATCAAACTCAAAACGCCACCATCTATGACAGGGCTCCCGTGCCGCCCTCGATCTATGTCGCTGGAGCAGGCCCGGTGATGGCCAAATACGCCGGCCAGTCCGGCGATGGGTTCATCTGCACCAGTGGGAAAGCGATGGATCTCTATGAGAAAACCTTGCTACCCAACGTCGCGGCCGGCGTCGAAGCGAGCGGACGACAGGCGCAGGATCTCGACATGATGATCGAGGTGAAGGTGTCCTTCGACACTGACGCTCGCCGGGCATTGGAAGACACCCGTCACTGGGGAGCACTGGCCCTCTCGCCCGAGGAGAAGGTCTCCGTGGATGATCCCCTGGAGATGGAAAAACTCGCTGACGCGCTTCCCGTGGAGCGAGCCGCAAAGCGTTGGATCGTATCGACCGATCCCGATGAGCAGGTGGAGAAAATCGGCGCGTACGTGCGCATGGGCTTCAGACACCTGGTCTTTCATGCCCCGGGCCCCGACCAGGCGAGATTTCTGAACCTGTATGCCGAAAGCGTACTCCCTCGGCTGCGCAAGGCATTCGGCTGACAGGGAGTATGATGTCCGCATGAGCTCCAATGCCGCCGAACTCCGCCTCACCGCCCTTCCCGACTTCCCGCACATCGTTCCGGGAGATGATCTCGCCGAGCTGGTCGTCAGGTCGCTCGCGCGCGCGAGCCTCGAGCTCCGCCGCGGCGATGTGTTGGTGTTTGCGCAGAAAATCGTCTCGAAGGCGGAAGGCCGCTGCATCGATCTCAGTACAGTGACTCCGGGCCCGCGCGCCCTGGAAGTCGCGCAAACCGTGCAGAAGGACCCCCGCCTGGTCGAGCTGGTCCTGCGGGAATCGCGGCGCATTGTGCGAATGGCAAAGGACGTGTTGATTGTGGAGCACCGCCTCGGGCTCATCATGGCCAACGCGGGCATCGACCAGTCGAACGTGGCCGAGCCGGGCAGCGGCGACCGGGCCTTGCTACTGCCGGAAGCACCCGACGCGAGCGCGGCCCGCCTGCGAAAGCGCCTTGATGAGCTCACTGGCACGGCCCCCGGTGTCGTGATCAGCGACAGCTTTGGTCGCCCCTGGCGTATGGGAACTGTTGGGGTGGCGATCGGCTGTGCGGGAATCGCCGCCACCATGGATCTGCGAGGCCAGGCTGATCTGTTTGGACGACCGTTGAGAGTCACGGTCGTCGGCCACGCCGATGAAGTGGCCTCCGCCGCCTCTATCGTCATGGGTCAGGCGAACGAATCACACCCGGTTGTCCTGGTCCGCGGGCTCCCCGATCGCAGTACTCATCAATCCGCTGCCGCCCTGATCCGTCCTTCAGAACAGGATCTGTTCCGATGAGCGGTCACGTCGTCGCGTTGTGCGGTGGTGTGGGGGGAGCGAAACTCGCGCACGGATTGTCGATGGCGCTGGCGACGGCCGATGCCGGCAGCCTGTCCATCATTGTCAATACGGCGGATGACTTCAAACACCTCGGGCTCAGTATCTCACCCGATCTGGACTCGGTGATGTACGCCCTCGCGGAGCTCTCCGACCCCGTGCGCGGCTGGGGACGCCGCGATGAGACCTGGAGATTCATGGAAGCGCTCAAAGGCCTGGGCGGTGAGAGTTGGTTTCAACTGGGCGATACTGACCTCGCCGTACACGTCGAGCGCAGTTGGCGCCTGGCCGGCGGCGCGACCTGCAGTGAAGTCACGGCCCACCTGTGCCGGACCTTGGGCATCACAGCCCAGGTACTGCCCATGAGCAACGACCCCGTGCACACTCGTGTATTGACCGAGGAGGGCTGGCTCGATTTCCAGGACTACTTCGTCCGCCGTCAATGTCAGCCCAGGGTCCGCGATTTCGAGTTCGCAGGCGCCGCACAGGCGAAACCGCAGCCGGACGCTTTGGCCGCACTTCAACGGCCGGATCTAAGGGCCGTCATCATCTGTCCGTCCAATCCCTTCGTGAGCGTCGAGCCTATCCTGGCAGTCCCCGGCATACGCTCCGCGTTGCGGGAAACCCGTGCGCCCGTCATCGCAGTGACACCGATCATCGGTGGGAAAGCCATCAAGGGCCCGGCGGCGAAGATGATGAGCGAGCTCGGCCTCGAGGTGAGCCCCGCGGCCATTGCGCGCCGCTATGCCGACTTCATTGATGTCTTTGTTGTGGATGAGTCCGATCCGGTCCCCGAGCCCGTACCCAACGTGAAGTTTTTGAGCGCGGCAACGCTCATGACCCGTGTCGAAGATCGACTGTGGCTGGCCCGCGCCGTATTGCATGGCGCGGACGCATTGGCCACGGAGTAACACCCTACTGACCTGGAGAAACATCATGGCAGAGCCCAACGGACCTAAAGAGCTTCCCAGTTGGATCCAGAATCACCTGGACCGCTATATCGCCACCAACGGTGAGGACGGTTACCTCTGGGATGCCAGCCTTGGCGGCGGCAAGGGCATGATACCCACCCTGTTGCTCACGACCGTGGGACGAAAATCCGGACGCGAGCTCACTCTGCCATTGATTTTCGGTCGGTCCGGGGAGGATTACGTGGTAGTGGCCTCCAAGGGAGGCGCCCCGGAGCACCCGGCGTGGTACCTGAACCTGGATGCCAACCCCAAAGTCAAAGTACAGGTCAAAGCAGACAAGTTCACCGCCCAGGCCCGCACAGCCAACGCACAGGAGCGCGCGGCGCTGTGGCCGAAGATGGTGGAAATCTACGGACCTTATGCCGACTATCAGAAAAAAACCGACCGGCAGATTCCGCTGGTCATATTGCATCGGGTTTGACGCTCGTCGCGATCGGTCGGCGCGAGGGTGCGGCGCACAGGCAACCCGCGAAGGGTGCGGCGCATGCAGGTTGGCCCGGGTGGGTGCGATGCGTGCATCGCACGGGCAACGCCCCGCGCCGACGTGACCTTGCGCCCGAGGCGCAGGCCGGTGCGGAACACCTGGGCCGGTGGGGCGTTCAGGCACTAGTCCCAAGGCGTTCACCTCGAGTCAGCTATGTTTACAGCAAGAAATTCCCGTACCCGTAAGTCGGCCGAGACTGAGCTGCGCAACCTGGTCGCAAGCTCCGAAGAGCTCCTGAAGAACCTCGGCGACCAGAGCGGTGATGCCGTGGCCGCCTTGCGAGTCAAGCTGAGCCGAAATATCGCGACTGCGAAGCAGCAAATGAATGTGATCGGCGAAGCGTTGGATTCCATCTCCACCGAGGTCGCGGAGGAGACTCAAAGCTTCGTCACCCGTCGGCCGTGGACCGCAGTGGCACTGGGCATCGCCATGGGCGTGGCCATAGGCACAACATTCATGGCGGTGAGCTCGGCGCGCCGGTAGATCCAGCGTCGCAGGCGCAAGAGCGCCTGGGTTGGGATTTAGCGATTCGCTTCCAACTGGCTCAGCAGAGCGTGTGACTCGCGCTCGTAGCCTTCGGCATCGCGGATGTAATCGAAGGCCCGCAGAACTTCGCGATGGTCGTGATTCCGCAAGCCTTGGACGTAAAGGCTGAGCGCCCGGGTCCAACTATCGATCACATGTTGGAGTAGCGCATCCGCGTCGGCTCGCAGCGGGGTGACCGCCGTCGGCGGCGCAGCCAATTCGGCGGAAAGCGTGTTCCACTGAGGAATCAACGACTGCTCCAGGCTATGGGCAAATTCCGCCTGGTTGAGCGCACCGGCCTGCAGGGAGTCGGATGCTACGGAAATCTCCAGCACCAACGCATCGAAACGACGCGTGAATTTATCCAGGTCGGCCAGGGCTCCAAAGTCGGCGACCGCCGGTAACGCACCCGGGACATGCATGGGCATAGGCGGAGGCGCGCTGGAGGTCCGGGATTTCGGAGGAGCCGGTGGAATGAAGGTCTCTCCCAGCCAGATCAATACAGCGATCAACACAATGGATGCCGCGGTCCACAGGACCGGCTGGGGCAAACGTGGCGGCGGATCTTCCCAGGCTTTCCGCCCTACCCATTCGATCTCGACCGTACTGTTAGTAGGCAACCGGCCTACGATTTCCGCCGCGGACCCGGCATCCTCCGCCCAGAAACAGAAATAACTGCGACGCGCCTCGTCCAGCAGGTCGACCCGAATGGCATCGCCTTCCCGATAGACCTCGCGAATCTCGCTCTGGTGAACGAAATCGACCGTACGGCGCAAACCCAACATCGTGAATCGCCTGGCGGTGATGCGCAGGCTGTGTTGGTCGATCAGGATCGAGCCGATGCCCACCCAGCCATAACTGTTGTGCGGCCTTTGTAACAGGCTGCGCAAGCCGGGAGTCTGGGTGAAGCGGACGGGAAACTCGCGGGGGCTGGAGGGGGGCACCGCCGCCAGTACGGGTCGTGTTGCACGCCGCTGTGTTGCAGTTGCAGTCATCGGATCCATCACCCCGTCTTGGAGAAAACAGGCCCGGCCAGCCACCCAAGCTTCGTTGAATCCGCACGGCGGCGCAAGAGCGCGCCGGATAGCGACACAAGACTATGATTTTACGGGGGTATTTTCAGGTCGCACTCAACCGGATCGAGCCATCCGATGAATGAATCCGGAACGACGGGCCACCGCCGTTCAACGTGCCGTGTACGTGAGACTTACTCAACACTCCCTGCACCTGGACAGGCAGGTCGAGCGTGATATGTCCGTCGCTGGTACTCACGTCGAGATTGGTTTTGAAATCCGGCGGCAAGGTCACCTCCACCGACCCGTCGGATGACGTGACCTCCCAGGCGGAAGAAATGGAAGATCCCGAAGCAACGCGGGCACCCACTGAGCCGTTGCCCGAATGAACGTCCAGGGAATCAAACCGCCCCTCGACCCTGACACTGCCATCGCTGCTGGAGGCTGCGCACGTTCCGTTGATCCCGGTCGCCCGGAGGCTGCCGTTACTGGTGCGCAATTTCACGGAGCCCTTCAAATCCCGGGCTTCGATCGAGCCATCGCTGGTGCTGATCTCGATGGTGCCGGTGAGCTGAGCGACCTTGACACTACCGTCCGACGTGTTGGCCTGAATATTGCCATTCAGGGCGGAGATCTCAACGGAGCCATCACCGGTCTCGAGCTGCAGATCGGCGCTCTTCGGCATCCGCACCTCGATGACGGTGTGCCGATTGTTGAAACCGACCACGTAGCTCCTCAGGTGCGCATTGAGCTCGATCACGTTGCCATCCTGCCGGGCATCGATACGCGGATCGTCGCCAACGCCGAAGCCCCATCCCCCTCCCTCGGTCTTGACCCGAAATTCCACTTGCTGGGTATCCGAGGTGGTCACCTGCACACTGCCATCATTGGTATGCACGTGGACAGTGGGCCGGCCGGACACGGAATAGGACTTCACCCACTCCGGGGTGTCGGCGCCCGCCGCCGGGCCCATCATCGCCAGAAACAAGGCACCGGCTAGTGTCAATCGAACGGGAGAATCCGTTATATCGCGCATCGCTCGAGAGCCTGAGTTAGTTCCTGTAGAGCATGCTAGCACGGCGGGTGCCACGGACGGCTCGACTCGCCGTATTCCCGGGGCGTCTCAACGCGGCCATGGGCCATCCCATGTTGCCGATACCGACAAACCCACGCGTATGCCGTGCTACTAACTCAAGGAAATATCACGCGCCTCGCGGCCAGCGGAGGCCAGAACCGCAATGGCCACAGCGGCTGCGGCGGCGATACAAGTCAGCGCGAAGGAGTAATTTTCGCCGTTCGAGGCCGCCAGCCAGGTCTGCAGAGGCAGATTGACCGAGGCGATGAGGTTACCCAGTTGATAGACGGTGCCGGGAAACGTGTCCCGCGCGCCGGCGGGGGACAACTCGTTCAAATGCGCCGGCACCACACCCCAGGCGCCCTGAACACAAACTTGCATCAGGAAGGCGCCGACCGCCAATCCAACCAGGCCAGGCGACCAGGCCCACAGGTAAATCACCGGCAAGCTCAACAGGCAGGCCACGATGATGGCGCGACGGCGCCCCACGGCCTGACTCCAGAATCCGAAAGTCCAGCCACCGATGATCGCGCCGATGTTGCAGATGATGAGAATGATGCCGACGGTGTGTGGATTGAATTTATGCTGTGCCTTGAGAAAGGTAGGATAGATGTCCTGGGTACCGTGACTGAAGAAATTGAAGGCGGTCATGAGAAGGATGCCGTACAGGACCATCCAGAAATGATGCCGTAACAGCTTCCACAAACTTTCTTTCGGCGCCGCCGCCGCGGAAGTCCACGCGGGCGACTCGGGCACATGGCGGCGGATAAACAACACCAGCACCGCGGGCAACAGGCTCAACATGAACAGGCCGCGCCAACCGATGGTGGTGTACAAGCTCGCATAAGCCACCGAGGCCAGCAGGTAGCCGAAGGGATAGCCCGACTGCAGTAACCCGGAGACCGGACCGCGCGCTTCAGGCCGGATGGATTCCATGGTCAACGAGGCCCCTAAGCCCCACTCCCCGCCCATAGCAATTCCGAACAGTGCGCGAATGATCAGGAACACCGTCAGGTTGGGAGAGAAGGCTGTGGCAAAGCCCAACACCGAATACAGCGCCACGTCGATCATCAACAGCGGCCGGCGTCCGAACCGGTCGGCGAGCCGGCCAAAAATAAATGCTCCGAGAGGACGGAAGCCCAATGTCAGGGTGGTGGCCACGGCCACGGCGGTTTTATCGGTACGGAATTCCCGCGCCACGTCTTCCAGCACGAACACCAGTACAAAGTAATCGAAGGCGTCCAGGGCCCAACCCAGGAAGGCGGCGGTCACCGCACGCTTCTCCGCCTTCGTCCACCCCTTCAAAGCACTCAGGTCGAACGGTCGGGACAGTGGCAGCGAGGTATCAGGCATGGCAGTTCGCGACACTCCTGCGGGCGGTTAAAAACGTTATCCGACGCACCGTAAAACTCCGGCCTTCAGGCCGGAGATATCAGGCGAAAACAGTGCGGAGAGTACCTCAATACTGTATAGGCGAGGACCTTTTTGCTCGCGATGCAGGCTGAGTTGACACCTGTCAAATCAGGGACAGTCCCAATCGGCTCGCGCTACACTTCGGGTATGTCGCTCAAGTCTTCCAACGCGGCTCAGCTCACCGAACGCACCCTGCATTGTCGCGTGCGCGATAAGCACGCCCGGTGGCTCCTCGAACAGGCGCGTGCCGTCAACTTCGTCTGGAACTACGACAACGAGCTCTCAGCCAAAGTGCTCGAGCGCGAAGGCCGCTTCCTCTCCGGTTTCGATCTGCACACGTACACCCGCGGAGCGACCAAGGCGGGACTGGAGCTGCACTCCCAGACGGTGCAGGCAGTGAATGAGGAGTACGCCCGGCGTCGCAAGCAGGCGCAGAAGGCGCGATTGCGCTGGAGGGTCTCGGATCGGAATCGTTCGAACTACTCTCTCGCCTGGATCCCCTTCAAGAAAAGCGCCATCCGCTACCGCAACGGCCAACTGCACTTCCAGGGGATGCCGATCGGACTGTGGGATTCCTACAGACTTTCCCAATATGAGCTCGGGCCCGGTTGTTTCGCGGAGGACGCTCGCGGACGCTGGTACCTGAACATCGTCGTCAAGCGCAAACGAGCTACAGAGGGCGTACTGCCGCTTTCCCGGGCTGTCGGGATTGATCTGGGGCTGAAAGACTTTCTCGCCACGAGTGATGCTCTCAAGGTTGAGGCGCAGCAGTTCTACCGCGACCAGGAACAGTCCCTTGCGATCGCGCAGCGTGCGGGCAAGAAAGCCCGGGTGCGCGCGATCCACGCCAGGATCAAACAGCGCAGGAAGGATTTCCTGCACAAGCTTTCAACCCGCCTCGTGCGCGAGCACGGGGCCATCTTCGTCGGCAACGTGAATGCCGCTGCCCTCAGTCAGACCCGACAGGCAAAATCAGTGTTGGATGCGGGGTGGAGCGCGTTCCGGACCATGCTTCGGTACAAGTGCGATGACGCACGGGTGTGGTTCGATGAGGTTGACGAGGCGTACTCAACCCAGACCTGCTCAGCGTGCAGCGCACGCTGCGGCCCCAAAGGTATCGCAGGTCTTGGAATAAGAGAATGGCGGTGCAAGCAGTGCGAGGCGGTCCACGACCGTGACGTGAACGCTGCCCGAAACATTCTCGCGGCGGGACGTCGCCGTCTTGCAGAAGGAATCCTCGCCCTTTCCGCGAAAGCGGCGGCCTGACAAGGCCGAGGGTGAGGAGGACGTCAATCTACGCAGCAGCCCCCCCTTGAAAGTCACGCTTTCGGTTGCTATCTCCTGGGGACCTTCTCTCTCCAAAGGAGCGACCGATGACCGCAACGACAGAGCGCGCCGTTTTAGCCGGTGGATGCTTTTGGGGAATGCAGGATCTGATTCGCCGTTTTCCGGGGGTGTCATCCACGCGGGTGGGCTATACCGGCGGCGACGTGCCCAACGCGACCTATCGCAACCACGGTACACACGCCGAGGCCATTGAGATCGTTTTCGACCCGCAGAAAACCAGCTATCGGCAGTTACTGGAGTTTTTCTTCCAGATCCACGATCCGACCACCCGCGACCGCCAGGGAAATGACATCGGCACGAGCTACCGCTCGGCCATTTTCTATACCAACCCCACGCAGAAGGCGGAGGCCGAAGACACCATTGCGGACGTGAATGCCTCGGGACTTTGGCCGGGCAAGGTGGTGACGGAAGTCGCTCCCGCCGGACCTTTCTGGGAAGCCGAGCCCGAGCATCAGGACTACCTGGAGCGTTATCCGAACGGCTACACCTGCCATTTCGTACGCCCCGGGTGGAAGTTACCCCATCGGAAAGTAGCGAGCTGAAGCAGTCTAAAGGCTGAAGTAACGGGCGGCCGCGGTCAGCCGCCCAAGGCTTGTTGAATACGCTCCAGCGGCAGCCCCTTGGTCTCCGGGAGATACCTCAACACGAACAAAAGCTGCAGCACCATCATGGCGCTGAAGAACGCGAACGGCAGCGACCTCGAGTACGTGGCTACTGTTGGAAACAGCGTCGCGATCACCGCATTCATGATCCAATGCGAGGCACTCCCGACACTCTGCCCGCGCGCGCGGACGGCTGTTGGAAAAATCTCGCTTAGGTAAACCCAGATCACAGCGCCTTGTGAGGCAGCGAACGAGGCAATGAAAATGACCAGCAACGGCAATAACAGCGCACGGCCGCTGCCGAGCGCCATGATGGCGGCGACACCGGCCTGGGCGAATGCGGTGACCACCGATCCCTAGCTGTCTGCCGCCCACTTGCGAGGAGCCATCCCTGGAGCCGTACCCCGGCCCGCCATCCATGGCGGGCGCTCAGCCCTATCGGGCTTCGCCCACAACGCCGCCGATACAGCCAGACCCAGCCCCCAGGGCGACAAGGCGAATACCGCGCGCAAGGATTGGGTGACTCCCGAAATCACGGCGGTGTCGAAGCCGAAAAGCAGTCCGGCCAGACTGGCCGCGACAATGATCCCGAGTGGCGAGCGTGCGAGCATGAGTTGGTTTATTCTACATGAGCCATGAGTGAAGCCATCCGTTTCGGAAGTCCCCAGGTGTCGGGAATCTGGCAATCACCCTCCCGACCCAAGGCCTGCTATGTTATGGCTCATGGAGCCGGTGCCGGAATGCGCCACGCGCTCATGGAAACCATTGCCGCGGGGTTGGTGGCGAACGGGGTAGCGTGTTTTCGTTATCAATTCCCTTACATGGAACGGGGCTCGAAACGCCCCGATCCTCCCAAGGTTTGTCATGCGACCGTGCGTGAGGCCGTGGCCGAAGCGGCGAAACTGACTTCCGTGCCCCTGTTTGCCGGCGGCCGCTCATTCGGCGGGCGGATGACCTCCCAGGCGCAGGCTCTGTCGCCATTGCCCGGGGTCCGCGGCCTGGCCTTCGTGGGATTTCCACTCCATGCGGCCAAGAAGCCCTCCACCGAGCGGGCCGAGCATCTGGATGCCGTCCAGGTACCCATGCTATTCCTGCAAGGTACGCAGGACGAGCTCGCCGAGCTGAAGCTGTTGAAGTCGGTCACACAGGGCCTGGGGAAGCGGGCCACCCTCACGCTGTTCGAGGACGCGGACCACTCCTTCCACGCCCCGAAGCGTAGCGGACGTACCGACGCACAACGACTCGAGGACCTGGTTGCCCACCTCACGGCGTGGATCAAGGCAAACTCCTGAGGACGCCGCTTTGCCGCCACAGCGGCATGCGGCAGGCGACAGCCCAACTCCCCCTCAAACAGGATCGTCAATCGAGCGTGCCAGCGGCGTAAACAGCTTCGGCCCCTGCTCGGTCATAGTCCAACAGTCCTCCAGCCGGATGCCGAACTCACCCGGGATGTAGATACCGGGCTCGTCCGAGAAGCACATGTTGGCCTGTAGCGGGGTCGAATCATTACGCACCAGGTAAGGGGCTTCGTGACCATCCAACCCAATGCCATGGCCGGTCCGATGCGACAATCCGGGTAGCGCATAGTTCTTGCCCCACCCTTTCTGCTCGTAGAACGCCCGCACGGCCTTGTCGATATTGCCGGTGGGAACCCCGATCCGCGCCGTCTCCAGGGCAATCTCCTGACCACGCTTGACGGTATTCCAAACTTCTCTCTGGCGCGGGGTCGGCTCACCAAACACCCAGGTTCGCGAAATATCCGACTGGTAGCCGTGCACCGTACAGCCGCAGTCCATCAATATCACCGAGCCCTCACGGAGGGTCTGAACGACCTTCGAGCCATGGGGGAAGGCACTCGCTTCATTCAGCAAGGCGAGCGAGAACTCGCCAGCACCACCCAGGGCGGCCGTCGCCTGGCTCATGAGATCGGCTACGTCAGCCGTGTGCATGCCCAACTGAAGATGCGCGTGGACATAGCGGAGTGCGGTCAGGGTGACATCGTTGGCGAGTTGCATCAGCGCCAGCTCCGCCGGCGACTTGAACATTCTGCAGGCTCGCACCAGCTCGTAGCCGGGGACCATCCGTCGCTGCTGGGTCAGGGCCTTGGTCACTCCATCGAGCACGTAGAAGCGCAGGTTGGCTTCCACCGCCAGCGGACCCGCCGGAGCATGACTGTCATTCAACACCCCCGCAATGAGCGCGAAGGGGCTCTGGTCTTCCTGCCACGTCCGGATTTCCGCCGGCACCTGCAGCATCTCATGGATCGAGGGCTGCTCGAAGAAGGGGGTGACAATGACGGTTGGCCCGGTCGCGGGAATCACCGCGGCAGTCACGCGCTCACTCAAATGCCACTGCACACCGGTGAAATAGTCGAGTGTCGAGCCCGACTCGACCAACAGCGCGGCGACTTTCTGCTGCTGCATCAAGCCCTGCAGCTTGTTGATTCGCGCGATCCGCTCCGCGGCGGAAATGGGCTGCGCTCCGGTCGTCATGGACTTCAACTCGCCCAGGCGCGGCTTCGCGCGCGAGACGGTAACAGCCGCTGCAGAGGTCGCAAAGGCCGCCGCGGCCATTCCCAGCACAGAGCGTCGAGTCGTCGTCATGTGATCACCCACGTCAATAAGCCAGCGCGCAGCCGTCGGCACGCATCTCACTCGCCGCGGCATAAACACGATCCTTGCCGTCGTGCCGGCTCTCGATACATTCGTAGCGGCCGAACCCACCGTCGGGTGCGCCTATCTTCCAACCTATCGCAGCCAACGCCGCGCGAGTGGCCTCGGGAATTCCGGTCTCCAGGCGCAACAGACCGGTGGGACCCATGCCTGGCGCATCCTCACCCATCGACTGCGATGAGCCCTCATGGTGCCAGCGGGGACTGTCGCCCGCCGACTGGATTTCCAGCCCGTAGTCACGGCGATTGACAATGATCTGGGTCTGGCCCTGGGGCTGCATGTCACCGCCCATGACCCCGAAGCTCATCCACGGCTGGCCGTCACGAGCCGCGAAGCCCGGAATAATGGTCTGGAACGGCCGCTTACCCGGCGCAAAGAGGTTGGGATGGCCGTCCACCAGGCTGAACAACTGCCCGCGGTCCTGGAACATGAAACCCAAGCCATCCGCCACCAGTCCCGAGCCCATGCCGCGGAAGTTGGATTGAATCATGGAGACCATCATTCCGCTGGAGTCCGCCGCCGTGAAATAGGTCGTGTCGCCGTGAGAGGGCGCCTCACCCGGATGGACCGGCGTCAGAATACTGCCGGGTTGAATGAGCTTCGCGCGCTGTGCCGCATACTCCTTCGAGATCAGCCACTCGACCGGTACCTTGGAGAAATGGGGATCGGCGTAGTAACGCGCCCGATCCTCGTAGGCCAGGCGCTTCGCCTCGACCTGCAGGTGGATGGAGCGCGGCGACTGGAAGCCGGCGCCGTGCATATCGAAGTTCTCGAGAATATTGAGCATTTGCAGGGTCGCAATACCCTGCGTGTTGGCACCGAGGGCATACACGTCGACACCCCGGTAGTTGGTTTTGTACGGCTCGACCCACTCGCTGTGATGAGCCGCGAGGTCTTCGGCACTCAACCACCCACCGATACGTTTGAAGTAAGCGTCTATGGTCTTTGCGATCGGGCCCTCGTAGAACGCATCGCGCCCGCCGTGTGCGATCAGGCGGTAGGTACGCGCGAGATCCGGGTTGCGAAACACGGCGCCCGCCGCAGGCCCCGCCCCGTAGGTGTGAATGGCGTTGTCGTTCTCGCCGATTTCGGCCTGGCGACTGCGGAAAATCGCCATGTTGGCGCGGATGTACCAGGCGATCATGTCGGGAACCGGTGTGCCCTCTTCCGCCATGTGTATGGCAGGCTCGAAAAGGTCAGCCCATTTCAGGCGGCCGTAACGCTGGTGCAGAGTCCACCAGGCATCGCAGGCACCGGGCGTTGACACCGTGACCGGGCCCACCGGCGGCAATGCTCCATCCTTGGCGTGGGCGCGTGCGATTTCCAACGTGAGCTTCCGAGGTGAGGCACCCGATCCGGCCAGTCCCACCACTTTGCCCAGCTTGGGGTCCCACAACATGACAAAGCAGTCCCCGCCCAGGCCGCTCGAGGTCGGCTCCAGAAATCCCAGGCAGGCATTCATGGCAACCGCTGCATCGACGGCCGAGCCACCGCGCTTGAGAATTTCAATGCCGGTCAGGGTCGCCAGAGGATGGGCGGTTCCCGCAGCTCCCGAGCGCCCATACACGGCGGTCCGGGACGCGAAACTCGCCCCGACAACCCGGTTGCCGGCATGAACGTCATTCCGAATGAAGTGATCTTCGCCAGGCTCCCAAGCCGAGGCTTGTGCCGTTTGAGAGCCGCCCGCGGTTTCGGTGGCATTCACGGCATCCGAGCGAGCCGCGAGCAGTGGGGCCGCCATGGCGGCCGCGGGAACGGTGGCAAGGAACGTCCTTCGGTGCATTCTGGTTCTCCACAATCCTGATTCTTCTCTTTTAACTGTCGCTCCGGCGGGCGTGCAACATGCAACGCCTCAAGTTGGGCGCCATCATGAACCTGATGCCTGCAACGGGTCCCGTCAGCCGCAATGAGGGCCTCCGGGCGGCCCCGGCGCTACCAGCCCAATCTCGACCAGACGCCCGAATGGAATCGCGGTGCGTACCTGGTGGAAGCCCTGGAGCATTGCGGCGAGGCCGTGGACATGAGCACCAAACACCTGAAGCCCTCTGACGTGCGGGCAATGGTGGTGTACCTGCGCTCCGTGCCGTTCACTCCTGACAAAGTCAGGGCCGCAGCGGCGGCGCAGAGCGGCTGAGTCACGCCGCCTGAACGACAATTCTTCCCGCCGCGTGTGCTTTGCCGCTCGGCTTGATGCGAATTTCTACATCCTGGCCCAGTGCCAGCAGAAAAGTCATCAGTCGCTCGACCGAAAAGCCGTCGAGCTTGTAGTTTTTCAGTGCCGATACTTTGGGTTGGTTGATCTTCAGAATCGCAGCCGCCGTGTTCTGCGCGAGTCGCCGCGCATTGATGAGACGGACGATCTCGACTGCAAGCCGCACCTTGATATTGAGCTCCGCAGCGTCGGGTAACCCCAGTTCAGCGAACACATTGCCTGAGCTTGTTTCGACTTCGATGTGTTTAACTCGCCTCTTTGCCATGGCGATTCTCGTAGTCAGCCCGCGCGGCCTTCAATCGCTCACGAATGAGCATGACATCTGTTTGTGCGGTTTTCCGCCCCTGAGGCCTGACCCTTCACCCTTCCAGGTCTTGGCCGCAGGATGCTTGCCACCCTGTTGGGCAACACCCAGAACGACACCCATTGCACGCCGAACAGGCTGCGGCATGGCCAAGAGATCCTTCTTGGACGAGCCAACCCAATGGAGCGGTCGCTCGCCTGAAATCGGAACACTCCGCATAGCATATCCTAATTCTGGGATATTTGAAAATCGACGTCATCCCAAGCAGCGCTACCGGCGCTGCTTCACTCAGTCAGTGGTTGGAGAAGGCTCAGTATAAACAGCCGACGCGACCCGGCTAACCCGCTAAATCTGGCGATTTCGCCTAAAAACGTCTGTGCAACTCGCGAGCCCTGAGCATGCCGCGACTCTCGTGCTCCTGTTTGACGGCCGTCCGCGCGGCGTCCAGTACAGCGCGCGCCTGCCCGACTCGCCCGGACTGCCGCCACAGGGAGGCCAGACTGGTGGCAATGCGAAGCTGCCACCCCGCAGCGTCTTGCGAGCGTGCAAGGTCTGCTGCCTTCACGAACAGCACTTCTGCACGAGCAGGACCGTCAAAAGTGCCACTCTGGAGCACTCTTTCCCCTTGGACACGCAATAACTCCGGAGCACACCAACTCGGAAGGACTTCGCGAGGCGCGGCTCGGCTGTGGGTGGGCACTCGCCCCGGATCGATGGTCAGCAGAGTTTGCGCGGGGAGCTGCGCCCTCATTCGTCTCACACGCCACCGGCGGGGCGGCGGTTCTACGCCCTCCCGCGGACAATAGAAAACGATCGCTCAGGCGTGCTGCCAGATCCTGGACTCCCAACATGTCCAGGCTTGCGGCAACCAACCCGATGGCGAGTGGCTGTCGTGCCGTCCACGGATGGAACCACGCTGGCGGACGGGTCTTCATTTGACAATGTCAGGCCGATCCCGGTGGCCACCGTGGCCATCACCAGCGAAGCGTTGGCCTACCCTGCGAGTCAACGGGCCGGAAGGATACTGACGTGCTCCGGGCTCGGCGCGTTGTGGGCCGCTCTTGGTTCGCCAGGCTCGAGGATCAGGACACCGGCAAACGAATAGCCGCCTCCCGGCACATGACGATGTAGCCGCCGTCGGCTCCCTGGTCCCCGCAAGCACACCGCAGGACTGTAATGTGGACCCGCAGGTTGGTCTCTTCGACCACCGTGTTGGGCCATACCGCTGCAATCAATTCCAGATGCAGCCAGCGGAGCTAAGGGCCAGCCGCTTCCGAATAGACCGCTCCCGCGTCCACGCTATCTCAACCCGATCAGAGAGTATTTGCAAAAACGCGCATTGTTGACCGCCGCCGGCGGCAACGACCAAGCGCAGTGCGGCAAGAGGGGGATAGAAGGAGAACCGAGGGGTTAAATCGATTTTAACCCGGATCAGACAGACCCGATCCGGCAGACACCCAACCCCGGCCGGCGTGTTGCACAGCCGGGGTCTTCGGAAGTTACCGCGAGTCTATTTCTTCTTGGCGGGAGCCCGCCGACTCTT
>Ga0105240_10004804_pt1 | contig 20365 bp, 18 predicted proteins | sample KBSC54metaG_FD_80426 | JGI IMG/M metagenome (GOLD analysis project Ga0105240, IMG submission 80426) | Corn rhizosphere microbial communities from Kellogg Biological Station, Michigan, USA - KBS C5-4 metaG | ecosystem: Host-associated > Plants > Roots > Rhizosphere > Soil | place: Michigan, USA... | reverse complement strand
GCGCTATGCACGATCGAACATTGGCCCAGCATTGTCCGAACATTGGGAATCGCCAACTTGCGGCGACCACGACAAACTGACCATCGTAAAGGGCCCCCGTCTCGTTATTGCGAAACACGATGAAGCTGCTCCTGCTCGAAGACGATGAAGCGACCCGGGCACAGGCCGTCCGTCAGCTGACGGCGGCCGGCCATGTCGTCGAAGCATGCGGGACTGGCGCGGACGCCATCTTCCTGGCCACGCAAGGCGACTACCGCGTCATCATCCTGGATCGGATGGTACCGGGCATCGACGGACTGTCCGTGCTGAAGGCCCTGCGCGCGGCCGGCATCCGCACCCCGGCGCTGCTGCTGACGGCGATGGACGGCATCGACGACCGCGTGGAAGGCCTGGAGGCGGGCGCCGACGATTATCTCGTGAAACCCTTTGCCGCCGCCGAACTCGTCGCGCGCGTGAACGCGCTTTCGCGCCGACCACCGATGTCGGACACCGCCGTCGTCGCGACGGTAGGGGATCTCACGATCGATCGGGTCAAGCGCACGGTGGTCCGCGCCGGCCAGCGCATTGAACTCCAGGCGCAGGAGTTCAAGCTGCTCGACTATCTCATACAACATTCGGGTGAAGTCGTGACACGCACGATGCTGCTGGAAAATGTCTGGTCCTTCCACTTCGACCCGCAGACCAACGTGATCGAAAGCCATATGAGCCGGTTACGGGCGAAGATCGATCGCGGGTTCGCGAAGGATCTGATACAGACCGTGCGCGGCGCGGGTTATCGGATTGATGGCTGAGGCCCGGTCGACGAGCCAGAGTCCGTTCCGGAGCGGTGCCTTCCGCTTCGCATTGGTGTTCGCGGGTGTCTTCGCCGTCGCTGCCCTCCTGATCCTCGGCATGGTCCACCACCAGGTCGGTCGCTATGCGCACGATGCGATGGCCGGCACGCTCAAGACCGAGACGGCGACGCTGATGGCGGAAGATCGCGGCGCGATCGCCGCCGAGATAGCCCGCCGGATGCAGGCCGCGCCCGACGGCACCTTCCTCTATCTGCTGCTCGATCCGACGGGCCGGCCGCTCGTCGGCACCGTGCCCAGGACTGCGGCACGCGTCGGATGGGGCCAGGTGATCATGCGGGAACATCCGCCGACGCCGGCTGATCCGGAACGCCCCGAGCGCCTGGTGACGCTCGGCACCCGACTGGCCGACGGATCGCTGCTGGTAGTGGCGACCGACGGATACGACGTCGACAAGATGGGCGGCCACATGATCCGCTTCACGATCCTGTGGGCGATCGCGATCACGCTGACCGCGCTGGTCGGCGGCTGGATGGCAGGGTGGGTCTTTCTCCGGCGGCTCGGGGCCACCAACGCCGCCATAGAGCGAATCGTGTCGGGTCGCACCGAGCAGCGCCTGCCGATGATCGGACTGGCGCCCGAACTCGACGATCTCGCCCGCAACATCAACCGGATGCTCGATCGGATAGACGGGCTGATGGAGGGGTTGCGCCAGGTGTCAACCGATGTCGCCCACGACCTGCGCACGCCCCTCACCCGGCTGCGGCAGATGCTCGAAGCCGCGCGGGAGGCTCCTGGCCGGGAGGACACCGACGCGGGGATCGATGTCGCTCTCGTGCAGGCCGACAAGCTCCTCGCGACCTTTCGCGCTATCCTTCGCCTTGCCCAGATCGAGGGCGGCGGCCGGCGCACGCCTTTCACATCCGTCGACCTCGGCGGGCTTCTCAAGACGCTGATCGAGACCTACGAGCCGGTCGCGATCGATGCGGACCACGACCTCGTCGCCGTGCTCGTCGCGGACGCAACCGTCCATGGCGATGCGGAGCTTCTCGCCCAGCTGTTCGCCAACCTGATCGAAAACGCCATCATCCACACGCCGCCGGGAACGCGGGTCTCGATCGACGTCACGCGGGCGCCCGATGAAGTCAGCGTCATTGTAAGCGACAACGGGCCGGGCGTGATCGCGAACGAGCGCGAACGGATCGTGCGGCGCTTCTATCAGGTCGATCCCAGTCGCGGCAGCGGAAGCTCCGGCCTCGGGCTGTCGATCGCGAACGCGATCGTCACCCTGCACGGCGCGCACATGGCGATCGGTGACGCGGGCCCCGGGCTCCGGGTCGCCGTCAGCTTCCAGGAGCGGGGCGTTGGAGCAGCGGGGGCGTTGGACCGATGCCGAGACGCCCTGGGCTGATCTCTCTAGGTCGGCGGGAGACGGCCGAGCCGCGACAGATCAGGCGCAGCGATCATTCCCCCAAGGCCCGGCTTGTCATTGATCGTGCCGTGGCCCATCCATGAGGGATCAACCATCCCGAGATGATCCGCGCCATGATCGAGCAAGTTGCGGCAGTGAGGTCTCCCGGCACGGCTCGGCCAGCGTCATGATCAGGCTCGTGCTCCCCCGGGAATGCTGCGTCTGGAAGGGCTATATGCCGCCCGACAAACCCGGGGTCACGCAATCCATCCCCGTGCCGTCCGACGCCTTCACCGAATGGGCGAAGACGAACGGCGTGGACCTGTCCACCCTCTTCATGGAGGAGAAGCCGGCCCAGGCGAACGTGACCAGCGCCCAATCGCACGCCTTCGCCACCACATATGACGTGGTCGGCAACTTCCAGAGCGAGCGTGACGCTACCCTGGTGATGCTGATGTGGGGAGCGACGATGCTCGATCGGGGCTGACAACCAGGATCGGGAATAACCAACCGGCTTGGAAACGGGCGTTTTTCCGCCTGGCGACAGTCAGCCCGAGCGAAAGGCGGACGCCCCGTTCCATCAGCCGGTCGTCGCGACCACGTTGTCGTCCGAATTGCGATCGATCAGGATGTTGTAGGGATCGGCGCCGGCATGGCTGGGCTTGGCGGCGGTCACGAGCTTGATCTGCTGGACGCCGCCGTGGACGGGCATCCGCTGCAGTGCGAGCACGTTGCTCGCCGCGAACAGGCCGCGTCCCGGCATCGCCGTGAACACGCCGTAGTCGATCCGCTCGGCGAGCGGCGCCTCGGTTTCGACACCCTTGCCATCGGCATAGAATTTGTGCGCCTCGACGGTGAGCGTGGTCTCGTAGCGGCCGTCAGGCAGCTTGCGCACCGTCGCGGCCTTGGTCTTGATATCGTAGAGCGTGATCTTGTCGAACAGGTCCGTGATCAGCTGGTTCTCGGCCGGGGTCGCGCCCTTGCGGAACTCGGCGATCAGGTCGAGCGAGCGCGGATACGGCGCCGGCCTGAACTTGAAGCGATCGAGGTAGCGGCGCAGCGCGGCGTTCACGCGATCGGCACCCAGCTCGTCCTTGAGCCGGTACATGACCAGCGAGCCCTTGCGATAGTGGATATATTGCTGGTTCTCGACGCGATCGAGCGGCAATTCCTCGATCACCTCACCGCCGCGCGAGCGCAGGTAGCGGTCCAGCTCATATTGGAGGAAGCGGCGGATCTGGTCGCGGCCGTAGAGCTTCTCCATCACCATCAGGGCGGAATATTGCGCGAGGCTCTCGGTGAGCATGGTCGCGCCCTGCATGTCGGCACCGACCGCCTGGTGCGCCCACCATTGGTGGCCGAGCTCGTGCGCGGCGACGTAGGTGACGTAGTCGATCTTGGTCTTGTCCGAGAGGTCGGCGATGAAGCCGATCCCCTCCGAATAGGGCATGGTTCCGGCGAAGGCCTGCGCGAACTGGGCATAGTCCGGGAATTCGATGATCCGCGCCTGGCGGAACTGGTACGGCCCGAAATTGGGCTGATAGTAATCGAGCCCGTGCGCGAAGGCGGCCAGCATCCGGTCGACATTCTGCGGATGCTGCGCATCGTAATAGACGGCGAGATCGATGCCGTCGTGCATCATGTGCCGCTCGAGATAGTGGGCGGACTGGATCGAGAAGAAGTTCTGGATCGGCGCATCGGTGACGAAGCGCGCGGTGCGCCGCCCATTGGCGGTCGCGTCCGCCACCTTGTAGCCCGGCGCGATCGGCGTCTGGTCGGCGTCGGTGGTGACGGTGATGTCGGTGTTGATCCAGTCGGAATGAAGCTCGTTGAACTTCGTCGCCGAGAGATCCTCCAGCTTGGCCGGGCGCAGCTCGGCGGGCAGGCCGTATTTCCGGCGCTTCACCCGATCCTGGAGCAGGCTGTTGCGATCCATGCCGACGATCGGCACGATCTCGCTGTTGTCGACGAAGGTGCCGTTGTCGACGACGCGCATGTCGTCGCCATTGTTGCGGAAGCCGATCTGGTGGCGGACGGTGGTGAAGGCGATATGCGCCGTCGCGCCCGGCGCCAGCGGCGTGGCGAAGCGGTAGATGCGGTACTGGAAGCGGGGATAGTCCTTCGCCAGCGTCGCGCCGGAGACGGACAATGCGGTCCACCGGGTGTCGCGCGTGCCCATGCGGACATGGACCTCGGCGAGCGGCACCGCCTGCCGGTTGACGAGATCGAGAATGCCGGTGGTCACCAGCTTGCGATCGTGCGGCCAGAGATTGACCTTCACATGCGCCATGGTGACGGCGGGCTGCAGCACCGTCTCATAGGGCAGCAGCTGCTTCTCGTAGTCGGCCTGGAACTGCTCGTCGTCGAGCGGCGTGCGGTATTCGTTCCAGACATGGGTGTTGGTGAAGCACCAGGCGCCGATTCCGGCGAAGGCGATCAGCGCCGCCGCCGCGATCACGCCCGCCGATCCGTTCAGCCGGCGCGGCAGCCGCTTCAGGCGGGGCATCAGCCGCGTCTCGGTGCCGCGCCGCCACAATGCGTGGCTGAGCACGAGCAGCAGCAGCGCGAAGGCGCCCCAATAGGCGCGGAACGACCAGGCGCCGATCCAATACTGGCCCTGCCCGTTCATGTCGGACAACGGGACCGTCGGGATCTGCGCGTAATTGTAGAGATTGTCGCCGAAGCCGAGCTTGGCGAACACGATCTGCGAGACCAGAAAGATCAGCATGATCGCCCAGCCGACGAACTTGTGCGGGCTGATCGCCTGGATGAACACGGCGAGGATCGCGATCAGCAGGTCGTCCACCGCATTGGGCAGCACGTACCAGAGCAGATACTTGCCGATCTCGAAATGGCTGTAGCCATGGACCAGCTGCATCGCCATGGCGCCGATCACGCTGATCAGCAGCGTGGAAATCAGCACCAGCGCGACAGCCAGCGCCTTGGGCACGGCGAAGGCCCAGTCGGGCACCGCGCTCGCGTCGATGATCTCGTGCGTCTTGCGGTCCCGCTCGCGCCAGACCAGTTCGCCGCCATAATAGATGGCGATGATCAGCGGGATGATCGTGAAGCTGCCGTTGAGCAGGTTGATCACGACGCGGGTCACGGGCAGCACCGGCGTGCCGAAAATCTCGCCGAGATCGGTCAGCGAGGCGATGCCGTTGAACAGGCCGAGCGCCAGCAGCACGATATAGGCCGGGCTGCGGAACACCTGCACCATCTCCAGACGGGTGCGGGCGCTGAGCTGCGCCCAGGCGGTCACGCGATCGAAGCGCGGATCGGGCAGCGGGCCGGCGGGCGGCTGCACCTCGGCCGTCTTCGCGGCCTGCGCGGCGATGGCGTCGCGCCTGCGCGCGGCGCGCGACGGCCGGGTGCCGAAGCGGAACAGCGAATAGGCCAGCGCGAGGAAGGCCGCGCCGACCGCGATCCAGATCGCGCGGTTCCACAGCAACATGCCGTCGACCGGAGGCAGCAGCGCGTTGCGCTCTGTCGCTGTCCAGTATTTGGTCGCGTAGGAGAAAGCGCCGAAGCCGAGCGGCTCGCCGTAGCCGAGCTGCACGTCATAGCTATGATCCCGGCGGAACACGACGTTGACGATCGTCCACAGCACCAGGAAGGCGATCACCCCGACATAGGTCGCCATCATCGATCGCGTGACGGTCGCCAGTGAGAAGAACAGGGCCGACGTCAGGAACAGGTTGGGCAGCGCGATCCACAGATAGGGCGCAAGATAGAAGGAGAGGCTGTTCGAACCGATCTGCTCGGGATCCATCCACGGCATCAGCGTGCCGATCCAGATGGCGAGCGGGATGAACAGGAAGCCCAGCGCGGCCGCCGCGAAGGCGCCGAGATAGCGGCCGAACAGATAGCCCGTCTTGGTGACGCGCGTTGCCCGCACGATCGGGCCGAAGCCGGTTTCGTCGTCGCGCACGATCACGTTGGCGACGAACGCGGTCGAGACGAACATGTAGAAGAGCGAGAAGATCAGGTAGGTCTGCGCGATCGCATAGGGCGCGTTCTTGTGGACGTTGCCGCCCGAACCGATCTGGATCTGGTCCGACGTGGTCGCCCCGAAGGCCATCAGCCCGAACAGGATCGCCGCCACCCAGAAGACCGGGTTGCGCATCTGGTAGCGAAGCTCGAAGCCCGCGATCTTGAGGAACATGGGGGTGCTCCTCAGGCGGCGACGGGCGTGGCGGTGCGACGCGAGGCGTCCAGCGTCGAGAAATAGACATCCTCGAGATTGCCGGTCACCGGCGTGAAGCCCGTGCCCGGCGAGCCGTCCGCCGCGACGTGGATGATCGTGCGGCCGGCGAACAGCCGCGTCGAGATCACCCGATAGTCGCGCATGTGATCGTCCAGCTCGGATCGATCGATGGTCTTCTGCCAGACGCGTCCCTGCGTCTCGGCGATCAGGTCGAGCGGGGCGCCTTCCAGCAGGATGCGCCCGCCCGCCAGCACCGCCATGCGCGGGCAGAGGTCCGCCACGTCCTCGACGATGTGGGTGGAGAGGATGACGACGACATTGTCGCCGATCTCGGCCAGCAGGTTGAGGAAGCGGTTGCGCTCCTCCGGATCGAGCCCGGCGGTGGGCTCGTCGACGATGATCAGGCGCGGGTTGCCGATCAGCGCCTGGGCGATGCCGAAGCGCTGGCGCATGCCGCCCGAGAAGCCGGCCAGCGCCTTCTTTCGCACGTCCCACAGATTGACCTTGTGGAGCAGCGCCTCCACGGTCTGCTTGCGTTCGCCGCCATTGCCGATGCCCTTCAGCACCGCCATGTGATCGAGCATGTCGTAGGCGGAGACGCGCGGATAGACGCCGAAATCCTGCGGCAGGTAGCCGAGCGTGCGACGCAGCGCCTCGGGCTCCTTCAGCACGTCTATTCCGTCGAACACGATGCTGCCCGACGTCGGCGACTGGAGCGTGGCGACGGTGCGCATCAGCGTCGACTTGCCGGCGCCGTTGGGGCCGAGCAGGCCGAACATCCCCGCCGGGATCGAGAGCGTCACGCCGTCCAGAGCGCGCGTGCCGTTACCGTAAACGTGGCTCAGATTCTCGATCGTCAGCATGTCGGCGCCCCATTGTTCCGAGCGCAGACTATCCAGTGTATTGCAAATGTAAAGCACATCGGACGGATCGCGGACACCTGCCGGATCAGTCCCTTGCCGCCGCTCCCTGCCGCCAAATGGCCGCTTGGCCTCCGCGTCAGGGGCGGTCCGGTCGAGCCTTGCGGGGTCGTGCCACGGCGTACATCGCGCCCGTCATGTCCTTCCACAGCGCCGTGCGGTCGCCTCCTCGCGCGTAGACTTCCGACATGCTGTGCGTTGCATCCGGCACATAGGTGAAATCGGCGCGGCCACCCACCTTGCGAAACGCGGCCTCGAGCCGGTGCACCGCGCCGTCGAGATAGAAGGTGTCGGCGGCGCCCACGGTCACATGCACCTTGCCGTCGAGGTTGCGCTTCAACGCCGGCCAATCCGTCTCGATCCGACGCGCGATGTCGTAATGGTCGCACCAGTAGGCGGCCACCGCCGGATCCACCGCACCGCTCTCCCGGTCGAACATGGGCGCCGGCGTGCCGTCGACGCGCCGCGGCGAGAACACCCAGTCGAACGACCGCAGCTGGCCGCCGTCATGGCCGAGCACGGACTCGAGCTTCGCGGACTGCTCGATGGTCGCAAGCACCTTGTCGTGATCGCGCGCCAGCGGACGCGGCGCGCCATTCGCGTCGTGGTACATGTTGGCGCCGGGCGCGTAGAGATCGACGCCGATGAAATCGTGGAAGTCCACCGGATCGGGCGAGGTCGGCCAGCTTCCGCCGAACAGCGCCGGATATCGCACGATCGCCCACAGCGCGAACCAGCCGCCCGAACTGTGCCCGGTCAGGAAGCGACCGGACGGCTTGGCATCCATCCGGTATCTGGCTTCCAGCGCGGGGATCACTTCGCTCACCAGCGCCTGGCCCCACGGCCCGTTGTTGACGCCGTCGGCGAACTCGGTCGTACCGGTCGCCGTACCGAAATCGAGATACACCCAGATCATCGGCGGGATGGCCTGGGTTTCCATCAGGTGCCATATCTTCGAAAGCTGCTGGCCGTCGAGCTTGTGCGTCGCGCCGAACCCGCCGGCGGTGTACACGGTCGGATAGGTGGTCCTCGCCTTCGGATCGTAGCCGGGCGGGGTCAGAACCCAGGCGGACACCTGCTGCCGCGTGCCGCGGAAGCGCGTCAGCACATCGGACGCGATGCGCTCGTCGTGGAGATGGGGACGCGACGCGGTGATCTGCTCGGCCGCCCTGGGAGGAAGCCCCGCGACGTCGAACTGGTCGGTCGCGGGCGGGAGCGCATGATCGAGGGGGATCGAAGGGATCGACGCGAGCGGGAAGCGGACGGTCATCACCTTCGACACGAAATCTCCCGGACCTCGACCGCCATAATTGTAGTCGCCATCGCGATCGAGCACCGCCTGCACGCGATACTCGCCCGGCGCCAGCGCCGCGAACCCCTTGGGAAAGGCAGCCTCCTGGGTATCGATCGTGGCGATGTGCCGGGCTCCGAACCCCGCGACATCGCGCCCCGCAACGGAGACCTCGCCCCCGGATTCTCCCGTGTCGACGGTCTCCGCGCTCGCATTCGCCGGGGTCGCCGGTTCGGCGAAGAGCAGCAGCCGTCCGCCGGCATCGGCCGCCACATCGGGAGGCAAGGTCACCGCGAAGCGCGTTTCGGGCATCGCCGCGCCCAGCAGGGTCGCGGCCAACGGGAGTAAAAGGAGGAAACGCATCGTCATGGCTGGGTCCGTCGATGAGCAGGCCGTGCCTGTCGGTATTCAGGTTGGGGTCGCCCTCGCCTATATCGGCCCCAGATGCCAGCGCGAGGATGGCGATCCTGCGTCGTCGACCAGCGACGGCGAGGGATCGAAAAGCCTTCCCGACCGCAACCCGCGAGGACACGCCATGATTGCTTCCCCCTTGCTCGATCGGCTCGGTATCCGGCTGCCGATCATACAGGCGCCGATGGCGGGAATATCGTCCCCCGCGATGGCGGCGGCGGTGAGCGAGGCGGGCGGGCTGGGCTCGATCGGGGTCGGCGCGGTGAATGCCGGGCAGGCCCGCGCGATGATCGAGGCCGTGCGGGAGCGGACGTCGCGGCCGTTCAACGTCAATCTCTTCTGCCACCGGCCGGCGATCGCGAATGCCGCTGTCGAACAGGCCTGGATCGCCCGGATGCGCCCGGCGTTCGAGGCGCTCGGCGCGTCGCCGCCGGCCGCGCTCGCCGAAATCTACCGCAGCTTCGTCGTCGACGAGGAGATGCTGGGCATGCTGCTGGAGACGCACCCGGCGATCGTCAGCCTTCATTTCGGATTGCTGCCTGACGTCACGCTGCGCGCGCTGCGCGACGCCGGCATCCTCCTGTTCGCGACCGCGACGAGCCTCGCCGAGGCCCACCGGATCGAGGCGGCAGGCATCGACGCGATCGTGGCGCAGGGCTGGGAGGCGGGCGGCCATCGCGGCATGTTCGATCCCGACGCGCCCGACGACCAGCTCGGCACCCTTGCCCTTACCCGGCTGCTGGCGCGCGACACCCGCCTGCCGGTGATCGCCGCGGGCGGCATCATGGACGGTGCCGGCATCGCCGCCGCGCTCGGCCTCGGGGCGGCGGCCGCGCAGCTCGGCACCGCCTTCGTCGGCTGCGACGAGAGCCTGGCGGACGACGGCTATCGCGCCGCGCTCGCCGGCGACGCCGCCCGACATACGTCGATGACGCGCGCCATTTCCGGACGCCCCGCACGCTCGCTCGCCAACCGGTTCACCGCGCTGGGCGCGACCGTCGCCGACGAGGCCGTGCCCGCCTACCCGATCGCCTACGATCTCGGGAAAGCGCTGCATGCCGCCGGCAAGGCACGCGGCGAATATGGCTATGGCGCGCAATGGGCGGGACAAGGCGCGCCGCTCGCCCGCGTCATGCCCGCCGCCGAACTGGTCGCGACGCTCGCGCGCGAGTTGGACGAGGCGTGACCCGCTAGAGCGTCAGCGCCGTCTTGAGGCCGACCACCCCGACCTCGCGGACATCGTGATATCCACCGGCATGATGGACCCATTGGAGATTGGGCCGGAGCTCCAGCCAGCTGCGCGGGTGGAAGCCGTAATAGAGCTCGGCCGCATATTCCGATCCTTGCGCGGGCTGGCCCGCCAGCCGCTCCGACCGCGCGACGCGGCCGTTGACGTGGGTGCGCGCGAAGCCCAGCCCGAGCACATCCTCGGTGAACCAGGGGAACAGCCCCTTCTCGAACAGGCCGACGGCGATCTGGCTGTCGACGACGGAGGTCTTCCGGTCCGCCTGGGTCGCGTTGAGGAAGACGCTGAGGCCCGACACGCTCTTGCCCTTTTCCGATCGTCCGGTGAGCTGCTGCTGGATGTTCACCCAGCCGCCATAGGATGAGGAGCGCTCGAGCGGCGGCAGGTCGGTGAGCACGATCGGGCGGCGGTTCGCATCAAGCACGACGTCGGGCGCGTTGGCGGTGCTGATCCAGCCGCCGACCTTGTAGGAGCCGACCGGGCTGCCGCCATCGCCGCCGCGCACCAGGCCCAGCTCGACGGGCACCAGCGCGCCGGTCGATCCGCCGAAGTGGCCGGGGGTGAAGCTCCTGTCGAGGTTGCGCGGATTCTCGACATAGGCCGCGATCTGGACGTAGGCCTTGCCCCGCTGCAACCGGAAGCGGCCGCCCCATTGGCTGACCGGCCAATTGTACCAATAACTGCCGACGACGTTGCCGGGCTGCGACCCGCAGAAGCTCAGATTCTGGAAGGAGCAGGAAAAGGCGGCGAAATCCTCGCCCGGCGCGGTGCCGCCGATCTTCATGTCGATCGCGCCGTGGAGGATCGTCGCCTCGTACCAGAGCTGGGTGATCCGCCAGGTCTGGCCCCGGCCATAGACCTCCTGCACCTGCTGCAGCGTGCCGAGCCCGGCGCGCTCGTCGAGATCATGGCCGCGCCGGTAGGTGATCGTCGCCTGGAAGGTGCCGTCGATGCCGGCGATCCGGCGCATGTCGAGCTGGAGGCCGAGATCGAGCTGGCCGGTCTCGGTGATGTCGTGCCGCTGCCCGCCCACGGGGTTCCAGCCGGCTTCCGAGACATAGCGGCCGGTGAGCCCGATGCCGGCGTCGGCGAAGCGGGTCTTGAGGCCGAACCAGTCGCCCGCGAGGCCGGGCGGTGGAGGGCGTTGCGCATCGCCCTGTTCGTTGGCCGGCGAGATGTCGCCGCTGCGCTTGCGCAGGGCCCGTTCGCGCACGGAGGTATCAGGGGCTGAAGACGCTGCGGGGACCGGCGACGCGATCGCCGTCGTCTGCGCCTGGATCGCGCCCGGCGCGGCGGCGCATGCCAGCCCGAAGATCGCACGCAGCAGTCTTTCGGCGCCCTCCACGATCGTCCCCTCCGGCATGGCCCGCGGATCGGATTTGGCGGAGCTTATCCCGCGTTCGGTGCGGAATTGCCATTGTGCACGCGTATAGATTTTCCTGCATTCGGCTTCCCTCCACCGGAAGGCGCGATCGGGGGATCGCTAGGCCGCAGCCTCGGTGGACAGCGCCCCGACCGCGACGCCCGAGCGGGCGAGGCCGTCGGCCAGCCCGGAAAGGTCGCCCGGCGCGCCGCGCTCCATCTGGAGCGCGATGTCGAGCGAGCCGGCGGCGTTCATCACCATGCGCGCGCCCGTCGCCGGCCAGGCATTGGGGCCGAACTTCACGCGGACCTCGCGCTCGTTCTTCTGCTTCGCCTGTGCCCAGAGCTGGCTCAGCAATTGCGCGAAGCCGCTGGCGTCGACCGTCGGCGAGGGCGCGTTGGGCACGATCATCGGCGCATCGGCCAAGGCCTGCCCGAAGGCCCAGCCCTGCGCGCCGCCCTGATCCTGGTCGCGATCGTCACGCATGACGGTCTGCCGCTGGTCGAGCCCGTCGACGGAAGTGTCCTGGCCCTCCCGGCCGTTGCCCAGGAAGCCGCCTTTCTCGTCGCCCTTTTTGCCGTCGACGGGCATGCGCCCCTGCGGCTGGCCGCCCTTCTGCGCGAGCGCTAAAGCGTCCTTCATCGCATGGACGTCCTGATCGCTCGGCTGGCTGCGGCCCGCATGCTGGGGCGTCGGGCGGGACGCGGAGACGGGCCGCGTGCTGGCGGCGGCGGACATGCTCATGACACCCTCCTTGCGTCGAGCGCCTCGAGCTCGACCTTCTCTTCCTGCCAGCGCGCGGCGCGCCGTTCGATGCCCGCGACATGCTCGACCAGCGCGTCGCGGCGGGCCTGCGCGCGGATCAGCTCGGCACGGCGCTCGGCCTCCGCCGCCTCGCGCTGGCGCTGCTCCTCGGCGGCGTCGTTCACCGCGCTGTGCGCCACGGCGTAATCGAAGCGGCGACGGTCGAGCAAGGCGAGCAGGGTCGGCGCATGTTGGAGGTCGCTGGCGAGGCGATCGCGCGTGTCGATCATATCCGTGCGCTTGCGATCGGCGCGCGCCTCGGCGGCGCGCTTCGCCTGCTCCGCCGCCCTGGTTTCCTCACGCGCCAGCGCCAGCGCCTGCGACGCGCCGGTCAGCCGGGCTTCGCGCAGGCGGACGATCTGGCGCGGGCCGCTCATGCGCCGGCGCCTTGCAGCAGCATCAGGGAGGTGGCGAAGGGCTCTGCCGTCGCGGCATCCTGCCGGAGGAGCGCATCGATCTCGGCGCGCGCGGCGATCGCCTTGTCGGCCATCGGGTCGGAGCCGGGCTTGTATTCACCGACCTGCACGAGGAACTCGATCTCCGCATATTTGGCCATCAGCGCGCGGACCCGCTGGGCGGCGGCGCGATGATCGGCGGCGGCGAGGCGCGGAAAGACGCGGCTCAGCGAACCGAGCACGTCGATCGCGGGATAATGGCCGGCCGCGCCGAGCTTGCGCGAAAGCACGATATGGCCGTCGAGGATCGAGCGGACCTCCTCGCCCACCGGATCGCCGCCTTCCTCGTCCTCCAGCAGCACGGTGTAGATGCCGGTGATCGAGCCCTTCGCGTCGGTGCCGGCGCGCTCGAACAAGCGCGGCAGTTCGGCGAAGACGGAGGGCGGGAAACCGCGCCGCACCGCCGGCTCACCCGCCGCGAGGCCGATCTCGCGCAGCGCGCGGGCGAAGCGGGTGACGGAGTCCATCAGCAGCAGGACGCGCTTGCCCTCTTCGCGGAACCCCTCCGCGATCGCCGTGGCATGGTGGGCGGCGCGGACCCGTTCCATCGCCGGGCGATCGGAGGTGGCGCAGACGATCACCGAGCGGGCGAGGCCCTCCGCGCCCAGATTGTCCTCGATGAACTCGCGCACCTCGCGGCCGCGCTCGCCGATGAGCGCGATCACGATCACGTCGGCGACGCAGAAGCGCGCGAGCATGCCGAGCAGGGTCGACTTGCCGCCACCGGCGGCGGCGAACACACCCATGCGCTGGCCGGCGCCGACCGTCAGCAGCGTGTCGATCGCCCGCACGCCGGTCTCCATCGGCGTGTCGATCAGCGCGCGCTCCATCGGCGGCGGCGCAGGCGCGTGAAGCGGACGGCGCGGCAAGGTGTCCGCGATCGGGCCGAGGCCGTCGATCGGCATACCCCGCCCGTCCAGCACGCGGCCGAGAAGCGCGGCGCCATAGGGGATGCGATCCTCACCGGGCCGGACGATCACCTCCGCGTCGACCGAGAGGCCGCGCACGTCGGCGAGCGGGGTGAGGATCGCGGCCTGCCCCGCGATGCCGATCACCTCGGCGGGAATCGACTGGCCGGTCGCAGGCTCCACGATCTCGCAGGCCTGGCCGATGCGCGCGTCGATGCCCGTTACCTTGAGCGTGGTGCCGATCGCCTCGACCAGCCGCCCGCGCCGCTCGACCGTGGTGGTGGTGCGCAGCCCTTCGAGCAGCTTCGCGACGGTGGTGGCCTCACCGCTCACGCGCGCCCTCCGCCCAGCTGCGCTCGATCTGGGCGAGCTGGGTTTCCAGCCCCGCATGGGTGCGGCCGAGCGCGGTCTCCACCACGCAATCGGTGGGGGCGAGCGTGTCGTCCTCCTCGACGATCAGGTTGGCATGATCGGCGAGCCGCTGCGAGGCCTCGGCCAGCGCGGCGGGGGGCACCCGCACGGTGGCGGCGGTATCCGGCGAAAGCTGCGCGGCGGCGCGCTCGGCGAGCCTGGCCACCATCGGTTCGTCCCCGATCGCGCCGGCGATGCGGCGGACCACCTCCAGTGCGAGGCCGGCTATCTCCTCCTGCCGCTGGCGCTGCTGCTCGCCCGCCTTGATGGCGAGACGGAACATCTCGGTGCGCATCTCGGATTCGCCCGAGGCGCGGCCGTCCGCGAGGCCCTGGGCATGGCCCTTCCGGTAACCCGCCTCGATCGCCTCGGTGGCACGATCCTCGGCCTCGGCGCGGATGCGGCCGGCCTCGGCGAGCAATGCCGTCGCGTCCTTGAGCGCGGCGATGTCGGTCGCGGGAACAACCGGATCGTCGACCAGCGCGGTCGCGACGCTGTCGGCGTGGAGCAGCACGAAGCTCATGCCGCCCCCTTCATCGCCAGCGCCACGCAGGTGGAAGCCGTCTCGGCCGGCACCGGCACCTCGTCCACCGGCGCCCAGGCGAGCAGCGGCCGCAGCGGATCGGGCAGGGTCGTGCGGAGCAGCGCGTAACCTCGCCCCTCCAGCCCGCCGCCTTCCACCGGCTCCAGCTCGGGCACCTTGCCGGCCAGCCCGATCGCCCAGTCCACCGCTTCCTCGCCGGCGGCATGGGCATGCTCGCCGAGCCACGCACCGTCGATCGAGTGCGCGAGCGTATCGGCGATCGACGCGAGCGCCGCGCGTTGCGCCACCCGCTGTTGCGCGGCGAGCGGCAGGCGCGCCCAGGCCGGCACCTTGGGCAGATCGCGCAGGGTCAGCGGCTCTTCCTCGCGCCCCTCCAGCCGGCGCAACAGCGCGGCGGCGCGGCGGTCGCCGGGGCCGCCGTCACGCGCGAGGAGGTCGCAGCCGATCGCGGCCAGAGCGGCCCGGCGGGCGGCCGCGCTCATACCCGGCGCTCCGGCTGGACGAGCACGGCGCGGCGCTGGTGCCAGCGGCGGATCGCCGGATAGCCGATCCAAAGCCCGACCAGCAGCAGGATCGGGATGACCGCCGCGCCGAGGTTGGCGGTGATCGTCCCGCCCGGCGAACCCGGTGCGGCGATCGGCACGTCCTGCGCCGGGAAGGTCTCGACCGAGACATTGTCGATCTTCAGCCCCTCGACCGAATTGACCACCAGCGCCTTGATCTTGCCGACCTGCGAATCGATGTTGGTGCCCGGCCGGTACTTGATGAAGACGGCGGCCGATGCCGGCGTCTGCTGATCGGCATCGGCCAGCGGCCGGTCCTGCGGCAAGGCCAGCTGCACGCGTGCCTGCACCACCCCGTCGATGTCCGAGATGGTGTGGGTCAGCTCCTGGCTGAGCCCGTAGACCAGCCGCGCCCGCTCCTCGGTGGGCGAGGAGACGAAGCCCTCCTTCTTGAACACGGTGCCGAGCGAGGCGAAATCCTCGCGCGGATAGCCTTGCGCGTTCAGCACCTGCACGGCGTGGGCGAAATCGCCCTTGGAGGTGGTGAGCGCGAAGCCGGCCTCGCCCTCATCCTCCTTGGACGCGGAGATGCCAGCGGTCTGCAGCACCGCGATCATCTCGTTGACCTGGGATTCGGTGAGCTTGCCGTACAGTTCCGAGCGCCCGCACCCGGCGAGCACGAGGAACAGCGCGATGCCCGCGATCTTCGCTTGTTTGCGCCAGTCCATTCTATCCTCCTCCGGCGGCGCCTGGGCCGCTCCTCGGGCTCAACTCTGCTGGCGGAACAGCTGCTGGATGCCGTCCGACGTGCGATTGGCGATGCTGGACGTCAGCTGGCAGTGGAACATGAACTCGTGGCAGCGCATGGTGAGCTGCACGACCTCGCCGGGCGTCATGTCCGCGCCCTTGGTCGAGGCGGCCTTGGCGGTCTCCGCGACCGTCCGCGCCTCGCCGTTGACCTGCTCGAGCTGGCTGAACACCGCCTTCATCGCCGGCGCCAGCGCATCCGCGCCGGCCGGCCCGACGATCGACTGCGCGGCGGTGAGCGATCCCTGGAAGCTGGCCTGATCCCCGATCGAGGCGGCGGGCCCCGCCTGGATCGTATCGACCGGCGGCGGGGTGGCGGCGCCCGCAGACGCCGCCGCAATGGCTTCGACCGACATGGTCAATCCTTCCGCGCCATCGTCTCCAGCGCCTTGCCGACGCTGTCGACCGAACTCGACGAGCTCTGCGACATGAAGCTCATGCGCAGCGATTCGGCGGTGAGCTGGGTGATGGCCGAGGGATCGTCGTTGCCGCCCGGCCCGATCGCGTCGGACATCTGGGAGATGCGGTCGGCTTCCTGATCGAGCGTGTTGCCCCACGCCTCGGACAGCGCCTCGAACCAGCTGCCGCTGTCGCCACGGCGCGAGCCAGAGCCGCTGGTGCTGGTCGACGGGGTGGCCGCCAGCATGCCGAGACCGGTGTTGGTGGTGGGAATGTTCGACATGATCCGTTCCTTCCTTGGGGGGTTGGTCAGAATGAGAGCCGCGTCTCGCGGCCGTTCTTCTCGAGCAGGACGGTGTTGCCCTGGATGGCGACGAGCTTGTGTCCGCTCGGCATCATGGCGCCCGGGAAATAATGGGCGCCGTCGACGGTCGCGATGTAGGAGGGGTCGCCGGCGACCACGGTCGACACCTTCTTGGTTGCATCCTGAACGCTGTTGAGCGGGGTGTCGTCGGCGGGCGCGAGATCGTCGCGGATCGCCACCTGGCTGACGGCGGGAACGTCGGTCTTCACCGCGTCCAGCAGCTTGGTGCGGTCGTCGCCGGTGAGCGGGGTGGTGCGCAGCTCGACCGAGGTGCGGCCGATCGGCGTCGCCACCGCGTCGTGGCCGTGGATGCGGGCGACATCGGCGCTGGCCTGCGCGAGCTCCTGGCTGGTCTGCACCTGCACCGTGCCGGGGACGTAGGCCGTGCGCAGCACGTCCTGCGCGCGCACCCGGTCCGCCTCGGTCGCCACCACGCCGGTGACGACGACGCCCTGCCGGGTCGCGTCCGGCACGGCGGCGAGGCCTGGCAGGCCCGCTCGATCGAGCGCGGTCTCGGCACGATCGGCGACGTTGCCGCGCAGGCCGAGCAGGGTGACGGCCGGGCCGGCGGCCGTGGCGCCGACCAGCAGCAGGCCGGCGACCGAAACCGCGATCGCGCGCTTGCCGGTGAACAGTTCCGCGACCCGCTCGCCGGCGGTGGCGACCACCGCGCCGGCCGTGTCCATCATCGTGGGCGGCGGCGGGGGCACCGCCGGCACGCTGGCGGCGAGCCCGCCCGCCTCCTGCCAGCGCGCGCTCGCCGGATCGCCCCAGGCCAGCGCGACGCCGCCGATCGCGAAGGGGACGTAGGGCGGCAGCAGCGCCGTCTGCCCGGCGGACAAGGTCGATCCCAGCAGGCTCGCCTCGCCGCTCAGCACCACGAGTTGGGCGGCGCCCGTCTCGTCGAAGCTGACGTCGAGCGTGATGCCGCGCGTGGCGGGATCGCGGATCACCACGTCCTGCCAGAATTGATAGCCGATCGAGAGCGTGCCGCACGGCGGCAGCATCTTTTCCGTCCCGGCGAGCCGGCCGTTGAGAACGCGCAGGACGTGGGGCGCGGGTGCATCCGTCACTTGAGCTTCTCCGATAATGAGGGGGCCACGGGCGTGGCGGGCACGGTGGTCTGCGACACCTGGGTGGTGGTCGATGCGCCGAGCGTCGCCAGGCGCGGGGTGATCAGGAAAAGCCGCTCGGTATGGCCGCGCTCGCGCGACTTCACCTTGAACAGGTTGCCGAGCAGCGGAATGTCGCCGAGCAGCGGGATCTTGTATTCGTTGTCGAGATCCTGATCGATCGTCATGCCGCCCAAGAGCAGGCTCTCGCCATCGGTGACGATCGCCTGGGTGGAGACGCTCGCCTTGTCGACCAGCGGGATGTTCTGGACCTGCGAGCTGGGGCTGATGCTGCCGTCCTCGATATTGACGATCATGCGGATGCGGGTCTGGTCGTGATCGCGGAAGACGTGCGGGTTGACGCGCAGCACGGTGCCCGCCGTCACGTTGAACAGGTCCACCTCCTCGCGGCCGGCCACCTTCACGTAGAAGGTGCGGGTGCGGTCGAACACGGCCTCGACATTGGCGAGCGTCATCACCTGCGGGCGACTGACGATGTGCGCCGCGCCCTTGTTCTCCAGCGCGGTGATGCGGCTGATGAACTCGCGGTGGCTGCCGATGATCGTGCCAAGCGACAGCCCCTGCCCGCTCGGCGCGATGTTGAAGGCGTTGTCGGCGCGATCGCCGGTGATCCGGGTCAGTTGCCCGTCGGAGGTGGCGTTGCCCGGATTGGCGGCGTCGCCGCCGCCGCCGAACAGCGCGTTCACCCCGCCCGAGTTGAACCGCCAGTTGATGCCGAGCTGGCGCAGCTTGTCGGTATTGATGTCGATGATCGTGGCCTCGACCTCGACGATCTGCGGCTCGACGTCGAGCGCGCGGATCAGCGAATCGTAGGCGGCCATACGCTCGGGCACGTCGCGCACGACGATGGCGTTGAGATAGGGCTCGGGCTCGATCCGCACGATGTCCTGCGTCAGCGGCGCGACGAGGCTGGTATCGGTCATGCCCGGCAGATTGCCGAACTGGTTGCCGGCGGTGACGGCGCCCGGATAGGCAGCGCCCGGCGTCAACCCCGGCACCGGAAGGCCGAGAACCGGCGTCTGCGACTGGTTGGGCGCCAGCGCGTCGAGGCCGAGCCCCTTCAGGCGCGGCTGGCTCTGGCGCAGCGGGACGGAGCCGAAGGTCGGGGTGGTGGCTCCGGCCGGGCGGCGATCGAGCACGAGGTTCTGCAATGTGGTGGCGAGGCCGGGTATGCTCACCTCGCGCCCGCCGGCATCGACCTGCGTGTCCTCGGCCCGGGCGTAGCGCAGGTAGAAGACGCGGAACTCGAGCGCCGGCAGCCCACCGGCCGAAGGCGCACCCAGCACGTTGCCCACGGCACCGGCGGTCGGCAGGTTGGGGCCCGTGCCCATATGGGCCAGCGCGTTGACCTGATCGATGAAGCGCGGCGTGCCGCTGGCGACGATGTTGCCGTCGCTCGACGCCTTCACGAAATTGCGCGCATTGCCGAGATGCTGGGCGGCGACGCGCTGCACCACCTTCTGCGCCACCGCCGGCCCGGCCGGGATGGTCTGCACGGCAAGGTCGCTCGCCGGATAGACGTAGAAGGCGGCACCGTCGTCATAGCCGACGAGGTTAAAGGCCTTGGCGATGTCCGAGAAGATCTTGTCGACGCCGCCGGTGAACGTGCCGTTGACAGTGCCGATCAGGCCGGGCGCCGGCACCACCGGGCGGCCGACGCGGCCGAACAGATCGCGCAGGAAATCGCCGACCGGCTGATCGCGGGCGACGATCGCGGACCCGCTGGTGTCGACGTTGGCGGGCGCGACCGACGGCATAGCCGGTGTCGTCACCGCATTCTGGGCGAGCGCCGGCGCCGCGCCGGCCAGCGGCAGGGCGAACAGGGAAACGGTCAGGGTCTTATATTTTTGCACGCACGTCTCCTTATTCAGCGGCGATCGCGGTGGGGGCAGCCTCATCCTGCGGCAGCATCGCGGGCGGCAGGCCGATCTGGCCGAGGACGTCGAGACGGACGGTCGGCGAGAGCTCGTTGAAGGACAGCACCGGCATGTCGAACAGCGCGGGCTCGATCAGCTTGCGCACGGCGCGGCGCGCCTCGAAGCTGGTGACGAGCACGGTCGCGCCGGTCGACGTGATGGTCTGGTCGATCGTCTCGACCAGCTCGCGCGCCACCTCGGGCTGGAGCGCGAGGCGCTCGACGCCGTCGATCAGGCGGGTGGCGTCCTTGATCATCTGTTCGAGCTCGGGCGTGATCACCAGCGCCTTGAGCTGCCCGTCGGTCGCCGCCGCATCGAGCAGGTAGCGCTTGAGCGCGATGCGCGTGCGGTCGGCGACCCGCGAGGGCTCGCGATCCTGCGCGGCGGCATCGGTGATGCCCTCCAGCACGTCGCGCATGTTGCGCAGCGGCACCTCCTCCTCGGCGAGGCGGCGCAGCACCTCGGCGATGCGCGCGGCGGG
>Ga0105240_10004803_pt1 | contig 20366 bp, 15 predicted proteins | sample KBSC54metaG_FD_80426 | JGI IMG/M metagenome (GOLD analysis project Ga0105240, IMG submission 80426) | Corn rhizosphere microbial communities from Kellogg Biological Station, Michigan, USA - KBS C5-4 metaG | ecosystem: Host-associated > Plants > Roots > Rhizosphere > Soil | place: Michigan, USA... | reverse complement strand
GCCGGCGCAATCTCGCCCCGCACGATCGCGAGATGTGCCGCTTGCACCTCCTGCGATGGATCGACGCCGAGCTCCTCGGCCAGCTTTCGCCGTACATCGTCGTAGCGGGCGAGCGCCTCGGCCTGCCGCCCGCTCGCCGCAAGCGCGCGCATGAGCAGGACCGTGAACCGTTCACGAAGCGGATAGCGCGCCACCAGCTCGTCGAGTTCGGCGATGACGTCGACGCAGCGGCCGAGTTCGAGATCGGCTTCGATGCGATCGCCGAGCGTGTCGAGGCGCTGCTCCTGCAGCCGGGCCCGATAGCCGGCCGCCTCCGCGGTGTCGGCCCACACTTCGGCGTCCGCTCGCCAAAGCGCAAGAGCGTCGCGCAACGTCGCGGCGGACGATGCCGGGTCGCCGGCGCGCAGCAGGCTCCGGCCCTTCTGCGCGAGTCGTGCGAACCGGTTGACGTCGATGTCGTCGGTCGCCACGTCGAGGCGATAACCGGCGGGCATCTGCTGAACCCGATCCGCATCCCCGAGCGCTCGGCGTAGCCGCGAGACCAACGACTGCAAGGCGTTCGCCTCGTCCGCCGGCGGCTCCTCGCCCCACAGGGCATCGATCAGGGCGGACGTCGACACCGCGCGCGGAGCGTCGATGGCAAGCCGGATCAGCAGCCCGCGCAACCGCGCACCCGAGACGTCGAGGACTCGATTGCCGTCGCTGACCTCGAGCGAACCCAGTAACCCGATGTGCACCCGCTCACTATCCCAGCGGCCCGCCTTGTGAGTTCGTCGTTGACAAGGAAGTGAGTGACCACTAACTTAGCTCCCATGACGCCCGCCTCAGCCGCCCGCATGAGCGCAGAAGACCGTCGAGACCAGGTGCTCGAGGCTGCGCTCGTCGAGTTTGCCGCGGGCGGCTTGGCAGGCACGTCGACTGAGGCGATCGCCGATCGCGCAGGCATTTCGCAGCCTTATTTGTTCCGCCTGTTCGGCACCAAGCGCGACCTGTTCATCGCGTCCGCGAACCGCTGTTTCGGCAACATTCAATCGGCGTTCGCCGAGGCGGCGAAGGGTCTCGCCGGCAAGGACGCGATGAATGCGATGGGTGCCACCTACGGCGAGATGATCGCTGACCGCGACAATCTGCTCACCCAGTTGCAGATGTACGCCGCCTGCGGTGATCCCGGCATCCGCGACTGCGCGCGCGCGGGCTTTCGCCAGCTCTACAACGACGTTCAGAACGCGTCGGGCGCCTCCGACGAGGAGATGGCGATGTTCTTCGCGATGGGCATGTTGTGCAACGTCGCGACCGCTTTGCAGCTCGACGAAGTCGACGAACCCTGGGCGAAGGCCCTCTTGCTTCCCAGCCGCACTTCCTGCTCGTAATCCAGCGCTTTTTTATGCCCAATGAAGTTAGTGATTGCTCACTCAACAGATGCCTTCGGAGGATGAGATGACCGGACGAGGAAAGCCGATGTGGACGTTCATCGTCACGTCGGTCGCGCTGTTCATGGGATCGCTCGACAACCTCGTCGTCACGATGGCCCTGCCGGCCATCAAGGCGAACCTGCACGCGTCGTTGTCGAGCCTGGAATGGACGGTCAACGCATACACCCTGACCTTCGCCGTGCTGCTCCTCCCTGGAGCGACGCTCGGTGACCGCTTCGGCCGCAAGAAGATGTTCATGGTCGGGTTGGCCATTTTCACCACCGCCTCAGCGCTCGCCGCGCTGTCCTCGACGGCCGGCGAACTCGTCGCCGCCCGGGCGCTGCAAGGCGTCGGCGGCGCGATCATCACGCCGCTCACCCTGACGCTGCTGAGCGTTGCCGTGCCGCCGGCCAAGCGCGGGCTCGCGCTGGGCGCGTGGGGTGCCGTTGCCGGCCTCGCGATCGCGGTTGGGCCAGTCGTCGGCGGTGCGATCGTCGATGGCGCGTCGTGGTCGTGGATCTTCTGGCTGAACGTTCCGATCGGCGTCGCGTTGCTGCCGGTCGCCGGCCGTTTCCTAAACGAGAGCCACGGGCCAGCGGCGAAGCTCGACGTCATCGGCACGGCACTTGCGACGGCCGGACTGTTCTCCGTCGTCCTCGGCTTGGTGAAGGCGAACGACTGGGGCTGGGGGAGCGGGCGCATCGTCGCGCTGTTCGTCGCGAGCGCGGTCTTCCTCAGCAGCTTCGTGCGCTACGAGGCGCGCGCCGCCGAACCGGTGCTGCCGCTCCGGCTCTTCCGCCACCGCGGCTTCACGATGAGCAACATCGCCTCGTTGTTCATGTTCTTCGGGATGTTCGGTGCCATCTTCTTGCTGGCGCAGTTCCTCCAGGTCGGCCGCGGATACTCCCCGCTATCAGCCGGCGTGCGCACGCTGCCGTGGACCGCGATGCCAATCTTCGTCGCACCGATCGCCGGCGTGCTCTCCGACCGCATCGGTGGGCGCCGCATCGTCGCCACCGGGCTGTTCCTGCAGGCCATCGGCCTCGGCTGGCTCGCCACGATCTCGTCGCCAACGGTGTCGTACCTCACGATGGTGCCGGGCCTTGCGATCAGCGGATTCGGCATGGCCCTGTTCTTCGCGCCGGTGGCCAACCTGGTGCTTTCGTCGGTCAAGCACGAGGAACAAGGCATCGCGTCGGGTGCGCACAACGCCATTCGCGAACTCGGCGGCGTCTTCGGGGTCGCGGTTCTCGCGTCGGTGTTCGCCCATTCCGGTGGCTACACGAGCCCGCAAGCCTTCACCGACGGAGTGGTGCCCGCCGTATGGCTCGGCGCTGCGATCGTCGCCCTGGGCGGGCTCGCGGCGTTGCTGATCCCGCGGGGCAGTAAGCCGCTCACGACGGACGACGACGTGCTGGCGCTGCCCGAACCTGCAGTGTCGGCAGCCTGATCCAAAGCGGGTGGGCCGTAGGGTTTGCGGGTGGACGTGTCCGCAGACCCTACGGCCGCTCGTGATGTGCGGCTCGCCGACTACACGACGTTGCGATTGGGCGGCCTGGCCGGCGATTTCGTCGTTGCCGACACCGAGGCGGACCTCATCGAAGTGGTGTCGAAGGCGGACGACGGCAAGGTCCCGGTTCTCGTTCTCGGCGGCGGCAGCAACCTCGTGGTTGCCGACGACGGCTTTCCCGGCCTGGTCGTGCGGGTCGCGCATCGAGGGCTTCGGTTCGAGTCGTCCGGCGATCGGGTCGTGCTGCACTCCGCGGCTGGCGAGGAATGGGACCACGTCGTGGCGACCGCACTTGCCGAAGGCCTGGCCGGGATCGAGTCGCTGTCAGGAATCCCTGGACTGGTCGGCGCGACGCCGATTCAGAATGTCGGTGCCTACGGCACCGAACTCAGCGACGTCGTGGTCGGGGTCCGCGCGTTCGACAGGGTCGAACGCGCGGTGGCCACTCTCGACGCCGCCGCGTGCGGATTCGGCTATCGCACGAGCGCACTGAAGGGCCGCCACCGCTACGTCGTACTCGGCATAGAGATTTCCCTTGTGCCATCGCGGAATTCGCGCCCAGTTCGGTATGCCGAACTCGCCCGAACCCTCGACATCGAACTCGGGGCTGCTGCCCCGGCCGACCACGTTCGGCAGGCGGTGCTCGGCCTGCGCGCGAAGAAAGGCATGCTCATCGACCCGGCCGACCCCGACTCGGTGAGCGCCGGATCGTTCTTCACCAACCCGCTCGTGCCGGGCGACCTGCTCCCAGCCGGCGCCCCGAGCTGGCCCGCCGATGACGGGCGCGTCAAAACGTCGGCGGCCTGGCTGATCGAGCAGTCGGGTTTCGAGCGCGGCTATGGAAGCGGCCCGATCGGCCTGTCCAGCAAGCACACCCTGGCGATCGTGAATCGCGGCGGCGCGTCGACGTCCGACCTGATTGCATTCGCCCGCGAGATTCGGGCCGGCGTCCAGGCGAAATTCGGCATCGTGCTCGAACCCGAGCCGGCGCTCGTCGGCGTCAGTCTGTAGCGGCCAGCCAACCTTTGATGTCTTGCAGCGCCTGGGTTTTCAGCGCGGGCGGCGCAGCGGAAGCCTCGATCGAGCACGCTGCAAGCTCGGCGAGTTCGGGGTCGGAGAAGCCGTGAACGTCGCGGGCGAAGCGGTATTGGTCGGCTAATCGCGAGCCGAACAGCAGCGGGTCGTCTGCACCCAGTGCGATTCCGACGCCGGCTTCACGCATTGCCCGCAACGGCACGGCGGCTGCGTGCGTCGCCACTCCGAGCGAGACGTTGGACGTAGGGCAGACCTCGCACACCACGCCCGCGTCGGCCATCTGAGCCAACAATCGGGGGTGCTCGACCGCTCGAACACCATGGCCGACCCGGTCGGCGCCGAGCGAGCGCATGCAGTCGAGAACGCTTGCTGCGCCGAGCAATTCGCCGCCGTGCGGTACCGACAACAGACCGGCATCGCGGGCGATGCGAAACGCGGGGGCGAAATCCGCGGTCTGGCCGCGGCGCTCGTCGTTCGACAGCCCGAACCCCACGACGCCGTTGCCGGTGTAGTGCGCCGCGAGCCGGGCGAGCGTTCGGGCGTCGAGCGGGTGCTTCGTGCGATTCGCCGCGACGACGATGCCGATGCCAACGCCCGTTGTCCGCTCGGCTGTAGTCGCGGCGTCGAGTACAAGCTCGAGAAATGCCGTGATGCCACCGAATCCCGGATAGCCGCTGGGATCGACCTGCAGTTCGAGCCAGCGCGAACCGTCGGCCGCATCGTCTTGCGCGGCTTCGAGAACAATGCGCCGGACGTCGTCGGGCGTGCGGATCACCGACCGCGCGATGTCGTAGAGCCGCTGGAAGCGGAACCACCCGCGTTCGTCTGTCGTGCGAAGCTTCGGCGGGGTCGCCGACGTCAGCGCGTCGGGCAGCCGCACGTTGTGAGCGGCAGCCAGTTCGAGCAGCGTCGTGGGCCGCATCGAGCCGGTGAAATGCAGATGCAGGTGCGCCTTCGGCAGCGCGTGCAGATCGCGCACCGCTGGGGGCGTCAGTGGGCTTCCGAAAGCAGCTTCCCGAGGCGGTTGACGCCCTCGACCAGATCGTCGTCACCTAGGGCGTAGGACATCCGGAAGTAGCCGGGGGTGCCGAACGCCTCGCCGGGCACCACGGCGACCTCGGCCTCGTCGAGCACCAGCTCGGCAAGTTCTGCGGACGACGCCGGGCGCTTGCCGCGGATCTCGAGCCCGATCAGCTCACGCACCGACGGGTAGGCGTAGAACGCGCCCTCGGGCTCGGGGCAGACCACCCCGGGGATCTCGCTGAGCATTCGCACGATGGTCTGCCGCCGGCGGTCGAACGCCTCGCGCATCTTCGCCACTGCGACGAGGTCGCCAGAGACGGCAGCGAGGGCCGCGCGTTGCGACACGTTCGCCACGTTCGACGACAGGTGCGACTGCAGGTTCGTGGCGGCCTTGACGACGTCGGCCGGACCGATCAGCCAGCCCACCCGCCAGCCGGTCATCGCGTACGTTTTCGCGACGCCGTTCAGCACCACGCAGGTCTCGGCGAGCTCGGGCACGACGACGGGCATCGAGGAGAACACGGCGTCGCCGTAGACCAGATGTTCGTAGATCTCGTCGGTGACGACCCAGATGCCGTGCTCGACCGCCCAGCGACCGATCTCGGCGACCTGCTCAGGGGTGTAGACCGCGCCGGTCGGGTTGGACGGCGAGCAGAACAGCAGCACCTTCGTGCGCGGCGTGCGAGCGGCCTCGAGCTGATCGACGCTCGCCCGGAAGCCGGTCGACTCATCGGTTGCCACCTCGACGGACACACCCCCGGCGAGCGCGATCGCCTCGGGATACGTCGTCCAGTACGGCGCGGGCAGCAGCACTTCGTCGCCAGGGTCGAGGAGCGTGGCGAAGGCCTGGTAGACGGCCTGTTTGCCGCCGTTCGTGACGATCACCTGGCCGGGCTTGACGTCGTAGCCGGAGTCGCGCTTCGTCTTGGCCGCGATCGCTTCGCGCAACTCGGGCAGGCCGGGTGTCGGCGTGTAGCGGTGGTTCTTCGGGTCGCGTGCGGCGACGACGGCCGCTTCGACGATCGCCTCAGGAGTCGGGAAGTCGGGCTCACCCGCGCCGAAGCCGATCACCGGACGACCGGCGGCCTTCAACGCCTTGGCCTTCGCATCGACCGCAAGGGTCGCCGACTCGGCGATCGCACCGATGCGACGGGAGACTCGGGAACGGGCTGCGGGGGCTGAAGCGTCGGTCATGTGTGTCATGGTCCCACGCGAGGTCAGCGCAGTGCCCCGGGGTTTCGGCGAGTGGTGGGGTTTCGGCGGTTGGTTCGACCGTTTCCGACCAGCCACGTACACTGTCGAGGCTGGAGCCTGCCTGCGAAGGCGAGACCCCAGCCGAGCATCAAAGGGCAGTAGCTCAATTGGTCAGAGTTCCGGTCTCCAAAACCGGCGGTTGGGGGTTCGAGTCCCTCCTGCCCTGCCAGTCCGTCCCAAGCGTCGAGAGTAGGTTCCCGTGAGCGACACGACGACCGGCGCCGCTGCGCGCCCCGAGCGCCGACCGGCGCGCCCGGCCGAGCGTCGTAACGCGTTCGAGCGGATCGGGTTGTGGTGGCGGCAGATCGTTTCCGAGCTGCGCAAGGTCATCTGGCCGACCCGCAAGGAGTTGGTGGCCTACACGATCGTCACGCTGGTCTTTTCCGTCGTGGTGATCGCCATCGTGTTCGCCATCGACTACGGCGCCAACTGGTCGGTTCTGAAGATCTGGGGCTGACCGCGTCCCGCCCCGTAACCGCGCAAGCCCCGAAGCAGAAAGCGAAAAGCCCGTGACCGAGTCACCCTGGTCGAGCGAAGGCGCCGACGGTCTGAACGCGACCGGCGCCCGTGACGACGCCCAGGAGTCCCCGCGCGCCGAGGCACCGCAGGATTCAGCGGTCGCAGTCGATGTCGCCGAGCCGGTCGCTGCTGATCGCGCTATCGCTAACGACACGCTCGAGGTCGAGGCCGACCCCGCCGAGACATTCCGCCAGTCGCTGCGCAACGCGCCCGGCGACTGGTACGTCGTCCACACGTACGCGGGCTACGAGAACAAGGCGAAGGCCAACCTCGAGACCCGCATCCAGTCCTTGAACATGGAAGACTTCATCTACCAGATCGAGGTTCCTCAAGAAGAGGTCGCCGAGATCAAGAACGGCAAGCGGCAGACGGTGAAGCGCAACGTCTTCCCGGGCTACCTGCTGGTTCGCATGGAGATGACCGACGAGTCGTGGTCGGCGGTGCGCTACACGCCAGCGGTCACCGGCTTCGTGGGGCCGTCGTCCAGCAAGCCGTCGCCGCTCACGCTCGAAGAGGTCTTCCGCTTCCTCGCGCCCGCGACGAAGGAGCAGAAGGAGGCGGCTGCGGCGGCCGCGCCGAAGATCGTCGACTTCGAGGTCGGCGAGTCGGTCACGGTCATGGACGGCCCGTTCGCCACCCTGCCGGCGACGATCAGCGAGATCAACGCCGACCAGCAGAAGCTCAAGGTGCTCGTCTCGATCTTCGGTCGCGAGACGCCGGTCGAGCTGTCGTTCAACCAGGTGTCAAAGATCTAGAGCGGACGCCGACAGGCGGGCGCTGCGCGTCGTCCCGTACTCTTGTCTGGCCTGTCCGTTCCCGGACGTCATCAAAAGGACTTGTCATGCCCCCGAAGAAGAAGCTTGCGGCGATCATCAAGCTGCAGATCAACGCAGGCGCCGCGACGCCGGCTCCGCCGATCGGTCCCGCGCTCGGCCAGCACGGCGTCAACATCATGGACTTCTGCAAGCAGTACAACGCGGCCACCGAGTCGCAGCGCGGCAATGTGATCCCGGTCGAGATCTCCGTCTACGAAGACCGCTCGTTCACGTTCATCACCAAGACCCCGCCGGCGCCCGAGCTGATCAAGAAGGCGGCCGGCGTCGATAAGGGCTCGGCGGTGCCGCACAAGACCAAGGTCGCCTCGCTCACGCAGGCACAGGTTCGCGAGATCGCGCAGACCAAGATGCCCGACCTCAACGCCCGCGACCTCGAGGCCGCCGAGAAGATCATCGCCGGCACGGCTCGGTCGATGGGCATCACGGTCAGCGGCTGAGGTTTCCCGCACCACCCGTTTTCTAGACCAACCGTGGGAGGGCCGAGCGCGGCCCGAAGTACCACGAACTCCGTTCGCAACTGGGAGCAGCAATGAAGCGCAGCAAGGCATACACCGCGGCCGCCGCGAAGGTCGACCGCGACAAGCTCTACGGCCCGCTGGAGGCCGTCCGCCTCGCCCGCGAGACCTCGCTCACCAAGAACCCCGGCACCGTCGAGGTGGCGTTGTCGCTCGGGGTCGACCCGCGCAAGGCCGACCAGATGGTGCGCGGCACGGTCAACCTCCCGCACGGCACCGGCAAGACCGCGCGGGTGTTGGTCTTCGCCACCGGTGACCGCGCCGAAGAGGCTCGGGCTGCGGGTGCCGACATCGTCGGTGCCGACGAGCTGATCGACCGCGTGGCTGGTGGTTTCCTCGACTTCGACTCCGCGGTCGCGACTCCCGACCTGATGGGCAAGGTGGGTCGCCTCGGCCGGGTGCTCGGCCCGCGCGGCCTGATGCCTAACCCGAAGACCGGCACCGTGACCAACGACGTCGGCAAGGCGGTCTCCGACATCAAGGGCGGCAAGATCGAGTTCCGGGTCGACCGCCAGGCCAACCTGCACTTCATCATCGGTAAGACGACGTTCAGCGACGAGCAGCTCGTCGAGAACTACGCCGCCGCGCTCGACGAGATCCTGCGGTTGAAGCCGTCGACGGCGAAGGGCCGCTACCTGAAGAAAGCTACGGTCACGACGACGATGGGCCCCGGCATTCCGGTCGACCCGAACAAGACCCGCAACCTGATGGCCGAAGAGGCCGCAGCCTCCTAAACCGGCCCAGACGTCTCAGCTGCCCAGACGTCTCAGCTGCCCAGACTTCCCAGCGGCCCAGACTCCCCAGCGGCCCAGACTCCGGGCCGCCGAGACTCCCAGCCGCCGAGTGAAGGGTTTGCGTTGCTTGCGAGCGCCAGCAGACAACGAAAACCCTTCACTCGACGAGCATCCAGGTCGTTTTGACCCACTCGTTTTGACCGACTCGTTTTGACCCAGGGCCCGGGCGACCCGTACCCTTGACCCCGCCACAGACCGCCGGTCGGCGTCCGCTTCTTTTCTGAAGCGGCACCCGAAGGCCCCGTGAAAACGGGCGGCCCGCGCAGGCACACGTTTCGCACCGCAGCGGTTCCAGCTGCTGGTACGCCCCGTGCGCGCTGCGCCGGGGCGTTTGTTTTGACGCAGTCCTCCGGGTGGTTTCGACGATGACCGGTCCCACACCCGGAAGGAGGCCTGCGCCCTTATGCCAAGGCCTGACAAGGTGACCGACGTCGCCGAGCTGACGGAGCACTTCCGTAGCTCGAACGCCGCTGTGCTCACCGAGTACCGCGGTCTCACCGTGTCGCAGCTGACCCAGTTGCGGCGCAATCTCGGTGCGACCACGCAGTACGCCGTGGTGAAGAACACCCTGTCGAAGATCGCGGTGCGCGACGCCGGCCTCGAGCAGCTCGAATCGCTGCTGCAGGGCCCGTCGGCCATCGCGTTCGTGAAGGGTGACCCCGTGGAGGCCGCCAAGAGCCTCCGCGACTTCGCCCGGGCCAACCCGCTGCTCGTCATCAAGGGCGGCGTTCTCGACGGCAAGCTCATCTCCGCCGGAGAGCTTTCGAAGATCGCTGACCTCGAGTCCCGCGAGGTCTTGCTCGCCAAGGTGGCCGGGGCGGCCAACGCCACGCTCGCCAAGGCAGCCGCGCTGTTCCAGGCGCCGCTTTCGCAGGCAGCGCGTCTCGCCGAGGCGCTGCGCGCGAAGACTGCCGAGGGTGCACCCGCACCCGCACCCGCACCCGCTGCCGAAGCCGTCGCCGAGGCACCCGCTGCCGAGGCACCGGCTGCCGAGGCACCCGCTGCCGAGGCACCCGGCGCGGAAGCCTGACCCAACCCAACTCCAGCAAACTCGACGCTCACCTCAGAGACGTTCATTTCAGGAAGGACCGCCACCATGGCGAAGCTCAGCACCGACGAGCTCATCGACGCGTTCAAGGAACTGTCGCTCCTTGAGCTCTCCGAGTTCGTGAAGCAGTTCGAAGACACCTTCGGCGTTACCGCCGCCGCCCCGGTCGCAGTTGCGGCCGCACCGGCTGCCGGTGGCGCCGGCGGCGCTGCCGAGGCAGCGGAGGAGCAGGACGAGTTCGACGTCATCCTCGACGACGCAGGCGCGCAAAAGATCCAGGTCATCAAGGCGGTGCGCGAGCTCACCAGCCTCGGCCTGAAGGAAGCCAAGGACCTCGTCGACGGCGCTCCGAAGCCGGTCCTCGAGAAGGTCAACAAGGAGGCCGCCGATAAGGCGAAGGCGTCTCTCGAGGGCGCCGGCGCCAAGGTGACCTTGAAGTAACCCTCGTCCGTCCCAAGGCCGCCGGCCGCCCGATCAACGGGCGGTCGGCGGTTTGGCGTTTCTGCTGGGCCGGCGGTTCGTTACACGGGGCCCCGAGCGAGGCGTAGACCCCCGAAGCTAGGCGTGCGCGCCTAGCTCGGGGGGTTTACGCACCCTGAGCGTGATCGACTCCGAGGGTGGCGGGGTTGGGCTGGTCGTGCACAATCCGCCGACATCGCTTGACGGGATGCCCGCGAAGCGCGCATCCTCGCATTACCTGTGAATACCTTGCTTGGGTTCCCTGGCGGGCCGGTGGCTTCGCCCGGTGAAATGGGCGGCCAGTTTCGGGTCGCCTCGACAGCAGTGCGCCCGTTGGCTACACTGCTCTTTTGCGCTGTCCTCTGACTACCCGTGCCAGTCACGGGCGGTCCGTCGTGCGCACGACGACACCGCGAGCCCTGGAAGGACCTCACTTGGCCGCCTCGCGCAGCACCTCCGGCACCCCCACCGCATCCCGCTCATCAGTTCCCACCCCACCCCGTGTCTCCTTCGCCAAGATCCGCGAGCCCCTCGAGGTCCCGAACCTCCTCGCTCTGCAGGTCGAATCCTTTGACTGGTTGCTCGGCAACGAGGCCTGGAAGGCGCGAGTAGACGCCGCCAAGAAGGCCGGCCGCGACGACGTCAACACGTCGTCCGGGCTCGAAGAGATCTTCGAGGAGATCAGCCCGATCGAAGACTTCTCCGGCACCATGTCGCTGTCGTTCCGTGACCACCGCTTCGAACCCGCGAAGAACTCCATCGAGGAGTGCAAGGAGCGCGACTTCACCTACTCCGCGCCGATGTTCGTCACCGCAGAGTTCGTGAACAACCAGACCGGCGAGATCAAGAGCCAGACCGTGTTCATGGGCGACTTCCCGCTCATGACCGACAAGGGCACGTTCATCATCAACGGCACCGAGCGTGTCGTCGTCTCGCAGCTGGTGCGCTCGCCAGGCGTCTACTTCGACAAGGCGATCGACAAGACCTCCGACAAGGACGTCTTCGGCTGCAAGATCATCCCGAGCCGCGGCGCCTGGCTCGAGTTCGAGATCGACAAGCGCGACGCCGTCGCCGTCCGCGTCGACCGCAAGCGCAAGCAGAGCGTCACCGTCTTGCTGAAGGCCCTCGGCTGGGACGACGCCCGCATCCTCGAGCGGTTCGGCCATTACGAGTCGATGCGCGCCACCCTGGAGAAGGACCACGTCCACACGCAGGACGAAGCGCTGATCGACATCTACCGCAAGCTGCGCCCGGGCGAGCCCCCGACCCGTGAGGCCGCGCAGACGCTGCTCGACAACCTTTACTTCAACGCGAAGCGCTACGACCTCGCCAAGGTCGGCCGCTACAAGATCAACAAGAAGCTCGGCCTCGACCTGCCGTTCACGCAGGGCACGCTGACCGAAGACGACATCGTCGCGACCATCGAGTACGTCGTCCGGCTGCACGCCGGCGAGAACGAGATGAACCTCGGTCACCGTTCCGTGGTCGTCGAGGAAGACGACATCGACCACTTCGGCAACCGGCGCCTGCGCACCGTCGGTGAGCTCATTCAGAACCAGGTCCGGCTGGGCCTCGCCCGCATGGAGCGCGTCGTCCGCGAGCGCATGACAACGCAGGACGTCGAGGCGATCACGCCGCAGACCCTGATCAACATCCGCCCGGTGGTGGCGAGCATCAAGGAGTTCTTCGGAACATCCCAGCTCAGCCAGTTCATGGACCAGACCAACCCGCTCGCGGGTCTCACCCACAAGCGGCGGCTGTCGGCCCTCGGCCCCGGCGGTCTGAGCCGCGAGCGCGCGGGCTTCGAAGTTCGTGACGTGCACCCGAGCCACTACGGCCGCATGTGCCCGATCGAAACACCTGAAGGCCCGAACATCGGTCTGATCGGTTCGCTCGCGACCCACGGGCGCATCAACGCGTTCGGCTTCGTCGAGACGCCGTATCGCAAGGTCGAGAAGGGCACGGTCACCGACAACGTCGACTACCTCACCGCCGACGAGGAAGACCGCTTCGTCATCGCCCAGGCCAACGCGCCGCTGAAGGCCGACGGTCACTTCGCCGAGGAGCGGGTCCTCGTTCGCCGCAAGGGTGGCGAGGTCGACTTCGTCCCGCCGTCCAGCGTCGACTACATGGACGTCTCGCCGCGCCAGATGGTCTCGGTCGCGACCGCGATGATCCCCTTCCTGGAGCACGACGACGCCAACCGCGCGCTCATGGGTTCGAACATGCAACGCCAGTCGGTGCCGTTGCTCAAGGCAGAGGCGCCGCTGGTCGGCACCGGCATGGAATTCCGTGCCGCGGTCGACGCCGGCGACGTCACCACCTCGGCCAAGGCCGGTGTGGTCGAGGAGGTCTCGTCCGACGCCGTCACGATCATGGCGGACGACGGCACCCGGCAGATCTACCGCATGGCCAAGTTCCGTCGCTCGAACCAGGGCACCTGCATCAACCAGCGGCCGATCGTCGACGAAGGCCAGCGAGTCGAGGCGGGTCAGGCGATCGCCGACGGCCCGTGCACCGACCAGGGCGAGATGGCGCTCGGGCGCAACCTGCTCGTGGCGTTCATGCCGTGGGAGGGCCACAACTACGAAGACGCGATCATCCTGAGCCAGCGCCTGGTGCAAGACGACGTCCTGTCCTCGATCCACATCGAGGAGCACGAGGTCGACGCCCGCGACACCAAGCTCGGCCCCGAGGAGATCACCCGCGACATCCCGAACGTCAGCGAGGAAGTGCTCGCCGACCTCGACGAGCGCGGCATCATCCGCATCGGCGCCGACGTGGTTCCAGGCGACGTCCTGGTCGGCAAGGTCACGCCCAAGGGCGAGACCGAGCTCACGCCCGAGGAGCGGCTGCTCCGCGCGATCTTCGGCGAGAAGGCGCGCGAAGTGCGTGACACCTCGCTGAAGGTGCCGCACGGTGAAAAGGGCAAGGTCATCGACGTCAAGGTCTTCACCCGCGACGACGCGGAGTTGCCGCCCGGTGTGAACGAGCTGGTGCGCGTCTATGTCGCGCAGAAGCGCAAGATCACGGACGGCGACAAGCTGGCCGGCCGGCACGGCAACAAGGGCGTTATCTCGAAGATCCTGCCCGAGGAAGACATGCCGTTCCTCGAGGACGGCACTCCGGTCGACATCGTGCTTAACCCGCTCGGCGTGCCCGGCCGCATGAACGTCGGTCAGGTGCTCGAGACCCACCTCGGCTGGGCCGCCAAGTCCGGCTGGAAGGTCGACGGCGACGCCAGTGGCGCTTGGGTGCAGCGGCTGTCCGACATCGGTGCGCTCGAAGCCCCGCCGAACACACTCGTCGCGACGCCGGTGTTCGACGGCGCCCGCGAGGACGAAATCACCGGCCTGTTGGCAGCCACCTTGCCGAACGCCGACGGCGTCAACCCGGTAGGCGGCGACGGCAAGGCCCAGCTGTTCGACGGCCGCTCGGGCGAGCCTTACCCGATGCCGGTGAGCGTCGGCTACATCTACATCCTGAAGCTGCACCACCTGGTCGACGACAAGCTGCACGCCCGGTCGACCGGCCCGTACTCGATGATCACCCAGCAGCCACTCGGTGGTAAGGCGCAGTTCGGTGGCCAGCGGTTCGGCGAGATGGAGGTGTGGGCGCTCGAGGCGTATGGCGCCGCGTACGCGCTGCAGGAACTGCTCACGATCAAGTCCGACGACGTGCTCGGCCGCGTGAAGGTCTACGAGGCCATCGTCAAGGGCGAGAACATCCCCGAGCCCGGCATCCCCGAGTCGTTCAAGGTGCTCGTCAAGGAAATGCAGTCGCTGTGCCTGAACGTCGAGGTGCTCTCAAGCGACGGCATGACCCTCGAAATGCGCGACACCGACGACGAGGTCTTCCGCGCTGCGGAAGAGCTCGGCATCGACCTGTCCCGGCGCGAGCCGAGCAGCGTCGAAGAAGTGTAGGGCGAGCTAACCGGGCGCCCTTCGGCGTCCGGCCCGGCCCGCCCACCCGTCCGCAACTGGACAACTCCGTAACTGGAGAACTCCGTAACTGGAGAACAGAGAAAGAAGACAACCTGTGCTCGACGTCAACTTCTTCGACGAGTTGCGTATCGGCCTCGCCACTGCCGACGACATCCGCCAGTGGTCGCACGGCGAGGTCAAGAAGCCGGAGACCATCAACTACCGCACGCTGCGCCCTGAGAAGGACGGCCTGTTCTGCGAGAAGATCTTCGGACCCACTCGCGACTGGGAGTGCTACTGCGGCAAATACAAGCGCGTGCGCTTCAAGGGCATCATCTGCGAGCGCTGCGGTGTCGAGGTCACCCGCGCGAAGGTGCGCCGCGAGCGCATGGGCCACATCGAGCTGGCCGCGCCGGTCACCCACATCTGGTACTTCAAGGGCGTGCCGAGCCGGCTCGGGTACTTGCTCGACCTCGCCCCGAAGGACCTCGAGAAGATCATCTACTTCGCGGCCTACATGATCACCTGGGTCGACGAAGACGCCCGGCACCGCGACCTGCCCAGCATCGAGGCGCAGATCTCGGTCGACCGCCAGGAGATCGACGACCGCAAGAACGCCGACCTCGACGCCCGCTCGAAGAAGCTCGAGGAAGACCTCGCTGCTCTCGAGGCCGAAGGCGCCAAGGGCGACGCCAAGCGCAAGGTTCGTGACGGCGCCGAGCGCGAGCTGCGGCAGATCCGCGAGCGGGCGCAGCGCGAGATCGACCGTCTCGACGAGGTGCTCACGCGCTTCAAGAACCTCAAGGTGCAAGACCTCGAGGGCGACGAAGTGCTCTACCGCGAGATGCGCGACCGCTTCGGCGAGTACTTCCGCGGTGGCATGGGCGCGCAGGCGCTGAAGGAGCGGCTCGAGTCGTTCGACCTCGAGGCAGAGGCCGAGTCGCTGCGCGACCAGATCCGCAACGGTCGCGGGCAGAAGAAGGCCCGCGCGCTGAAGCGGCTCAAGGTCGTGTCGGCGTTCCTCAACACCCGCAACAGCCCGATGGGCATGGTGCTCGACTGCGTGCCGGTGATCCCGCCCGACCTGCGCCCGATGGTGCAGTTGGACGGCGGCCGCTTCGCGACGTCCGACTTGAATGATCTCTACCGCCGCGTGATCAACCGCAACAACCGGTTGAAGCGGCTGCTCGACCTCGGCGCGCCCGAGATCATCGTGAACAACGAGAAGCGCATGCTGCAGGAGGCCGTCGACGCACTGTTCGACAACGGCCGCCGCGGCCGGCCGGTCACCGGTCCGGGCAATCGCCCGCTGAAGTCGCTGTCCGACATGTTGAAGGGCAAGCAGGGCCGGTTCCGGCAGAACCTGCTCGGCAAGCGCGTCGACTACTCGGCGCGCTCGGTCATCGTCGTCGGCCCGCAGCTCAAGCTGCACCAGTGCGGCCTGCCCAAGGACATGGCGCTCGAGCTGTTCAAGCCGTTCGTCATGAAGCGGCTGGTCGACCTCAACCACGCGCAGAACATCAAGAGCGCGAAGCGCATGGTCGAGCGGGCTCGCTCCGTCGTGTGGGACGTTCTCGAAGAGGTCATCACCGAACACCCGGTGCTGCTGAACCGCGCTCCGACCCTGCACCGCCTCGGCATCCAAGCGTTCGAACCGCAGCTGGTCGAAGGCAAGGCCATCCAGATCCACCCGCTCGTGTGTGCGGCGTTCAACGCCGACTTCGACGGCGACCAGATGGCCGTGCACCTGCCGCTGTCGGCGGAGGCGCAGGCCGAGGCTCGCATCCTGATGCTGTCGAGCAACAACATCCTCAAGCCGGCCGACGGTCGCCCGGTCACGATGCCGTCGCAGGACATGGTGCTCGGCATCTACTACCTGACCTCGGCTCGCGACGGCGCGCTGGGCGACGGCCGGGTGTTCTCGTCGTCCGCTGAAGCTCTGATGGCGAAGGACCTCGGTTCGCTCGACTTGCAGGCCAAGATCAAGGTGCGGCTCAAGGACATCCCCGAGGTCGACAGCGGCAGCCAGGGTTGGACGCCGCCCGAGGACTGGCAGCCCGGTGACCCGCTCGTCGTCGAGACGACGCTCGGGCGGGTGCTGTTCAACGAGGCGTTGCCGGAGGACTACCGCTTCGTCAACTTCGAGGTCAGCAAGCGCGACCTGTCGACGATCGTCAACGACCTCGCCGAGCGCTACCCGAAGGTCGTCGTCGCCGCCACGCTCGACGCCATGAAGGCCGCGGGCTTCTACTGGGCCTCCCGGGCCGGTGTCACGATTTCGATCTCGGACGTCGTCACGCCGCCGCGCAAGCAGGAGATCCTCGAGGAGCACGAGGCGAAGGCCGACAAGGTCCAAAAGCAGTTCGAGCGTGGCCTCATCACCGACGACGAGCGTCGTCAGGAGCTCATCGAGATCTGGACGCAGGCCACCGCCGACGTCGCGCGCGAGATGGAAGGCAACTTCCCGAAGGACAACCCGGTGTTCATGATGGTGAACTCCGGCGCGCGCGGAAACATGATGCAGGTGCGGCAGATCGCCGGTATGCGTGGTCTGGTCGCCAACCCGAAGGGCGAGATCATCCCGCGGCCGATCAAGGCGAACTTCCGCGAGGGTCTGTCCGTGGTCGAGTACTTCATCTCGACCCACGGTGCTCGTAAGGGTCTGGCCGACACGGCGTTGCGTACCGCCGACTCCGGCTACCTCACGCGTCGTCTCGTCGACGTGTCGCAGGACGTCATCATCCGCGAGGAGGACTGCGGCACCGAGCGCGGCATCATGATGCGGATCGCGACCGTGGGTCGCGACGGCAACCTGGTGCGGCCGAGCACGGTCGAGACCTCGGTGTTCGCCCGCACGCTCGCCGAAGACGTCACCGTCGACGGCGTCGTGGTGGGCAACGCGGGCGGCGACCTCGGTGACCTCTCGATCGGTGAGCTGATGGCTCGCGGCGTGCAAGAGGTCAAGGTCCGCAGCGTGCTTACCTGCGAGTCGAAGGTCGGCACTTGTGCCGCGTGCTACGGCCGTTCGCTGGCCACCGGCAAGACGGTTGACGTCGGCGAAGCGGTGGGCATCATCGCTGCCCAGTCGATCGGCGAGCCCGGCACGCAGCTGACGATGCGTACCTTCCACACCGGCGGTGTGGCGGGCGAAGACATCACGCACGGTCTGCCCCGCGTCGTCGAGCTGTTCGAGGCCCGCACACCCAAGGGCGTCGCGCCGATCAGCGAGCTGACCGGTCGGGTGAAGATCGAGGAGACCGACAAGGCCCGCAAGATCGTGGTCACTCCGGACGACGGCGGCGAGGAGATCGCCTACCCCGTCTCGAAGCGGTCGCGGTTGCGTGTCGCCGAAGGTGACCACGTTGAGGTCGGCGAGCAGCTGATCGAAGGCACGGTCAACCCGCACGAGGTGCTGCGCATCCTCGGCCCGCGCGCTGTGCAGGTGCACCTCGTGCAGGAGGTCCAGGAGGTCTACCGCTCGCAGGGTGTGCCCATCCACGATAAGCACATCGAGATCATCGTGCGGCAGATGCTCAAGCGGGTGAACGTGTTGGAGTCGGGTGACACCGATTTCCTGCCCGGCGAGCTCGTCGAGCGGCCGCGGTTCGAGGAAGAGAACCGTCGCGTGGTCTCGGAGGGTGGCACGCCGGCCTCGGCGCGTCCGGTCCTGATGGGCATCACCAAGGCCTCCCTGGCCACCGAGTCGTGGCTGTCGGCGGCGTCCTTCCAGGAGACGACGCGGGTGCTCACGGACGCCGCGATCCACGCCAAGTCCGACCCGCTGCTCGGCTTGAAGGAGAACGTCATCATCGGCAAGCTCATCCCGGCCGGTACGGGCCTGCCCCGCTACCGCAACATCCGGGTCGAGCCGACCGAGGAGGCCAAGGCCTCGGTGTACTCGATGAGTGGCTACGAAGGTGGCTTCGAAGACGAGTACGCGCGGTTCGGCACCGGCTCGGGGCAGGCCGTCCCGCTCGAGGAGTACGACTACGGTCGCTTCGACAGCCGCTGACGTGTAACCGCCTGGTTCTAGCCGCCTGCTTCATCGAGTGAAGGGTTTGCGTTGTATTGGGTGCGCCTGACGCAACGCAAACCCTTCACTCGTTGTCGGGAGCCGTGAGCTGAGTCGCGGCACCACAGGCCCACTGCTACCCCCGTTTTGACCCGCCGGGGAGCGGCAGGTAACCTTGCTCCTCGTGCCTGGCGCTCATTGATATGCCGGGCTGCTCCCATGCGCACGGCGCAAGGCAGGTAGAACTGCCGGCCGGTTGCATGCGGGCCTCCACCACTGGTTCGAGATTGCGGCGAGCCGGAGCGTGGGCGGGCGACACACCCGACCGCGTGGGTCGGAGACATGTAGTACGCACAGGCACAAAACGAACGCGAAGACCGGAGACTGAAAGGCGCTCATGCCCACGATCCAGCAACTGGTCCGCAAGGGCCGGGAGGACAAGGTCGGCAAGACCAAGACGCCGGCGCTGAAGGGTTCCCCTCAGCGGCGTGGTGTTTGCACGCGCGTCTACACCACGACGCCGAAGAAGCCGAACTCCGCGCTGCGCAAGGTCGCGCGTGTGCGGCTCACGAGCGGCATCGAGGTCACGGCCTACATCCCGGGCGTGGGGCACAACTTGCAGGAGCACTCGATCGTGCTCGTGCGTGGCGGCCGTGTGAAGGATCTCCCCGGCGTCCGCTACAAGATCATTCGTGGCTCGCTCGACACCCAGGGCGTTCGTAACCGCAAGCAGGCCCGCAGCCGCTACGGCGCGAAGAAGGAGAAGAGCTAATGCCGCGCAAGGGTCCGGCCCCGAAGCGTCCGGTCATCATCGACCCGGTCTACGGCTCTCCGCTCGTCACGTCGCTGGTCAACAAGGTGCTCACGAGCGGCAAGCGGTCGCTGGCCGAGCGCATCGTGTACGACGCCCTCGAGGGCTGCCGCACCAAGACCGGCACCGACCCGGTGATCACGCTCAAGCGCGCGCTCGACAACGTGAAGCCCGCGATCGAGGTCAAGAGCCGTCGCGTCGGTGGTGCCACCTACCAGGTGCCCGTCGAGGTCAAGGCGAGCCGCAGCAGCACCCTGGCGCTGCGCTGGCTGGTCGGCTACTCGAAGGCCCGCCGCGAGAAGACGATGACCGAGCGCCTGATGAACGAGTTGCTCGACGCGAGCAACGGTCTCGGCGCGAGCGTCAAGCGCCGCGAAGACACGCACAAGATGGCCGAATCGAACAAGGCTTTCGCCCACTACCGCTGGTAGTCGGCACCCCAGACGAAGAACGAAACGAAGAGAGAGCAGCTCAAGCAGTGGCAACTGGTGTCATGGCAGATCTGGCCAAGGTCCGGAACATCGGGATCATGGCTCATATCGACGCGGGCAAAACCACGACGACCGAGCGGATCCTCTTCTACACCGGCATCAACTACAAGATCGGTGAGGTCCACGAGGGCGCGGCCACGATGGACTGGATGGCGCAGGAGCAAGAGCGCGGCATCACCATCACGTCGGCGGCGACCACCTGTCAGTGGAACGACCACACGATCAACATCATCGACACGCCCGGTCACGTCGACTTCACGGTCGAGGTAGAGCGGTCGCTTCGCGTCCTGGACGGCGCGGTCGCGGTGTTCGACGCCGTCGCCGGTGTCGAGCCGCAGTCCGAGACCGTCTGGCGGCAGGCCGACAAGTACAACGTCCCGCGCATCTGCTTCGTGAACAAGATGGACCGCGTCGGTGCCGAGTTCCACCGCACGGTCGACATGATCGTCACCCGGCTGAATGCCGTCCCGCTCGTCATCCAGCTGCCGTGGGGCGTCGAGGCCGACTTCAAGGGCGTCATCGACCTGGTCTGGAACCGCGCGCTGCTGTGGAGCGGTGAAGGCAAGGGCGACAAGTACGAGATGGTCGACGTGCCGGCTGACCACGCCGAGGTCACCCGCGAGTGGCGCGAGAAGCTGATCGAGACGCTCGCCGAGAACGACGACGAGCTCATGGAGCTCTTCCTCGAGGGCACCGAGCCGACCCCGCAGCAGATCAAGGAAGG
>Ga0105240_10004800_pt1 | contig 20371 bp, 21 predicted proteins | sample KBSC54metaG_FD_80426 | JGI IMG/M metagenome (GOLD analysis project Ga0105240, IMG submission 80426) | Corn rhizosphere microbial communities from Kellogg Biological Station, Michigan, USA - KBS C5-4 metaG | ecosystem: Host-associated > Plants > Roots > Rhizosphere > Soil | place: Michigan, USA... | reverse complement strand
TGCACTTTTTTTTCAGTTGGCGGTGCGGTCGGTGACGCGGTCGGGGACCCCTGTTGTTTCATGACGAAAAGAATTTAGCCACGGATCACGCGGATAGACGCAGATAGGACATTTTGCTTCTCTTTTTTCTCCGCGTACTCTGTGGCCCCTTTGTGAGAATAAACGCGGAAAGCACAGAACGAAGACACGGAATTTGCAGAGAAAATATTGCCCGCGAAACATGGAAACCAGTCGCGAGCAGCGAGTTACGAGTCGCGAGTTTAAGATCGCCGCTTATACGCGGACAGCCCGCGACAGCCATAAGCCTAGCTCAAGAGGCGACAGATTCAAACAGCAAGTGAGGAGATTGAAGCAACTTTCGATATTTGAAGAGATTTAGTTGTTTGAAGAGAATGAGGAGCAGTAGCGCCGGACGCCGAACTTTGGTGTAAAATTAGACGTATTATCACTGACTGAATTAAAGGAGCACGATATGAGATATAAGTTGGCCGAGGACGCAAAACCGCAGGTTTGGCTGCTGCTTATCGCAACCCTTGTGACCGTGGCTTTGTGGTTCATTCCGTATGGTGCATACGTCGTGTATCCCATCCGCCTTTTCGTGACCTTTATTCACGAGAGCAGCCACGCTCTGATAGCGGTCCTGACGGGCGGCTCGGTCCAGAGTCTCACGATCGCTGTCGACGGCAGCGGCCTGACCTATTCGGCTCCGTCAGGCTTGATCGGCGGGCTGCTTACATCGAGCGCAGGCTATATCGGGACAACCGTCTTCGGCGTGCTGATGCTCTTTCTTATTCGAAAAAATTTCTCACCGAACAAGATACTCACCGCCCTCGGCATTTTTGTCGGGGCGATGTTGCTGATCTTTACCGTCATCAGCCCGGTGTTTAATATCTTTTCGCTGCAGGTCACTTATTCGAGCCTCCTGTTTACGGCGTTTGCGGGAGTCGTGCTGGCGGCCGCTCTCGCTTCTCTTGGCATTTTTGGAAAGCCTGGGATTGCGAAATTCGCCGTCGCCTTTCTGGCTGTCCAGTGTTTGCTGAACGCGATCAGCGACGAAGTCACGTTGCTTTTTATCAACTCGCCGTTTGCCGGTTCCGACATTCAAAACGACGCCGCTAATATGGCTAATGCGACGCATCTGCCAGGTATCATCTGGGTCTTTATCTGGATGGGCCTTTCGGTCGCGATGATCTCGCTCGGGTTGCGACTTTACGCCGTTAACAAACAGCGAATGAGCGCCAAAGAGACAGTGTTTGAGGACTAGTCAATGACCTTTAGAATTTTTTCCACGCTAGCGGCCGTTTGCCTAATGGCCGCTTTTGCATTTTCTCAAGTGAAGAAGCCAGAACCACAGCCTGTTAGGCGCCCGTTTGAAAAGTCCTTACAGGCCATCGTCGTAACGACCGACGAATGGAATTCGATTCACGGAAGGGCCCGGATGGTTGAAAGAGAAAAACCGGGAGCAGAGTGGAAGATCGTCGGCGAAAGCTTTCCAATTGTCGTCGGCAAAAACGGACTCGGTTTGGATCCCCTGTGGGAATTACCATCGTCAGACGCGTCCAAAAAACACGAAGGCGACGGAAAGGCTCCAGCCGGATTCTTTCCGCTCACAACAACATTCGGCAATGCGGATGTCGGCTCTCAACTTCCCTTTACAAAGCTCGACGAATTCACAGAGTGTGTCGACGACACAAACTCGACATTCTACAACAAGATCGTCAACCGCATGCACGTCGGCAATTTTGATTGGAAAAGCTCGGAAAAAATGTTCACTGTCCGACCGCAGTATGACTTGGGAGTATTTGTCGGATATAATTCGTATCCCCCGGTTCGTGGAAACGGCTCGTGTATCTTTCTTCACATTTGGAAGGACGCCGACACAGGCACGGCCGGCTGCACCGCGATGGCGAGGGAAAACCTCGAGAGAGTAGTACAATGGCTCGACCCGGCAAAAAACCCATACCTTGTGCAGATGACGCGAGAGGAGTATCTTTCGCAGCGCAGATCTTTCAAGCTCCCGAAAATCAACTAAGGCTAGCTGACCTGCCTATCGGAGCGCGGCTTCTGGTCCGCTCGCGCTCCGACTGGCGTAACGCGGCGATCTCGCGGTTTCTCGAGGACACTGGGACGGTTGTCCTGACCGTCTGCTCGCCGTCCGGCCACGCCTACAGACTGAGACGAGATCTATCGACCGAGGTCTTTCTCGAAGGTGGGTTTGCCATCCTGCCCTCAGACGCCGACGACACCTGGCGCGACAATTTCACCGGCTACGACCGACGGTGGTAGTCACCGTTTCGCTACGTCGTTTTTGGTTTAAATGCAGCTTTGATTAGCCTTTCACGCTCGGAGGTGCGATCTTGGCCACCGCAAGGATCCGTCGATCGACATTGTCCTGCACAAACAAAATAAAATTTCGCGTTTCGGGTTTTGTGTCTGTGACGACGGGAATGTTGCCGCGTGATTCAAATTTCGCAGCGTCTTTGTCGACCACGCCAAGCGCAGTCAGGCTTCGGACAATGGCGGAGTGGCTGAGCGTCACGCCCGAATTCTCACCGCCCTTGATGCTCGAGGTGATTCCGTCTTCTGTTATCGCGAGAAAGACGGTAGCGGCGTTGTGTTTCGCCAGGCCTTCGACCGAAACATTGATCATGTCGCCATCGATCGCGATCGAGATATTTCCCTTCTCATCATTGAGGGCTTCGCCGATAGTCTTGACCGATCGCCGTGTATCGCTGCCGACAAATTCCGCTTTGCCGTCGATGACCATCTCCGGCGTGTAACTCGAATCAAGCCCAAATCGCTGAACATAAGCCTCTTGCCGACGAGTGTAAAGCGCTGACGAAAACCGGTCCTTCCACGCGCTCGTGTCCCAATAATCGACGTGAAAGGCAAGCGGCACGATCTCAACGCCTGCGACCGGTTGCTGCTCGGCAAGGAATTTTAGATTTCGGTCGGCCGGCGGGCAACTCGAACATCCCTCGGACGTGAAAAGCTCGACCAGCACCGGCTGCCGCTTTGCTTGAACGGGCGGTTGGGGCTCGGGTGTCGGCGATCTTTGACCCTCGGCCTGCTGCGAGAGACAGGCACCGGCGGAAAGTGCGGCCGCGAGAACGGCGACAAACAAGAATAATTTCATACACGCTTTATTCCCGCTATTCTGCCGCCTATTCCGCCTTTGTGCAAGGTTTTTGATTTGGTAAAATCATCTATTGCGCTCTAGTTCAGATATTACACTATGCAGTCGGCAGTACGGTCAAAGGAAGAAGCGCTCCACGTCAAAGGGGCCCGCGTCCACAACCTCAAAAATGTGACGGTCTCGCTTCCGGCAAACAAGCTGACCGTCATCACCGGCGTTTCCGGTTCCGGGAAATCGTCGCTCGCCTTTGACACGATATATGCCGAAGGGCAGCGCCGCTATGTCGAATCGCTGTCGGCCTATGCCCGGCAATTCCTTGAGCGGATGGACAAGCCGGATGTAGACGAGATCACCGGCATTGCCCCGGCCATCGCGATCAGGCAAAAAAATGCGACCCGCAATCCGCGCTCGACGGTCGCCACGCAGACCGAGATCTACGACTATCTCCGGCTACTGTTTGCAAGAGCCGGCCAGACCTTTTGCCATGTCTGCGGACGCGAAGTAAAAAAGGATTCACCCGAATCGGCGGCCGATGAGATCTTGTCTGAATTACCGGTCGATACCAGGTTTTATGTTTTGTTTCCGATCCAAGGAAACGGCTCACGCAAAGATGCAAAGAGTCGGAAGCCTGCGCCTAAGCAAGGGCGTAAAACCGTCAATACCGAAACGGATCTCAGCACCTCTGCATTTCTGATCCTGCTGCTTCAGTCCGGTTTCTCGCGTCTACATCGCGGCGGCAAAGTCATCGAGCTGCAAAAGCCGGAAGATTATCCATTCGATGATTTCGAAGGCACTTACGTGCTGATCGATCGTCTGAAAGCTGCGCCGGACATACGGCAGAGGCTCGTCGATTCGCTCGAAATATGCTTTCGCGAAGGTCACGCTGCCGTCATTGAGACGACGGACGGACAGCGATTGAAATTCTCAGACCAATACATCTGCAAATACGACGACACGCTTTACGAGGAGCCCGAGCCGCAGCTCTTCAGCTTTAATTCGCCATTTGGCGCATGCCCGACCTGTCAGGGTTTCGGCAACACGATCGGGATCGATTACGAGCTGGTGATTCCGAATCCTCTCATTTCGATAAAGGGCGGAGCCATTGAGCCGTATACGCGGCCACAGTACGAATGGGCGCAAAAGGAGTTGCTTGCATTTGCAAAGAGCAACAAGATCGACACGTCTATACCATTCGCCGACCTGCCCGAAAAACAGCGCGAGGCGATACTTTTCGGCGCGCCCGGCTGGCGCGGTATTAAGGGCTTTTTCAAATGGCTCGAGACGAAAAAATATAAGCTCCACGTTCGTGTTTTCCTCGCAAAATATCGCGGCTACACGACCTGTCCCGAATGCGACGGCCAACGGCTTCGTCAGGAGGCGCGTGATGTCAAAATAGACCGCCGGTCGCTGCCCGAGATCGTCGCGATGTCGATCGCCGACGCACATAAGTTTTTTGAGACGTTGGAACTGAGCGAAGAACGCTCAAAGATCGCCGAAAAATTGCTGCTTGAGATCCGCCGGCGGTTAAAATTTCTAGTCAACGTCGGTCTCGAATATCTGACGCTCGGCCGTCTTGCCGCGACGCTATCAGGCGGCGAGGCACAGCGCATCCAGCTTGCAACGAATCTTGGATCGTTGCTTGTCGGCACGCTTTATGTGTTGGATGAGCCGTCGATCGGACTTCATCCGCGTGACAATTCACGTTTGATCGGCATACTCGAAAACCTGCGCGACATCGGCAACACCGTGCTCGTCGTCGAACACGACGAAGAGACGATGCGGGCTGCTGATCACATTCTCGATATCGGTCTGCACGCGGGAGAGCTGGGAGGAAATGTCGTGTTTTCAGGTGACTATAATGGTCTTCTCAAAAACGATACATCGCTCACGGCAAAGTATCTTCGCGGCGAGGCCGAGATCAAGATACCCCAGAATCGCCGCGCCGTCGGCAAACGCAAGATCGAGATCGTCGGCGCTCGCGAGCACAATCTGAAAAACCTTTCGGTCTCGATACCGCTAGACATGCTGGTCTGCATAACCGGCGTTTCGGGCTCAGGCAAATCGACGCTGGTCCACGACGTACTCTACGCCGGCCTCAAGAAGAAACGCGGCGAATGGAACGCTCACGTCGGTTTTTTCAAAGAGATAAAAGGTGCCGATCTGATCGACGATGTCATCCTTGTCGACCAGTCTCCGATCGGGCGCACGCCGCGGTCAAATCCCGTTACTTACATTAAAGCGTACGACGCCATTCGCGATGTTTTTGCGGCAACAAGCGCGGCCAAGGCAAAGGGGTTTAATTCGTCGCATTTTTCTTTTAACGTGCCCGGGGGCCGCTGTGAGGTTTGTCAGGGCAGCGGAACTGTGACGATCGAAATGCAGTTTTTGGCCGACGTCGAGCTGACCTGCGAAGAGTGTCGCGGAATGCGATTCAAGCAGGAAGTCCTCGACATCAAATACAAAGGCCGCAACATCCACGACGTGCTCGAGATGACGATACGCGAGGCTCTCGTCTTTTTTAGAGATGTTTCGAAGCTAACTTCGCGATTAAAGGTTCTCGAAGCCGTCGGCCTCGGATATCTGCGACTCGGTCAATCGGCCACAACCCTCAGCGGCGGCGAGGCCCAACGCGTCAAACTAGCCGCGCATCTCGCCCAGAAAACAAAAACGAAAACGCTCTTTATCTTCGATGAACCTACGACCGGGTTACACTTTGACGACATCAACAAGCTGCTCGCTGCATTTCGGGCGTTGATCGACAACGGCGCAAGCCTCGTCGTCATCGAGCATAATCTGGACGTGATCAAAACAGCAGACTACGTCATCGATCTGGGCCCCGAGGGCGGCATCGGCGGCGGCGAGATCGTGGCGACCGGTACCCCGGATGCCATCATAAAAAATGACCGCTCACTGACCGGTCAATTTCTAAAACCTTATTTGACCGGCAATGCCTAATCGTCGCCAAACTTCGCACGCCATTTCGGCGCGATCTGTTTCATGACCTCGCAGTCGCAATAACCACCGTTCTCATTGAGCCAGCCTGTCAGCTTCGGAAAATCGAGCCGGTTGTCCATCATAAACCGCATCGCGTGCCTGAGATGGTGATCGCATTCCGAATCGTAAAGCTCGTCCTCGATATAGTCGAGCATTTCGCTGATCGTGTCCTGCTGCTCAGGCAGCGAGTCGATAAAAGCGGCGAGCTCCTCGCCGCTCATCTGCTCAAGATTTTCGATCTCGCGTTTACGTATGATGGGCATAAGTAGATTATAGCCTCACGCTGCGCCCTTTACATCTCGGCGATGTTTAGCGCTCTCATCGCTTTAATATCGAATTCATGCTTTTAGGTATTCGATTCCTGGGCGGCTGAATTCATCTCGGCCAGCAGCGAGTCGAGCTTCTCATAGCCGTCGGTGACGCCGCGTTCCATGCCCGACGCGACCATGCCGTCTCGGTCATTTACCGACTGAAAGACTGACTGATGAACAATTCGCGAGCGACCGTTTGGCAACTCCTCAAATTTCGTGGTGCCCATGATGACGTGGCCGGGCTCGGGCAGGCCATCGAATTCGAATGTGCCTATAATGCGTTCCGGTCTCGTCACGTCATGATAAACGCCGAAAAAAGTGTATTTATGGCCGCCACGCTCGTGCACGAACCGGAACGAACCGCCGGCGACAGCGTTCATCTCTTCGACCCACATTTTCAGGTCCTTTGGCCCGACCCACTTCTCGTAGAGATCCGCCTCGGTGTACGCACGAAAGACAAGCTCGCGCGGCGCTTCGAATTCACGAATGATGAATAATTCCTGTTTACCAGGTTCCGCTTTTATCTCAGTCTTCTTTGCCATTTTTCTTTCTCCTTTTTGGTGTATCTTTTTTGGTTCGCTTCGTCGCGGACGCCGATCCGAGCTTTAGCTCCTCAAGCAAAATATCTAGCCGGTCAAAGCTTGCTTCCCAGAATTTGCGATAGCTCTCAAGCCACACTGTTGCCTCCTTTAGCGGTTTTGCCTCGAGCCGACGCGGTCGGCTCTGGGCAAGCTGACTATGCGAGATCAGGCCCGCACGTTCGAGCACCTTTAAGTGCTTTGAGATCGCCGGCTGGCTCATTTTGAACGGCCTTGCCAGGTCGTTCACCGTCGCCTCTCCTGACGCCAGCCGCGCCAATATTGCCCGCCTGGTCGGATCGGCCAGCGCCGCAAACGTCGAATCGAGCCGTCTTGAAGTTGTTCCTGTATAACTCATTAGTTCTATAACTCTCTGGTTATATATTAAAGACGACAAAGAGCCTTGTCAAGCGCTTTTTTTCGATCACCATTCTGATTCGGAAATTCTTTCGAGAGCGTCGTTGATCACCTTCTGCTGGCCGAGGCGTTGTCCGCGCAGGGTTTCTTCAAATTCGCGTCTCTTCTGGCCTTCGCGGCCATCGTATTTTAGAAATTTCGGCAGAAAGACCGCCGTCAACGCGACCGCGACAACGCACAATGCGCCGCCCGAGACCAGTGCGAACTTTACGCCGTAGTATTCGGCGACGAGGCCCATCTTCGCGCTGCCTAGGTAAGGGCCGGTCAGATAGCTGATCATCTCGATGCTCGCCATTCGGCCGCGAAGGTAATTAGGGATGGTTTGGTTCCAGATCGAGCCGCGAAACACGCCCGAAATCATGTCAAAGAAACCTGCCGCCGCTAGAAAAATGAGTGCGGGCACGATACTGCTCACGAGACCGAAAAACAGGATCGCAACACCCCAAAGTACCGCCGCGATAACGACCATCAGCCCGTGCCGATTAACATCTCGAGTCCAACCCGAAGTCACGCTCGCAAGCAACGCGCCGAAAGCGATCGCTCCGGGAAAAAGCCCGATGTAACTTGGTCCGTATTGCTCCGCCAGCGCGGGATAGAGAGCCTGCGGAAAGGCAAAGAACATGGCGGCGATATCAATGAAGTAAGTGCCGACAAGCTCTTGGCGGCTAAAGGCATATTTCCACGATCCGATCACACCGGCGATGCTCGGTTTATCCGCGTTCTCCGGCGGCGGCACGAACCGTATCAGAAACACAGCCGCTAGCGAAGCGGCGAACGTAACAAGATCGATGAAGTATGCCCAGGATGGCGTAAACTGCGTCGCGATGACGCCCGCAATGGCCGGTCCGATGATCATGCCGACGCTGAACCGTATGGAGTTCAGAGCCATCACGGCCGACATCATTTCCGTTGGGACGACCTTTTGGATAAACGACTCAAAGGCGGGTCGTTGAAGTGCGGCGAGACCAGCGTGCAATGCCACAGCGACAAAAAGCACCCAGATCCGTGGCTGCGGCTGCAATGAATTGATCAGCAGGATCAGCGTCACAAAGGTCTGACCGATCTCGGTATAGCGGAGCATCTTGCGTTTGTCCAGAAAATCCGCAAGAGCGCCGCCGACAAACGCCAGTGTGAACATCGGCACGAATTCGGCGATCGATATATAGCCGACCATCGCGCTCGACTGGGTGAGCTGATACATCTGCCACGGGACGACGATAAACGTCATCATCGAGCCAAAGAACGAGATCAACTGGCCGAAGAAAAGCAGCCGGTAATCGCGTGACGCTCTAAGTGGTGACAGGTCAAGTAGCATGGTCGTAGCTATCGGATCAGCAAGCCTTCAAAGATGTTAAATGGCTTAAGGCGGGAAAGCTATTTCATTTCATGTAGCTCGTCCAGTAAAAGAGCCAGGTCGCATAAGCGTTAGCCATGAATGAGAAGACATAAGCGGCGTATTCCAACGGCGAGATCTTTTTAGGCGCGTTCTCGAGCAGTATCACAAAGACCCACGGCAGCAGGATCATCGCGTATCGATAGCCAAATTGAAATCCGCCCGAGTTTCCATGCATCCAAAGAAGCAATGTCATGATCAAAACGGCGAGCCAGGCGCAGACCTTCAATGTTCTATCACGCGAACCGCGTCGAAAAACGAAAAGGAGGAACGGGCTGCTCAGGATGATCGACGCGCTGAATGGATTCGGCGCAATGTAAGGAAAGGTCGGCCGCGTTTCCCACAGTCTGAGAAGCATCTCCCACGCCTGTCGCGGGATGTAATAGACAGAAAAGATGCCATGGTTGTACCAAGGCTCGTTGAGCACACCCGGTATTCTTGAATTTCCGAAATCTGAGATCGCGTGAAATCTAGCGTAGTTATAAGCGAGTGTCGCGAGACCTAAGATCAGAGGCACCGCGCAAAAAGCAAGTGTCCTGCGATAGTCGATCTCGCCGAAGCTGAAATGAGAAACACCCTTAGTATCAGCAGACGGCTCCGTCCCTTGTTTATCTTTGCTCCTTTTTTTTGAGGACTTTTTCTTTTCTTGCTCTTCGGTCCGACGGCTAAGCAAGTAAAGAAAGATCGGAGCCGTCAGCAATATCTCAGTTCGGTTGCCAAACGCCATCGCAAAGAACAATCCAGCGATCAACGGACGCCGATCATAAACCGTAAACCAGATTGCCCCGAGCTCGCCGAGCATCGCAAACCCAAGCGCAAGCTGCCATGCGCCGCCGAAAACAAGATTGGTCCAGGTAAACGTGCCGAAAAGAATCGCCAGGGTGAGAAGTATCTGCCGCTCGCGCGTGACGTTACAGCGGCCCGCTATCAGCATCATCAACAGACAACAAACGCTGGCGATAAACGCATAAATATACGCCGCCGGCATCTCTGATATCAAACCGAAGGACTTGAGCATCGAGATCGGCGCCATTGTTACAACGGAGCCGAGTGGAAACACCGAATACCAGCCGCCCTCAAACGGCACAAATTCATTCAGCCAGCTTGGCGGCTGCTCGCCAAGCGATACGTGTCCGTCGAGCAAGCGACCGGCGACACGAAACGTGTAGTCGTAATATTCGCTAGGATGTGGATTCGAAAAGAAGTAAACAGCCGCGACGCCAAGTATGATCAAGGCGTTCAAAACGAATCGATTTCGGATCTCTGTTTCGAGGGCTTTCACGTGTCTCGCGTGACGGCAATTTTCACATCAAAACCCGTGTATCTTCAACTTGAATTCGTCGTTCGTCGTATAGATCTCCGGCTTTTTGCCCGAGAATCGTTGCGATTGTTTGAGGAGCATCGGCAAGCCGCCGTGCGGGGCGTGGATACCGTATTCGCGACGCGTGAAGATAGCGGTGATCTGCGGATTTAGCCGCTGCGTGATGCCGTAACGAATTGCACGAGAGGGGCCAGGCGAGAAGCCGGTCGTGCGTCGGGGATTTACGAACTCGATCGAGTTGTCGTAGATCGAGATCCGTGTAGGAATATCGCGAAGAGCCAAGTCGCGGTGCATCAATAGGTTAATGACCGCTTCGGTGATCGAATATAAATGATATGACGAGCGCTCGCGGACGACCTCATCACCGACGAGCGCGAGCCGCTTTTTCGGCCGGTCTTTCAGGAGATCGACATAGCGTTTGATGAACGTAAAGACCGATTCGAACTGGGTGTGCAGATTGCCCTTGATCTCGGCCTTCTCGATCAACTGCGCTCCGCCGTTATCGCCGGAGAAACGTGACACGGTCACATTCGATCGAGGCAGCAATTCGGCGACGCGGTCATTCTTTCCAAACAGCAAGACCGCGGCAACGGTCGGGAAAAACTCGTCGACGTTTCCAACCGCGAGCATCAGGTCCTTTCTGAGGAAATCGCTCGTTTGATAAAGATAGGTGTTCAGCGAGCTGTCCTCAAAAGCATTTGCATAGCTCCACAAAAGGCCATCGTCAAAGTCTTTCTGAGAAACATTTGAAAGCGGAATATTCTCAAAACCAAGCGGCCGTATCTCGTCGAGCCAGGCTGAAAGCTCCGCCCGCGTCGCTTCCCTCTTTTCGGCACCGTACCGCAGATAAAATCGGCCGTCGCGCGTCCGATATGGCGGATGCTTGCCGACAATATCGATGGCAACGACCCGCTTGCCGCTGTCAAAGGCGATCGTGTCGAGGATCGGCACGATAGGCGGCACGACCTCTTCGCGGCAGATGCGGCCAAGCTCTTCCAAAACCCATTCCGGATTGCTGACGCCCTCGATGCGAAGCTGATCGTTAACACCAAAGATGATAGTTCCGCCGGCGGTATTGGCAAGAGCAACGATTCCCTGCGCGATACGCTCGCTGTTTGAAAGCTTTACTTTGAGCTCGAGATAGGTGTCCTCGCCGCCGCGGATCAGGCGCAGCAGTTCCGAACGCGTGGTGGACTGCAGAGACTGGTTTACAAGATACTCGTGAAACGATCGCTCGTCGGTTGATTCAAGGCGAGGGCTGTGGCGAAATTTACGTCTTGCCATTCAAAAGCGGCGTGTGATTTTGTCAGGACGGTCACGCGGCTTGCCCCGCCCGAGCGCTTTTTCAAGGCAAAAAAGGCGCTGCTGGATTTTCAATTTGGTACCACTTCAATTGAAACATCGAATCGACGAAATGTAAACGACTTCTGGTCGGCCCACGATATTTCGTCGAAATCCGTTGACAAAGTCCGAGATTGTCTTTATTTGTATGTAACCACCTGTGAAACAGGACTTCACCACAGCATACATTGGATTGGGCTCTAATCTCGGAGATCGGGCGGGCAATCTTTTGCTCGCCGTACGGTGTCTGATAGAAGCCGATTTCCAGGTCTGCTGTCTCTCAAATATTTACGAGACCGAGCCGGTCAATATCGACACCGATCTCGATTTTCTCAACATGGTGGCCGAAGTGCGAATTCGCGACGTGCGGCCGACGCAAATGATGGCGCGTCTGCTCCGCATCGAATACGTCCTTGGCCGTCGCAGTAAGGCAAGGAAACGGCCGCGGACGATCGATCTCGATCTGCTGTTTTTTGGTGATGAAGTGATCGAGACCGAGTTTCTGACGCTGCCCCATCCCCGGATCCAGGACCGAAAATTCGTCCTCGTCCCGCTTGTCGAGATCGCTCCTCGTTTTGTCCACCCGGTGCTTCATAAGGAAATTGAGGAATTGCTTGATTCGACCGACGATATTAGTTGGATAAACCGTTGGAATCCGAACGGCGCTCACCACGAAACGTTGATCATCAATAGCTAGACTTAACTTACCGAAAAGGCTAGACTTAAGGCGTCTTTATGGCATATCTTCAGCCCGATAGACCCGAAAAGGTTTACCTGCCGTACATCCGTTCCGCCAAGGAAAAGGGCGAAAAGCTCGTTTGCCTGACGGCTTATGATTACCCGACCGCGCGGATCGTTGATGAAGCAGGTGTCGACATCATCCTTGTCGGCGACAGCATCGGGAACGTCATCCATGGATACGGAAATACGATACCCGTCTCGCTGGACGAGATCACGTCAGCGTGTATCGCCGTCAAGCGCGGTACAGAGCGGGCAATGGTCGTTTGCGACATGCCGTACGGCAGCTATCACGTCAACGCCGACACGAGCGTGCAGAACGCGCTTAGGCTAATGAAATATGGCGGAGCAGAAGCTGTAAAGCTCGAGGGCGGCCGCAACCGCGTTGGGTTGGTCAAGCGGTTGGTGGACGAAGAGATACCCGTTGTCGCCCATATAGGACTGACCCCTCAATCTGTCTATAAGATGGGCGGTTATCGCGTTCAGGGGCGCACTGCCGAACAGGCCAATCGACTGATCGAGGACGCAAAATTGCTTGAAGAGGCCGGCGCATTTGCCATCGTGCTCGAGCTTGTGCCCCGCGAGGTCGCCGCGATGATCACACAAGAATTGAAGATCTCGACCATCGGCATCGGCGCCGGGCTCGAGTGCGACATACAGGTACTTGTCCTACACGATCTGCTCGGAATGACGTTCGGCCGGCAGCCGCGGTTTGTTCGCCAATATGCGAATCTTCGAGAGGTAATGACCGACGCCATCCAGAAATGGGCCAAGGATGTTAAAACCGACGCGTATCCTAACGACTCTGAATCGTACGGGCTGACGGAAGAGACTAAGGCTGAGCTGGCGCCTGCAAAAAAACGCGGTAGAGGTGCTGAATAGATCTTCGTAACGGCTCGACAAGCAGTGCAATGAACCAGTTTTCCGAAACAACGGTCAAAAGGATAAAGGAATTATGTGAAAAGTATCACGTGCGCGAATTGAGCCTTTTCGGCTCGCGCGCTCGCGGCGAAAACCGTTCGGACAGCGATTATGACTTTCTAATTGATTTCGAACCTGATGCCCGGATCGACCTCTTTGCCTTTACCGATATTAAATTTCAGTTAGAAGACCTCTTAAAACGAGATGTCGATCTGGTCCCGAAAAGCGGGTTGAAAAGGCGGATCAGACAAAGGGTCCTTGCAGAAGTCGAGACCATCTATGCGGGATGAAGGTCTGTATCTCGATGATATTCTCGAGGCGGCGGAAAGCATTAAGCAGTTCACGGGAAACTTAAAGAAGGAAGATTTCCTCGAGAGTGACTTGGTCCAGAGCGCAATTCTTCAAAAATTGACCGTCATTGGCGAGGCCGCTGCTCGTATCACAGAGGAAACAAGGTCCAGCTATCCGCAGATACAATGGAGATCGATCACGGGGTTGCGTAACATTGCGGTACATGTCTATTACACGGTCGACTGGAACATGATCTGGGAAATAGTTCAGTCTAATATTCCTCAACTAAAGACTCAGATCGCAGAGATAATAGCTAAAGATTTCCCACTACCAGACGGATCAGAATCGGATTGATTAAATGGAAATAATCAATCGCCGCCAACGAATGTTTTCGATCTCGCGCAAGCTGCGGCGAGAGAATAAGACCGTCGGGTTCGTGCCGACGATGGGCGCGCTTCACGAGGGACACTTCAGCCTTGTCCGCGAGGCCCGCGCGTCGAACGACATCGTCATCGTTTCCATCTTTGTCAATCCGGCCCAATTTAACGACGAGCGTGATCTTGAAAAATATCCACGCGATCTGACGGCCGACGCCGCGCGACTGGCCGAGTTTGACGTCGATTACGTCTACGCGCCGGAACACGATGAGATCTATCCCAACGGATTTTCGACATACGTTTATGTCGAAGACCTCGGTGAGACGCTCGAAGGCGCGGCCCGGCCAGGGCATTTCCGCGGCGTGGCGACGGTCGTGACGATCTTGCTAAATACGGTTCGTCCCGCCTGCGCTTATTTCGGGCAAAAGGATGCTCAGCAGGTCGCGATCGTAAAACGACTGACGCGTGACTTGGGGTTTGAAACCGAGATCGTCGTACTGCCGACGATCCGCGAAGAGTCGGGGCTCGCCATGTCTTCGCGAAACGCTCTGTTGAGCGATGACGACCGACAAAAGGCCGCGGTCATCCTTCATGCGCTCCGCGACGCTAAGGTCGCTTTTAAGAAGGGCGAACGAAATGCGTTGCGGCTCGTCGAGATCGTCCAGCAGGCGATCGCGACCGAGCCGGCGGCAAGGATCGATTATATTTCGGTCGTCGATCGCGAGACGCTGCAACCCATTGAAAAGGTTGGGGATAACGAGACACTGATCGTCGTCGCGGCGTTCTTCGGCGACGTCCGCCTGATCGACAATATCATATTGAATCGAAAGCAGTAGCCTGGCAGCAAAATTGCATCTAAGCAAAATGAAGAGTTGTGTCTGGCTCTTCTAAACGTATGAAAACGATCAAATTTCTGTTCGTGGTACTTGCCTTGGCTGCGGCTACTTCGGTTTCGATCTCGGCGCAGACGCCGCTTGTCGGCCTTGACGGTTCTCGTGTGGACGTCCAGGGCCAGCGCGGTAAGGTCGTCATTCTTGCGCTTGGTGCAAGCTGGCTGCCGCTTTCGGCGAAGCAGGCAGAATACACTAATTCGCTGGCGCGGAAATACAATGGCCGCGATGTGGTCGTCTATTTTGTTTCTACCGACTCGCTCGCGCCAAAGTCGAAGAACTACGCGTCGAATGACGATGTTAAGAAATTTGCGGCAGCCAACAAGCTGTCCGTTTCTGTCCTGCGCGACGGCGACGGCGTTGCTACGCTGAAGAAATTTAACGTCGATCAGATACCGTCGTTCGTCATTTTGGATAAAAATGGGAACAAGGTCGGAGATGCTTTCGGCGGCATTGACCCGAAGTTTGACATAACCGTGCCGATATCTCGGGCGGTTGATAAGATCCTTTGAGACTTGGATCAATGACTGATGATCGAGGCGGGGTCAACTCCTCGCCTCTTTTATTTAGGGACGATATGTAAGACCGCGGAGCGTTCGATATACAAGGCTTATTGGCAGACCGACAACATTCCAGTAGTCGCCGCGGATCTCTTCGATAAATAGCGCGGCCTGGGCCTGAACGGCGTACGCGCCGGCCTTATCGAGCGGATCACCCTTCTCGGCGAGAAACATGATCTCGCGTTCGCTCATCTCGATGAACCTGACACCGGTACGCTCCATCGCAACTTCCGTACTGCCGTCGCGGCCGACCGAAATGCCTGTCAGCACGTCGTGCCAGCGGCCGGAAAGCATCCGCAGCATTCGTTTCGCGTCATCGATGTCGACCGGTTTGCCCAGGATCGAACCGTCAACAACGACCGTTGTGTCAGCCGCAAGGATCAATGCGTCGGGATGCAGGTGCGCGACGGCCGCGCCCTTTTCGGCGGCAAGGCGTTGGACATAGTCTTCGGGCGTTTCGCCGCTACGCTCGCTTTCATCAATATCGGGAATGCTCTTTGTGAATATCCAGCCCACGGACGAGAGTATTTCAGCACGTCGCGGGCTGCCCGAAGCCAGCACGATCGGCGGCAATTCGAATGTCGAATTTGCGTCATTTAACATTTCCATTCGTTGTCGTTTAAGATGATAAATGATTGATCGGACAAAGCTAAATGAACGAGATCTTTGCGGCTCTGCCCGCGCTCTTGCGGGAATACAGCGACTCGGATGAGGTCCGTCGCGCGGTCGCATTCGCGGCGTGGCGACAGATCGCGGGCGATCAATTGGCCGAGCATACCGAGCCGCTGGCTCTCGAGGAAGAAAGGCTTGTCATCGCGGTTCGCGATCGGTCGTGGCAGCGAAATCTCGAGTCGCTGGCGGGCGAGATGCTATTCCGGCTCAATGCTAAATTGGGCACGCGGCTTGTGACCTTTATCGAATTCAGGGTCGATCGAACCCCCGGAAGATCTCGCCGCGAAGGCGCAAGAAAGGAAAACTTCGAGATCGAGGCGCTGGACGAGGTCACGGAACCGCTCCGCCGCGCCGCAGACGCGATCGCTGACGATAGGATGAGAAGGGCATTTCTATTCGCTGCCGGCAGCTGTCTCGCACGCGAGAAAAGATTAGCGGGCGGTCAATGAATATGGACGTAAGAAAGGTTGCAAAGCTAGCTCATCTCGAGATCTCCGACGCCGAGGTCGAGCTCTATACGCCGCAGATGGCAGATATTGTTAAATACATCGAGCAGCTCAATGAGCTCGACACCGAATTGGTCGAACCGGCGATCGGCGGACTGACAGCCGAAGGCGAAGCAACGGCTACGATCAGAGACGATGTACCCGTGCCGTCGCTCGGACAAAAGGCCGCATTAGACCAGGCCCCGGCGGCTGTCGTGGGACATTTTCAGGTGCCGAAAGTCCTATGAACAGGTTAGCAGTTGGCGGTCGGCGGTGGGCAGCCGCTTTAAGGACAAGTATTGTTCTCTGTCTGGTGCTCGTGATCGGCGGCGGCCTGGGCTGCAGCATTCCAAACATGCAAAGCCAGCAATGTTCCGAGGCCAGCGATAACGTAAAGGAGTTTTACTCATGGTACTTAGGGACCGATGCCGACAAACGGCAACCGGATATGTTCAAGAAATATGTCTCGTCCGAATTTCCGAATCTCCAAAGCAACGAAAAAAACGACCCATTTTATCTGTCCGCAAATGCGCCGACAACCTTTAAGGCCGGCAAATGTGAACTTGTTAATGATTCGCATGCCAACGTCCAGGTACAGTTGTATTGGCGCTACAGCGAACGAAACACCGAGCAGCGAGAGGTGTACGCCGACACCGTGAAAACGGGCGACGTTTGGCAGATCACCAGGATCGAGGACCGCTGAGAAATGACCATTCGCTCAACGATCGAAAAAGTGCTCGACAATGCTGAGGAGTTAAATCCGCGGCTTAATTCATTTTTGTCCATCGAGCGCGATCATGCGCTCAAACGCGCCGATGATGTCGCAGCCGCCGGCGCTGAGATGCGGCTCAAAGGATCGCCCATCGCGATCAAGGACGTGCTCGTTACCAAAGGTATCCAAACGACGTGTGGCTCGCGGATACTTGCTAATTACAAAGCGCAGTACGACGCGACTGCGGTTGACCGTTTAAATGCCGCGGGTGCGGTCATCATCGGCAAGACCAACATGGACGAGTTCGCGATGGGCTCGTCAAACGAGAATTCGGCATTCGGCCCTGTTCGAAATCCCTGGGACACCGACCGCGTTCCCGGCGGCAGCTCGGGCGGTTCGGCTGTTGCGGTGGCCTCGGGCGTTGTGCCCGTCGCGCTCGGGTCGGACACCGGCGGCTCAGTCAGGCAGCCGGCCGCGCTATGCGGCATTCTCGGGCTAAAGCCGACATACGGCCGGATCTCACGCTACGGCCTGGTCGCCTTTGCGTCATCCCTCGATAACGTCGGGATCTTCTCGCAGAATGCGTGGGACATGGCCAACGTCCTGAGCGTCATCGCCGGCCGTGACCCGCTCGATTCGACATCGGCCGACGTCGAGGTTCCCGATTACAATTCTCTTCTGGGCCGGTCGATTTCGGGCGTTCGGATAGGCGTGCCGCGGGCGTGGTTTGGCCAAGGCCTGGACGACGATGTTCGCGACGCGGTCGAGTCGGCGATCGAGAATTACCGCTCACTGGGAGCCGAGGTCGTCGATGTCGAGATGCCGCACGCAAAATATGGCATCGCCGTTTATTACATCATCGCAACGGCCGAAGCATCCTCTAATTTAGCGCGGTATGACGGCGTTCGATATGGATTTCGCGCCGAAGACTCGCATGCGCTGCGGCAGATGTATTTCAAGACCCGCGAAGAGGGATTCGGGCCAGAGGTCAAGCGCCGGATCATGCTCGGAACGTACGTTCTTTCCAGCGGCTATTACGACGCCTATTATGCCAAGGCACAAAAGGTACGCACGCTGCTGAAACAGGACTATGCTCGCGCCTTCGAGAATTGCGACGCGATACTCACGCCAACCACACCCTCGACTGCATTTCGCATCGGGGAAAAATCCGACGATCCGCTGGCGATGTATTTAAACGATATCTACACTGTCTCGGCCAATCTGGCCGGGGTTCCCGGCATCAGCGTTCCATGCGGCGTATCGAACGGCCTGCCGATCGGCATGCAGCTCATCGGAAACTATTGGTCCGAAGACCTGCTGCTTAATCTTGCCGCCGCCTACGAGGCGCAATTTCCGCTGACGGAAAAGCCCAGGATCTTTGTCGACTAGTGGATCTGGTCACCGGCCGGGGTCCCGATCGCGGGCGGAACGATAGAGAACGTTGATCCGGAAACGAGATTTTCCCATCGGGCGCGATTTTCGAGCAGACCTTCTATCTCGGATGCGGGCAGCGGATGTGAAAACAGGTAGCCCTGCCCAAACTGACAGTTCAAGATCCTAAGCTGATGAAGCTGGTGGACGCTCTCGATACCCTCTGCTACTACAGATAAATTCATCGCATCGGCGAGTGCGAGTATGGCCCTGACGATCTCGCCGTTTTGCCTGCCGTCTTCCATCGATCGGACGAACGATCGGTCTATCTTCAGCGTGTCGATCGGGAACCGCTGCAAATAACTCAGACTTGAGTACCCGGTCCCGAAATCGTCGATACTTAACTGCACCCCAAGCTCCTTGATCTTTTTCAGCACCGTTGCGGCCCGCTCGGCGTTGTCCATAACGGCGGTCTCGGTTATCTCGAGTTTGATATTTAGTGGATTTATAGCGGTCTTTTGCAGGATCTGCTCAATATGTTCCACAACTTCCGGATGCGTGAAATGCCTGCCTGAGAGATTGATGCTCGCGAAGATGTGGTCGGGTGGAGAATGTCGCGAGTTCCAGGTCTTGAGCTGAAGACACGCCGACTCGAGAATTTGCAGCGTCATCGGGATTATCAATCCCGTCGCCTCGCTGACATCGATGAATTTATCCGGCGCGATCCGACCGATCTTTGGATGGCTCCATCTAACAAGCGCCTCGACGCCAGCAAACCGCATCGTTTCAAGATCTAAGATGGGCTGGTAGAAAAGCTCAAATTCATTACGCTCGATCGCGAGTCGCAAGTCGGTTTCGAGCTGCATGAGCGAAACGGCCTGGACGCGCATATTTTCCTCAAAGATGACCAGTGACCTGTTGCGCTCCTTGGCTCGATACATCGCGATGTCGGCATCGCGAAGCAAGTCGTCCGCGGTTTTCGAGTGACTGCCGCCGATGGCGATACCTGCTGCGACGCCCATAAATACTTGCCGGCCGTCAAGCACAAATGGTTCTGAAAGCGTTTCGATCACGCTCTCTGCGTGGCTGAGGGCGGCGTCGACGGTCGCAACGTTCGGGATCAGTACGGCAAATTCATCTCCGCTAAAGCGCCCGACCGTCACACCGTTGGCCGCAATGCCGGATAACCGGGAGGCGACCTGAGAGATCAAATGATCGCCTGCCGCATTGCCGAGGCTGTCGTTAACATTCTTGAATCGGCGAAGATCGAGACAGAGCAATGCGAACTGGACACTAGTCCCATATCGCGCCTCCTTGATCAGCCGTTCGATCAGATCTACAAAATGGTTCCTATTAGGCAGCCCCGTAAGCGGGTCGTGGTACGCCGCATGCCGGTACCGCTCGCGGCTTTCTTTGAGGGCGCGGCTGGTTTGTTCGAGCTCGCCGATATAATGCTTTAGCTCGGCGATATGTTTTTCCGAAAGCCCGGTACGTGCGCGCTCGGCCTTGGCCACTTGTTTTTGCGACTCGATATAGTCGGTTTTGTATCGACTAAAAGCTATTTGCAGGGTCGCGAAAAACCCGATAGCCGCAAAAAACAAAAAAGCATTTGTCTCTTCGATCGCGGCAACGGCCAAACCTGCGACGATGGCCGAGCATAGATAGACAATTATTGCGTCGGCGCCGCGCGTCCTGAGCGATCGCCAGTAACTCATGTCGCCCCGGATCGAAAGATAGGCCGACGTGAGCAGAACATTTATGAGATACGGCAGCAGGGCCAACACGGCGACAAGCAGCGTCAGCGACATCTTGTCGTGGTTGGCAATGATCGTCGCTGGAGCGCCAAAAAGCGTGAGTAGTATG
>Ga0105240_10004795_pt1 | contig 20387 bp, 15 predicted proteins | sample KBSC54metaG_FD_80426 | JGI IMG/M metagenome (GOLD analysis project Ga0105240, IMG submission 80426) | Corn rhizosphere microbial communities from Kellogg Biological Station, Michigan, USA - KBS C5-4 metaG | ecosystem: Host-associated > Plants > Roots > Rhizosphere > Soil | place: Michigan, USA... | reverse complement strand
CCAATGTCGACCTCGCGGTGATCGTGGCTGCAGCGGCGGTCGGCAGCTTTGTCGGCACCTCCCTCGGCGCGCGGCTCAAGGCGCGGCGGCCCGAGGCGCTCGCACTCACGGCGCTCTCGGCAACGGCAGCGATGGGCATCCTGACTGCGATCTGGTTCGGCCTCTTCACGGCGGCGCTGTCACTGCTGATCGCGAGCATCGCGGCATCGATCGGAAAGCTCAGCCTCGACTCGGTGATCCAGCACGACGCGGCAGAAGCCGTGCGCACGTCTGCCTTCGCACGGTCCGAGACGGCACTGCAACTTTCGTGGGTACTCGGCGGCTTCCTCGCCATAATCCTGCCTTCGAACGGCAGCCTCGGGCTCTCGCTGGGTTCGGTGGTGCTTATCGTCGTCCTCGTGATCACCGTGCATGCCGTTCGCACGAGCCCCGACCGCGGGATCGAGCAGCTTCGCCGGCGGCGGGTGGCTCGCCGTCCCGGCGTCGAGCACTGACCGCCATCGCTCTGGAGGCCAGCCGAGTGGGCAGGGATCAAGAAATGGTCAGCCAGTTGTCTCAGGCCGAGCAGGTGAAACGATCGTGATCCTCGTCGTCACCGCCGTCGATGCCGAGCGTGACGCCGTGATGCGCGGTGTTGCTGCCGCGCCGGCTGCTCCGGTGCAGGTGGTCGCGGGCGGCATCGGACCGGTCGCCGCCGCCATCGCGACCGCCCATCTGCTGGCCGCTGCCCCGCCGTACGAACTCGTCATCTGTGCCGGCATCGCGGGCGGATTTCGCGACCGCATTGAGGTCTGCGACATCGCCGTCGCTGATCGGGTTACGTTCGCAGACCTCGGCGTTCGCACCGACGCCGGCTTCCTCACCCTCGACGAGATGGGCCTGCAGCAGGAATCGTCTTACGTAGCAAGCGATTCCGAGCTCTCGAAGCGGCTCACCCAATCGGTCACGGGCGAGATCCTCACCCTGGCCTGCATGACCGGTATCGACGACGATGCGCAGCAGCTCGCCGCCCGTCATCCAGCCGCGGTCGCGGAGGCGATGGAAGGCTTCGGTGTCGCGGCGGCGGCACATCGAGCGGGCGTGCCGTTCGCCGAGATCCGCGCCATCTCCAACCTCATCGGCCGGCGCGATCGATCGAGCTGGAATATGGCGGGCGCCTTCGACGCGTTGACCAGAGCATTCGCCGAGCTGGTCAAGGAGCCGCTGCCGTGACGCTGCCTACGCCGTCCGCCCTGTCTTTGGCGTTCTCGCCCTGCCCGAACGACACGTTCGTGTTCAACGCTTGGGTGCACGGGCTGATCGCCGATGCGCCCGCGGTCGACGTCACGTTCGCCGACATTGACGTCACGAACAATGCTGCCGAGCGCGGCGGGTTCGACGTCGTGAAGGTGTCGTACGCCGCGCTGCCGTGGTTGCTCGACAAATACGCACTGCTGCCAAGCGGCGGCGCGCTCGGTCGGGGCTGCGGCCCACTCGTGCTGACCACCGGCAAGACCGACCTGCGCGGCGCCACCGTCGCTGTCCCGAGCGAGCGCAGCACGGCCTACTTGTTGTTCAGACTTTGGGCGGACGCCGTGGGCATCGGCGGCAGCTTGCGCATCGTCGTCATGCCGTTCCCGCAGATCATGCCGGCGGTGCGCGATGGCTTGGTCGATGCAGGCCTGGTGATCCACGAAGCGCGCTTCACCTACGGCAGCTACGGGCTCGCCAGCGTGGTCGACCTCGGCGAATGGTGGGAGAGCGACACCGGGCTGCCGATCCCGCTCGGCGCGATCCTCGCCAAGCGGACCCTCGACGTCGTCCGCCTTGCCGAGGTGGTGCGGGCGTCGGTCGAGCACGCGTTCGCCGACCCGTCGGCGTCCAAGGCTTTCGTCGCCGAGCACGCGCAGGAGATGGACGCCGACGTGCAGGCGCGGCACATCGCGCTCTACGTCAACGACTTCTCCCTCGACCTCGGCGCCGAGGGATACGCCGCGATCGCAGGGCTGCTCGGCCGGGCTGCCGCGAGCGCACTGGTGCCGCGGGTTGACCCGATGGCGCTTCGGCCGGCCGGGCGAGCGAACGCCAGAACCTGATCGCCGGGCGCAGCCCGGACGCTACGGTGGCCGGATGGAACGCGCAGAGGGCAGCGCATCGTTCCCGGCGCTCGCCCATGTTCCGGACGCCGTCATCGTGGTCAGCCTCGACAACCGCATCCGGTACACGAACCCTGCGGTCTCCACGCTGCTCGGATGGTCGGCTGAGGAACTCGAGGACCGGCTGCTGACGTCGATCGTGCCGCCCCGGTTACGTACCGCCCACGAGGCCGGTTTTGCGCGGTTCGCCGCCGGTGAACCCATGCGACGGGCCGGCACACCGATGCGGGTTGCGGCGCTGCATCGTGACGGGGCAGAGGTCGACATCGATCTGGTGCTCGGCGCGGTTCCCGGGCCGGACGGCGAGCGCTGGGCCATGGGAGTGCTGCGCGACGTCGGCGACCGGCTCGCCCTCGAACGGGAGCTGCGCATCGGGAGCTACCTGCGCGCGACGATCGAGGTCGCGGCCGCGTTACAGAAGGCGGAAAGCACCGCCGCGGCCTTCAACGCCCTCCTGCCCGCCCTGTGCGCGAATCTCGACTGGGATTTCGCAGCGATCTGGCAGCCCACCCGGGCCGGCGACCTCGCCTGCGTCGCGAGTTGGCACGACGGCACGCTTCCGCTCGCGGCTGCCGCGATGACCGAGGGCATCAGGATCCGCGTCGGCGAGGGCCTTCCCGGTCGGGTGTGGCGATCGCAGCACCCCCTGCTGCTCTCGGCCGGCGAACCGACCACGCAATTCCCCCGCGCCGCTATCGCGCTCCGGCACGGCCTGACGACCGGCCTCGGCTTTCCGCTTCTCGGGACGACGGGACCGCTCGGCGTCGTCGAGTTCTGGTCGACGCAGCCGCACGAGATCGATGACGACCTTGCGGCTGCCCTGGTCAGCATCGGCCGCCAGCTCGGGCTGTTCCTCGAACGGGTGGGCGCCGAGGCCGAACTGCGCCAAGCCCTCGACGTCCTGCAGGCAAGCCTGCTTCCACCGCGCATCCCCGCAGTGCCACACCTTCGCGTCAGCGCTCACTACCAGCCTGGCGGACGGGTCGGGCTCGGCGGCGATCTATACGACATCTTCGCGTTGCCCGACGGCCGGTGGGCGATAGTCATCGCCGACGTGTGCGGCAAAGGGGCGGCCGCCGCGACCGTCACCGCGCTTGCGCGCTACACCGTCCGCACGGCCGCGCTCGAACACGACCAGCCGGCCGACGTGCTGGCGATTCTCAACCAGGCGTTGCTTGCCGACGCGAGCGACCGACCGTTCGTCACCGCCTGCCTGATGTTCGTCGACAGCCGGCATCAACTGTCGAGCCACGCGACCGCGACCATCACCGTGGCCGGCCACCCGCTCCCGCTGCTGCGGAACGCGGCGGGTCAGGTACGGCCGGTCGGCGAATCGGGCGACCTGCTCGGAGTGCTCGAGACACCGTCGTTCCACACGACCACGATCGACCTGCAACCCGGCGAGCTGCTCCTGCTATACACCGACGGATTCAGCGAAGCCCGCGACGTCAACAACCTGCAGCTGGGCGAAACCGGGCTGGCAAGCCTGCTCGCCGGGATCGACCGAACCGAGCCGGCCGAGGTGCTCGACGCTCTTGTGGCGGCGCTTGCACGGCACACCGCCGACCAGCAGACCCGAGACGACGCGGCCGCCGTCGTGATCGGCGTGTGAACTACTTCTCGAGGTCGTCGGCGACGGCGCGCAGCACCGTTGCAACCTTGCGGCCGGTGCCCCGATCGGGGTAGCGGTCTCGTCGCAGGCCATTCGACACGCCATCGAGCAGCTTGATGACGTCCTCGATGATGATCACCATCTCGTCGGGCTTCTTGCGTTGCGCCTGCGCCTGCGCTTGCACCAAGGACGGCGGCGCGTCGAGGACCCGCACCGACAACGCCTGCTCGCCGCGCTTCCCCTCGGCCACGCCGAACTCGACCCGGCTGCCGGGCTTCAGCGCGTCGACCCCTGCGGGCAGCGCCGACGAGTGCACGAAGACGTCACCCCCGTCGTCGCGCGAGACAAAGCCGAAGCCCTTGTCGGTGTCGTACCACTTGACCTTGCCGGTAGGCACGGGAAGAACCCTTCGAGAACGAGATTTGAATGGCCCGCCGATGATGCCCAACCTGCGGCCCGTTCGGAAGCCGATTTCAGGCTATACGCAGTGCGAACTGTGCTGCACCTATCCACGGATGCACGCGATCATGCTTCAGCCGGGACGCCGGTACCCGACAATATCCGCATGACCGAGTATGAGCCGCAGCACGACCATGGCCCGGAGAATGTTCCGGGCAATGCCCAGTATGACGGGGGATCTGCCGCCGCGAACGACGCGCAGACATACGGCGGCGGGCCGTCCGCGACTCCGCCGTCCTACGGGAGCCAGCCTCCCGCCTACGCCGGCCAGCCTCCTGCGTACGGCGGCCAGCCTCCTGCGTACGCCAGCGAGCCCGCGTACGCGGCGCCCGGCTTCGGTAACGGCGACGTCATCGTCGCCGGGCCGCAGGGCAAACGCCGGCTCGCGCCGGTCATCACCAGCGTCATCGCGGTGCTTGCCATCGTGTTGGCCGGCGGGGGCTTCACCGCCTACAAGCTGCTCGCTAGCAAGGGCGACCAGCCCGACAAGTGGGTGCCGGGCAACGCGATCGCGTACGCCAAGATCGACCTCGACCCGTCGGCGTCCGCCAAGGTTGCGGCCTGGGAGTTCGAGAAGAAGTTCCCCGACGCGCCCAAGATCGCCAGCGCCGACGATCTGAAGGACGGCCTGCTCCGCGCGATCTTCACGCCGAACGACGGCAGCAGCGACATCAATTACGACCGCGACATCAAGCCGTGGCTCGGCGACCGGGTCGGCATCGCCGCGTTCATCGACTCACAGGGAAAGCCGCAAGGCATCGGCGTCCTCTCTGTGAAGGACGCCGCGAAGGCCCGTGCCGGCATCGAGAAGCTCAACGCGTCCAGTGATCCAGGCAGCGGCGCGGCGTACTCGATCCAAGGCGACTATGTGATCATCGGTGGAACGCAGGCGATCGTCGACGAAGCGGTCGCGGCGGCACGCAAGTCCAACATCGGCAGCAACTCCACCTACACCTCCGACGTTGCTCACCTGAAAGGCGACCGCGTCGTCACCGGCTGGTGGGACATCGGCGCGACGCTCAAGGCGGCCTCGTCGATCCTGCCCGACAACGCGGGATCGCTGTTGATGTCCGGCGGCTTGACCGGCCTGCCCGACATGAGCAAGGCCGGCCGGATGGTGATGGGCGTCCGCGTGCAACCGAGCGACGTTGAGGTCGAGGGCCGGGTGCTGGGCTCCAGCACCACGGGCACTCTGGACTTCAAGGACGGCGACGCAGGTGCCACCCTCGGCGAGCTGCCCGGCGGCACCGTCGCGGGTGTTGCGCTGGCCAATCCCGAGCAGATCGTCAAGACCGAGCTCGATGCCTTGAAGAAGGGCGTCCTCGGTGCGGGATTGCAAAGCGAACTCGACGCCGCCGGTGCGCAGCTCGGCATCGCGCTGCCGGGCGACCTCGAGAACCTGCTGGGCAGCGACCTCGCCCTCGGCCTCAACTCGGTGCCGGATTCGGAGAGCGGCTTCGGCAGCGCGCTGCTCACCTTGCTCACCCACCCCGATGACGTCGCGAAGGCCTTGCAGACGGCGAAGATTCTCGCTGCGACCGCATCGGCCGACGGCAACCTGTCGCTCACCGCGTCGGCTCAGGGGCACACCCTTGTGCTGACCAACGACGACAAGCCGGCGACCGGCAAGCTCGCTGACGACCCCGCGTTCAAGAACGCCCTCGCCGGAATGCCGCAGAAGGCGGCGGTTGCCGGGTTCGTCAACCTGTCGGCGATCCTCGCAGCACAACCTGATGCACCGGCGGCCGCGAAGCACCTCGACGGTCTCGGGTTCTACGTCGGCGTCGATGCAACGTCGCCGGTGTTCTCGCTGAAGCTCACGGTCAAGTAGTCCACAGCAAGCTTGCGCGGTAGCTCATCCGGTCAGCCTCACGACTACCGTTGACCGGATGAGCGCCACCGTCAGCACGAGCACGTTCGTCGACTGGTTGCGCGAGCGGCCCGACGACGAGCTCGCGGTGCTGCTTTCGGCTCGCCCCGACCTGCTGCACCCGGTGCCGGCCGATGTTGCGGTGCTCGCCGCACGCGCTGCCAGCCGAGCCTCGGTCGAGATCGCCCTCGACCGACTCGATCTCGGTGCCCTGCAATTGCTCGAGGCGCTCGCCCTGCTCGCCGAGCCGCGATCCACCTCCGATGTTGCACGGCTGTTGCAAGTCGGCCCGAGCGAGATCGAACCAGGCCTCGCAACGCTGCGGTCAGCGGCGCTGGTGTGGGGCACCGACGACGACCTGCGGCTGCTGCCCGTGCTCGCCGACCTGGTGCCGTTCCCGGCCGAGCTCGGCCCACCGGCACGGCTGGCGCTTACCGAGGTGCCTCCGGCCCGGTTGCCCGCGCTGCTCGCCGATCTGGGCGACCTGCTCGGCACTGCGGTGATGGGCGCTGCGCTGACCGCCGCCGGCGAACCGGTGACCGCCGCTGAGGCGCTCGCCTCGATCGCCGCCATCTTCGAGGACGACGACCGGCTGGCCGCGCTGCTCGCGGCGGTCCCCGACAAGCCCCGTGAAGTGATCGAGCTGCTCGCCGCGGGCCCCCCGATCGGCCGCACTGCGGGGGCCCGACGCGCGGTCGACGCCGCCACGGCCGACACTCCCCTTCGCTGGTTGCTGGCGCACGCGATCCTGGTACCGCTCGACGACTACACCGTCGTGCTGCCACGCGAAGTCGGGCTGGCACTGCGATCGGGCCAACCCTTCTCGCGGCTCACCCTCGTGCGGCCGCCCCTTGACGGGCCGCGCGATCCGCGCCACTCGGCGTCCGACGTCGATGCCACCGCCGCCGGCCAGGCCTTCGCGACGGTCCGCCTCGTTGAGTCGTTGCTCGAGAAGTGGGGCGTTGACCCGCCCGGCGTCTTGCGCGCGGGCGGGCTCGGTGTGCGCGAACTCCGGCGCACCGCACGCGAGCTCGATATCGACGAGCGGCAGGCCGCGTTGCTCGTCGAGCTGGCGCACGCCGCCGCCCTCGTCGCTCCCGACGGCGAGGCGGGCGAGAGCTGGCTGCCGACCGTGGGCTACGACGCGTGGCTGTTGAAGCCGATCGCCGATCGCTGGCTGGCGCTGGCCGCTCCCTGGCTGACGACGACCCGGGTGCCCGGCCTGATCGGCCGGCGCGAGCCGTCAGAGCTCGCCGGCCCGGCCGCCGCAAGGTCGACCTCCGCACCGAACGCGCTCGGCCCCGACGTCGACCGGGCGCTCGCACCCATCGTCCGGCGCGACCTGCTGCGGTTGCTGCGCGACGTTCCGGTCGGCACAGCGCCAAGCACCGAAGCTCTGCAGGCCGTACTGGCGTGGGCCACACCGCGACGCGGCGGCCGGTTGCGCGACGACCTCGCTGCCTGGAGCCGCGAAGAAGCCGAATACATCGGTTTCACCGGGCGCGGCGCGCTGTCGTCGTTCGGTCGATTGCTGGCCGCGAGCCTGTTCGCCGATCGCGACGACCCGGACGGCGATGGCAACCGCGCGGCCGAAGCGGCCGACGCGCTCGAGCCGCTACTTCCGAAGCCGCTCGACCACGTGCTGCTCCAAGCCGATCTGACCGCGATCGCGCCGGGGCCGCTCGAAAGCGACCTGGGCCGAGAGCTCGGGCTGGTTGCCGACGTCGAGTCGACGGGCGGGGCAACGGTCTACCGGTTCAGCGCGGAGTCGATCCGGCGCGGGCTCGACGCCGGCCGAAGCGCCGCCGACATCCACGCATTGCTGGCCGAGAAGTCGCGCACACCGGTGCCGCAGCCGCTCAGCTACCTCGTCGACGACGTGGCCCGCAGGCACGGGCGGGTGCGCATCGGCGCGGCGTCCGCGTACATACGCTGCGACGACGACACCGCACTAAGTGAGGTGCTCGCCGACCGGCGGGCCGACAGCCTTCGCCTGCACCGCCTCGCCCCCACGGTGCTGGTCAGCCCCCTTCCGCCTGAGCGGGTTGCGCACCGATTGCGCGAGCTCGGCTACGCGCCGGCCGCCGAAGACCCCGAAGGTGGCCTGCTGCTGCGGCGGCCCGACGCCCGGCGGGCACCGGCCCGGCCGCGGGCCACCCGTCCCCGGGGTGAGTTGGCGGCACCGTCTGCTGCGACGGTTGCCGTCGCCGTCCGGGCTATTCGTGGTGGCGACAGAGCGGCACTCGCGGCACACCGTCGTGGCCTCGAGAGTGCGGCTTCGGCGTCCGGTGCGCTGCCGCGGTCTGCGTCAACCGAGACCCTGACGATGTTGCACCAGGCGGTAGCGACAGGCGGCGCATTGCTCATCGGCTACCTCAACGCGCAGGGTCAGGCGAGTAACCGGGTCGTCGAACCGCTGCGGCTGGCGGGCGGCTACCTGACCGCGTTCGACCACCGCCGCGACGAGGTTCGCACGTTCGCGGTGCACCGCATCACCGGTGTCGCGACGATCCCGACGGCGGCCGGGGCAGCCGAGCAGGGCGGGGCCGACGAGGCTATTTGATCGAGCCGGCGGTGAGGCCGCTGACGACCTTTCGCTCGATCAGCGCGAACAAGATGATGACGGGGATCGTGGCAATCACCGACGCCGCGAACATGTGTTGCCAGTCGGTGCTGTAAGCGCCGAGGAAACCGTTAATGGCCACCGTGAGTGGTTGCTTGTTGGGCGTGGTCATCAAGGTCAGCGCGATGACGAACTCGTTCCACGCGGCGATGAACGTGAAGACCAGGGCGGTGACCACGCCGGGCGCCGCCAACGGCAGCGTGACCCGGAATAGCGCGCCGAGCCTGCTCGACCCCTCGACCATCGCGGCCTCCTCCAGCTCGCGCGGGATCGACCCGAAATAGGCGTTGAGGATCCACACCGCGAACGCCATGTTGAAACCGGCGTTGACGAGGATCAGCGACCAAACGCTGTTCAGCATGTGGAAGCCGACGAACTGACGGTAGATGCCAACGAGCAGCGCGGTCGGTTGGAACATCTGGGTAATCAGCACAAGGATCAGGAACGCCATCCGGCCACGAAACTTGTGCCGCGCCGTGAAGTAGGCAGCGGGCGTCGCCACCAGCAGCACGAGTACCGTCGCACCGCCGGCGATGAGCAACGTTATCTTCAGGTTGGTTCCGAGCCCGGTCTTCCATAACGACGTGTAGCTCGACCACGAATAGTGGTGCGGCAAAATCGTCGGCGTAAGCAATTCATTCGTCGGCCGAAGCGACGTCACGATCATGTCGAGATACGGGAAAATAAAGAGGAACGCGATGATGTAGGCCGAAACCATCAAAGCGATGGTTTTCCACGTCGGCCGCCCGCGACGCCGTTGCGTCAGCCGTGCCTGTTGCGCCGAAACCGAGGGGGGAGCGCTGATTGCGGTCATGTCACTCCACCTCGCTCTTCCAGCGGCTGATTCTCAAGAACACCGCGACGATAATGATGACCAATCCGAAATTGACGACCGACATCGCCGCCGACTCGCCAAGATCCTTTCCTTTGAGCACGTACATGTACACGGTGGTCGTCGTGGTGCTGTAGCCGGGCCCGCCGTGTGTCATCGCCCAGATGATCGGGAACGAGTTGAACACGTTCATCACGTTGATCAGCGTCGCGACCGTGAGTGCAGGCCGCAACAATGGCAGCGTGACCGTTCGGTAGGTGTGCCACCTGCTCGAGCCGTCGACTTTCGCTGCTTCGTACACCTCGCCTGGAATCGTCGACAGGCCGGCCAAAATCGCGTACGTCGTGAACGGTAACGAGACGAAAATCGCGACGAAGATGAGCCAAGGCATCGCGGTGCTCGATTTGCCGAGTGGGTCGGCAGACGCGCTGTTCAGATTGTTGAGCAGTCCGACGTCGTGCAGGAGGATGTTGATGAGCCCGTAGCCGGAGTGAAGCATCCATTTGAAAACCAGCGCCGTCATCAGGACGGACGCCGCCCATGGGGCGATCAGCGCCCAGCGCGTGACTCGGCGTCCGGGAAATCGCTGGTTGAACAACTGCGCCAACGCGAGCGACACGAGCATCGTGATGCCGACGACGGCAACGACCCAGATGATCGTGCGCTCGACGACGCCTTTGAAGGCGAGCTCATGGAAGAGCCGGGTGAAGTTGCGCCAGCCGGCACCGCCCTTGATCTCGCCGAAGCTGCTGACCCGCTGGAACGCCGTGCGGACCATCACCACGACCGGCCACAACACGACGAAGCAGATCAGGCCGATCGCTGGGCCGATCCAGAGCAATGGACCGAAGCTATCCGCCAACCGCCGGCCAACCGACCGCTTGCGTCGCCGGATCGGGGTGTGTGAATCCGCCATGTGGGCCGCCGGCGCGGCCGCCTCGTTGCTCATCGCGGGGTACTCATTTGCGGGATGTCCTTCTCGTCGGTGCTCGCCAGGCTTTCAGTGTGGCCGTGATCCGGCCCGAGTCGAAGCTGCCAGGCGGGGCAACCGCGGCTCGGGCCGAATCACAGCCCCACGGTGGCGCACCGGCGGCCGATTTATTGGCTGCCGGTGCGCCGTCATGTCATCAGCCCTGCTGCGCGGTCTGCTGCAGCTGGTCGAGCACCTTCTTCGGGTCACCGTTGAGCGCGGTGCCGACGATCTGCTTCATCTGCGTGTTCACGGCGGGCCACGCCGGGTTGCTGGTCGGGTAGAACGTCGCAGTCGGCAGCGCCTTCAGGAACGGCGCGAAGTCCTGGTTGGACTGCAGGTCGTTCGTCGCACCCTTCGTCACCGGAAGCAGCTGGTACAGGTTGTCGAACGCTTCCTGGTACTTGTCCTGCATCGCGAAGCTGAGGAACGCGGTCACCGCGGCCTTCTTGCTGTCGTCGGTCTTGAACGCCCAGATCCAGTCGCACACGCCGAGCGTGGTCGACATCGGGCCGGTCTTGCCGGGGATCGGCGCAACGCCGTAGTTCGCCTTGCCCTTGACCTGTGGCAAGAATCCCGGTGAACCGTTCGTCATACCAACCTTGCCGGCGGCGAAGTCGGCCCAGCAGCCCTTGGTGCGGTCAACCGTGCCGGGGTTCGGCTCGGTCAGGCCGGCCTTCACCAGGCTCTGCAGGAACGTGAACGTGTCGACATTCGCCTGGCTGTTCAGCGCCCACTTGCCACTGGAGTCGACGAAGCCGCCGCCGTTGCCGAGTTCCCAAAGCAGCGTCTCGGCCTGCGCCTCTTCGGCACCGAGCGGGATGCAGGACGGCTCGGCAACGCCTGCAGCCTTCAGCTTCTGCGCGTCGGCCTTGTACTCATCCCAGGTGGTCGGCGCCGCGCTGATGCCGGCCTTCTGGAACAGGTCCTTGTTGTAGAACAACGCGCGGGCACTCGAGGTGTACGGGATGCCGTACTCGGTGCCGTTGACCTTGCCCTGGTCGGCGAACGACGAGAGCAGGTTGTCTTGCGTCTTCTGGTCGAGGATGTCGGCGACCGGGTAGACCTTGTCGGTCACACCGGCGTAGTCGGCGCTGCCCTGGGCGATGTCAGGCATCTGGCCGCTTTGCACCATCTGCGCGATCTGGTTGTCGACGTCGTTCCAGTTGATGATCTGGACGTCGACCTTGATCTGCGGGTACTGCGCGTTGAAGTCCTTGACGATGCCCTCCCAGAACTTCTGGCCGCTGTTCGCCGCGGTCGGGCCGTTGCCGTAGTCGGCGCCAACGAGCTTGATCGTCGTCGCGGGGATGTTCGAGTTGCCGGAACCGCCCGAACCGGACGCGGACGACGCCGCCGATGCGGAGGTGGTCGAGCTACCCGTCGAGCTGCCGCCGGCGGAGGGGTTGTTCTTCTTGCTGGACGAGCATGCGCTCAGCGCCATTGCAGCGACGACACCGACCGACAGCGTGGCGACTGCGCGCCGCTTCATCGGTGACGCGGCAGCAAGGCCGAGCCCGGCGGCGCGAGTGCCACCCTTGGCGAGCTTCATGTGAGTACCGCTTTCTCGAGTAATGCCGTTTAGCCCAGTTGTTCCGGTAGCGCCGTTGTTGCCGTTAGCGCCGTTGTTGCCGTTAGCGCCGTTGTTGCTGCTAGCGCCGTTGTTGCCGTTAGCGCGGTTGTGCAGTTTGGCGATTCGCCGACCGGCCAAATCGGTTGTTCCGGAACCGCGCGCTGGTTCCGTCCCTTTCCTTCGAGACCGTACCGCTTTTGGGCGGTTTGCCCGGCCTCGCGAGCCGCTTTTGGCGTCGCGGTTTTCGGCATCGTGCGGCACTGGTCTGGACCACGTCAAGCGTCTTCGGTCACGAATACGCAACTTCACGCATTGGAAGCACTGCGTCGCGGACCGTTCGGCCTAGCGGAGAGCAGATTTCAGGCCGTAACGACGCGCACGCCGCGATTCGCGAACCGCTCGACAGTTGCCGGCGCCGCGCCGGAGTCGGTGACCAGGACATCGATCCGGTCGGTGCCGCAAATCCGGGCGAACACGGCCCGGTCGAGGTCGGCGCTCGGCGCCGCGACGACGACTTGACGGGCGCGGGCGATCAGCAGCGCAGCCGCCTCGGCGTCCGTCTCGTCGGCCGCGGTGACTCCGAACTCGGGATCGACGGCATCGGCGGCCACCACCACGGTGTCGAGCGACACCCCGTGCAGCAGCAGGCCGGCCAGCGGCCCGGTGAGCCGATGCGAGTGCGCGTCGAGCACGCCGCCGGTGGCGACCACCTTGAGGGCCGGCCGCCGGGCAAGGTCGGTGGCAACGCCGAGGTCGTTTGTCACGACGGTCAACGCCGGTGCGGACGACGCCGGCTGCGCCGGGATCGCCAGGTGGCCGCCCGCCGCCGGGACCACCGCATCGAACCGGACGCCGAGGGCTCGGGCGATCGCGCCGAGCAGCGACCCACCGGTCAGGCCGACGACCGCGCCCGGCCGCACGAGCGCGCTGACCTGGCCGGCGATCCGGCGACCCTGCGGCGGCGCGACCTGGGAGGCAACCCCGTCGAACAAACTTCCCGGCGCTGCCGCGCGATGCACCGCCGCGCCGCGCAGCCGCAGTAGCTTGCGCTGCTTGGCGAGGCTGTCGAAGTCGCGCCGTACCGTCGCCGCCGAGACGCCGAGCCGCGCCGCGGCCTCGTCGACGCTCAGCCGCTCGGCGGCCGCGAGATGCTCGAGCAGAGCTGCCCATCGGGTGTACCGGTCCACCTCTGCAGCGCCCCTTCTGGCCTCGCCAGCCGTATCGAGCGGGCTAGACCAGTGGCCCTCCAGCGCCTGTGTCGGCACGCACAGTGCGCACAGCGCGCCGGATTCGTCCAGAACTGGTCACGGCTCTGCGCACACCATAGCGCGGTCCTGCTCTTGAATCTTGCAGTTCCGAGCAATATCGCGCGAGATCGTGCAGGCAGCGCGCACGAGCCGCCTTAGCGCTGCGAGATCAGACCAGCTCGTCGCCGTCCGGCCTGAGAAAGCGCGGCCACCAGGCAACTGGTCTAGGTCCAGCCATCGGTCGCCCACCGCCGGGCGTTACGTCCGGCCGCGAGGTCGGTCCGGCTGGGAAGATGTACGCATGACCGAGGGCCCGCTGATCGTCCAATCCGACAAAACGCTCCTGCTCGAGGTTGACCACGAGCAGGCAGCCGCGTGCCGTCGGGCGATCGCGCCGTTCGCCGAACTCGAACGCTCCCCCGAGCACGTCCACACCTACCGGGTCACGCCGCTCGGGCTGTGGAACGCGCGCGCCGCCGGCCACGACGCCGAGATGGTCATCGATGCGCTGCTGACCTACAGCCGCTACCCGGTTCCGCACGCCCTGCTGGTCGACGTCGCCGAGACGATGGCGCGCTATGGCCGGCTGCAACTCCAAAACGATCCCGCGCACGGGCTTGTGTTGCGGTCGATCGACCGTGCGGTCTTGGAAGAAGTGCTGCGCAGCAACAAGGTTGCCCCGCTCGTCGGCCTCCGCCTCGACGACGACAGCGTCGTGGTGCATCCGAGCGAACGCGGTCACCTGAAGCAGGTGCTGCTCAAGCTCGGCTGGCCAGCCGAAGACCTCGCGGGTTACGTCGACGGCGAGGCGCACGCGATCGACTTGCGCGAAGAGGGTTGGGCGCTGCGGCCGTACCAGCAAGCCGCGGCAGAGGGCTTCTGGCACGGCGGCTCGGGCGTCGTCGTCCTGCCCTGTGGCGCCGGTAAGACGATCGTCGGCGCGGCCGCAATGGCGATGGCGAAAGCCACCACGCTCATCCTCGTCACCAACACGGTCGCGGCCCGGCAGTGGCGGCACGAGCTGTTGAAGCGGACGACCTTGACCGAGGCCGAGATCGGCGAATATTCGGGCTCCCGTAAGGAAATTCGGCCGGTCACCATCGCGACCTACCAGGTCATGACAACCCGTCGCAAAGGTGTCTACGCGCACCTCGAGCTCTTCGACGAGCGTGACTGGGGGCTCATCGTCTACGACGAGGTGCACCTGCTGCCGGCGCCGATTTTTCGTTTCACCGCAGACATTCAGTCGCGGCGCCGGCTCGGGCTCACGGCGACGCTCGTGCGCGAAGACGGCCGCGAAGGCGACGTCTTCAGCTTGATCGGGCCGAAACGCTACGACGCGCCCTGGAAAGACATCGAAGCGCAGGGCTACATCGCGCCCGCCGACTGCGTCGAGGTGCGGGTCACCCTCACCGACCACGAGCGGCTGCTCTACGCGACAGCCGAACCCGAGGACCGCTACCGGCTCGCCGCCACCACCGACACCAAGACCAAGGTGATCGAGGCGCTGGCTGCCCGCCACACCGACGACCAGTTGCTCGTGATCGGGCAGTACCTCGACCAGCTCGCCGATCTCGGCGAGCGCTTGAACGCACCAGTCATCACCGGCGAAGTGCCGGTCAAAGAGCGCGAGCGGCTCTTCGACGCCTTCCGGTCAGGCGAAATCAGCACGCTGGTGGTGTCGAAGGTGGCCAACTTCTCCGTCGACCTGCCCGAGGCGTCGGTAGCCATCCAGATCTCAGGCTCGTTCGGGTCACGGCAGGAGGAGGCGCAACGGCTCGGCCGCCTGTTGCGCCCCAAGCACGATGGCCGAACCGCCCGCTTCTACGCCGTGGTCGCTCGTGACACGCTCGACCAGGACTACGCCGCGCACCGGCAACGCTTCCTCGCCGAGCAGGGCTACGCCTACCGCATCATCGACGCCGACGACGTGCTCGCGGGCGAGGAAATCTAGCCGCCGCTTCAGATCCGGCCGAGCACCATCTGTGCCTCGGCTTCCATCGCGGCGGCGGTCGGCGGGCTGCCGCGACGGAAGTCCTGGAACGCGAAGAAGGTCGCGCCCTTCAACACGTAGATGCCGCTGATTCCCAACGTTTGACCGCCGATCGTGGCGGTGCCGGAAGCGGTGACCGCCTTGTCGGCGAGGCCGGCCACATCCGCCGTGCTGAAGTTCGCGTTGATGCCAGGGGGCAGTTGCTGCTGGACTTCGGCTTGCGCCTGCGCCTGCGCTTGGGTGAAGGCAACCTGCGCCGTGGAGGCGTCAGCCGCTTGCTCAACCTCCACCGTGAACACGTTTAGGGTCTGCGCTCCGTACACACAACGCTTGCTCACCCCGGCGGTCGAGCCCTGGCCGGGCCCGAACGTGACGCCTGCAACCGACGATGCCTCCGCCGCGGGCACCAGCTTGCACGGATCGAGCGAGGTCGGCGCTCCCGCGACGCTCACCGACCCGCTCGTCGGCGGCGGAGGCGCTGCGGACGTCGTCGCCGCGGTCGGTGACGGGGAGACCACTCCCGCGGACGCAGCGACGGATTGGCTGGCTGTCGCCGTCGTGGACGTCGAATTCGATGCAGTTCCCCCGGTGCGGTCGGCGCCGGTCTTGCTCGACGAAGTGCATGCGCTCAATGCCAGGGCTAAGCCGGTGGCAACGACGAGTGCTGTGGTGCGCCGCATGTCAGGTCTCCCCTCGAGTCGAATGGCTCGAGTGAACGCGACGACGACGGCAGCCACATCGGTAGCGACTACGTAGGCCGCGCGCACCGCGGCGGGTACGTGGTCACTACCGATACGCGGGCCTCGCAAGGCGGCCAGACTTCGCGATCGTGGTGCCGCGACGGGCGACCCGCGCTATGTTGCGACGCGTGAGCGGTCGCTGGCCGTTCGTTGGGCGCGCGAAAGAACTGTCGCGTGTCGATGTGTTGCTGGGCTCCGGCACCGGTGCCCTGATCATGGGTGAGTCCGGCGTCGGGAAGTCGGCGTTCGCCCGTGAAATCGGCCGCCGCGCGTCGGCCGCTGGCGTCGCCGTCGGGCACGTCGTCGGACACGCGGTTTCGAGCGGGACGCCGTTCGAGACGTTCGCCGGTGCGCTCGCCGCCCAGCCCGGCTGGGACAGCACCGAGCTGGGTGTGGCCGAGGTGGTCACCAGCCTGTTCGCGCGCCTGGGTGGGCCAGCTGGCCAACCGCCGCTGCTCGTCGTCGACGACGTCCAACTCATCGACCCGCAGTCTGCTCAAGTGCTGTTGCGCATTGCCGCAGCAAACTCGGCGACGGTCGTTGCGACGGCACCGCAAGACGCCGCCCTTGCACCCGCAGTCGACCGGTTGTGGCGTGACGGATTCTGCGAGCGGGTCGAACTCGCACCGCTGTCCGGTGACGAAGTCGAGCGGTTGCTGCAAGCGGTTCTCGAAGGCCCCGTTGACGACCGAACCGTTCGAGCTTTCGCGGAACACTCTGGCGGCAACGCGCTCTTCTTGCGAGAAATGCTTACCGCCGCGCTCGAGCGTTCTGTCCTCGTGCGGCGCGATTACGGCGATGAGCACACCTGGGCGCTCGTGGCCGAACCACCCGTCAGCCGCGGCATTCGTGAAGCGGTCAGTGCCCGGCTGGCCGGACTGCCCGAGGCGCAACGCGCCGGCCTCGAACTCATCGCTGCAGGAGAACCACTCACCGCCGCGATCGCGGCGGACCTAACCGGCGACGCCATCCTCGACGAACTGGCAAGTGACCGGCTCGTCGCCGTCCGCGATGGACTGGCCGGCCCCGAAGTCGCCACTGCACATCCGATCTACGGTGACGTGCTGCGTGCTGATCTGCCGGCGCTGCGACTGCACCGGCTGCGGCTCGCAATTGCCCGGCGGATGGAAAGCGACCCGCAGCCTCGGCCACACGACCTGGTACGCGCTGCGGTGTGGCGGCTCGACAGTGGCCAGGGTGGTGACGCCGAGCGGCTCGTGACCGCGGCCCGGGCCGCACGGCGAATCAGCTTGAGCACTGCCGAGCGGCTCGCGCGACACGCGTACGAGACGAGCGGCTCGCTGTCCGCGGCGTTGTTGCTCGCCGAAGTGCTTACTCACACCGGCCGTGCTGATGCCGCGAGCGAACTGACGGCGGCGCTACCGCCCGATTCGTTGCGTCCATCGGACCGAGAAGCGCTCGTGTATTGCGCGGCCATGGGCCAGGGCGTGCTGAGCGGCCAGCCCGGTGCCGGCGCCGACCTCGTGGCGGGTGTGCTAGCGGGCGTGCCTTCGGCGTCCGACCAACTGCGTGCACTGCACGCGGCGATGCTCGCGTTCGATGGAAGGTTCGAGGCGACGCTGGCAATCGCGATGCCGATCCTCGACGACCCGGCTGCCGCGCCGACCGCCCGGACAATAGCCGCCCTTGGCGCGGTCGGCGCGACGTACTGGCTAGGCCGGTACCGCGACTCGGTGAGGATCGCCGATCAGATCACGGCGACTGCGGCGTCGGTGCGTGATGTGGTGCCGTTCGGTTTCGCGTCGATCGAGCTCATGGCTATTTGCGCCCACGTTGAGCGCGGCGATTTCAATGCCGCGGAGCGACGAGCTCGGCGACTGAAGCTCGCGGCCGAAACAGATGGCGACGTCTTCGCCGGACCGCGGGCCGACTACTGCCGCGGCCGGGTCGCCATGCTGCGCGGCCAGGCTACGACGGCGCGGCAGTTGTTCGCGCGCTGCCTGGCAGAACTCGCTCCTTTCGACCAATTCATCGAGCGCCATCTCGGTGCGATGTTCGCACGCGCCGCTGTCATGTGCGGTGACGTCGGGGCGGCCGCTGCTGCGCTTGCTGCGGGGGCTCAAAAGACCGGGATGAAAACCTACGAACCGGAAGACGAGCTCGCGCACGCCGCCGTGCTCGCTTCGTCGCTTCGCATGGACGACGCCGCCGAGCGGGCGGCCTGGGCGGCCGGCGTTGCGGCCAGTCAATCGGAGTGGAGCGTTGCGCTCATGGCATACCACGACGCCGCGCGATACGGCGGCGCGCGTCACGTGGTGAGCCCGATGCGCGAGGCAGTCACCCACGTCGACGGAACGCTTGCGTGGTGCTACCTGGACCACGCGGTTGCACTCGGGGCCCACGATGCGGCAGCCCTCGACGAGGTCTCCCGACGATTCGAAGCACACGGCGCGTTGCTGTATGCCGCCGAGGCAATGGCCGAGGCCGCGCTCGCACACGCCGCCGCCGGCGACAACCGTGCCGCGCGAGCCAGCAGCGCGCACGCGGGTTTTCTGTGGGAGAAGTGCGAAGCGGTGCCGCCGCCATGGTTGGCCGGCTCTGCAATCGCCGTTCCACTCACCGGCCGTGAACGCCAGGTGGCCGCGCTTGCGGCGTCGGGGCTAACCGATGCAGCCATCGCCGATCGTTTGAGCATCTCGATCCGGACCGTGCAGACGCACCTGAGTCACGTGTACGACAAGCTCGGCAGCTCTGGCCGCAGCGGACTCGCCGCCCGCCTCAGCGACGCCACGCCCGCCTCACCGACGCCGGGCTGACCTACTGCTCGATCAACACCCGCCAGCGCGCAACCGCTTCGACGTCGACCGGCTGCGACCAACTCGCACCGTGCCGCACCCGGCTGCCGACGTGGAACCGAGTCAGCCCAACCGCTCGAAGCGGCGCAATGTGCTCTTCACGAAGCCCGCCGCCGACAACCCAGGGCGGCGCGCCGTGCTCCCAGCCGAGCCGCGCCGTGAGGCCGTCGACGTCGAGACCGGACGGCGACCCGGCGGTGAGCACCGCATCGACACCAGGCAGGTTCGCGACCGCCTTCCAGGCCAGCGCAGCATCGGCGGCAAAGTCGATGGCGCGATGGAAGGTCCAGCGCACCGGGCGGGCGGCGGCGAGAACCGCTTCGAGAGCGGCGAGGTCGACGTCGTCGTCGTCGGTGAGGAACCCGAGCACCGATTCCTCCATGCCCGCCGCCTGCAGCCGGGCGGCGGTGAGGCAGAGCTCGTCGAGCTCGCGCGGTGTCACGGTGAAACCGCCATGGCAGCGCAGCATGACCCGCAGCGGGACGTCGACCGCGTCGCGAATCGACTCGAAGCATTCGATGGACGGCGTGAGCCCGTCGGCCGACATGTCTTGCACCAGCTCGAGCCGGTCTGCGCCACCTCGGACGGCCGCAACCGCGTCGGCAGCGTCGAGAGCGATGACCTCGAGAAGGCGGGACTGCGACTGCTCTCGTTGTGTTGACTCGGCGAGCAGCTCCGGAGGGCTGGGCGGCATGGGCGGCATCGTCTCACAGATCGAGGTCGGTGGGCAGGTACTGGTGTAGACCAATATTGGTCTACACCATACCGCTCACGGTCAATGATTCCATCGGCCGGGCGGACGCCGCCTGCTAAGCCACCCGCGCGCTTCGACGATATCGCGAGCGTCGGCTGGCTGTGGACAACTTCAACGCCGAGGTCGCGAAGTTACCTAGCCTCGAAGCAATTAGTGGGCTTCGGCAACAACAGCGACAGACCAGGAGGTCTTGCATGAGCGGCATTCGCGTAACACCTGAGCAACTCGCCAGCATGTCGGGGCGGGTCAGCTCGAGTTCGGCCAGCATCGAAGGCGAGTTGCGCTCGCTCGCGAGTTCACTCGCGCCACTCGGCAGCGACTGGGCCGGCGTCGCGCAGGAGCGCTTTCAGACACTGTGGGCCGAGTGGCAGAAGTCGGCCGAGGGTCTGCATCAGGCGTTGAGCGGCATCAGCCAACTGCTCGGCCAGGCGGGCAGCAGCTACGCAGAAGCCGAACGCCAGATCGCGGCCAGCTTCGGCACCGCCTAAAACCGAGCCGAGAGCCAGCTTTCGGCGGCTCGCCGATCACGTTCGGCCGGCTCGCGGTGCGGCTGCTGGACAACCGCCGCCCTCCCTGAGCCCAAGTACGTCTAACACCGCGAGTGCTGCGGCGGCCGCAAAGAAACGCAACGAAAGCAAAGGAAGAGGCGGCCCGGGAATCCCGGGCCGCCTCTTCAGGGACAGCAGTTGGACTAGAAGTCCATGTCACCGCCGGGCATGCCGCCACCCGCGGGGGCAGCAGCCTTCTCCGGCTTGTCGGCGAT
>Ga0105240_10004792_pt1 | contig 20398 bp, 18 predicted proteins | sample KBSC54metaG_FD_80426 | JGI IMG/M metagenome (GOLD analysis project Ga0105240, IMG submission 80426) | Corn rhizosphere microbial communities from Kellogg Biological Station, Michigan, USA - KBS C5-4 metaG | ecosystem: Host-associated > Plants > Roots > Rhizosphere > Soil | place: Michigan, USA... | reverse complement strand
TACCGCAACCAGATCGCTGCCGGCAAGCTGACCACCAGGGAAACCGCAACCAATGCGCTGGGCACCAACGTCGACGGTTACGTGATCCCGATGTTCCACAGCCAGATCGCGCTGGCGTACATGCCGGACCTGATCCCGAAGCCGCCGAAGACGTTTGCCGAGCTCACCGCGTGGGCGAAGGCGCATCCGAAGCAATTCGGCTACAACGGCGTCAAGGGCGGGATGTCGGGCGTCGGCTTCGTCACTGCGTGGGCGGCGGCGAACGGCGCCGATGCGGCGAAGCTCGAGAAGGGCCCGTACGACGCGAGCCAGAAGGCAGGCATCGACAAGGCGATGGCGAGCCTGAAGGAATTCAACAAGGACGTCGTGCTGACCCCGGGCAATGCAGGCACGCTCGACATGCTCAACCGCGGCGAGATCTCGATGGGTCCGGTGTGGGTCGACATGTTCTATACGTGGCAGGCCGACGGCAAGCTGAATCCGAAGATCAAGCTCGAACTGCTGCAGCCGGGGTTGCCGGGCCAGCCGATGTACTACGTCGTGCCGAAGAACGCGGCGCATGCCGAACTGGCGAAGAAGTTCATCGACCTCGCGCTCAGCCCGGAAGTGCAGGCCGACGGCATCGTCAAGCAGTTCAACTGGTATCCGGGCATCGATCCGCAATACGTGCAGGCGAAGCTCGATCCGGCGGTGTGGAACAAGCTCTTCACCGACATCTCCCCGGGCGATCTGGCGAAGTACGGCCGTCCGTTCCCGCTGTCGGAATATTTCACCGACATCCTGGAAGCGTATGAAAGGGTCGTAAACAAGTGACGCAGCCGTCGTTCCGGCGACCGCGGGAACCCAGGGTCGTTCGGATAAGTCACTGGGTCTCCGCTTGCGCGAGGACGACGTAGCGATATGACGGCCGGGCGCAAATCTTCTTCACCCAATTCGTCGTGGGCGGGCTTCGCCCTCGTCGCGCCCGCGCTGCTGGTCATCGTCATATTCTTCGTCGGGCCGATGCTGCTTTCGATCGCATCGGCATTCCAGGACAAGTCCGGCACCTGGACGCTGGCCAATTTCGACAAGTCGCTCGAGCTGTACCTGGGTGACCTGGGCTATACCGCGATCATCACGATCGCCGCGACGCTCGCGATCGGCGTGGTTTCAGTCGCGATCGGCGGCTACCTGACGCTGGGCCGCAATCCCCGCGCACAGACCGTGCTGCGCTGGCTCTACCGCTGGCCGCTCTTCATCCCGTTCATCGTCGCCGGCCAGGTGATGCGCACGTTCCTCGCGAAGAACGGACTGCTGAACCAGTTGCTGATCGGCAGCGGTATCCTCGAGCCGCTGACCGCGCAAAGCTATCTCGACTGGCGCGGCATCGTGCTCGCCTTCGTGTGGAAGCAGACGCCCTTCGTTGCATTGATGGTCGCCGGTGCGATGGCGTCGATCGAGCCGGCCCACATCGAGGCGGCGCGCAACCTCGGAGCCGGCAGGATGCGGATCCTGGGCGAGATCATCCTGCCGCAGATCCGGCGGACGCTGATGGTCGGCCTCGTGCTCTCGTACGTGACGATCCTGTCGGTGCTGTCGGTGCCGCTGATGATCAATCCGAACAGCCCGACGATGATGACGGTCGATGTCGCCTACCGGATCAACGCGCATGGCGATTACGGCGTCGCCAACGCGTTATGCCTGGTCTCGCTGGCGCTGGCGTCGCTCGGGGCGTGGTTCTATCTGCGACAGGGCGTCGCGCGGAAGGGCGTCGAATGACAGGCGGCCCGCATTGAGCGCGATCGCCGTTCCGCAGCCGTTGCAGGATGCCGCGAGCGGCCGCACGCGCCGCATCGGCCTCATCGTGCTGCGCGCGGCGCTCCTCGGCCTGCTCGCGTTCATCATCTTCGGGCCGCTCCTGAACCTGTTGCTGTGGGCGTTCGCCGAGCGCTGGTATTTTCCGAACAAGCTGCCGTCGCAGTACGGATTCACGTTCTGGGCGCGCGTGTTCGATCCGCGCGGCAACGCGATGGCATCACTGCTGACTTCGGTCGGCATCGCAATCACCACCGTCATCGTGTGCCTCGCGTTCGCGGTGCCGGCAGGGCTCGCGCTCGGCCGGCTGCAGCTGCGCTGGCGCGCTGCGATCATGCTGGCGTTCCTGCTGCCGAACGCGTTTCCGAACCTGCCCGTATACGTCAACATCGCCCGCGTGTTCTATGAGCTGAGGCTCGCCGGGACTGTCGCCGGTGTCGTGCTGGTCCACGCGGCGCACGGGCTCGTGCTCGCCGTGTGGATCACCGCGGCTGCATTCGCGTCGGTCGACAAGTCGCTCGAGGAGGCGGCGCGCAACCTCGGCGCCTCCGCGTGGCGTTGCTTCCTGACGATCACGCTGCCGCTGGCCGCCCCCGGCATCATCGCCGGCGCGATCTTCGTGTTCCTCGAATCGCTCGACGAATTCACCGGCACGTATTTCGTCGGCGTGCCCGACGTGATCACGCTGCCGCTCTTGATGTTCAATGCGAGCATGGGCGGCAATTACCAGATTGCGTCGATCACGGCGCTGCTGCTGCTGGTACCGTCGATCGGCTTCATGCTGCTGGTCGAGCGCTTCCTGAAACCGAACGTGATGGCGATGGTCGGACGCTGATCGTCATTCCGGCAAAGGCCGGAATCCACGTTCGTTCGAACCCTGGGTTCCGGCTTTCGCCGGAACGACAGCCATGTTGGGTTCCGGCTTTCGCCGGACTATTTCCAGAACTTGCGCGACGCGATTCGCGCGCCTTCGGCCAGCGCCGCAAGCTTTGCCCACACGACGTCCGGATCGACTGCCGCCTGTCCGACCCACGTGCCGTAGCCGCAATCGCTGCCCGCCATCACGCTTTCGCGGCCGACGAAATTCGCATAACGGCCGATCCGCTGCGCGATCAGCTCCGGGTGCTCGATGAAATTCGACTTCGATTCGATGACGCCGGGGATCAGCACCTTGCCATCGGGAACTTTCACCGTCTCGAACAGCGTCCACTCGTGCGCGTGGCGCGGATTCGCCGCCTCGAACGATATCGCGGAAGGCTTCGCGGTGAACACGATGTCGACCACGTCGGCGAGCGGGACATCGTGATGATGCGGGCCCTCGTAGTTGCCCCAGCACAGATGCATCCGCACCTGCGACGGCGCAATGTTGACGAGCGCGCGATTGAGCGCCTCGACATGCAGCCTTGCCTTCTCGCGCCAGTCGGCCAGGTTGAGGTCGGCGTGCTGGATATGGCGGCCCATCGCGAGGTCGGGGCAGTCGAGCTGCAGCGTGATGCCGGCCGCGGCGATCGTCTCGTACTCGTGGCGCATCGCCTCGGCGATCGCGAACAGATATTCCTCTTCGGTCGCGTAATGCTCGTTGCGGAAGAAAAGCGACACGACGCCGGGTGAAGCGGCGGTGAGGAATCCGTCGGCCGCGGTGCGCCCGGCGCGTTGCAGCGCCGCGAGCAGGTGCGCGACGTCGTCCTTCGCCGCCTGCGGATCCTTCACGGTGATCGGCGCGTTGCACGCCGGCGTCTTCCTGCGCGACCGGCCCGGATCGCCGAACACGCGCTTCGCAAGCTTCGGAAATTCGGCGAGATCCTGGTAGACGAACGTGTTGCCCTCGCCGCCGAAGCCGGCGAGACGATCCTTGATGTAGGTTGCGTACGACGGCTTGCTCATCTCGCCGTCGTCGATCACGTCGATGCCGGCCGCCGCCTGGTTGCGCACGACCTCGTCGACCGCATCGCCGATCCGGTCGCGCAGCGCGGCGGCATCGATCGGAACGCCTTCCTCTTTCGCGAACATGCTCTTGATCAGCGATTCCGGACGCGGGAGGCTGCCGGTGTGGGTGGTGAGAAACCGGTCCGTGCTTGTTTTCATGTCGTCATCCGGGGTTGTGAGGGAAACCAGACAGGATAAAGTTACGGTAACACGACCGCTCCTGCGAAGGCTACGGTGCTTCGCATTTCATGCACACCATCCTCGTCCTCGGCGGCTATGGCTTCTTCGGGAAGCGCATATCGGCCAGCCTGGCGCTCGAACCCTCGATCCGCGTGCTGGTCGGCGGGCGCCGTCGCGACAAGGCAATCGCGACCTGTGTCGCGCTCGGCCTTCCCGAATCCGGCGCCGTCGAGGTCGACACCTGCCAGGCCGATCTTACGGACCTGCTGTCGCGACTCGGCGTCGGCACGCTGATTCACGCTGCAGGGCCATTCCAGGGACAGGACTATCGCATCGCGCGCGCCGCAATTGCTGCACGCTGCAACTACATCGACCTCGCCGACGCCCGGCAATTCGTCGCAGGCATTTCGGAACTGGATGCGGCGGCGCTTGCCGGCGGCGTCCTCGTCGCCAGCGGCGCCAGTTCGGTGCCCGCGCTGTCGTCTGCGGTGGTCGACCGCTATGCGCCGCTCTTCGGCCGGCTCGACTCGATTCGCATCGGCATCTCTTCGGCTGCGCGGGCGCCGGGGCTGGCGACCGTGCGCGGCGTCTTTGGCTACTGCGGCAAGCCGATCGCACGCTGGGAGAGCGGCCACTGGAGCACCACTTGGGGCTGGCTCGACCTCCATCGTCACCGGTTTCCCGCGCCTGTCGGGTCGCGACTGCTCGGCAGCTGCGACGTCCCGGATCTCGCGCTCTTTCCGCAACGGTATGCAGGGGTGAAGACGGTGCGGTTTCATGCCGGCTTTGCGAGCGCTCCGGGCCACCTTGCGGTATGGGGACTGGCGGGCCTGGTCAAGTCGGGACTTCTTCCCGGTCTCGTGCCGTTCGCGAGCGCGCTCAGCGGCATCAGCCGGTGGATCGAGCCGATCGCAAGCGACAGCGGCGCGATGTTCGTCGAGCTCGAAGGGCTCGATCACCAAGATCGGCCGATGACGCGCACGTGGAACCTGATCGCGTCGCGGAACGACGGGCCGAACATTCCCTGCGGCCCGTCGATCGCGCTCGCGCGGAAACTGGCTGCAGGCAATCCGTTGCCGCGGGGCGCGATGCCATGCATGGGTCTGCTCGACGTCGACGACTGCCTTGCCGCGCTACGCGACCTCGCCATCCGCGAAATCCCGCCATAACGGCTACCTGCCCGTTCGCGCTGCAGTTCGACGACCTATGCGTCCTCGATGCCCAGATACGCACGCCTGATGTGCGGCTGGCGGCGCAAATCGTCCGGGTGACCAACCGCCACGATGCGGCCTTCTTCGAGGACGTAGGCGCGCGTCGCGACATCGAGCGCCATCGCGACGTTTTGCTCGACGAGCAGCACTGCGATGCCTTCCGCGTTGACCCTGCGCACGATCTCGAACAGTTCCAGCACGACGATCGGCGCGAGCCCGAGAGACGGCTCGTCGAGAAGCAGTATCCGCGGCTCCGCCATCAGCGCCCGCGCGATCGCGACCATCTGCTGCTGGCCGCCGGAGAGCGTTCCGGCGGCGCGGCCGAGGCACTTTCCGAGCACCGGGAACATCGCGCACATCTGGTCGATCCGCGCGCGCCGCTTCGGCCTTGCCGCAGACCGGTAGCCGCCGAGCTCGAGATTTTCGCGCACGGTCATGGTCGTGAACAGCCGGCGGCCTTCGGGGACGATTGCGATGCCGGCGTCGCAGAACGCGTGTGAAGGCAGCGCCGTCAACGCGGTGCCGTCGAGCGTCATTTCGCCAGCCGCGATCGGCTGCATCCCGGCGATCGAGTTGATCAGCGTCGTCTTACCCGCGCCGTTCGGGCCGATGACGGACACGACTTCTCCGGCGCCGATCGCCAGCGATACGTCGCGCAGCGCGATGGCCGCGCCGTAGCGCACCTCGATTCCGCGAAGCTCAAGCATTCGGCGCGCCCAGGAACGCGGCGACGACTTCGGTCTGGCGCATCACGGCGTCGGCGGCGCCTTCGGCAATCACCAGGCCATGGTCGAGCACCACGATCCGGTCGGTCAGCGCGAGCACCGCGCGCATCACGTGCTCGACGAACACGATCGTCGCGCCGCCATCGCGAATGCGCCGGATCAGCGCGATCGCATCGTTGATCTCGCCGGGTGTCAGTCCGGACAGCACTTCGTCGAGCAGAAGCAGCCGCGGCCGCGAGGCGAGCGCCCGCGCGAGCTCGAGGAACTTGCGCTGGTGCAGGTTCAGGTCGCCGGGCAGCGCCGCCGCCTTGCCGGACAACCCGGTGAACTCGAGCCATCGCCATGCTTCGCGCTCGGCCGCCGCCCGCTCGAGCGCCGCCGCGCCGAACATGCCGGTCAGGGCGACGTTGTCGAGCACCGAGAGGTGCGCGAACGGTCGCGGAATCTGGTATGTCCGGGCAATGCCGAGCCTGGCGATCCGGTGCGCATCGAGGTTCGTGATGTCGCGGCCGTCGAAGCGAAGGCTGCCGGCGCTCGCACGGTAATGTCCGCTGACCAGGTTGATGAACGTCGACTTGCCCGAGCCGTTCGGTCCGAGGAGGCCGAGGATCTCGTTGCGGCGTATCGCGAGGCTCACGTTCTCGAGCGCATGGACGCCGCTGAACGATTTGGCGATGCCGCTCGCGACGAGGAGAGGTTCGCCGATCGCAGGCGATGCGACACGCGAATCCGGCGCGCGCGCACCGGCGGACTCCACTGCCGATACGCTTGCTGTCGCGACGGTGGCGTCGCCGCCCGCTTCTTCGCTCGGAGCGCGCTCACGTCGCCGCAGCCATGGCGCGCCGAGCACGCCGTCGGGCAGGAACAGAATCACCGCGATCAGCAGCGCGCCGAACACCGCCTTGCCCGCGACCGCGTGATCGCCGGCAGTGAATGCATACAGCAGCGTCGTGATCAGCGTGGCGCCGACGACCGGGCCCGCCCAGTAGCGCGTGCCGCCGAGCACGCCCATCAGCACGACGGTCAGCGGCACGGTGATCGTGAACGTCTCGCCCGCCGTGACGTACGAAACGAACAGCGCATGGATGCCGCCGGCAATGCCCGCCAGCGCGCACGATGCCGCGAACGCGATCATCTTCGACGCGAACGTCGGGACACCCATCACCTCGGCGACATCTTCGTCGTCGTGGATCGCGAAGAGCGCGAGGCCCAGCTTCGCGCGATAAATCGCGTAGGCGATCGCCACGGTCGCCATCGCGGTGACGAGCGCCATCAGGTACAGCGAAGACGCGGGCGAAGGACCGAGCTTCGGCACCGGCACGCCGCTCAGATAGACGCCCGGCCCGCCGTCGATAGGCGTGTTCAGGACGATGGTGCCGACGACGAACGTCACCGCCAGCGTCACCAGCGCGAAGAGCTCGCCGCGGATGCGCTGGACGCGAAACACCACGGCGCCGATCGCCAGCCCCAGCAGCATCGCGACCAGCGCGGCGGCCGGCAACGTCCACAGGAACGGCACGTCGAACTTCGCGGCGAGCGTCGCAGTGGTATACATGCCCGCGCCGAAGAAAGCGCCATGGCCGAACGAGAAATAGCCGGAATACCCGGACAGGATGTTCCACGATGTCGCGAGCACGATCCAGTGGAAGACGAGGTACAGGAACGACTCGTAGAAGAGCGGCAGGCCGAGGAGAGGCACTGCAGCCAGCAGGATGCCCGTCGCGGCGAGCGCCATCGCGACGCGCGTCGTCTCGCGCCGGCGCTGTCCGGTTGCGGCGAGCGTCGTCATTCTCAGATCCGGGCCGGCCGCGCCAGCAGCACGACGATCAGCAACGTGAACGATACCAGCGGCGCCCACGACGGCGCGGTGATCGCCATGGTGAGCGCTTCGCTGACGCCGATCACGATCCCGGCGATCAACGGTCCGAGCGGCCGGCCGAGACCGCCCATCATCACCGCGGCGAACACCACGCCGATCCACGAATAGATCTGCGCCGGCGCGAGCGTCTGGCTGAGCGCCAGGCAGACGCCGGCGATTCCGGCCAGCGCGGCGCACACGCCGGACAACAGCAGCGCGAGCCCGTCGCGATCGACGCCGAATGCCTGCGCGATGGCCCCATCCTCGGCCGACGCGCGCAACGCCTTGCCCAGATCGGTGTAGCGCAGCACGCCCCAGATCGCGAGCGACAGCGCGAGCGCCGCGCAAAGCGTCAGCAGCTCAGGCGCCGGAACATATAGCGCGCCGACCTTGAATCGCGCGTTGCCGTATACCGATTCGAGCCGGCGAAAGTCGGCGGTCCAGATCGACTGGATCAGGCTTTCGATGATGACGGTCAGCCCGAACGTGACCAGCAGCGAGTTGAACGTGCTGATCGAGAACCGCGCGAACAGCCACTGTGTCGCGACGCCGATCGCGAAGAACAGCGGAACGATGACCGCGAGCGTCAGCAACGGATCGAGGCCGCCGACCGCGGAGAGCTGGTAACACAGGTACGCCGACAGGAAGGCGAAGGCGAAATGCGCGAGATTGATCTGCCGCAGCAGGCCCCACGACAGGCTCAGGCCGAGGCCGAGCAATCCGTACAGCGCGCCTGCGAAGACTCCGGAGAGCGCCGACTGCGCGAGCAGCGTGGCGCTCGGAAGCTGCATCGGCCGCGGGCGGCTACTGCGTTTGCAGCGTTGCGCCGGGGGCGGCGGCGCTCTTCGGCCACACGGTGACCCAGCGGCCGTTCTGCACCTGCTTCACGCGCATCAGGTCGTCGCCGTAATTGCTCGGACCGTCGAAGCGGAGCTTGCCCTGGATTGTGTCGACCTTGTTCTTGCGCAGCCAGTCGGCGATCACCTTGTCGTCGAGGCTCTTCGTCGCGGTGACGGCGGCGGTCAGCACCTGCCAGGCGGTGTACGACGCGGCCGCCTGCGTTTCGACGCCGGTATAGCTGAGCCCGGCTTTCGCTGCGCGCTCGTTGAAGAGCTTGACGAATTCGGCGGCGCCCGGATTGTCGAGGAACGGCTTGTGCTCCTCGAAGATCGTCGCCGCGAGCGCGCCCTTCGCTTCGGGCGCCTGGACCATCGGCCCGGGTGCCGGATACATGTGGAAGTGCAGCGGCGGCGAATAGTCGATCTTCTTCATCGCGTCGAGCAGCTGGTTGCCCTCGAGGCCGATCGCGCCCACCCAGACGAAATCGGGCTTCGCGTCCTTGACCCGCGCGGCGATCGGGCCGAAGTCGCGATTGCCGAATTCCCATTCGAGAAAGAGGACTTCATTCAGGCCGCGCTTCTTCGCGACCTCGCGCGCGCCGAGCGACATGAAATGGACCGAGGGAAACTTGCTGGTGACGATCGCGATCGTTTTGGGCGGCTTCGGCGTCGCGGCCAGGGCGTCGAACAGCGTGTTGGGGAAGGTCGTTGCAGGATCCGGCCCCAGCGACCACGTCGGGAATTGCATGTCGTACTTGGCCAGGCTCGGAATGCCGAACGTGTGATGGACCAGCACCTTGTTGTAGCGCTGCGCGACGCCCATCGCCGACAGGATCGCGCCAGTCGCATACGGGCCCATCAGCAGGTCGACCTTGTCGACCGTGATCAGCTGCTCGTACAGCGTCCGCGCCAGGTCGGGCTTCGACTGGTCGTCCTTGACCACATATTCGACCGGGCGGCCGAGCAGCCCGTCCTTCTTGTTGATCTCCGAGACGAAGATGTCGGCGACCAGCTGATGCACGATGCCGGTCGAAGCGAGCGGACCGGTCAGCGCCAGCGTGCCGCCGATGCGGATTGGCGCGCCCGATGGCGCGGCGCGGGCCGCGCCGGTGCAGAGCACGACACCAACGGACAGCAGGGCCAACGCCCCAGCGAAGCGATGAACGACGCTCATGGGAATCTCCTCCGATTCAGGGCCCCGCCCGGTCGGCGGGGTGTTGCTTCCCGCGTCCGCGACGCCGGATTCGCGTCGCGCTGCAGGGATGTGTGCTTCAGGTCATCGCCGGTTCGGTCGACCGTTTCATGCTCTTGCGAGCGGCGCTCTCGTGGTTGATGACGAAGTCGGCGGGAACCGGTGGTCCCCACACATAGAACGAATCCTCGAGCGGATGATCTTTCGGCTGCCATTCGAGGTCCGCCGGAATGAAGTCGATGTCGTACGAGTACTCGGCGAAGCTGCCCCACGGATCGCGCACGTAGCGGAAATAGTTGGACCCGAGCACGTGACGGCCGACGCCCCAGCCGTCGGGGTGACCTGAATCGATCATCTGCTGCATGCCGATGCCGACCTCGTCGATGCTGTCGACATCCCAGCTCGAATGGTGCAGCCCGGGACCGTCGGACTTGGCAAAGGCGATCAGATGATGATCGCTGGCGTGCGGCGCATGCATGAACGCGATCACGTCGCCCGCATGATCGGACAGGCGCAGGCCGAGCGTATCGCCATAGAACTTCACCGACCGCGGCACATCGGAGCTGAAGAGCAGGATGTGGGAGAGCCGGCGGGGATGCACGCGGCGCAATGCAGAACGCGCCGGTGCGGCGCCCTTGCCCGGCTCGACTGCAGTGGGGGCCGCAACGTTCTTCTTCGCCGGAGAAACCTTCGGCGAGACGACCAGTTCGACCAGCGTCCCGTCCGGATCGGTGAACCAGGTGCCCGGCTTGTCGGCGAGCGAGTGCGGGCTCGTCAGCTCGACGCCCTGTTCCCGCAGCCGCTTGATGATCTGGTCGTAGTCCTCCGGATATGCGCCGAAGCTGATGTACTCGAGGCGCTTCGGACCCTGGCCCTGGAAGATCTCACCCCATCGATGCGCATTGCCGAAGGTTCGCAGGTCGGCGCGGCCGCCCATCCTGCGGACGTCGAGTCCGAAATCGGTATAGAACTTGACTGCTGCGGAGAGGTCGGGAACGCTGAAGACAAAACGATGAAGTGAGTGCACGGCGGGAGATGCGCCGTGCCGGCGCGAGGATGAATCGATAGTCTGTTCCAAATTTGGGCTCCTCCAGGTCGGCCATGCTGGCGATGGCGTTTGTGGCGGCGCATCAAAAGCGAGAGTGCTCCGCCTTCGACCGATCTTACTCCCAACTAACGGCCACGCCAACTCGACGGCCGAACGCCCGTCAAGTCCAATCTGGTCACACCGGCCCCGGGTTGCGCGGGCTTGTCGGTTTTCTCCTACAACGGTGCAGAGCAGGCTCCGACGGCTTCGAAACGCCGGATTTGCGATCATTGCCCCATCCAATTGCGACTGCCAAAGAAGCGAAGCCTCGACCAAAAGAGGCAGGCACTCGCAGCAAGTTCGAAATCAACTGGGGAATCCGTCGACTCGGGAGGATTGAGTTGGGAGAGTCTTGATGAAACTGATGTCGATTTTCATTGCGCTGGCGATGCTGACGATGCTGATCGAAGGTTGCAGCCGCGTCGGAGACGACGGGAACACTGTCGGGCAGAAACTCGACCGTGTGATCAGCCAGACCAGCACCGCGATCAGCGATGCCGGCGACTCGCTGGGCTCGACCGTCGGGCAGGCCGATACTGCAATGTCGGAGGTAGCCTCGACGTTTTCCGATCGCGCGCTGCTCGCCACGCTCGAGGTCGGCGATTCGGCGATCGCCGCATCGATCAAGACCGATCTGGCCAGGGACCCCGACCTCAAGGCCCGGAACATCAACGTCGAGACCCACGACGGCGTGGTGTCGCTGAATGGACGCGCCTGCGACCAGGAAGGCCGCGAGCGCGCCGAACGGATCGCGCGCGCCAACACCGGCGTGGTTCAGGTCCGTAATTTCCTGACCGTCAAGCGGATCTGAAATCGGGGCGACACCGTCGTCCCCATCCGGCCGAATTCTGTGACATGAGCCAGGAAACCCGGTAGCGCCTGAACCGGCGACCGCGACGATGGCGTCCTCCCGGTCGGTCTCTTTGTCCGGCCCGTTCGGCCGGTCCGGTCGCATCGCGCCGTGATCGACGATCCATCCGCGATCCGGAGCGATCCGGAAACCGCCGTGCGGATCCGGGTGCGCGGACTGGTGCAGGGCGTCGGCTTTCGACCGACCGTCTGGAGGCTCGCGCAGCGTTTCGGGTTGCGCGGCTCGGTCGCCAACGACGGACAGGGCGCGACGATCCATGCCTGCGGTCCGTCCGGCGCGCTGGACCGGTTCGTCGCCGCGATCCGGCAGGAGGCGCCGCCGCTGGCGCGAATCGAGGACATCGTCCGCGAAACGGCCGAGATGCTCGACGCCGATGCCGGATTCCGCATTGCCGGCAACCAATCCGATGCGGTGCGCACCGGCGTGGTTCCCGACGCCGCCTCATGTGCCGCCTGCGTTGCGGAGACTCTCGACCCGCTCGCCCGCCGCTACCGTTATCCGTTCACCAACTGCACGCATTGCGGCCCGCGGCTGTCGATCATCCAGACGATTCCGTACGACCGCGCGTCGACGACGATGCGCGCGTTCCCGATGTGCGCCGAATGCCGCGCCGAATATGAAGATCCATCCGATCGGCGCTTCCATGCGCAGCCGATCGCATGCCATTCGTGCGGGCCGAAAGCATGGCTGGAGCGCGCTGACGGAGGGCCGGTCGCGCTCGAGGCGCTGACGGCCCTCGATGCGGTCGATGCCGTCTGCTCGCTGCTGCAGCAAGGGCACATCGTCGCGATCAAGGGCGTCGGCGGATTCCAGCTCGCCTGCGATGCGACCAGCGACGAAGCCGTGTCGCGGCTGCGCGCGCTGAAGCATCGCGAGCGGAAGCCGTTCGCGCTGATGGCGCGGGATCCGGGCGTGATCCGCAGCCATGTCACATTGACCGCGCTGGACGAAGCGCTGCTGCAGAGTCCCGCCGCGCCGATCGTGATCGCCTCGCGCACCGCCGATTGCAGTGTCGCGGCCAGTGTCGCGCCGGGCATTCGTACGCTCGGCTTCATGCTGCCGAACTCGCCGCTGCATCACCTGCTGTTGCAGCGAATGGACCGTCCGGTCGTGCTGACCAGCGGCAACCTGTCCGACGAGCCGCAGTGCATCGACAACGACGATGCGCGGGAGCGTCTCGGCCGCATCGCTGATTTCTTCCTGTTTCACGATCGCGACATTGCCCGCCGCGTCGACGACTCGGTCGTCCGCGTCGTTGCCGGAGAAGCGCGCGTGCTGCGCCGGGCGCGCGGCTATGCGCCGGCGCCGCTGCGGCTGCCGGCAGGCTTCGACCGCGCCCCGGCAGTGCTGGCGATGGGCGGCGAGCTGAAGAACACGTTCTGCCTGCTGCGCGACGGCCACGCGGTGATCTCGCATCACATTGGCGACCTCGAGGACGCGCGGGCCCTCGCCGACTACCGGCAGTCTGTCGATCGCTATCTCGAGCTGTTCGAGCAGCAGCCGGTGGCGATCGCCGTCGACCTGCACCCGGAATACCTGTCGTCGAAGATCGGCCGGGATCTGGCCGGGCAGCGCGACATGGAGACCATTGCCGTCCAGCATCATCATGCGCACCTCGCCGCGTGCCTGGCCGAGAACGGCGTTCCGCTCGACGCGGCGCCGGTTTTCGGTGTGATGCTCGACGGCCTTGGCCTGGGCGACGATGGCACGCTGTGGGGCGGCGAATTCCTGCGCGCCGACTATCGGACGAGCACGCGCTTGGCCACATTCAAGCCGGTCGCGATGCCGGGCGGCGCGCAGTGCATCGCCGAGCCGTGGCGCAACACGTATGCGCACCTGATGGCTGCAATGAGCTGGCGCGACTTCGCAATGCGCAATGCAGGACTGGAGCTGTTCGCCTTCCTCGATGCGAAGCCGCGCGCGACGCTCGATGCGATGATCGGGCGCAACGTCAACAGTCCGCTCGCAAGCTCGTGCGGCCGGCTGTTCGATGCGGCGGCGGCTGCTGCCGGCGTGTGTCGCGAGCGAGCGTTGTACGAAGGGCAGGCGGCGATCGAATTCGAGGCGCTGGTCGATCCGGCGACGCTCGGCAGCGAAGAGGATTCGCTGGCCTATCCGTTCGTCATTGCGCGGATGAAGGACACGCAAATGCCGTACGTCGAACCACGGCCGATGTGGCAGGCGCTGCTCGGCGACCTGGCACGCGCCACACCGGTTCCGGTGATCGCGGCGCGCTTCCATAAGGGACTGGCGATCGTCATCGCGAAAATGATCGACGAGCTTTCCCGTCATGCAAGCGGGGGAAACAGCGGCGAGCCGACAAGGACCGTCGCGCTGTCGGGCGGCGTGTTCCAGAACCGGATCCTGCTCGAGCAGGTAATCGCGCGCCTCGAATCGCTGCACTTTCGTGTCCTTACGCACAGACAGGTACCCGCCAACGACGGTGGACTGTCGCTGGGCCAGGCTGCAGTCGCCGCGGCGAGGCTTATTCCGGCGTAAGGCGGGCTGAACGGAGAAGATCGATGTGCCTGGGCATCCCGGGACAAATCATTGAAATCGTCGACGCGAAGTCACGCTCGGCGGTGGTCAGCGTCGGCGGCGTGAAGCGGACCGTGAGCATCGCCTTCATCGTCGACGACGGGCATCCGCCCGAATCTTGCGTCGGTGACTGGGTGCTGGTGCACGTCGGATTCGCGATGAGCCGGATCGACGAGGCGGAGGCTCGGCGAACGCTCGAACTGCTGACCGAGATGGGCGAAGTGCAGGCCGAGCTCGACGCGATGCGCGCGTCGGCCCGGGCGTGATCGCGGGAACCGGAAGCGCGCCGATGGCCGAGCCCGCAATCATGCAAAGTCTCTATCCGTTTCTCCATGGCGGGAAGCAGGACGCGGACAAGCTCGACATCGCGCTGCTGGAATCGGTGCGGCAGAAGGCGCTGGACAGCGTGCAGACGAAGCAGAGTTTCTTCGCGGAGAACGGCGAGGCGATCGTTGCCGCCGCAAGGACGATCGCCGCGACATACCGCGACGGCGGGCGCCTGTTCGCGATGGGCAATGGCGGCTCGAGCTGCGATGCGGCGCACATCGCGGTCGAATTCCTGCATCCGGTGACGGCCGGCCGGCCGGCGCTGACGGCAGTCAACCTGGTCGCGGACACGGCGATGATGACGGCAGTCGGCAACGACGTCGGCTTCGCCCACATCTTCGTCCGGCAGGTGATCGCGCAGGCGCGGCGCGGCGACACGCTGATCGGCGTGTCGACCAGCGGCAATTCCGAAAACCTGATCGCGGCCTTCGTCAAGGCCAGGGAGATGGGCGTGCGGACGATCGGGCTCGCCGGCTCCGACGGCGGCAGGATGAAAGCATCGGGCGCGCTCGATCACTGCCTGGTCGTGCCGAGCGACAGCATTCACCGGATCCAGGAAACCCACGTCGCGATCTATCACATCCTGTGGGACCTGGTGCATACGCTGCTGGCCGACGACCGCGGGTCTGCCGGCTCCGCGAGCCAGAGGTAGGTGCGCATGAAATACGTCGACGAATTCCGCGATCCCGAAAAGGCGAAGACGCTGGTCCGCGAGATCGATGCGATGGTCGCCGGATTCGTTCGCGAGGGCAGGTGCTCGAACAAGCGGCCGCTGCAGATCATGGAAGTCTGCGGCGGGCATACGCATTCAATTTTTCGCTATGGCATCCATCGGCTGTTGCCCGAGGCGGTCGAGTTCGTCCACGGGCCGGGATGCCCGGTCTGCGTGCTGCCGATGGGCCGCGTCGACGATTGCGTCGCGCTGGCGATGCGGCCCGAAGTGATCTTCACGACGTTCGGCGACGCGATGCGCGTGCCGGGCTCGAAGCTGTCGCTGCTGAAGGCGAAGGCCGAAGGCGCCGACGTGCGAATGGTCTATTCGCCACTCGACGCGCTGCAGCTCGCCCGCGAGAATCCGCGGCGCGAAGTGATCTTCTTCGGACTCGGCTTCGAGACGACGATGCCCAGCACCGCAATGACGGTGCTGCAGGCGAAGGAGGAAGGCATCGGGAATTTCTCGCTCTTCTGCAACCACATCACGATCATCCCGACGATCAAGGCGATCCTCGACTCGCCGGACCTGCACCTCGACGGCTTCCTCGGCCCGGGTCACGTCAGCATGGTGATCGGGACCAGGATCTACGGGTTCATCCCCGCTCATTACAAAAAGCCGATCACCGTCGCCGGCTTCGAGCCGCTCGACGTCCTGCAGTCGGTGTACATGGTGCTGAAGCAGATCGCCGACGGTCGCTGCGAAGTCGAGAACCAGTACGGACGGATCGTGCCGGAGGACGGCAACCGCGCGGCATTGAAGGCGATCCACGAAGTCTTCGAGCTGCGCCAGTTCTTCGAATGGCGCGGCCTCGGCTCGATCGATCACTCGGGTGTCCGCGTGCGCGACGCCTATGCGGAATTCGACGCGGAGCGACGGTTCGCGGTGCCCAACATCAGGATCGCCGATCCGAAGTCGTGCCAGTGCGGCGAGGTGCTGAAGGGCGTGATCAAGCCCCGCGAGTGCAAGGTGTTCGGCAGCGCATGCACGCCGGAGACGCCGCTCGGCTCGCTGATGGTTTCGAGCGAAGGCGCGTGCGCCGCGTATTACCACTACGGACGCATCGACACGTCGGCGCTGGACCGGCCGCGCGCAACCAATGCGCAGGCAGCCGATGCGAAACAGGAATCGCCTGCGAAGGCCGTCGCATGAACGGCCAGGCCGCCGCGGATGTGCTGCCGTTGGCGGAAACGGCCTCGTCGGTCGATCGCCACGCCGCCGGTGATCGCCGGCCCCGCGCACCGAGGCTCCGCGATACGACGATCAACATGGCGCATGGCAGCGGCGGCAAGGCGATGCGCGACCTGATCGCGGACATCTTCGTCGGCACGTTCGACAATCCGGAGCTGTCCGCGCTCGAGGACCAGGCGGTGTTTTCGCTGGCGGGGCTCGCGGCCGGCGGCGACCGGCTGGCCTTCACCACCGACACCTACGTCGTCTCGCCGCTGTTCTTCCCCGGCGGGGATATCGGCACGTTGGCCGTCGCAGGCACCGTCAACGACCTTGCCGTCAGCGGCGCGAAACCGCTGTACCTGTCGTGCGGCGTCGTGCTCGAAGAAGGTCTGCCGGTCGAGACACTGCGACGCGTGGCCGCCAGCATGAAGCGCGTCGCCGACCGGGCCGGCGTCGCGATCGTCACCGGCGACACGAAAGTCGTCGAGCGCGGCAGCGCCGACAAGCTGTTCGTCAACACCGCGGGCGTCGGCGTGATTCCGCGCGGCATATCGATCTCGGCGAAGAACGCGAGGCCCGGCGACATCGTGATCATCAACGGTTGCCTCGGCGACCACGGCGCCGCGATCCTGATCGCGCGCAACCAGCTCGCGTTGCAGTCGGACGTCGAGAGCGATTGCCGGCCGCTCAACAGCCTGGTCGCGGCGATGCTTGCCGCATGCCCGGGAATCCATTGCCTGCGCGACGCGACGCGCGGCGGCGTCGCGACGGTGCTCAACGAATTCGCGCAGAGCGCCGACGTCGCGATCCGGATCGACGAAGCGTCGATCCCGATCCGCGAAGAGGTCAAGGGCGCGTGCGAGATCCTCGGGCTCGATCCGCTGTACCTGGCCAACGAAGGAAAGCTGGTCGCGATCGTCCCGCGCGACGATGCGGAGGCAGTCCTGGCCGCGATGCGCGCGCATCCGGACGGCGCGGAGTCCGCGATCGTGGGCGTTGTGCGGGAGTCGCCCGAGGGCATCGTGTCGATGCGCACCGTGTTCGGCGGCGAACGGATCGTCGACATGCTGGTCGGCGAACAGCTGCCGCGGATCTGCTAAAGGGTGGCGTCATGTGCCTGACATGCGGTTGCGCAAACATCGGCAAGGTCACCTACACCGATCCGCGCCTGCGCGACAAGCGCGCGGTCCCGAATAACGTTGAAGATGCCGCGAACGCAGCAGATTCCGGCATCCGCTATCGGCCGCTCGGCGCCGGCGCCCGTCCGCACGCGCACGCGCAATCCGCCTCCGACGCATTGCGCGCGCAGCATCCCGGGATGACGATCGCGATCGAGCAGGACATCCTCGCCAAGAACCAGCTGCTCGCCGAGCGCAATCGCGGCTGGCTTGCCGGGCGCGAAATCCTGGCGCTCAACCTGATGAGCTCGCCGGGCGCCGGCAAGACGACATTGCTCGAACGCACGATCCGCGATCTCGGCGCGGAGCTCTCGATCGAGGTGATCGAAGGGGACCAGGCAACGATCAACGACGCGGAGCGCATTCGCGCCACCGGCGCGCGCGTGATCCAGATCAACACCGGCACCGGCTGCCATCTGGAGGCCGACATGTTGCAGCGCGGGCTTGCGCAACTGAATCCTCGCGCCGGATCCGTCGTGATGATCGAGAACGTCGGCAACCTCGTGTGCCCTGCGCTGTTCGATCTCGGCGAGCGCGCGAAGGTCGTGATCCTGTCGGTAACCGAAGGCGAGGACAAGCCGGTCAAGTATCCGCACATGTTCCGCGCCGCCGACATCCTGCTGCTGAACAAGGTCGATTTGCTGCCCTACCTGAAGTTCGACATCGAGCGCTGCGTCGCGTATGCGAAGCAGGTGAATCCGGCGATCCGCATATATCGCGTGTCGGCGGCGAGCGGCGAGGGAATGGACGCGTGGTATGCGTGGCTCAGGTCGCAGGCAGGCCCGGTGCAGAGGTCACGCGAAGACGCCGGGATCGGGATCGGCGCATGACCGCGTTCAGCGTGTTGCTGCTCGGCTTCCTGCTCGGGCTGAAACACGCGACGGAGGCCGACCATCTGGCTGCGGTCGCGACGCTCGCGACGCGCCAGTCGTCGGTCGGGCAGACCGTCAGGCAAGGCGTGGCCTGGGGCGTCGGCCACACGCTGACGCTGGTGACGATCGGGACGGTCGTGCTGTTATTCGGCAAGGCGATTCCATCGAACGTCGCGCAATTCCTCGAGCTGGCGGTCGGCGTGATGCTGGTCCTGCTGGGCGCCGATGTGCTGCGACGCCTGTTGCGCGCCCGCGTCCACTTTCACGTGCATTCGCACGACGGCGGCATCCGGCACATGCATGCGCACCGCCACGCGCATGCGTCTGCGGTCGGGCTGCTGCATCGCCGTCAGTCCCGGCACGAGCACGTCCATCCGCAGCGGCTGCCGCTGCGCGCGCTGGCGATCGGCATCATGCATGGAATGGCGGGGTCGGCGGCACTGATCCTGTTGAGCCTCGAAGCCGTGCAATCGCTGCCGATGGGCGTCCTTTACATGCTTGTGTTCGGCAGCGGATCGATCGTCGGGATGGCGCTGCTGTCGGTCGCGATCGCGATTCCGCTGCGCGTGTCGACCGGCGGAATGGAGCGGGTGCATCGCGGCCTCACCGTGCTGGTCGGCGCGTTCAGCGTCGGCCTCGGGCTGTATATGGTTTACGAGATCGGCATCGCGGGCGGCCTTTTCGCGGCATGACTAGCCGATCGTGCCCGGCAACGATTCGGATCGGCTGCGATCCCGCTTCATCGCATCGCGCAACCGGGCGCGTTCGGCGAGCACTCTTGCCGCATACGCGCGGGTCGGATCGTGCGCCGAGCCGTTGTAGAGCTGGAGGCCTGCCGCCTCGGTGCCCCCGCGCGAGACATATTCCCGTAGCACACGTGCGCCGATCCTGATGTTGGTCCGTGGATCGAGCACGGATTCGCCGCTTGTCGCCGAGAACTTGTCGGCGTGATAGCGCGGAATCACCTGCATCAGGCCCGTCGCGCCGAATTCGCTCTGGGCGATCGGATTGAAGTGCGATTCGACGGCCATCACCGCGATGACGAGCAGCGGGTCGAGCCGGTTCCGGCGCGCTTCGACGAAGGCGGCATCGACGACCTCGCGCATCGCGTTGCTGGAAATCCGGTATCGCTTCGCGACAACGCCGACGACTGCAGCGACGTTCGCCGCGTCATAGGCGGGCCTGAGGCTGGCGGTCGAGCGCGGCTGCATCGCCGGCGCATCCGCGGCGGGCGCTTGCGAAATCGCCGCCGGCACGCCATCGCTCGAGACCGCAGCCTGCTGCGCCAATGCCGAATAAGCCACCGCGGCGATGACCGCCACGGTTGCGAGGGCGAAAGCGATGGCGAGCCGGACCTTGTAATTCTGGTACGGGTTGATCAACCGATCGCGTACCGATTCGAAAACTGCTGACATGGCGCATTCTCCTGCGACTGGATCCGGATGCGCAGGAATGCCGCATCTGAACCGTCGTATGAGCCGCGGGCCGATGGCGGGCCGCGTGATTGGCCTCCCGGATTCCGGCTGAGGATCGACGTCCATGAGCCGGGGCGGAGCTTCTGGCAAGGGACCGGCGCTATGACTGCGGCCGTCCTTGATTGCTGCGGTGCAATATAAGAGGCGTCCAGTGTATCACGAAATCGGCCCGACCTGATCTGCCGAGGAAGCCGTCGGCCCGGGCTTTTGCGTCATCATTGCAGGTGATAGCGACATTTCCTGCCAACGCAGGCCTGGATTGTCACACTCTCCGCGATGCTGCAATGCAGCAAAATGGGCTTCAGCGAGGGGCGGATTGGGCCAATACCGTAACCGCCCGCGTCTCCGGATCGACTTCGACTTCGGCGCCATGCGGGATTGCGGCCGTAATGTCGACGTCGAACCCGGCCAGCATCGGCAGGTCGCCCAGCGCGGCGCCC
>Ga0105240_10004790_pt1 | contig 20399 bp, 17 predicted proteins | sample KBSC54metaG_FD_80426 | JGI IMG/M metagenome (GOLD analysis project Ga0105240, IMG submission 80426) | Corn rhizosphere microbial communities from Kellogg Biological Station, Michigan, USA - KBS C5-4 metaG | ecosystem: Host-associated > Plants > Roots > Rhizosphere > Soil | place: Michigan, USA... | reverse complement strand
TATGCCAATTTAAGGCACTTGTCGGATAGATAATTATGATAAAAATATTGCAAATATTCTCTGCTAACATTATCAAATTGTTTAACTTTGGCCGAACCAAATACAAAGTTGGCAATTATGCCATTAGTTTATTTTAAATCAAAAAAATAATATGAAACACAATTTCGGTGCCGGACCAGGCATTTTACCACATGAGGTATTTAAACAAGCCGCAGAGGCAGTGTTAGAATTCAACGGAACAGGATTGTCGATATTAGAGATATCGCACCGTTCGCCTGAATTCGAAGCTGTGCTGGATGAGGCTGTAAGGCTGGTGAAAGAACTTTTTGAAGTTCCCGAAGGTTACTCAGTATTATTTTTGCAGGGCGGCGCAAGCACACAGTTTGCATTGGCTCCATACAACTTATTGCCTGAAGGTGGCAAGGCTGCTTACCTGGATTCAGGTGTTTGGGCAAGCAAAGCTATAAAAGAAGCAAAATTCTTTGGCGAAACTGTTGTGGTAGCTTCATCTAAAGAAAGCAACTATACTTATATTCCTAAAGATTTTACTATACCTGCTGATGCGGCTTATTTCCACATCACGTCAAACAATACCATTTATGGTACACAGTTGCCGGAATTCTTTAAATCACCTGTGCCGTTGGTTTGCGATATGTCATCAGACATTTTCAGCCGTAAGGTAAATGTGGCTGATTTTGGCTTGATCTACGCTGGTGCACAGAAGAATATGGGTCCTGCAGGTGTTACTTTGGTTATCGTTAAAGATTCGATATTAGGCCAAACCGGTCGTAAAATACCTGCGATGTTCAACTACCAGGTTCAAATTGAAGGTGGATCTATGTATAACACGCCGCCCTGCTTTGCCATTTTAGTATCGATGCTGACACTGCGTTGGTTAAAATCAAAAGGTGGTGTTGAAGCGATTCAAAAAGAAAATGAGGCTAAGGCTAAAGCGTTATATACTGAGATTGACCGTAACCCATTATTTAAAGCCGTTGCAGTTCCTGAGGACCGCTCGCACATGAACGTTTGCTTTGTGATGGAAAATCCGGAGCACGAAAAACCGTTCCTAAAATATTGCGAAGAAAAAGGCATCGTGGGCATAAAAGGTCACAGAAGCGTAGGCGGTTTTAGGGCATCCATTTACAATGCATTACCAATCACCAGCGTACACGTGCTGATAGACGCTATGCAGGAATTCCAGGAGAAGAATAAATAGTTTGGTTGATTGAGTTGATTAAGTTAAGTGGTGAGTAGTTCATTTAACTTAATCAACCTAATCAACTCAATTCAACTTAATCAACTAATAAAAATGATCAAAATATTAGCTAACGACGGTATCGATCCGATAGGCAAAAAAATGCTGGAAGATGCCGGATTTGAAGTAGATACAAACAATATACCACAGGATGAATTGCCTGTTAAATTGCAGGCTTATGATGCCATTACTGTACGCAGCGCTACCAAAGTGCGTAAAGCCTTGATTGATGCGTGCCCTAATCTGAAACTGATCGGTCGCGGTGGGGTAGGTGTGGATAACATTGACGTAGATTATGCTAAAGAGAAAGGTATTGGCGTCTATAACACACCTGCATCTTCATCTTTATCAGTTGCTGAATTAGTGTTTGGCCAATTATTCGGCTGCGTTCGCTTTTTACCAGACAGCAACCGTAAAATGCCGGTTGAAGGCAATACTAAATTTAACGACCTGAAGAAAGCTTATGCGAAAGGCATCGAGCTTCGCGGTAAAACTTTGGGTATCGTGGGCTTTGGCCGTATCGGTCGCGAAGTGGCTAAAATTGCTATCGGTGTGGGAATGGATGTGCTGGCGTATGACCTATATCCCTTCAACCCAGAATTAGAGCTCGTGTTAGGCGGAGGCATTGCAGTAAGTGCGAAAGTTACTATTGCTTCATTAGAAGAAGTAATTGCTCAATCTGATTTCATTACCCTGCATACACCATTTGTAGATAAGGCTTTATTTGGCGCTGCTGAGCTTGCTCAGACTAAAAAAGGAGTAGGCCTTGTAAATATATCTCGCGGTGGTTTGATCGATGAACTAGCTTTGATCGACGCCTTAAACAGCGGTCAGGTTTCATTTGCTGCGTTGGATGTATTCGACAATGAACCGACCCCGCGCGAAGAAATATTGAAACACCCTAAAATTTCATTAACGCCGCATATCGGTGCAGCTACCAACGAAGCCCAGGAAAGAATAGGGGTAGAGTTGGCAAGTTTGATAATAGGACATTTTAAGAAATAATAGGAGGTTCGAATCCCTTCTTCCACATAATATTAAACCCGGTCAATTTGGCTGGGTTTTTTTGTGGTATTATAATCTTTAATCTCTAAATTTATGATACCATGCTTTACGGATACTTATCACAGAATTCAGACGAAAGGAAAGTAGTTGAGTTAATCACAAGGTTCATACCCAAAAATGATCATTATCCTGATTTGACATTTTTTTACAACTTGCTTTTTGATCCAGTTAAGCAAGAAGGCATTGAGGACTATCAAGGCTTTTATGTTGCGACGGATGTTAAGAGGGAAGAAATTGGGGTTGAAAGAGTGGGGAAACCGGGTGACTATGATATTGTTTTTATTCCCTATAATAATAAGGATAAGCTGTATTATGATCGTACAGCTGTGTATGAAGTTAAAATTGCTCGTCCAACTTTTGAAAAACCTAATAAGGATACCAATTCAGTGGGACAAAAACAATTATATGGGCTCATTGAGGATGGATTCCCATTAGTGGGTTTGTTACATATAGTTATTGCTAAACCACTATTGCTTGAACAAACTTCAGTAATAAAAATGGGGAAAAAGCCAATAAATATAGATTGGCAACCAGGCGATCCTCCTCAATCAAATCTTGACGATTTAATTGAAGATCAATCGCTTGATTGGCTGCCATGGTATTCAATGGATAGACAAATGGAAAGACTTATTTCTGCCGGTTTTCCTAAATACGTAGGTATAAATGCGTTTGCTATAACAAAAAATGCAGATGGTAAATTAAGCATTTCAAGCTCACGTGAATACGATGGATACACATCAGGTTATTTTAACCCTAAAATGAAACAAGAGACCATTGAAAAAATGGAATTTCATTTTCTGAAATATAAAGATCGACGTTATCGTAAAATCTCTATATGGAATCATGAATCATAACCTCCTTCATGTTAAAATCCTGTCCACTCAGGGTCGCTTACAGAAGTTCTAATAAACGCTGAAATACTGTAATCATCTTAACAGCATTACTATACGAACAGAAAAACAAATAACAATTAATCCTCTGGCTCGGCTTTTAGATATTCATGGTGAATGACAGCCTTTTTTAGCAAAGAATTGGTGCGCAGCATTTTTGTAAATAGCTGTAATTTTTCCATATCAGGCCGATAAATATCCCTCTTTAACCTTTCAGCTTCACTTAACTGAGGTAAGATTTCAATATCCGTTTTTAGTTTTTCTTCCCTGGCCATAATTATGAATTTACAAAATTATAACAATATTCCCGGTTTTTTAAAGCGTGTAACTCACATCCTTCTCCGGAATAGAAACCGGAAACCCTTCTTCTTCCAAAGCCTCTGCTAAAGCCTGCATGCTGGCTTCTTCGCCGTGTACCAGGAAGATGGTTCTTAACTTATCCTTATCCTGTTGGCGGGCGACATTCATCAGGTCTTCATGGTCGCCGTGTGCGCTTAAAACATCTGTTTGTTTGATGGTGGCATATACAGATAATTCCCGGTCTTTAATATGAACAATAGGATCGCCGCGAAGTAAGCGATGTCCTAAGGTACCTTTTGCGCAGTAGCCAATAAATAAGATGGTGCAATAATAATTCTGGATATTGTTATACAAATGATCTTGTATCCGCCCGCCTTCCAGCATACCTGCCGATGAGATGATGATACATGGCTCAAAGTAATTAGATACCTGCCGACTGTCCTGCAAGCTCTCTATGTATACCAGGTTATCAAATTCAAATTCATCGCCTTTGGTCTGATAGAATTCACGGGCTTCTTCATTTACAAGACTGTGGTGCTTACGGAATATCTCGGTGGCAGCTACAGCCATTGGACTGTCTACAAATACCTTAACGGGCGGCAAAAGCCCCTTGGTGAAGATTTTATTCAGCGAGTAAACCAGCGATTGTGTCCGGCCGATACTGAATGCCGGAATGATTAACCGGCCTTGTTCTTTTATGCAGGCTTTTTCAATGGTTTCTATCAATGCCTGCTCAACCGTCCTATCTTTTGTATGCATCCTGCCGCCATAGGTTGATTCTGTAACCAGGTAATCTACACGCGGTAAGTTTTGTGGGTCATCCAACACGGGGTAATTCTTGCGGCCTATATCTCCTGTAAAGGCAATGGTTTTCTCCTCGCCATGGTCATTTATTTTAAATACAGCTGCAGCGGCACCCAACAAATGGCCAACAGGTATAAACGTTAACTCAATATTCCCATTAATGCGGAATGTGCGATTGAACCCAATCGTTACAACCCGCTCCATCGTGTCCATCACATGCTTTTGCAGATATAGGGGTTGCTGTGCTGGGTGGTGATGTTTTTTACGGTTATGCTTGCGGCTTTTATTGATCTTACCCATGAATATATTCACTGAGTCAAGCAACAATAGCTCAGTTAGATCAGCGGTGGCTGGAGTGCAGAGTATCTGCCCATCAAAACCCATACGTATCAGCGTAGGTAGATTGCCGGAATGGTCTATATGCGCGTGGGTAAGAACAACCAGATCAATTTCTGATGGGTCGAAAGGAAAATTTTCGTTCGATTGAACGCTGCGGTCTTTCTCATAATCCAGTCCGCAATCTATTAATATTTTATATTGGTCAACCTCGAGCAGGTGCATGCTTCCTGTTACCTGCCGGGCCGCGCCGTGTATCGTTAATTTCATTCGTTAGGTTATACGTAATACGTTTTACGTACTAGGTTTATGTGCAAATTACTATTTATTAGGGTGATTTTAAACGTAAAACGTATCACGTCGAACTTTATCACGCTTCAAACTGCAACTGGCTCAGATAACGATACAGGCCGTTTTCGTTACCGATCAATTCTTCATGACTTCCGCTTTCGATCACTTTCCCTTTTTCAAGCACGATGATCTTATCGGCCTCACGAATGGTAGACAGGCGATGGGCTATTATGATAGAAGTACGGTTCTTCATTAATTCTTCCAAAGCTTCCTGCACCAAACGTTCTGACTCAGAGTCGAGGGAAGAAGTGGCTTCGTCCAGGATTAATATTGAAGGATTCTTCAACAACGCCCTCGCTATAGCAATGCGCTGTCTTTGTCCGCCTGAAAGTTTTACGCCGCGCTCACCAACAACAGTATCATAGCCTTCCGGAAATGACATAATAAACTGATGCGCATTCGCACGCTGGGCTGCTTTTATAATATCTTCTTTGGAAGCGCTTAATTTACCATAAGCAATATTTTCCTGTATAGTACCACCAAACAGCATTACATCCTGTGGGACTATTGCGACCTGGTTGCGAATGTCAGTCAAGCTATATCCATCCGACGGTTTATTATCGAACAGGATAAGTCCGCTTTGCGGATGATAGAATTGTAATATCAGTGAAGCCATGGTCGACTTACCAGAACCACTTGGCCCGACAATCGCTATCTTTTGCCCGGTCTGCGCGTCAAAGGAAACACCTTTTAATACTTCAATTTCAGGACGTGACGGATAGTGGAAATTAACGTCATCGAAGGCGATATTGCCATCTATCTTTTGTTTGATCTCATTTTCAGCATGATCAATAGAAACCATTTCACCTTTTTCGCCCAATATCTCGAGTACACGTTCGCTGGCACCAACCGATTTCTGTATGTTGGCATATAGTTCGGGGAAGCTACCCATAGCGCTGCCGACAAATACTGCATATAAGGCAAACTTGAATAACTCGCCGACAGTAAGCTCATGATTGCTTACCAATAAACACCCGTATGCGATTACCGCTACTATGGCGCCGAACATTCCGAATACTATAAATGATGCAAAAAGTCCTCGATATTTAGCTCCTCGTATAGCAATGTTGGCTACCTCCCGGATATTTTTTCCATAACGGCCTGACTCATAAGCTTCATTTACAAAGGCTTTTACATTAGCAATGCCTTGCAAGGTTTCTTCAACAATGGTATTCGATTCAGCCAGCTTATCCTGCGCTTGTCTGGAAATCTTCCTGATGAATCTTCCAAAGAGAACAGCCGTAACTACAAGTGCAGGCAGCACCACAAGCAGGGACAATGTTAGTTTGATGGATACAATCGCCAGGAAAGTGATACCACCAACCAGTAAAACCAACTGCCTGATTATCTCAGCAAGAGTAGTGGTCAATGTGTCTTGAATCTGCGACAAGTCAGCCGAGATACGGCTATTCAATTCGCCAACACGACGATTAGCAAAGAAATCCATCGGTAATGTGATCAGCTTAAAGTAGGTATCGCGCCTGATGTCAGCCAGTGAACGTTCTGCTATCTGCACAAACCATAATATTCTGAAAAAAGACACAAAAGCTTGCGAGAAGAGCACAATCAACGCCAGCAGACCAATCCCTTGTACTGTGGATGGTAAAAACTTGTTGGTATGTTTTCCCTGGGCAGCATCGATCAATCCTCCTAAAAAGGATGGAAAAGCTAAACCAACCAAGCTGGATAGGAACAGAAAAAATAAGGCTGCTATGAATTTACTTCTGTAAGGCCGTACGTACGATAAAAGTTTGGAAACATTTTTTAAAGTTTGCCTGGTTAGTTTAGCCTTGGGAAGCTCTTCTCCCTGTTTATTGCCACTATTCAGACTACCTCTTCCTCTTGCCATTTTCTAATTATAAAAGCTACAAAATTAAGCCTTAACTACCCGTTTTCTTGTTAGTAAATATAAAATTGACACAAATAGGAGAACTATAATACCAATCAGTAGTCGTAACTGGCTTTGCTGGTGTGCTTTTTCTTGCTGTGCCTCTTGTTTTAGCAGATCTATCTGGCTCCTCAACCGGTTGATAGTATTCATATAAGCCAGTGTAACATTTTCCGATTGCGAGGAATGAGTTTGTGCCTGTTGCTGCTGAAAGACGCGGTAATCCATCAGTATTTTAAGTTCGCGGAATATGTCGTCGTCAGTTTTAACGATGTCCATCAAAATATCATTCGACCTACGGATGTCCTTTTTTGTTTGCAACCCAAATATGCCGGTATGTTTTTTCAGGCTCTCATCATATTGTCCAAATTTTTGCCGGCGACTTTCCAGCATTTGATTGATCTTAGTCCGTTGCAGTTGGTAGGCTAAGGAATCGGAGTTTGATTTTTGCGCGAATACTAGCACAGGAAATAAACACAAAATGCAAAGTCCGGAAAGTTTTTTCATATGCAATTACTCAAAATTGATGATAACGCTATCACCTAAATTCAACCCTAATAACCCGCTTGCGTTGCCTTTGTTTATAGCAATCTCCAAATGGTCGCTTATGCCAAATAAACAAAGCTTTTCACCTTCCGGAACTTCGTTATAGTGCCAGCTCAAATGGTTGATAGTTTCGTTGCGCTTGAAGGACAGGGTGAACTGGCGCCCCTGCTGTACTTTATTGAAAAACTCCTTGGTAATATTGGTGATCACGTTCTGGAACGAGTCGATGTAGATCACCACGCCTTTTATCATGTTTTTTTCCACAACCGGCTGCAGGTTCATCTTCTTTTCCATGGCTGCAATCGGTAAACCTATCTCGCTCAATTTACCTCCGCCGGCAAGGTGACAGGCAGCTTTTACAAAAATGTCCGCCAGCGGAAAATGAAGGAATTTAAGGTCCTGCATAATATTGATCTCCACCATTTCATCCGGCTCGGAATTAAACATTAGCGAAAAAATGCCATTGTCCGAACCAACAAAAAAATGATTTTTATAACTGACTGCCAGGTACTTGGTGTCAGAATTGTAAACAGTATCTATCCCTATCAGGTGAACAGTTTGCTCGGGAAAATAATAGAAACTATTCTTTAAAATAAAAGCAGCCTGCTGAACATTAAAGGCCGCTACGCTGTGGGTTATATCGACAATATTAACAGTTGGCAACAATTTTAAAATACTTCCTTTAAGTGCAGCCTGGTAAATGTCTTTGTCGCCCAGATCAGTAGTTAAAGTTATTATTGCCATTAATTTATTAAATATTTATTGCTAATCTTGTGCTAGCATTTGATGCTACAAATATTCAATTTTTAATTCATAAAAAATTCTGCAACTATAAATTCATTACTGTTGAACGAACTTAAAATATCTATAGATAATGTTAACCCCGCTGTATTGTGGGGACCTAATAACGACCACTTCGAGATCATAAAAAAGCAGTACCCGAAGCTGAAATTAGTTGCACGGGGTAGTGAGTTGAAGGTACTGGGCGATGACCATGAATTGGCGGTTTTTGACGAGAAGTTTACGCACTTACTCAATCACGTAGAGAAATTTGAAAACCTGAATATCACCGACCTGGAAAGAATTTTAGGATCGAAAGCTGCGTCTACAACCGCTGCTGAGCCTGTAAATGACAAATCAACAACTGGGGATGTATTGGTATTCGGTCCTAATGGCATACTGGTAAAAGCAAGAACTGCTAACCAGAAACGTATGGTGACGGGTATTGATAAAAATGATATCCTGTTTGCTATCGGTCCTGCCGGTACCGGTAAAACTTATACTGCTGTTGCTTTAGCTGTTCGTGCTTTAAAGAATAAGGAGATAAAACGTATTATCCTTACCCGCCCGGCAGTAGAAGCAGGGGAGAACCTTGGTTTCTTGCCAGGTGACCTGAAGGAGAAGATCGATCCATATTTAAGGCCTCTATATGATGCTTTGGATGATATGATCCCCGCAGAAAAGCTGAAGGTATACCTCGAGAATCGTACCATAGAAATTGCACCACTGGCATTTATGCGCGGCCGTACGCTTGATAACTGCTTTGTGATATTGGACGAGGCGCAAAATGCCACTGATATGCAATTGAAGATGTTTTTAACACGTATGGGACCGTCTGCCAAGTTTATCGTAACTGGCGACGTGACACAGATCGACTTACCCAAAAAACAACAGTCTGGTTTGCATACCGCTTTAAGGATTTTAACAGACATTAAAGGTATTGAGTTAATCTACCTTACAGGTGAAGACGTAGTGCGCCACAAATTGGTGAAACGCATACTAGAGGCATACGGGGATATACAGTAACAGTGATTAGTTAACCAGAGATTAGAGATTAGTTGTCTTTCATTATTCAATTAATACTCGCATTAATAACTAATCTCTGATTAACTGATCTCTAATTAACTAACAATGAACGCAATAAAAGAGACACATTTTAATTTTCCAAAGCAGACCAACTTTTATAAAGGAAAAGTTAGGGATGTATATACTATAGATAATAAATACCTGGCAATGGTGGTTACTGACCGCATCTCAGCGTTTGATGTGGTATTGCCTGAACCTATCCCTCACAAAGGTCAGGTATTAAACCAGATCGCTGCAAAGTTTTTGCACAGTACCAGCGATATTGTACCTAATTGGGTAGTTTCTGTTCCTGATCCAAGCGTTACCATTGGCCGTATTTGTGATCCTTTTAAAGTAGAGATGGTAATCCGCGGTTATTTGGCCGGTCACGCATGGCGTGAATATAGTTCTGGTAAAAGACAAGTATGCGGTGTGAGTTTGCCTGAAGGATTGAAAGAAAATGATAAACTCCCTGCACCGATCATTACGCCGACAACTAAAGCATCTGTTGGTCATGATGAGGATATCTCTAAAGAGCAAATTCTTGAACGCGGCATAGTTTCCGCTGAAGATTATGCACAATTAGAAAAATATACCCATGCGTTATATCAGCGTGGCACCGAGATTGCTGCTGAGCGTGGCTTGATCCTGGTGGATACCAAATACGAATTCGGTAAGGCTGATGGTACAATTTACCTGATCGACGAGATACATACACCTGATTCTTCACGCTATTTTTATAAAGAAGGATACGAACAACGCCAAAAAGAAAACGAGCCGCAAAAGCAACTATCAAAAGAATTTGTGAGAAAATGGTTGATTGAAAATGGGTTCCAGGGTAAAGATGGACAGGTAATTCCGGCAATGACTAAAGATATAGTTAGTTCTATATCAGATCGTTATATTGAACTATTTGAACAAATAACGGGAGAAGGTTTTGTTAAGTCTGACAACGATGCGGTTTTAAACAGGGTAGAAGGAGCAATAAATAAAGCCTTAACAGCTTTGTAATTTTTTATTGTATATAAAAAAATTATATCTTAGTAGCATAATTAACACAAGATGAAATTTACTGTTGATAAGCACGATAAATATGTTTTGCTGAAGTTGAACGAATCCAAATTGAATTCGTTGGTAACTCCGCAACTAAAATCTGAATTGATTCTGATCAATACTGAAGGGCAGAGAAATATCATCATGGACCTTTCACAGATAAAATTTGCTGACTCATCAGGCTTGAGCAGCTTATTAGTTGGTCACCGTTTGTGCAAAAATGCATCCGGTGTTTTTATTCTTTCCGGCTTAAATGATGCCGTTGCTCGTTTGATCGCTATATCCCAGCTAGATTCCGTACTTTCTATTGTTCCGTCCACCGAAGAAGCGATCGACCTTGTTTTCATGGAAGAAGTAGAAAAACAGTTAAAGAAAGAAGCAAAATAAAAGCCCATGTTGTTTACCCGATATGAAGTTTGAGGTAACAATACTTGGCAGCAGTTCGGCAACTCCAATCTACAACAGAAACCCGTCGGCACAGGTACTAAACATCAATGAACGCCTATATTTGATTGATTGCGGCGAAGGCACGCAACAGCAGATGCTGCGCTTTGATGTAAAAGCCAGTCGTATCGATCATATTTTTATCAGTCACCTTCATGGCGATCATTACCTGGGCTTGGTGGGTCTTCTATCGTCTATGCATCTCAACGGGCGCGTTAAGACGTTAAAGTTGTTTGGACCACCCGAGTTAAAGGAGATCATTGATCTGCAATTAAAATACTCTGATACGACTTTACAGTACCCAATCGAGTTTATTGCAACACATACCGCTGGACCGGAATCGATACTCGACACCACTGATATTACGGTCGAGACAATTCCACTTAATCACCGCATCGCTACAACCGGATTTTTATTTAAACAAAAGAAAAGGCTAAAAAAGATCATCAAGGAAAAGATCATTGAGCTGAATATTCCCGTCAACCAATTCTCGGAGATAAAAAAAGGGGCGGATTACGTTGCCCCGGATGGTACCGTTTATAAAAATTGGGAGATAACCAATAATCCGAAAGAGCCTAAAAGCTATGCTTATTGCTCGGATACTATTTACGACGGAAGCTATTTTGAGCAGATAAACAATGTTGACTTGCTTTATCACGAGGCAACCTTTCTAAATAATATGCTCGACAGAGCTCAAAGTACCTTCCATACCACAGCATTACAGGCAGGAGAGGCCGCATTAAAAACTGGTGCAAAGAGATTACTTATCGGACATTTCTCAGCCCGCTATAAAACATTAGGGGAGCTTTTGGATGAAGCCATGAGCGTTTTCCCTGAAACGGAATTAGCAGTTGAAGGGAAGACTTTTGCTATAGAATGATGTGCAAATGCGAGGATGTGCAGATGTGCAAATGAATTTATTTCGTTTTTATGCACAGAATAATATAATAGTTTTTATCAGCATATTCGCACATCTGCACATTATTTGTCTTTTTTCCCGCCAAACACTGAGAAGCTTACATAGCGTTTTGGATGAGCCTTTAAATCGATGAACAAAGCGTTCAGATTGGCTGACGCATCATTCAGGTTCTTGTAAAGCTTATCATCATTTAATAATAAGCCCACCGAGCCTTGGCCATTATTGATCTTACTGATTGCAGCCTGCAGGTCGGCAACCGCCTTATTAGCATTATCAAGTGTTTGCTTGATATTACCGTTAGCCATATCATTGCTCAAAGTTTCTGCGTTAGTGGCGATAGCATTCAGGTGTGAGGTGCTTTTCTTAAGATCGCCGGATACATCCTCGGCGTTTGCCATGATGCCGTTGATATGACTGGACTGAGAAGCAACGAGTGCATCAATCTTCCTGGTAGTACCTTCTAATGTTTGAAGGGAGTTAGCGATACTCAAAAAGCTCCTGTCAACGTTTTTCTGAAAATCCGGATTCAGGATCTTATTGACCGCTGCCAGTGACGAATCCAGTTTATTGATCAGGTGTTCGGCCTTTTTCTGTATTGGCTGCAAGCTTTGCGCCAGGCTGCCTTGAATATCAGCTTTTAAAGTGTCCTGGTCTTCAGCATATACCTTGCTGTTGCCCATCTCAAAAACTATCGCTTTTGAGCCCAATAAATCAGTACTTACCAGTTTGGCGAGGGTGTTATTGGGAACATTATATTTTGGCTCGATCTTAAATTGAACGATGGTTTTGCCATCCGGCCGCAAATCCATTTTTGCAACCCGCCCTATTGGGAAGCCATTCACTAACACAGTTTTTGATACCGAAAGACCTTCAACGCTGTCATAGATGGCATAAAACTTATTGGTGCTGGAAAAAACATCATTACCGCGCAGGTAACTGTACGTTAGTATCAGGATGGTAATACCAAGTGCGGTTAATATGCCTATTTTGGTTTCGTTAGATATTTTCATAGTGTAGATCTTAGATATGGTATTTGGAACCGAGACGCAAAATAAGGCTGATTTATCGAAATGAAAAATTTTATCTTCTCTTCTATACCTTTATCTCATATCTCAAATCTCACGTCTCAAATCTAATAACAATTATTTTGCTACTTGTTCTAACCCATCCCTGTAAGTTTTTAGGGCCCGTATTATAGCATCAACCACTTCATTCTGCCCAGCTTCCGAGTTCAGGAAGGCTTCATCATCCGGATTATTAATATATCCCGTTTCAACTAACACCGCAGGCATAGCGCTATGGCATAATACCAACACTCCCTGCTCACGGATACCTTCGCTTCGTCTGCCATCTTCAACAAATTCGCCGTTTATGAGGTTGGCGAGGTGGATGCTTTGTTTACGGAATTTAGTCTTGTAGTCGTTGATCAGGATCATTGTAAGCGGATCATTCACATCGGCGCTGGTTTGGTTCATATCCGAATCTGCTTCGATTTGGTTGTTTTTTATAGCGTTTTCTTCTTCCTTAGTACGCCATGTTCCATATACCAGCAATAATACACCTTTACCTGAACGGTCAGGTACTTCCACAGTTCTGTAAACAGGTTTATGATGTTTATGACCAACCACTTCTCTTATGCGCCTTGGCGCCAATGAATTACAGTGCAGTGAAATGAATAGATCACCTTTATTTTCGTTGGCAATGTCGGCACGGTGCTGCCACGAGACATCTTCTTCCGTTTTACGGGTTAATACCGCTTTTACGCCTGAGAGCTCTTTTTCTACCGCAATCTGCAATTTTTTAGCGATGGCAAGCGTTACATCTCTCTCATTGGAATACGAACCAGATGCACCTGGCGAAAAGTGTCCCACCGCACCAGAAGGACGCACGCCGTGACCCGCATCAACAATGATAGTCCTGAGTTTGAATGTGCTATCAGTGGTGATATTTTTTATGGGAGTAACTGATCTAAAGGAGAATAGAGATAGGGAAATTAGAAATGCCAATAGACCGTAAATCAATCTTTTCAATGCCTTATTTTTCATCAATATTATTTGTTTTTTTAGCGATGATGAAGCTATCTGATTATTCATTGCGAATTGTAACGAATAATCTGATGGTTTCATTATTTTTGAACGCTGTTAACTATACCTGCAAAAATACTATTCATATTCAATTTTGAAATTCGTAAGCCTATTTTTTCTGCTTGTAATTATTTCCACGGTAAACGTAATAGCATCTGAAAAGGTTAGCAATTTTAGAAGCTATAAACCGGTTACAGATACCATTATTAAGCTCGACAGTGTACGCGATAAAAAGCTTCTCCGAAATAACAAGAAACAACCTAAAGACGCAAAAGCGTTAACGGCTAAAAACGATACCACTAAAAAGAACGGTGGATTGAAGTCAATTGTTACAGCGCACGCAGAAGATTCTACCAGATATGATGATACCCATCAGATTTTATACTTGTACGGCAGGGCCCGCGTCGTCTATGAGGATTTCGAATTGGATGCAGATTATATAAGAGTAGATCAAAAAAATAAGCTCATATTTTCCAGCGGACAGATAGATCCTCTAACCCATAGGTATATAGGACGACCGATTTCTAAGCAGGGAAAAGATAAGCCCGTCACCTCCGACTCCCTCTATTTTCATTACGAGACAAAAAAAGGCAAGATATATAATGCGTCGTCAGAACAGGACGGCAACTTTATCACCGGTGGCCAGGTAAAAAAGTTAAACGAAACAGAAGCTGCTTACCGCAACATTATTTTTAGTACCTGTAGCCTCCCTTATCCCGAAACACATTTTGGTATAGTGATCACAAAAGGTATAGGCGAAAAAAACAGGATCATATCCGGCCCGGCATTTCTCGAAATAGAAGGTATCCCTTTGCCGCTGGCAATTCCGTTTGGATTTTTCCCAAAACCTGATTCGAAGTCTTCTGGTGTCATTATTCCGACATTTGGTGAGGATCAGAAATTAGGCTTTTATTTAAGAAACTTTGGTTATTACCTTGCCCTGAATGATTACATCGACCTGACCAATACAGGAACTCTTTATTCGAAGGGATCATATGAAGTGAATACTTCTGCAAGATATTTGAACCGTTATAAGTATTCGGGTACATTGTCATTAAGCTACAGTTCTACTAATTACGGCTTACCCGGTGATCCTGCAAATAAGGACTTTCATATCGACTGGTCGCATAGTACAAACTCTAATGCTCACCCGGGCACAACTTTTAGTGCATCTGTTAATGCCGGTACATCAGGTTTCTTCCAGCACAACCCAGCTACGGAAGGATACAATTTGAACAACCTTACTTCAAGCTCTTTGCGTTCAAGTATCGCCTATGGTAAAACCTGGGCCGGTACACCATTCAATTTCACGGCTAACCTTTCACAGAGTCAGGACCTGGTCAATAAAACGGTGACGCTGGAGTTCCCGACCTTCAACTTCAACATGGCTACAATCAGCCCTTTTGATTCTAAAGAAAGGGTGGGTACACAAAAATGGTATCAAAAGATCAGCGTGGGATACAGTTTGCAGGGAACCAACAAAGTAACTGCAGTACCAGAGGCCGAACTTTTTAAGAGCGAGACGCTAAAAAAACGTTTTCAAAACGGTTTTCAACACAATGTTCCTGTTAGCTTTAACCAGAACTTGTTCAAATATTTCCAGTTCAGCGCTAATCTTAACTACCAGGAATGGTGGTATTTACAACATTACAAGGAGCATTTTGCAAGAGGCAGCGTTCCGGGCAGAGATTCGCTGGTTTTTGACACACTTAGCGGTTTCAAGAGGGCAGGGCAGTACAATCTGGGAGCTTCCTTATCCACCAAAATATATAGTACACTTAGTTTCAAAAATAGCAACTTAATGGCTATCAGGTATGTGGCAACACCTTCACTGAGCTTTAGTTATCATCCGGATTTTTCTGACCCGTCCTTTGGTTATTACCAATATGCAATAAGCTCGGCTACTATACCTTACCCAATCAGTTATCAGAAATATTCTATATTTCAGAATGCGGTGTACGGAGGGCCGTCAGCGGGTAGAACCGCAGGGTTGGGCCTGACTATTGATAATAATATTGAAGCAAAGATGCGGGCCAAAGCTACGGACACGTCCGGAACTGACAGGAAAATAAAGATACTCGAAGGCTTTAACATCTCTACTTTTTACAATTTCGCGGCGGACTCATTTAAGCTTTCTGCTATTCAACTTTCGGGGCACACCGCTCTGTTTAAGCAAAAACTGAATGTGTCGATTAGCGGCACACTGGATCCTTATGTAACGCAGGTGCGCGACTCTATTGGGGCCAACAGGATTATCAGGTATAAGGTACCGATCAATAAATACACTTTTCAAAATGGCAATTTCCCTACTTTAACGTCGTTTAGTGTATCCGCAAGTGCTAGTCTGAACCCATCGATATTTAAACCGCAAAATGCCCAAACACCCCAGCCGGGCACTTTACAAAACATGAACCCGGAACAGGCCGCAAAACTGGCGTTGCTTAACAGCGATCCAACTGCTTACGTGGATTTTAATGTGCCCTGGAATCTATCCGTTAATTATAGTTTTAGTTATAACAATTCATACACCTCTACTTATGTAGCCAATACCGTACAGATTAGTGGTGATGTGAGTGTTACTCCGAAATGGAAGATACAATATACTACTAACTATGATTTGAGGGCGAGCAAGCTAAGTAGTGCCACATCCTTTGGTATTTACCGTGATTTGCATTGCTGGGACTTATCCATGCAATGGCTGCCTTTTGGATATTATAAATCCTACAATGTAACCCTGCGCGTAAAGGCGACAATTTTACAGGATTTGAAACTGACCAAGCGAAGTGATTACACCAGCAATCAGTATTACAATCCTAACCAATAAAATTAGTTACTTTGCGGGATGTTAGCTGAAATAATCACAATCGGCGATGAGATATTAATAGGACAGATCGTCGATACAAACTCAGCATTTATTGCACAGAAATTGAATGCAATAGGTGTCAGGGTAAAACAAATATCATCGGTATCAGATGATAGACAACATATCCTTAATGCACTTGCTGAAGCTCATCAACGGGCAGATATCATATTGATCACAGGTGGTCTTGGCCCAACAAAAGATGATATTACCAAGAAAACACTGGCTGAATATTTTGGTGTCGGGTTAATTGAAAATAAGGAAGCCTTACAAAACGTAGAAAGCATCTTCAGGCGATTACGCGGTGTTTCAGAAACTTTGCTGGACGTAAACAGACAACAGGCCCTTGTGCCTGAAAACTGTGAGGTGATACTGAATGCAAATGGTACAGCACCCGGAATGTGGTTTAATTACCAGGGTAAAGTATATATGTCGATGCCGGGAGTGCCGCATGAGATGATGTATTTGATGGAAGAAGAAGTAATACCAAAACTAAAGGCTAACTTCAATCTTCCTTTTATCATTCATAAAACTATTCTGACGGCCGGTGAAGGCGAATCATATCTCGCTGAAAAGATAGCTGATATTGAGAACGATTTACCGTCCTACATAAAATTAGCTTACTTACCCAAACTCGGACAGGTGCGTTTGCGTTTAAGCGGATACGGCGAGGATGAGACTTTACTAAAGGATGAAATTAAATCATTTGCTAAAAGGCTCGTTGAATGTATTGGAAGATCGGTAGTAGCACAGGAAGATATCGCAATTGAAAAAGCCATATTAAATTATATGGCCGAAAATGAGCTTACTTTATCTACTGCCGAAAGTTGTACCGGCGGATATATCGCACATTTGATCACCCAACATGCGGGTTCATCAAAAGTGTTTTTTGGAGGAGCAGTTTCTTATTCTTATGAATTAAAGGAAAGTATCCTGGGAGTGAAGAATGAAACACTATGGCAATATGGTGCAGTGAGCCAGGAGACCGTGACTGAAATGGTACAAGGCGCTTTACTAAACTTTAAATCGGATTATGCTATTGCCGTAACCGGGATAGCTGGACCTGATGGTGGTACGCCTGAAAAACCGGTTGGAACAGTCTGGATAGGAGTGGCTAATGCACAAAAGACAATTACTAAGAAATTCCAGTTTGGAAATAAGCGCATACAGAATATAGAAAGAACGGCCATTGCTGCTTTAAATATGCTGCACTTATTGCTTGAGGAATTTAAAAACTAATAACTAATTTTGACCAACATTATATAGAACTATATGGCCAGATATCAACTGTTACTGCCAAAAATGGGCGAAAGCGTTGCTGAAGCTACGATAATCAAATGGAACAAAAATACAGGCGATTATATTGAAGCGGATGAGGCGGTAATGGAAATTGCCACTGATAAGGTGGATTCTGAGGTTCCTTCCCCGGTTTCGGGGAAACTGATACAGCAACTTTGCAGTGAAAATGAGGTGGTGCAGGTAGGTGCTGCGATCGCTATTATAGAAACTGAAGGTGGTGACGAACCAGAAGCATCTCCTGCCGCAGTAGCAGAGCCACAAGAGGTCAATATACCTGAGGAAACAGCCAATGAGCCGGTAATATCTGAGTCCATACCAGGGTTGGATCAACTGGAAACCAAAGAAGCTGAAGAAAGCAAAGGATCAGGAAGATTCTATTCGCCATTAGTGAAAAATATCGCTGCACAAGAAGGCATAAGCGCCGAAGAACTCGACAAGATACCAGGTACCGGTGCAGAAGGGCGTTTAACAAAAGATGACTTGCTGAACTATCTGCAAAATCCCGCGTCGGTAGATAAAAAATCAGAGCCACAGGAAAGCTATACACCACCGGTTCATGAAGTGCATCAACCCAAAGTTGAAACACCTGCCTATAAAGCACCTGAACCAGAGCCAATATTTGAAGAAAAATCTGTAGCTGTTCAAACAGCTTCAGCCTCGGGCCGCGATGAGATCATCGAAATGGACAGGATGCGAAGGTTGATCGCCGATCATATGGTGATGAGCAAGCACACCTCACCGCATGTTACTTCATTTGTGGAAGCCGATGTAACCAATCTGGTATTATGGCGCGAAAAGGTCAAAAGTGCTTTCGAGAAGAAAGAAGGAGAGAAGATCACCTTCACACCGATATTTATTGAAGCGGTTGTACGGGCGATAAAAGATATGCCGATGATCAACGTATCCGTAAATGGATATCAGATCATCAAAAAAGCTGCTGTAAATATTGGTATGGCTACTGCTTTACCAAGCGGTAACCTGATCGTTCCGGTTATTAAAAACGCAGATAAACTGAACCTGGTAGGATTAACCAAATCTGTTAACGATTTGGCTAATCGCGCCCGTAATAATAAACTGCAGCCCGATGATGTAAAAGACGGAACGTTTACAATCACCAACGTTGGTTCATTTGGTAATGTGATGGGTACACCGATCATTAACCAACCTCAGGTAGCTATACTGGCTATTGGTGCTATCAAAAAGAAACCCGCTGTGATTGAAACCAAACAAGGCGATATGATCGCAATCAGGCACATGATGTTCCTATCATTGTCTTATGATCATCGTGTGGTAGATGGCGCTTTGGGCGGATCATTCCTGCGCCGCGTGGCCGATTACCTGGAACAATGGGATATCGACAGAGCTATATAACACAGCCCTTAATTAAACACATACATACGAAAAAGGCTCCCATTTGGGAGCCTTTGCTTTTTGTGATCAGACTAACTTTAATAGATGAGTTTATTAAGTTGAATATAATGATATTTTTATAGTACTTTGTATTGCATAATACTATACAAATGATTTATATTTGTGAAGACATGAAACAAAATATGAAAACATACTTTAAATCATTGATCGCAATAATCAGTATGGGGTTAATGACTATTTACAGTTATGGACAGATACCTGCTATCCATTCAGAAATAAAACCCGATCCATTGCAAAAAGATTTTCGGGTTCTTCAGGATTCCCTTCAAAGTATACATGCAGGTCTTTATCGTTATAAGACAAAAGAAGAGATGGACGCTGTATTTGATAAAGCTTATAGGCAATTGGATCATCCAATGAATGAAACTGATTTTTTTAATATAGTAAGCCATGTAATCAGTAGTATTGAAGATGGGCACACCGAATGCTTCTTGTCGCGCGATTATATAAATTCGATTATAGCTGATGTGAAAATATTCCCGATACAGCCAAGGTTTATTGATGACAAGGCTTATATCCCATGTGATACAAAGGAATTTCAGGCGGGGACTGAAATCATATCAATTGACAATAAACCAATTGATATGATAAGAAAGGAATTGTTTAGTATGCTATCATCCGATGGAAGTATAGAAACAGAAAAATATGTAAAAATAAATGACGGACATGATCCATTTTCTTACTTATTCTATGTTCGTTATGGCGAAAAAGCTGATTTCAAGTTAAGCTATAAAACTGCTTCGGGCCAGATAGCCGAAAAAACATTACCGGCAGCTCTGTTTAATGATATGGAATGTCCGCCTGTTAGAACTAATGTTAACAAATATTTAAGTCTTGAATATAAACAGGATGGGGTAGCTGTAATGACCCTCAAAACATTTGCAAATGAGTTAATGGATAGAACAAAAGAAAATTTCGAAAGCTTTCTGGCCAAATCATTCAAAGAATTAAGAGACAAAAAGATAGAAAAACTAATAATTGATTTACGCGAGAATGGAGGAGGAGAAGATACCAACGGTTTATTGC
>Ga0105240_10004788_pt1 | contig 20411 bp, 13 predicted proteins | sample KBSC54metaG_FD_80426 | JGI IMG/M metagenome (GOLD analysis project Ga0105240, IMG submission 80426) | Corn rhizosphere microbial communities from Kellogg Biological Station, Michigan, USA - KBS C5-4 metaG | ecosystem: Host-associated > Plants > Roots > Rhizosphere > Soil | place: Michigan, USA... | reverse complement strand
TCGCCTCGCCTTCGCGCAGCTTGTGCACGCCGGCGGTGACGATCCAGTCCTGCGTGCCGGTGCCGCCAGACAAGGTCACGCCCTGCTCGCGGTAGGCGGCGATGCTGACTGGTGCGAGCTTCACCTGGCGCGTCTTCGCATCGACGATCCATACCGCGGGCTTGCCATCGAGTTCGTGCAGAGCCGACAACGGAATTAGGATCTGCCCTGCGTTGGCGCCGTCGGCGAAGTAGACGCGCGCGGTCTGGCCTAGGCGCGGCGCGGCGCCAGAATCGTCGAAGCTCACACGCACGCGATAGGTGCGCGTGGCGCGGTCGGCCTCGGCGCCGATTTCGCGCAGGTGGCCGCCGAGCTGCTTGCCCGCATCGGCCCAGGATTCGATCACGAGCGGTGCGCCGACCTTGTACGCGCCGATGCGGTTCTCGGGCACGGCGATTTCCACTTCGACCGCGCCATCCCTGGCGAGCGAGGCAACGCTCTGGCCGGCGGCGACGACCTGGCCGGCCTCGGCGTTGAGCGCGGTGATCACGCCGGCGTGGTCGGCGCGCAGGCTCGTGTATTCGGTCTGGTTCGCCGCGACCGCAAGCGCGGCCTGCGCCTGCTGTACCTGCGCCTGCGCGGCCTTGAGGGCGTTGGCCTGCGCATCGACCTGGGTCTGGCTGATGTAGTGTTTGTCGAGCAGCTTGCGATAGCGGTCGTAGTCGGTCTGGGCGAGATCGCGGTTGGCCTTGGCCGCGGCAAGGTTCGCGCTTGCGCTGCCGGCCTGCAATTGCAGATCGGCCGGATCGAGCTCGGCGATCACCTGTCCCGCTTCGACATGGTTGCCGACGTCGACCTTGCGCGTGCGGATCTTGCCGTTGACGCGGAAGCCGAGCTGGCTTTCATAGCGCGCGCGCACCTCGCCTGAATACACCTCGGCGCTGATCGCGTCGGCGGCCTGCGGATGGGCGACGATCGCGCTGCGCGGCAGCGCGGGTGCGGCAGCGTGGCTGCCGCACCCGGCGAGGACGAACGCGCCGAGCAGCATTGCGGTCGCGGTCGCGATGCGGATTGGGGAAGTGATGAACGTGTCGAACATGGCCTGGTGCCTCTTGGCGGAATATGCGCATCGTTGCCGGCGGGTTGCGCGAGCCGGCGAATCGCGCAAAAGTACGTGCCGGAACAGGAGTTTTTGCAAAGGGAAAAACGGTTTTCTGCCCCACGGACGCCGGATTGTGCTATCGTACAATTACTAAACTGAACTGTCCAGTATATTTTGATGCCCGGTGCATCCGTTTTGCTGGACCCATTGCGAGTCCCGAAGATGTCGATGTCATGTCAACGCTAGCTATAACCAAATCCGCCGGCCCCGGCCGCCCCAAGGACATGGAAAAGCGCGCCGCGATCCTCGATGCGGCCAAGGAGTTGTTCGTCAAGCAGGGTTTCGAGGGCACGAGCATGGACGCGATCGCCAACAAGGCGGGCGTGTCCAAGCTCACCGTCTACAGCCACTACCGCGACAAGGAAACGCTGTTCGGCGAGGCCGTGCGCAGCAAGTGCGACACGCTGATGCCTGAGGAACTGTTCGAGGCCGATCTCAAGGGCCCGCTGCGCAAGCAGCTGCTCGCGATCGCGCGCGCGTTCTTCACATTGATCACGAGCGAGGATGCGATCGCGATCCATCGCACCATCGTCGCCAATGCGGCGAGCTCGCCGAAACTGGCCGACCGGTTCTGGCAAGCCGGGCCGTTGCGCGTGCAGGCGGGACTGGAAGCATTCCTGCGCACCGAGGTTGAAGCAGGCAAGCTCGACATCGCCGAACTGCATCGTGCCGCCTCGCAGTTCTTCTGCCTGCTCAAGGGCGAATGCCACGCGCGTCTGGAGTTCGGTTGTGGCGATCCGCCGACTGCGCGCGAGATTGACGAGCACCTCAACGCAACGGTCGATTTCTTCCTGCGCGCCTACGCGCCGCGTTGATGAGTCCGCGAGGAGTGGGTGATCCTCCTCGCTCTTCACTACTGACTACTGACTACTGACGGGCGCGCCGACGGCGCGGCCTCACTTGGCCTTCGCCGGCGTCCGGTCAAGTTGCCCGATCCTGGCCATCGACGGGCCGTGCTCCGTGCGCAATTTCGCTGCCACTACCTCTGCCTGCGTCATCACGCGCAACACGTTGTTGCCGGCAACCTTGGCGAGGTCGGCGTCGCTCCAGCCGCGGCGTGCGAGCTCGGCAAGCAACGCGGGATACTTGTCGACGCCGTCAAGGCCTTGCGGCGTCTCCGGGATACCGTCGAAATCCGAACCGATGCCGACGTGATCGACGCCCGCAATCTTGGCGACGTGTTCGATGTGGTCGGCCACCTCGGCGAGCGTCACTTTCGGCGCCGGATGTGCCTTCTCCCATTCGGCCAGCGCGGCCTTGGCGCGCTCGGGGTTGCCGATGTAGAGGCCGCCGAATGGGGGACTGCTGTAGCGCGCCTGCTCGGCGGAACGATCGGCATCCCAGCGGCGGTACGCGTCGGAAACATAGTCCAGCGCGAAGTTGGCCATGACCACGCCACCATTCTTGGCCACACGGCGCAGTATTTCATCGGAGACGTCGCGCGGATGGTCGTCGAGCGCGCGCGCCGATGAGTGCGAGAAGATCACCGGCGCCTGCGACACATCGAGCGTGGCATTCATCGTCTCGTCGGACACATGCGAAAGATCGATGAGCATGCCGAGCCGGTTCATCTCGCGCACGACCTCCTTGCCGAACGGAGTGAGACCGTGGTGCGCGGGCGCGTCGGTCGCCGAGTCGCTCCAGTCGGTGTTCGACGAATGTGCCAGCGTCATGTAGCGCGCGCCGGCGGCGTAATACTCGCGCAGGACGGCGAGCGAATTGTTGATCTGGTGGCCGCCCTCGATGCCGATCAGCGAGGCAATCCGGCCTTCCTTGTGGATGCGGCGGATGTCGGCTGCGGTGTAGGCCATGGCGAAATCGCGCGGCCAGCGCGCCGCCATCGCCTTGACGATATCCATCTGCTCGAGCGTGACCTGCACGGCCTCGGGTCCCTTGAGCGACACCGGAATCCACACCGACCAGAACTGGCCACCGACATGGCCGGCGCGCAGGCGCGGGATGTCGGTCATCAGCTTCGCTTCACCCTCGGGCGCAGGAAGTTTCGAGGTGTCGGCGGCGAGATCGATCTTCGCCACGTCACCATCGAAGCGCGTGCGGATCTCCCACGGCAGGTCGTTGTGGCCGTCGATCAGCGGTGTCTGCGCAAGCACGCGTTCGACGCGCGCCGTCACGGTATCCGTGGCGGATGCCGTCGCGGCGGTGACAAGGGATGCAAGAATCAGCGTGGAAAGTGGGCGAAGAGTAGTCATTCGCTCAGTGTACGCGTGTGCGGCCTTGTAGGGTTGAGCGAGAGCAACGCTTTCCTTTACTCACGCCGTCAGACAAGGGCACCGCAGCACGCGACCCGACTTCCTTCAATGGCTGGTAGTTTCCTGAGTGCGTTTGCCGAATTCCTTGTCTAGCCAGTCGTCAAGCAGGCGCTTGTCGTAGCGCAGCGGATCGGTCGATGTGGCCAATGTCGCGCGCTGCAGGTAGGCCATGTCGGTGAGTTTGCTCTCACCCTCGCGGATCGTTGCGCCGCCCGCGTCGATGACGCGGTAGCGCAGCGTCGCGCGCGGTGGATAGAGATCCTTCATGAAGCGGATGTCCTGCGCGTCGGGGCCGCGCCATGGCTCAAAATCACCGGCGAGCTTTATGTCCTCGAAGGTCACCTCGAGCTTCTGTCCCGGCGGCAGGACGAGATCAGCGCGCTTGCGCAGGTAGTCGGACAGCGTCTTCTGCCAGTCCGCCGGCTTCAGCCAGCCGCGCTGGAAGGAGTTGTTCTTGACCTCGGTCAACTGGTCGTTCGGCGCCCAACTGACCTGGATGCGTTCGGGCAGCGCTTTCTTCGGCCCCGGCGCCGCACAGGCGGCAAGCGCAAGGCAGGCCGCGGCAACAACGAGCAGCGGGCGGAACATCGAGTGGCGGTACTTCTTCATGGCAAACCTCGTCGAGTGAACCAGGCCTGGATACTCTGCGGCCTGCGGGAACGATAGACAAGACGCGCGGACGCCGCGCTTCGTCGCGGAGCGCGGGTGGTTGTGCGCGGTGGTTGCCAGGCATTCAGCCTTGGATGGTGCAGCGCTGCCCGGATTCCGTGATCGTCAGTCCGAGTTTGCACCGAACATCAACGCGGGGACTCCGGTGCATGCGCGTAAAAGCGCACCTCGTGGTCGCGCCACGCGGCTGGATGGCCTGAGAAACCCTGCACGAGCGTCGTGCTGCGATAGTTGCGGCCGCCAGCCTGGGTGATGTCCGGGCCTTCACTGGCGAGCGCGGCAGGGTTTTTCGTCCCGGGGCGCACGATCGCGATGTGGCCAGGCTTGTCGTCGCGACGGTTCTTGTAAGCGGCGACGACGAACAGGCCGTGATTGGCTTGCGCCTGCGCCTCAGCGGCGTCGCGCAACGGCCGCCAGCCGCGGTTCGCGCCTTCGCCCGCAAGCCAGTCGAACTGGGCGTTGGCGAGCAGCGTCTGCGCATGCTCTGGCGGACGCAGAATATAGATACCCAGGTGTTTGGCCGCCGCGGCGACGAATGCGCTGCAGTGCGTGTGCTTGCCGAAGGTGGACTCGGGCTTGCCGTCGGGCTCGCCCGACTGCCAGTGCACGTGCACGCCGGCCGGCCAGTGATGCTCGACGTCGAGTGCGTCGATCGTTGCGATGACGTTGCGCGCCTGCGGCGTGACCTCATCGGCGCAGGCACACGGAGCGCCGACGATCAGCGCGAGCAATGCGGCGATTGTCGTGATGCGTTTCATGTTGGTTATCCGGAAAAATGAATTCGTTGTGGCCTGCATAGCGTGGGTTGCATGCCGAACTCCGACGGCTCAGGGTTTGGCCAACACAGCGTACGCGCCCACCGGCTCGGCAGCAGCTGCTTTCGCCTTGAGTGCTGCGACCTCGCCGGCGAGGTTTTGTAGCACATCGATGCGCGCAGCCTGCGCGGCAAGCTCTGCACGCAGCGCGGCGATTTGCTCATCCTTGGCGCGCGCAGTCGCTTCAGCCTCCGTCTGCTGGCGCTGCAGGCGCAACGCGAGCTCCTGCGTTGCGGAAATATTGAGCGCGGTCAGGCCTTCGTAGTCGACCGTGCGGAAATCGTCGACTTCCTCGCCGTAGACGAAGACCTTGCGCCCGTCCAGGTTCTGCGCATCGACGATCATCTCGCGCTCCGACGGTATCGCGAGCACATCGACCTTTTTCATCGCAGTATCACCTTCGACCAGCAGCTTGACGCGCTTGGCTGTCGCGCTCAGGCCGTGCGGCGTAACGAAGCGCAGGGTATAGGCGGCGCCGGTCCTCTCGATCGTGTCGACGCTGCGGTATACATTGGGAACGAAATCGGTGTGTCGGCTCACAACTTGCGGATAGATCGTCTCCACCTGCTGCGCGATGACCTTCTTGAACGGCCTGCTGCCGTTGCGAACCTTGTCTTTCAGCGTGTAGTCAGTGACTTCAATGGCATTCAAGGTGTCGAGGTCTTTGGCCTTGTCGCTGGCCGCAGCAATGTCCTTGATTCGGGCGTCGGAAGCCACGTCGAACTCCAACGCCAAGACGTTTTGGGTGGCCAAAATGGATACGTCGGCGGTACAGCTGTCGCACTTGCTCGTATTGTTGTAGTTGTAATAGCCGTAGGATTCGGGACCGAATGCAGCATACCCCTCGACTTCCAGCGGAACTCTCGGCGTAGTCGTGTTGATGCCGACGTGGCCGCTGCCATTGCCGGGCATCAGTGCGATGCTGGTGGTCGAAAACCACTGCACGTAGTTCGCGGTCTGCGCCATGCCCGAAGCCTGCGTGCCGTTGCCGAACGCGATGTCGTTGCCGCTGTAGCCTGAACTGCCGACCGAGCCGATCTGCAGACGACTGACCGGCGCGCCCGTGCCGATACCGACATCGTGGTTGGCAGCGACATACAGGTCGGTGCTGGCCACGGCGCCGACCGAAACCTGGAACGCGTCGCTCGGGCTGATCTCGAGCCGGTTGGTATAGCGCGACAGCGTCGCGGTGCTGCCTGTCCCATTGTTCGTGAGGTGGATCTGCGGGTCCACGCCGACGAATTCCATGGAGTGCGTCGGCGTCACCGTACCAATGCCGATGCGCCCGGCGCCGCCGTCCCACATGCTCGAGACTCCGAGCACATTGTTGCCGTTCCATTTGGCGATGAAGTTCGGCGTGCCGTCGGTGGCCGCACGGAAGACGCCGAACAGGTCGACGATCACATGTGTTGGATTCTGCGCGAACACAGAAAATTTTCCGCTCGATTGGTTGATCGCGGCAACACCGGCATTCGCCTTGGTATCGCTGCCGAGATAGTTCATCCAGCTCGAGGTCGGGCTGCCGCCTTCGGGGTAGATCGAAAGGAAGCCAAACGCGGCAGGATTGTTGCCCAGGCCCGACGACACCACAGTGGCGTTGATGGCAAGCGCCGCCGGCGTGGCCCCAGCCGTGAATGTGCACGTCGCCCCGCCTTGCGCTGCGCCACCGACGTAGGTGTAGGTGCGGGATTCGCTCGCAGCGAAACTGCCACCCGCACCGCCGTTGCGCGTGTCGACGATGCGGCAAGGCGTGATCGGCACGTAGATCAAGTCGTTCGTCGCTTCTCCAAGAGAATCCGCTCTGGGACCGGTCACCGACGGCGTCGCGGCCGTCTGTAACGCGGAACGCAGATTGGCGGCGGCCTCGACGCGTCCGATCGTGGCTTGGTCGGCGCGCATCAGGTGGTTCACCAGTTCGAATCGCCAAGCATTGTCCGCAAAACCCAAAGCAAGCGCTTCAGCGGAGAATCGATCCGCAATCTGCTGCATGTGCGCCAGCCGGGCCTGAGCCGCCTGCAGCTTCTCCGCTGCGATCGCGGGCACGTCGGCAATCGCGCTGTCGTTCGCGGAGGCGGCAACAGGCTGCGATGCCGCAACGCACTGCGCAAGGCATCCCAGCAGTGTCGCAACAAGAGAAAGCAGGATCGACTTGTACGCAGACATGGTCATGCTCCGGTTTACGCTGTGTGGTGGTGAAGTCCGATGCTTTCAGGCGATAGATTTGCATCCGTAGCGCATTGCGACGAAGGCCGATATCCCGATACAGGCAGTCAGCAAATACGACGCCCAAGCTGACAACGTCGGTGCCCCGACCGGCGTGCTTGCCGGCGTGACCGGCACGGCCGTGAACACAACGCTGATCGCGCAATTGGCCGTGACGGCGGCCGTTGTGTAGACGTTTCCGCTCAGCGCTCCGCTGCCGCATTCGCTTGCATTCGCGAGCGAGTAGCCCGATGCCGGGGTTGCAGTCACGCTCGTGGCGGCGCCGTTGTCCACGATTACGGCTGTGACATCGACAGCCCACGCCGTCGCGCAATGTATGCGCCGGCGAGCAGACAGCCCAGGGCCAGCGCCAATTGCGCGGCAGTTGACAGCGCCGGTGCGGACACGGCTGACACGACCGTTACAGCGGCTATTGTGACGACGACATTGTTGCTGGCGCTGCCGTTGTATACCGCATTGCCGGCGTACACCGCGCTGAGGGTGTGCGCTCCGGGTGCAAGCGTTGCGAGCGTCAGCGAGGCTGCGCCAGTTGCGTCGAGCGTGCCGCTGCCGATCGTGGCGGCGCCGTCGCGGAACGTGACCGTGCCGCCCGGTATGCCGGCGCTGCCGCTCACGCTGGCGGTAAAAGTGATAGCTTGACCGGGCGCGGCAGTAGTGGCGTTCGCTGTCAGTTGGGTCGAGCTCGGCTGCAGCACGACGTTTACTGTCTGGTTAACAACGTTGCTGGTGCTGCCGGCATAGGTGCCGCTGCCTGCGTATTGTGCAGTGATCGGATGCGTGCCGACCGCCAGTGTCGAGGTCGTGAGCGTGGCCACGCCGCTGCCGTTGAGCGTGCCGGTGCCGATCGTCGCGGCGCCGTCCAGGAAAGTCATCGTGCCCGTCGGCGTACCAGCGCTGCCGCTGACGCTGGCGGTAAAAGTCACCGATTGACCGCTGCTGGAGGGGTTCACGCTGCTCATCAGCGTCGTTGTGCTCGCCGATGGCGGCGGCGCGGAGCCCGTCGTGACCGAAAGGAAAGATGCGCCGATCAGACCGGTCGAGGCCCCGCTGAGCGTTCTTGTTGGTGCGGTGTTGCCACTCGCGGTGCGGCTGTACACCGTGACGGAATTTCCGTTCCCGACCAACAACTCATTGTTGACGGTGTCGACGATCACGCCTCCGGGGAAGCTCAACCCCGTGGAAGCGCCTGCAAGTGTTCGCAGCGGCGCGTCGTTGCCGCTCGCGGTGCGGCTGTAGACCGTAATGGACGAGTTGGAGCCGTTCGCCACGAACAGCTCGTTGTTGACGGTATCCACGAACACCCTGCGGCCATCGGTCACCACATTCAGGATCCGCGTTGGCGCCGTGTTGCCGCTCGCCGTGCGGCCGTAGACATTGATGGTCGTACCGCCGTTGTTTGCCACGAACAGCTCGTTGTTCACGGTATCCATTGCGATGCCGTCTGGACCGGACAGGCCGGTCGCGGCTCCACTGAGGGTTCGCGTCGGAGCCGTGTTACCGCTCGCCATGCGACTGTATACGGTGATGGAGTTGGCGCTGCCGTTGGAGTTCGCCACGAAAAGCTCGTTGTTCACCGTATCGACCGCGATGCCGCGTGGACTGGACAAGCCGGTTGAGGCTCCGCCGAGAATTCGCGTCGGGGCTGTGTTGCCACTCGCAGTCTCTCCAAATACGCTGATCGTGTTGGCGGCGTTGTTAGCCTCCACAAGTTCGCTGTTCACGGTGTCGACGACAATTCCGGTTGGCACCGCCAAGCCGGTCGCGGCCCCGAAGAGCGTTCGAATCGGCGCCGTGTTGCCGTTCGCCGTACGGCTGTAGACGGTGATCGAGTTGCCGCTGGTATTGCTCACGAACAACTCGTTCTGCGCCCAGGCTCTCCCCACGAGACCGTCGGCTCCCATCAGTGCGACGGAGCACCACAGGAACCTGGAAATCAGATTGCTCCGCACCATGTGGGATTTCTCCATTGGATAAAAGTCGTTCCCCACTCAAGCCACATCGCGACGGAAAACGTCATGCGCGCTATCCTTGGTCGGGGCTGTACCGGCGGCGCACTCTGCAACAGGCAGGCGTGAAAAGTCCTTGCCGACGCATCCTTTTTTTGTCGTTTTTAATTCGCGACGTGCTATCCATTGCAGATTCGCAACTTGGCAGGCGGTCGCACTCGTGGTCGCAGACAAGACTTCCCCCTCGAACTGCACCTTCGGTCCGTTCTGGTTCCATGCGGCCGAACGCCGCCTGCTTCGCGGCGCGCAGGAGATCGACCTGCCGCCGAAAGCGTTCGATGCCCTGGCCTTGCTTGTCGCGCGTGCCGGGCAACTCGTCGGCAAGGACGAATTCGTCGCCGCGCTGTGGCCGCGCAGCGTGGTCTCCGATGCGAGCCTGAGCAAGATCGTCTGGCAGGTGCGGCGTGCGCTTGACGACGACGGCGAGCGCTACATCCAGACCGTGCCCAAGCAGGGCTACCGTTTTGTCGCGGCAGTTGCATCGGGTCACGCCGCGGTCGGGACGATGCGTGCCGATGCGCCGGCGTCGCCGATTGCGGATACGTCGGCACCAGCTGCGGCATCAACGCCGCTTCACGGGCGAGTCGCGTTCGTGCTCGTCGCAATACTCGCCCTGGGGCTGCTGTGCGCCTACGCCGTGTGGCCGCGGCGAGAGGCTGCGGTGCCGGCGACTGCAAGCGCGCCGACAGCGGGCGTCGCCGACGGTGGTCTGGTCGTGATGCCGTTCAATCTCGACGCCAATGCCTCGGCGGATCGCGCCTTCGCCGACAGTCTTGCCGACGATTTGATCGCCGTGCTCGCCCGTCTCGACGGCTTGCGCGTGATCGCCCCGGCCTCGGCCGGTCGCACGGACGCCGCTGGCGAGGATCCGGGCGCGCTGGCGCAGCGGCTCGGTGTGCGCTACGCACTGGTTGGCGCATTACGTCGCGACGGTGAGGCCTTGCACGCGCAACTGCGTCTGACCGAGATCGCCTCGGGCGCCGTGTTGTGGAGTCGCAGTTTCGACCGCGCCGCGAGCGAGGTCTTCGCGTTGCGCCGCGAGATCGTCGAAGCCGTGTCGCAGGCGTTGGCGCTGACCCTGTCGCCTTCGCTGCAGGCCGAACTGCGGCGCAGCGAAGACCCGGCGCTGTATCGGCGCTATCTCGAAGCGCGCCATTGGCTGCGTTACGACGTGGTCGACTGGCATCGCGCGGTGGCGGCGTTCCAGGCGCTGGTCGCCGACGCGCCCGGCTACGCGCGCGCGCATGCGGGACTGGCGATGGCGCTGACCCAGCCATCCTATCTCGATGCCGAGAGCGCGCGCACGATGCGCATCGCCGCGCTGGCCGAGGCGCAGACTGCGCTCAAGCTCGATGCGGGTTTGGCCGAGCCTTACGCGGTAATCGCCGACGACAAATGCCGCAATGCCGAGTGGGAGCCATGCATCGCGCTGACCCAGCGCGCGATCGAGCTTGCGCCCGCGGATACGACGTTGCGCCTGTGGCATGTACGCCGGCTCACCACGCTCGGCTATCTCACGCGCGCGCTCGACGAGGTGCGCACGGCCTACCGCTTCGATCCACTCTCGGTCGAAGTCAATTTCATGCTCGGCCACGCGCTCGACACACTGGGTCGGCACGAGGAGGCGGCGACCTACTTCGCCGCGGTGCCGTTCAAGCGCCAGGCGGGTATCTGGTTCAACGCCGTCTGGCGCGGCGATGTCGCTGCCGCGCGTGCGGCCACGCCCGAGGACGCGCGTTGGCAGGCGTCGTACATCGCCGTGCTCGATGCCCTGCAGGACGCAACGAAATGGCCGGCCGCGCGCGCAGCGATTGCGCGTTCGGAAACGGACGGCCAGCACGCCAACTGGACGCGCGTGCTCGATCCCGAGCCCGACATCGCCGGCGACATCGCCATGCTCGAAGTGATCTGGCGGCATGGCCAATCGAGTATGAGTTCGATGCTGTGGAACGAGGAACTCGCCAACCACCGCCGCGACGCGGCCTTCGCCGACTATGTCGCGCGCAATCGCTTCGTCGACTATTGGCGCGTGCACGGCTGGCCGGATCGCTGTCGCGCCGGGGAAACCGCGGTGCGTTGCGACTGAGCGATCGCGTCGATGTGCTCGCATTGCGGCGTTGAGCGTGTTTCAATTGCACACGAAGCAGGGGTGCCCGTACAGATCGCGGGCTGAGAGAAACCCTTGGTACCTGATCCGGGTTGTGCCGGCGTAGGGAGCTTGGAGTGAGCGTTGCGGACGAAGCGCAGGCAAGACGATGCGCACGCGCCGCGTGAATTCTTCACGAAAAGCCCGGCGCCGCCTCCCTTTTTGTTGAGGAGTTGAAGCCATGAACGCACTCGCCGCCGATCTTGTCCGCGACACCACCGCGCTGTCGGAAACCGTCACGCGCCCGATCCCGGGTTCGCGCAAGATCTACGCGCAGGGTTCGCGCGCCGATCTCAAGGTGCCAATGCGCGAGGTGCAGTTGTCCGATACGCCACTCGTGTTCGGCGCGGAGAAGAATGCGCCGCTTGCGGTGTACGACACTTCGGGGCCGTACACCGATCCGAGCGTGCGCATCGATCTCGTCGCCGGCCTCGCGCCGCTGCGCGTGAACTGGATCACCGAGCGTGGCGACGTCGAAACCTTGAACGGCCTGTCGAGCGAATTCGGCCGCCGGCGCGCCGCGGATCCGAAACTCGCCGGCGTACGCTTCCCGCATACACGCGCGCCGCTGCGCTCGAAGGCCGGCGCGAACGTCTCGCAGATGCACTACGCGCGTCGCGGCATCGTCACACCGGAGATGGAATACATCGCGATCCGCGAGAACCAGAAACTCGAAGCGCTGCGCGATGCCGAACTGTCCAGGCAGCATCCGGGTCAATCCTTTGGCGCGGCGATTCCGCGGATCATCACGCCCGAATTCGTGCGCAGCGAAGTCGCACGCGGCCGCGCGATCATTCCGAACAACATCAACCATCCGGAAAGCGAGCCGATGATCATCGGCCGCAATTTTCTCACCAAGATCAACGCCAACATCGGCAACTCGGCGGTAACCAGTTCGATCGCCGAAGAAGTCGAGAAAATGGTCTGGGCGATCCGCTGGGGCGGTGACACGGTGATGGACCTGTCGACCGGCAAGCACATCCACGAGACGCGCGAGTGGATCATCCGCAACTCGCCGGTGCCGATCGGCACCGTGCCGATCTACCAGGCGTTGGAGAAGGTCGACGGCAAGGCCGAGGAACTGACCTGGGAAATCTTCCGCGACACGTTGATCGAACAAGCCGAGCAGGGCGTCGACTATTTCACGATCCACGCCGGCGTGCGCTTGCCGTTTATTCCACTGACCGCGAAGCGCGTGACCGGCATCGTGTCACGCGGTGGTTCGATCATGGCGAAGTGGTGCCTCGCGCATCACAAGGAATCGTTCCTCTACGAACACTTCGAGGACATCTGCGAGATCATGAAAGCCTACGACGTCGCTTTTTCGCTCGGCGACGGCCTGCGCCCGGGTTCGATTGCCGACGCGAACGACGCAGCGCAGTTCGCCGAGCTTGACACGCTCGGCGAGCTCACCCAAATCGCATGGAAGCATGACGTGCAGACCATGATCGAAGGCCCCGGCCACGTGCCGATGCACTTGATCAAAGAGAACATGGAGCGCCAGCTCGAGAAGTGTCACGAGGCGCCGTTCTACACGCTCGGACCGCTGACCACCGATATCGCGCCGGGCTACGACCACATCACCAGTGCAATCGGCGCCGCGATGATCGGCTGGTACGGTACGGCGATGCTCTGCTACGTCACGCCGAAGGAGCATCTGGGCCTGCCGAACAAGCAGGACGTGCGCGACGGCATCGTCACCTACAAGATCGCCGCGCATGCGGCCGATTTGGCCAAGGGTCATCCGGGCGCGCAGGTGCGCGACAACGCGCTGTCCAAGGCGCGTTTCGAGTTCCGCTGGCAGGACCAGTTCAACCTCGGCCTCGATCCGGAAAAGGCGCAGGAATTTCACGATGAAACCCTGCCGAAGGACGCGGCCAAGCACGCGCACTTCTGCTCGATGTGCGGTCCGCATTTCTGCTCGATGAAGATCACCCAGGACGTGCGCGACTACGCCAAGGACCACGGCGTCGCCAACGAAGCCGATGCGCTGGCCAAGGGCATGGAAGACAAGGCGCGCGAGTTTCGCGAGAAAGGCAACGAAATCTATCGCCCCGAATAGAACGGCAGGAAGACTCATGCGTCGATTCGTCTTGCTGCTTCTCATGGTGCCTGCGGTTGTGTGCGCGGCGCCCGATCGGGCAGGATTGATCCGCGCCTGGGAAGCCTCGATGCGCGACGACGGCATGCTTGAAGTCCAGGCAGACGGCAGCTACCGCTATCGCAACGAGGCGATCGGCTACGACGGCGGGGTGAAATTGCTGACCGCGATCGTCAGCAAGGATGGTGCAGGCGCTCACCCGGTCGATGGCATGGCGGCTCGCGGCAGCGTGGATTTCGATCTTCCCGAATTGCCCGCGTCGGCTCTGCGGTCCGAGTCCGTGGGTCTGCTGAGTTGGAAGGCGGGACGGCAAAACTTCGTCTACGACGAGGCGAAGCAGGCGTGGTCGCCGATGGCGGAGTGGGCAAAGTCCCGCTATCGCGGCAGCGCGAGGATCGGCCTCGGTTCGTGGCTGCTGGACTATGCGGTGCCGATCGGGCTCATTGCGCTTCTCGCCGCGGTGTTCTGGGGAGCGGTGCGCGTGCAGCGGCGTGCGAACAGGCAACTGGGCGCTTCCGACGACATCACGAGGCGGAGCCGCGAGAACCTGGAGCGCGCGGCCGCGCTGCAGGAGGCGCAGCAGGCGAGGACGCAGGAATCGCTCGAGCTTGCGCGGCGCAATACCGCGACGCTGGAGGCGATACTCGAAGAGCTGCGCCGGCGGTCCGCGCCTTAAGCGTTCGGCAAGTCAGCCGTGCTCAAGTAAACTGAACGACCGCTTTTCGAAAGCCGCCACATGAGACTGCAATTCCCCTTCATCCAGCTGCCGCTGTGCTTCGATGCGGCGGCGCTCGCTGCCGAAGTCGCCGCGATCGAGGAAGCGGAATGGCGGCCGCATCCGCAGGGCTTTCCAGGCAACTCGGCGCTGCCGCTCGTCGCGGTCGGCGGTGATCCTGACAACGACGGCCTGGTTGGGCCGATGCGGCCGACGCCGCTGCTTGCGCGCTTGCCGTACCTGCAGCAGGTGCTGAACGCGCTCGGCGTCGTGCTCGGGCGCACGCGTCTGATGCGTCTGTCCGGGCAGGCCGAGGTCACCGCGCATATCGACCAGGCCTATTACTGGGCCGAGCGCATGCGCGTGCACGTGCCGATCGTGACCCAGCCCGGCGTGCGCTTCCATTGCGGCGACGCCGAGATCAACATGGCCGCGGGCGAGTGCTGGATCTTCGACACCTGGCGCCTGCACCGCGTGCTCAACCAGGGTGACGATGTGCGCATCCATCTCGTCGCCGATACGGTCGGCGGTGATCGTTTCTGGGAGCGCATGGCGCGTTCGCGCCCGCATCACGTCAACCCGCCGGGTTGGCAGGCCGAGCTCGTCGCGCCGCAGGCACAGGCCTCGCGCGAGCTGCAGTTCGAGTCGGTGAACTCGCCGGCGGTGATGTCGCCATGGGAGTTGCATTCGCACCTGTCGTTCCTGTTCGGCCAGTTGCGTCCGCAACAACCGGCGATTGCCGAGGCGCAGCAGGCGACGATGCACTTCATGCGGCGCTGGCAGGCGCTGTGGTCGCGACACGGCGACGCGCGCGAGGGGCGCGCGGAGTTCCGTCACGTGCTCGATGAATTCGTCGAGCGCATGCGCCAGTTGCGTGGCCAATTGTTCCTGACCAACGATCTCGATTTCCACAAGGTGCTGATGGTCATGGTGATCGGCTCGGCGCTGATCGATGAGGCCACACCGGTCATCTTCGGCGAGCCGCGCGATGCACCACGCAGCACGAAGTCTTCACGCGACGCGGAGTTCGACCGACCGGTGTTCGTCGTCTCGCCTCCGCGCTCGGGCTCGACGTTTCTGTTCGAAACGCTGACACGGGCCAAGGACGTCTACACGATCGGCGACGAGAGCCATGGCCTGATCGAAGGCATCGGCGTGCTGCATCCGCGTGCACGCGGCTTCGCTTCCAATCGTCTCGACGTCGACGCTGCGGGCAGCGACGTGGTCAAGGAACTGCGCGCGCGCTTCCGCGCCGCGCTGCGCGATCGTGACGGTGCGCCACCGGCGCAATGGCCGCTGCGCCTGCTCGAGAAGACGCCAAAGAATTCGCTGCGCATTCCGTTCCTCGCCAAGGTCTTTCCCGAGGCGCAGTTCATCTATCTGCATCGCGACGTACGTCAGGTACTCGCGAGCATGATCGAGGCATGGAGCTCGGGGCGCTTCCGCACTTATCCGAACCTGCCCGACTGGAACGGCCTGCCATGGTCGCTCGTGCTGACGCCGGGCTGGCGCGAACTCAATGGCAAGCCGTTGCACGAGATCGTCACCGCGCAATGGCAGGCGGTGACGCAGACCTTGCTCGACGATCTCGCCGCGCTACCTCGCGCGCGTGTGCACGTCGCGTGCTACGACGCACTGACCGCCGATCCCGTGGCGGAGATCGCGCGCCTGTGCACGGCCGTCGACTTCGCCTGGGATCGTCCGCTCGAAGCCGAGCTGCCGCTGTCGCGCTACACCGTGTCGAAGCCCGATCCGGAGAAATGGCGCAAGCACGAGGCGGCGATCGAAGCGGTGCTGCCGGGTTTGATCGAGACGATCGCGCGCAGCGACGCGTTTGCCGCGCGCTGAACGGCCGCCTCTTGACTGCATTGGCAAGCATGCAAGCGCCATGCGCTTTGCGGCACAATGCAGACCCGCAAGACCGGTAAGGAGGCTCCATGAACACGATTCCGACTCCGCGCGCCGGCGGACAGCGCTACTGGCTGCGTGGCATCACCGTCATTGTCACGCTGTACGTGCTCATCGTGCTCGCGCTGATGTGGTGGTGGAGTTACGAGCCTGCGCAGTTCGATGTGGTCAAGTTTGCGCAGGAGCGCTCCGCGCAGCACAACCAGCCTGTCGTCGCTGGCAGCGTCGTCACCTCGGCCCTGATCGGCAGCGCCGAAACGCTGCTCGACAAGCGCGGCGGCTATCTCTCCAACGACAAGTTCCCGCCCGGCGTGCTGATGGACAACGTGCCGAACTGGGAATTCGGCGTGCTCACCGCGACGCGTGACCTCGCCCGCGAGATGCGCAACAAGTTCGCGCGATCGCAGTCGCAGTCGGAGGAGGACGGCGATCTCAAGGAAGCCGATCCGCTGTTCTCCTCGCCGAACGACCGCTGGCTGCTGCCGAGTTCGGAAGGCCAGTACCGCAAGGCAATCGCTCGCGTCGAAGGTTACTTCGTGCGCCTCGGCAAGAACGATCCGAACGGCGCGCAGTTCTACGCGCGCGCCGACAGCCTCGCTGATTATTTCGATACGGTGTCGACGCGGCTCGGTTCGTTGTCGCAGCGCCTGTCAGCGAGCGTGGGCCAGTTGCAGCTGCAAGGCGAGACGCCGGCCGGCACGGCGCTGATGCAGAACGCGCAGGGCCAGCAGATCGCGCAGACGCCGTGGAACAAGATCGACGACATCTTCTACGAGTCGCGCGGCTACACCTGGGCGCTGCTCGAACAGCTCAAGGCGATCGAGGCCGACTTCGGTCCGGTGCTCGAGCGCAAGGGCGCGATGGTGAGCTTGAAGCAAGTGATCCGCGAACTCGAAGAGTCGCAGAAGCCGGTGTGGAGCCCGCTGATCCTCAACGGCAGCCCATTCGGTTTCTTCGCCAACCATTCGCTGGTGATGGCCAACTACGTGTCGCGTGCGAACGCGGCGATCATCGATCTGAAGAATCTGTTGAACAGGGGCTGATGGCGCATCGCCATCCGATGACAAATTCATGAGCAAGCTTTTCGCCGACTGGCGTCTTTATTGGTTTCTGATACTGCTGCCGGTCGCGCTGTTCCTGCCGGCCGTGCCGATCGACGAGACGCGCTATCTCTCGGTGGCTTGGGAGCTGCGCAACTCGCCGAGCTGGCTGTTGCTGCATCTCAACGGCGATCTGTATTCGCATAAGGGACCGCTGCTGTTCTGGCTGATCAATGTTGCCTGGACGTTTGCGGGTTTGAACGTCTGGATCGTGCGGCTCGGCATGCTCGTCGTTTCACTGATCTCGCTCGTGCTGTTCGAGCGACTCGTGCGGCGGCTCGATCCAGCTGACGCCCAGGCCGGCGGCGGAGCTGCCGGCCGTGCGACTCAAATCTTTGCCGGCATGGTGTTCTTCACCGTGTTCGCCAGTCTCATCATGTTCGACGTCGTGCTCACCATGTGCGTGCTGCTCGCGCTGCATGGTCTGGTCGATTTCGATGAGCGGCGCTGGCGACGCGGCCTCGCTGTTTTCGTGCTGGCGTTGGGTTTGAACTTGCTTAACAAGGGGCCACCGACGTTTTTGGTTCCGGTTTTTGTCGGATTGCTCGGGCCGTGGTGGAGTGCGACTGCGCGCGCTGCGCCATTGCGCTGGTACGCCGGAGTGCTTGCGGGCGTGCTGCTCAGCGCCGCGGTCGGCCTTGCCTACATGGTCTCGGCTGGCGGGTGGGGGTTTGTCCAAGACGTCGTCTTCCACCAAACCCTGGAGCGCATGAGTGACAGCTTCGCTCACGCGCGTCCGATCTGGTGGTATTTCATGGTGCTGCCGCTGATGATCCTGCCGTGGATACTGAGCCTGCGTGCACCATGGCGCGCGTGGCGCGCCAATTTTGCAGGCAGTCGCGCGTCGCGCTTCGCCGTGTGTTGGTTCGTACCGGCGTTTGTCGCGTTTTCCTTCAACAGCGGCAAGCAGCCTCACTATCTGCTGCCGTTACTGCCCAGCCTGGCGTTGTACTTCGCATTGGTGTTGCGCGATCCCGCAGCGCGCGTGCGCGGGCGCGCATTCGGCGTGCTGCTGCTCGCCGCAGGTGCGCTGCTGGCCGCCGCACCGTATCTGGTCACGCATGCGGCCGAGTTGCCCTTCCTTGCGTCGCTCGTGCGCAGCGGCAGTCTGTCGCCGACAGAGCAAAAGGTGATTTCGGGTCTGTGGCCGTTGTGGGGTGCGCTGATCTTGCTCGCCGGCGCGAGCGTGCTGGCATTTGCGCGAGCGCAAAGGGACGTGCTCGCTCTCGCGCTGACGAGCACCGCCGCGGTCACCTGCGGCATGCTGGCGATCGCGCAGTTCGCGGGCCCGACCTTCGACGTCACCGCCACCGCCAATCGCGTTCGTGCGGCGCAGGAAGCCGGCAAGCCGATCGTGCATCTCGGCTGGCATCACGGCCTGTTCGAATTCCCGGGGCGTTTGCTCAAACCGTTCGAGGCGATCAACCTCGGCGAGCTGTACACGTGGTGCGCGGCGCATCCCGATGGCGAGGTGGTGACGTTCTACACCAAGTACGGCGTGCCGGTGAAACCTGAGACGGAAGTGCCGTGGCGGCTGGGCAATATCCTGATCTGGCGCGCGTCGGACCTGTGCAACGGCCCGCATCTGGCGCCGCAGGGCAAGGTGGAAGAGGAAAACAAGAGCGACGACTGAGCGCGGTCGCGTGCAGGTCGAGCCGGTCCGCTCGACCTTGCATCGTTGCGGCCTCAGAACTTCGGCTTGTCCGGCGAAGACTGGTAACGCTTCACGCCTTCCAGGATTTCCTTCTTTGCCGCTTCGGCGCCTTCCCAGCCGTCGATCTTGACCCACTTGCCCTTCTCGAGATCCTTGTAGTGCTCGAAGAAGTGACCGATGCGCTCGAGCCAGTTCCCCGACACCTGGCCGATGTCGGTGATGTGCGCGTAGCCGGCGAACACCTTGGCCACCGGCACGACGACGAGCTTCTCGTCGGCGCCGGCTTCGTCGGTCATCTTGAGCATGCCGACCGGCGTGCAGCGGATCACCGAGCCCGGCACGAGCGGGAGCGGCAGGATCACGAGCGCGTCAAGCGGATCGCCGTCACCGCCGAGCGTGTTCGGCACGTAACCGTAGTTGCACGGGTAGCGCATCGGCGTGGACAGCACGCGGTCGACGAAGATCGCGCCCGAGGCCTTGTCCACTTCGTATTTCACCGGTTCCGCATCCTTCGGAATTTCAATGATCACGTTGATTTCGTTCGGCACGTCCTTGCCGCTGGATACGAGGTCGAGGCCCATGTGCGCTCCTTGATGATACTTGTCGAGGCCGCGCAGGATACGCGAAATGATGCAGTGCCGCATCCGGACTTTCGGACAGGCCGCCCAACCATTCAGCGCTTGAACAGGAAGCGGCCGTAACCACCCGCGACCAGCGCGGCGATGTCGATCAACAGCCCCGGCACCCAGGCACCGCGCGGATAGGCGAGATATGAGCCTATCCACTCCGGCTTGAACTTGTCCTTGTAGCGGCGCACGCCCTGATAGTTGTACAGGTTGTTGCCGTAGCGGAACGCGAGCGATGCGAGGCGTTCGTTGATGCGCGCGTATGGGTTGTCGCCGACGCGCGACAGCGGTGCCATGCCGAGGCTGAACGAAGGATAGCCCTGCGCCTGCGCCCAGAGCATGACCTTGGCGAAGAGGAAATCCATCGTGCTGCGCGGCGCGTCGCCGACGTGGCGCATCAGGTCGACGCTGGCCGTGCCGTTCGGACCGTAGCCGGGAACGAAATTGGCGAAGGCGATCAGCTTGCCGGCGCGGCGTACGAGTGCGAGCGCACTCCAGTCGAGATAGTCGCCGTCGAAGCGGCCGAGCGAAAATCCTTTCTCGACCGAGCCCTTGTCGGCGAGCCAGGCATCGGACACTTCGCGTACTTCCGCGATCAGGCCGGAATCGTGCGGCGGTGCGACCATTTCGAACGTGAGCTGTTCCTTGGTCGAACGGTTGACCGCCTGGCGCAGGTCTTCCCACCTTTTTCCGGCGAGCGAGAATTCGTCGAGCTTGACGATTGCGAGTTCGCCGAGTTTGAACAGATCGAAGCCGGCGTCGTGGAAATGTGATAGATCCGGTTCGAGCACTTCGTAAAAGATCGGCACGCGGTCCTGCGTATCGGCATGGCGGCGGAATTCGAGGATCGCGCGGTCGATCTCGTTCTCCGGTCCGCACGGCGAGCCGAGTGCGACGAGGCGGTTGCGTACGCTGCCGTAGGCGACGACGGCCTTGTGGTCGGCGGCCCAGAACAGGTGCTTGTCGCGCATGAAGGTCAGGTGCGCTAGCTCGCCGCCGCCGTGCGCGCGGTAGATCACGCGCGCCTGCTCAAGATG
>Ga0105240_10004787_pt1 | contig 20411 bp, 1 predicted proteins | sample KBSC54metaG_FD_80426 | JGI IMG/M metagenome (GOLD analysis project Ga0105240, IMG submission 80426) | Corn rhizosphere microbial communities from Kellogg Biological Station, Michigan, USA - KBS C5-4 metaG | ecosystem: Host-associated > Plants > Roots > Rhizosphere > Soil | place: Michigan, USA... | reverse complement strand
AGTGTGTTGATGAAGAAGCCAATCAATGCTTCAGTCTCAGTGTGCGAACGCCCGGCAATGGGCGATCCCACAGCTACATCCTGTTGCCTGGTGTAACGGCCAAGCAGAGACTGAAGAGCTGCAAGCAAGATCATGTACAGAGTGGCGCCCTGTTTTCGGCTCAAAACCTTTAACTGCTCTACCACTTCCAGCGGCACGGCCAAGCGTACTTTCGCCCCGTCTTGACGCTGTATCCCAGTGCGTGGCCGGTCAGTCGGAAGCATCAGTGGCTCAATTCCCGCAAGTTTTTGTTTCCAATACCCGAGTTGCTCCTCCAGCAACGGGCCGCTCAGCATCTCGCGTTGCCATGCGCTGAAGTCGGCGTACTGAATGTCCAGTTCAGGCAGAAGGGAAGGTAGCCCGGCGCAAAAATTCTTATAGATCGCGGAAACTTCCTGCACAAGAATTCCGACCGACCACTGATCGGTGATGATGTGGTGCATATTGAAGACCAGCACATGGTCCTGATGATCAATGCGCAGCAACTTCACTCGGAACAACGGTCCTTGCGCCAGATCGAACGACCGCCGTGATTCATCCAGCGCAAGCCTCCGTGCTTCCGCTTCACGCTCTGTTACGGGAAGATAACTAAGATCCGTAACCGGCAGATCGATTGCAATGCCGGCATCAATGATCTGCTGCGGCGCGCCGTTCACATTTACGAAGCGAGTGCGCAGCGACTCATGACGCCGCACGACTTCCCGCAGAGTCCTTTCCAGTGATCCGACATCCAGGCGGCCTTTGATTCTGACCGAATCAGGCATGTTGTAAGAGACATTTTCCGGATCAAGCAGGTTGATAAACCACAAACGTTCCTGCCCATAGGACAATGCCAGCTTCCCGCTGCGATCCACTCGCGCGATGGGCTTGCTCCCGCCCCCCGGCGCCGCCAAGGCTTGCGTTCCGGCCATTGAAGCCTGTGGCGCTTGCTTCTCTTGCTCAAAAACTGCCGCCAATTCCTGCACGGTACGGTTCCGGAAGAGCTGTTCAATAGTAATGTTCAGACTGAGATCCCGCATACGCGCGGTCATCTTCAGGCCGATCAGTGAATCGCCGCCCAATTCAAAGAAATCATCATGGATCCCAATGGGTGACACGCCGAGCACCTCGGTCCACACGCGAACCAGCTGGCTTTCCGTAGCATTTGTTGGAGGCGCAACGGGACGGTCAAGATTGGGACGTTCATAGATGTGTTCAACTTCACCGGCAGCTTCTTGTTCAGTGCCGGTCTGCTTTAATTGAGATACTACGGCCAGATCCCGCGTGCAGATGATTGCTTGCGGACCAGGCTTGATACGCAATAACCGCCGCAGCACCTCAATGCCTTCCTGCGGCTTGATTGCCCTGGATGCTTGAACTGCCGATGAAGTATTTGTATCCAGTTGCTCCCAAATATCCCAGTTGATTGAAAGCGTGAAACAGCGGCTGCGGAAGAACTGGCTCCGTGCAAAAGAACCGAGAAATGCATTGGCAGCCGCGTCGTCCACTTGATCCGCTTCACCCACTACCGAATTTAAAGAGGAGCAGAGCACCATGAAATCGAGCTGCTCTCCGCTTAATGCTTCGCTGAGCGCAAGAGTTCCGTGGACCTTGGGGCCGATGATTGCAGCCAGGGTGGTGCGGGTTTTTGATTTAATGCTGCCCTTATCAGGTACGTTCGCGGCATGAATCACGCCGTTGATCTTGCCCCAGCGCTCCCGCACCTGTTCGCAAAGTTCAACTATTTGAGTATGATCAGTGACTTCTGCGTTCGAGATCAGAACTCTAGCCCCATTTTGCTCCCAGGACCGGATGCGGTCGATCTGGTTCACGATGGCATCGTTATCATGGGTTTTAACCCATGTGTCCCAGTGCTCACGCAATGGGAATGGGCAATTATCAATCAAGACTACAGAGGCCCGGAAATCTGACGCCAGCCATTCTGCAAACTGGAAGCCAGCACCGCTCAACCCGCCCGTGATGAGGTAGACGCCGCTTTCACGGACCAGATCCGGTCCATCCGCCGGAAGCGGCGATTGTTCAAAGATCTGAATCCAGCGCCGCGCCCCACGATAACTCACGACCAGTTGCTGGTCCATCGATTCGGCCTCAGCAACCAGTTGATCGAGCAAAGAATGCTCAATCAGCGATCCTTTGGCTGGTAATTCAATATCTACACTTTTGCAAATAATCCCGGGCAACTCTCGCGACACTGTCTTGCAAAGTCCCAACAACGTTGATTTTGCCGGGGAAAGACTCTCATTTCCGGTGATCTCGTGGAGGCCCGTAGAAACAATCATGCACCGCACTGGTGCGATGTCCGGATATTCTGCTGCTGCCTGTATCAGGTACAGTGGACTATAAAAAGCAAAGTCCAGTTCCTGTTCCAGCGAACCGTGATTCACTGTACTCCACAAGTGAATGATCTTCTTGGGAGATTTGCCCTCTTCTTTCAAGACGGAGAAGAGCACGTGGTAGTCAACGCTTTCGCTTGGGCGGATGGTATAGGTTCGATGATCAACCCTGCCAAATTCCTGGCCGACAATAACAATGATAGTGTTGCAACCTTTTTCCTCAAGTCTGCCGGCGAGCTTTTGGGCCACTCCCATTTCATCGGCGAATATTAAAACGGCCGTACTCCCCGTGACCGCCGTCCCCGGGTTCGAATAGATTCTGGCAGTCTCCTTCCAGGACGGCAGATATAACCATTCATCAAGTTTTCTGCGAGAACTATCAGGACGCGAATGGCGGGAAGACGGCGCATCAACCCAGAAACGCCGGCGCTCAAATGGATATGTGGGCAACGGAATTCTTCTACGCTTCTCGCTTGAGGCAAACGCATTCCAATCCACGTTCGCGCCATGAAGCCAGAGATGGCCGAGAGATGTAAGCACGTGTTTTACATCTGATTCTCCGGCATTGGAATTCGGCAGGGAAGTCAGCATTACCGGCAACTCATGTTTGGCCATCGTTTGCCGAACCGCGGTGATGTTTGTATGACCCGGTCCGACTTCCAAAACCAGACGCTCACCGCCATCGCACAAATTTCTGATTCCTCGGGCAAACTGCACAGTTCCACGCAATTGTTTGCCCCAATAGGCAGGGTCCGTGGCTTGTTCCCCGGTGATCCAATTACCAGTCAAGTTCGATAAGTAGGGTATCCGCGGAGCATTCAGCCGGACTTTTTGGACCTCGGCCGTAAACTGCCCAATAATCGGATCCATCATGGCAGAATGAAATGCGTGCGACGATTGCAGGCGCCGATGCACAACTTGCTGCTGAAGCAGCTCTTTTTCGGCCAATTCCAAAGCTTCGAGCGGGCCTGTCAATACACTGGAACGAGCGCCATTCATCGCGGCCAGTTCCAGTCCGGACTTCATGTAGCGCTGAATCTCTTCCTCAGAACCAGCCACAGCAAGCATTCCACCACGAGCGCAACTGTGCATCAGGCGGCCGCGGACGGCGACGAGGTTCAGAGCATCCTCAAGAGTAAGTACACCCGAAAGGCAGGCTGCTACGTATTCACCGATGCTGTGCCCCAGCATGCTCTCGGGCTGAATTCCCCAGGACATCCATATCCTGGCGAGGGCGTATTCAATAACAAAAAGCGCGGGCTGGGTAGTACGGGTTTCCCGCAATTCTGTTTCGGCCCAGTGATGCTGGTCCGCCGCCGGATAAAGCACGCTGCGCAAATCCAACTGCAGGTTCGGGCGAAGCAGTTCCGAACATTGGTCCACCAACTCGCGGAAAAGGGGTTCATGAGCATAAAGATGCTTGCCCATGTTGATGTATTGAGAACCTTGTCCTGGAAAGAGGAACGCTATCCTGCGAGCCTCGCGGGAAACCGCCGACCGAGGCAAAGGCGTTGTTTGACGAGCTTTAATTACCCGTGTTGCATCCGCAACACTTTCCGCCACCAGGAAGGAGCGATGATCAAAAGTGGCACGCCCCACCTGCAGAGTGTGGGCAACATTAGCGAAGTTAATTGAGGTGTTCGCCTCTAAATATGATTCCAGGTTTGCGGTTGCCGCTTCCAGCGCTGTAGGTGTTTTTGCAGACAGCGGCGCTAATTGCCAGGGGCGGCAAGCTGTTATTGAATCATCTGCCGGGGCCTCTTCCACTATCACATGAGCGTTCGTGCCGCCTATGCCGAATGAACTTACGCCGGCCCTTCGCGGTCCATTTCCCGCCTGCCATTCGATCAACTTGTTATTCACGTAAAAGGGGCTATGTTCAAAGTCGATCTTGGGATTGGGCCGCTCAAAATGGAGAGTGGGAGGAATAAGTTTATGTTCGAGCGCCAGAACAGTCTTGATCATTCCGGCAACCCCTGCTCCCACATCCGCATGCCCGATATTTGATTTGACTGAACCGAGGGCGCAAAACCGGGTTTTCTCAGTATCCACTCGATACGCCTGTGTAAGGGCCGATACTTCGATTGGATCTCCCAGCGAGGTGGATGTGCCATGCGCTTCAACATAGCTGATGCTTTCCGCGCTGACGCCGGCTTCCCGAAGCACCTGCCGCGTAACCTCGCGCTGGCCAATGATGCTGGGAGCTGTATAGCTGACTTTGCTGCTGCCATCATTATTAATGGCCGACCCCAGGATGACAGCACGAATATGGTCCCCGTCGCGCTGCGCATCTTCCAGCCTCTTTATCACGACAATAGCTCCACCATTGCCCCGGACCGTGCCCTGTGCGCGTTCGTCAAACGCGCGGCAGTGACCATCAGGAGAGAGGATTGAACCCTCCTGAAAAATCTCACCGATATTTTGCGGATTTCGTATCGTGATTCCGCCGGCCATGGCCATATCGCATTCATTGTTCAGGAGCGCGCGGCAAGCCATGTGTATGGCCACGAGCGAGGTTGAGCAAGCCGTCTGAAGGGTAAGACTCGGCCCGGTCAAATTCATCTTGTACGACACGCGGGTAGCCATGAAGTCAGTGCCGTTGGCGAATAAGACGGCCGCAGCATCCTTGTTGTAAAGGGAGTTGGCGTCATTCAGCAGGTTCAACAGGTAAGTATTCGGACCCGTGCCCGCATAAACGCCGATTTTGCCGGGATAGTTCTGTGATGTGTATCCCGCATTCTCCAGCGCCTCCCATGCACACTCCAGGAAAAGCCGCTGCTGAGGATCAATCAGCTCCGCTTCGCGAGCGCTAATATCAAAAAATCTGGCGTCAAAGAGATCAGTATTCGCGACGATAGCGCCACGCTTGATATAAAGAGGGGAAGCCAGAAGCTCATCGCTGACTCCGGCAGCCCGCAACTCTTCATCGGAAAGATCGATAATAGACTCGATGCCACCTTTAAGGTTCTTCCAGAATTCTTCAATCGTGTTCGCTCCGGGGAACCTGCAAGCCATTCCGACGATCGCGAACTTTCCGGTGCTGCCTCTCGATTGTTCGGCTTTGACCGGTTCATCTGACGAGACCGTCTCAACTTCCTCACCAGCCAATCGTCCGGCATTCAGATGCTCTGCGAGCGACCGGATGGACGGATATTGAAACAGATCGATGATATCGATGGTTACGCCAAGAGCGTTTTCCAGAGCAGTATGGACTTCGGGGATCATCAGCGAATTGCCGCCGAGCTCAAAGAAACTCACTTCGATGTCTACCTTTTCTATCTTGAGGACCTGTTTCCAGGCTTCCGCAATAATCGTCTCTGTCTTGCCGAGTGGCACTCGCACCTGAGCGGATGGCCGCGGTACAGGCTCGATAGAAGGTAATGCGTTTTGGTCAAGTCTTCCGTCAGAGCAAACAGGTATCTTGTCCAGAAGCACTAGTTCTGAGGGCACCATGTATTCTGGCAAGATGCGCTTTAGTTCTGCCCTGAGGTTGTCACGCCATTTTTGCTCCCATCCTTCACCTTTCCCGGCAGTCTCTGCCGGGATGATGTATGCAACGAGATTTCTTGCCGCGCCATGGATTGTTACTACCGCATCTTCTACCTCTGCCTGCTGCTGTAACGCAGCTTCAATCTGGCTTATTTCGATTCGGCGGCCCCGGATTCTGATTTGTCCGTCACATCTCCCAAGGAAATCCAGCTTGCCATCGGCTATATAACGCACCATATCTCCGGTCCGATAGATCCGCTCTCCTCCCGTGCTGCTAAAGGGATTCGGCAGGAACCGGCTAGCGGTTCGATCGGGTTGATTTACATATCCGCGAGCTAAAGCCGCTCCTGCCAGATAGAGTTCCCCCGCCACGCCAACTGGAACAGGTTCCATTTGCTGGTCTAGCACGTATGTCTGTGTGTTCATCACCGGTTTGCCAATCGGGAGCGCGGCATTGCTTCGATGTCGTGGCATCAGCTCCCGAGTGGAATAGCCGGTGTATTCTGACAGTGAGTAAGAATTAAAAAGTTGTTGTACGCTGCTTTTTTGATAAAGCTTTTCGGCGAGGCCCCCGGATACTATTTCTCCACATACATTGATTGTCCGCACTGACTCGGGGACGGCCTTTGTCCGCAACAGCTCCCGCATGGTTGTGGACGGCATTTGCACCAGCTTTACCTGAGCGCATTCTGATGTCCGGGTCAGGTCGAACGCATCTTTTGCGACAAATAGAGTTCCTCCAGTACACAGGGGAGCAAATATCTCAAAAAGCGATTCGCTCATATAAGCTGGCGTTGACGCGAGTACCGCGGAAAGGTCTTCAGGCGCAAAGGCGGCCTGCGCCCAGTGCAACATCGCAACGGCGTTGCTATGTTGAATGGCCACACCGGCCGGGGTTCCATCCGCATCGAGACTATAGAGCACACATGCCAGGCTGTTCGGAACACCCCGGGCCAGATTAGATGAGCCCTGGTCGCTCATCTTGTCCCACTGCTCATCAAGAAAAGCAGTGTCATTTGCAAAAGGCGGTAAATTCAAAGACAGTGCCTTCTGCGTTAGCAGCGCACGTGGCTTCGCAGCTTCTAAAAGCAGGCTCAGCTCGTCCGCTGTCGAAGCTGGCTCCAGTGCGACATATGCTCCTCCCGCTTTCAACACTCCAAGAACGGTCACAATCAGATCGAGGCCGCGTTCTACGCATATCGCAACAAGCTTTTCCGGGCCAATGCCCATTGCCACCAGATAATTCCCTAAGCGGTTCGCCTTCTGGTTCAGTTCTGCATAGGTCAGAAACTGTTCATTGTGCCGAACTGCCTGTGAATTTGGCGTACGTTCAGCTTGCTCCTCAAACAGCTCATGTATGCACCTCGGAGCCACTGCATCAGCCGTGTTGTTCCAGTCATACAATAACTGGCGGCGCTCAACCTGTGTTAGCAATGACAATGCAAAAATACGCTGCTTCGGGTCAGAGACCATCTCGTGCAGAAGTTGGTTGTAGTGCCGCAGTATTTGACGGATCGTTTCCGCCTTAAATAGATCGGTGCTGTACTCGATGAATCCGTGCAGCCCTTGAGGCCCTTCTTCAATAACCAGAGTCAGATCGAATTTCGCACCTGTGGCGGCAGGCGGCAGCATGCTCATTTCCAACCCAGGCAAATGCATGCTTCCCGTTGCGGCATTCTGCAACACCATGGCTACCTGAAAGAGCGGATTGCGGCTCAGATCGCGATGCGGCTCCAACTCGTCAACCAACTTCTCCAGAGGAACAGCCTGATGGCTGTACGCGGCCAGACACATATCCCGCGTACGGTCCAATATCTCCATAACCCGCGGGTTGCCGCCCAAATCAGCGCGTAAAACGATAGTGTTCACAAAGAACCCTATCAGTGATTGCAGCTGCGGATGAGCGCGATTGGCAATCGGGGAACCCACCGCGATGTCCTCTTGTCCGCTATATCGGGCCAGGAGAATTTGGAACCCCGCCAGCAACGTCATGAAGAGAGTCACTCCATGTTCCTGGTTGAAGGCCTTGACTCTCGAATCCGTGCCGGAAGGAAGCCTCCATGTTTCTGTGGTTCCACGAAAACTTTGTACCGCTGGTCGCGCATAGTCGGCGGGCAATTCCAGTACTGAAATGCCTTCCAGTTGTTTCTTCCAGTAATCCAGCCCTTGTGTCAGACTGCCTGTTTCCAGCATCTCCCGTTGCCATGCGGCATAATCCGCATATTGGATTTCCAGATCCACAAGCGGTGATGAACCTCCCTTGCTGTATGCCTCATACAATGCGGACAACTCGCCCGCCAGCAACCCCACAGACCATCCATCGAAGACGATATGATGGACAGTCACCATGAATATGTGTTCCTGTGGACCGATTCGCAGCAGCCGGACCCGGAACAGCCCCCCATCAGCCAATGAGAAGGGACGGGCGGCTTCTTCGGCCAGCTCGCGGTTGATGCGTTCTTCCGATGCCGTGCCTGAGGCCAAATCCCGCAGGTCGGTTTCGCGCAGTTCAAATCTCGTGTTCTCGCTTATCTCCAGTTGTGGCTTTGCTCCCACCTGAACGAATCTGGCGCGCAGAATTTCATGCCTGCGAATGATTTCCTGCAGGCTGCACCGCAAAGCTTCTACGTTCAAATCACCTTTGAGGCGCACTGCCGCGGGCAGGCTGTATGCCACACCGCTGGAGTTGTACCGGTCAAGAAACCAAAGGCGCTCTTGTTGGGAAGAAAGTGGCAAAGGATCCGACTTTGTTTTAGCAATCATCGGCAGGGCTGTATCCTGCCGTTCCTGGCCGGCGAGGCCGTCCAGATGTGCCGCAAGGTCCTTGAGGACGGGCAACTGAAACACCACACGCAACTCTATTTCGCGATGGAAAAGTTGCCGCAGCCGCGAAAGCATCCGCGTAGCCAGCAGAGAATGTCCGCCTAGGGCGAAGAAATTATCCTCTCTGCCCACTCGCTGCGCTCCAAGTAATTCCATCCATATCTGTGCAATCAACTCTTCAACTGGCGTTTGCAGTTCAATGGGACCTGTCACTTCAGCTCGAGGTTTCGCCAACATCGACAGTGCGCCGCGGTCGATTTTCCCGTTCGGAGTCAGCGGAAACTGCTCGAGCAGCACAAACTCTGACGGAATCATGAACTCCGGAAGCTGCTTGCGGAGCGCTGCTTTCATTGCAACCGGCTTTGTTCCTTCCTCCGCCGCAACATAGGCGACGATCCGTTTCTCGCCGCGCTGCTCGGGGGCCAGCACCACAGCCTGTCTTATTCCCCGCATCTCTTCCAATACAGCTTCAATTTCCGCCAGCTCGATCCGATACCCGCGAACCTTCACCTGATGGTCTATTCTTCCCAGGAAATCAAGTCTTCCGTCCATTCTGTGACACGCCAGATCTCCCGTTCGATACATTCGTTCGCCTGCGGCGGTGCTGAATGGGTTGGGCAGGAATTTCTCCGCCGTCAATTCCGCGCGATTCAGGTAGCCTCGCGCCAGGCCAGAGCCGGCCAGATAAAGTTCTCCCGCCACTCCCGCCGGCAGCATAGCCATCTGCTCGTCCAGCACATAAGCCTGCGTGTTAGAGATTGGCCTGCCTATCGGCACTGCTGGTTTGTCTGGATTTCTCGCCAACCATGCGTAGGTTGAATAAGTCGTGTCTTCCGACGGTCCGTATAGATTGCAGACGCGCTCGATCTTTTTGAAACCGTAGATGTCCTGCACTAAATTCCAGGACAAGGCCTCTCCGGCCAGGTTAACGGTTCGCACCGACTCCGGTACGGCGTTGAGGCGCAGCAATTCACGCATGGCCGATGGCACTGTATTAATCAGCTTCACGCGGTTCTCTCCTGCCATGTTCGCCAGTTCCAGAGCATCTTTGACCATGAATACAGTGCCGCCGCAGGTGAGTGGTACAAAGATTTCAAAAACTGAAAGATCGAAGCAGATTGAGGTTGACGCAAGCACGCCTTGTAAGTCTTCAGGTGCAAACACCTTCCGGGCCCAATTCAGAAGAACGGCTGTGCTGTAATGGGCAATCGCCACTCCCTTGGGCCTGCCGGTGGAGCCGGATGTGTAGATCACATATGCCAGGTTCTCCGGCGCGGTGCGCCGGTCCGGATTTTCGCCGCTCCCCCGTTCGATTCCGTGCCCCTCACCGTCAAGGACCATTAACTTACGGCCGTGGCCGCGCAACTTCGGCAGCAGCGACTCCTGCGTCAATACCACCGCTGCCCCTGAATCCTCAATCATGTATTTCAGCCGCTCTTCTGGATAACTTCCATCCAGAGGCACGTATGCCCCTCCCGCCTTCAGAACGCCCAGGAGGGCGACAACCATCTCCCATCCCCGCTCAAGGCAAATGCCCACGCGCACTTCCGGTTGCACACCCAAACCTTGAAGGTAATGGGCCATCTGGTTGGCGCGGCAATTCAGTTCCGCATACGTTAATTCCGTGTTCCCGGTGACCACCGCTATTGCTTCCGGTGTTATGCGCGCCTGCTCCTCAAACAGTTCAGGCAGGCATTTCTCCGGGTTGTATTCTGCCGGAGTCCCATTCCACTCAACCAGCAGTTGTTCTCTTTCCTCATGGCTGAGAATGTCAATCTCATTGGCTGGTTTTTGGAGGTACTCAATGATGCCCTTCAGAACAGCCTGGTAATGCCGCAGGAACCGCCTCATGCGTTCCGCGTCAAACAATTCGGTGCTGTACTCCAGAGACAACTCCAATTCATTTTTTATCTCACGTACAGCCAGGGTCAGATCAAATTTTGAAGTACCTGTTTCCACCATCCATGCTGTCGCTTTCAGTTCCTCCCATGGAAGATCGGGAAGGGGGGTATTTTGAAGCACAAACATGGTTTGGAATAGAGGTGTGCGGCGGAGATCACGGCCGGGATCGAGAATTTCGACCAGCTTTTCGAAGGGAACGTCCTGATGCGCATACGCCTGCAATGAGACTTCGCGCACGCGTTCCAGCAACCCGGCAACGGAAGTACCTGCCGCCGATGATGTGCGCAGAACCAGCGTGTTCACAAAGAACCCAATCAGCGGTTCAATCTCGTGCACAACTCGATTAGCGATGGGTATGCCAACCGCTATGTCTTCCTGGCTGGTGTAACGGCGAAGAAGGATTTTGAAAGCCGTTAACAGCGTCATGAAGAATGTGACGCCCTGCTGACGGCTCAGTGATTTTAATTGGCTGGTCAGAGCTCCGGGCAAGGTCTCGACATGCAAGCCTCCCGCGAATGTCGGAATGGCGGGATGTGGCCGGTCCGTGGGCAGGTTTAGCGGCTCAACTCCCGCCAATTGGACTTTCCAATACTCTGTTTGCTTATGCAGCAGCTCGCCCCGAAGCCAGTCCCGCTGCCATTGCGCAAAATCAGCATATTGAATTGGCAGCGGGGCCAAAGGAGACGCAGCGCCACGGCTGAATGCATGGTAAAGCTCGTTCAATTCCCGCAACATGGCGCCAAGCGACCAGCCATCACACGCAATGTGATGAAGCACAATTAATAAAACATGGTCCTGGCTTCCGAGCTGGAGCAGTGATGAGCGAAGAACCGGACCGGAAGCAAGATCAAATGGCAGCCGTGCCTGCTCCCGGAGCAGTTCCCGCATGTCTTTTTCATCGGCCACATGCACCGGGATCGGCAGGTCTGCTATCTGAAGTACATTTTGAACCGCAGTCCCATCTGTTTCCTGAAATGCCGTGCGCAGCACGTCGTGGCGCGCCACGATCTCCTGAAGGGCGGCGTGCAAAGCCGCTTTGTTCAACGGACCTCGCAGTCGCAACGCTACGGGAACGTTATACAAACTTGCTTCCGTTTCATATTGTGATAAAAACCATAACCGTTCTTGAGCGAAGGAGAGCCGCAATGGTTTCTCACGTGAGACTCGCCGCAGAGGAGGCACTTCGCTTCTGGCCGCTTTGTCGACTTGCTCGGCCAATCCTGCCACTGTTGGATTTTCCAAAAGGCAGCGAAGCGGCAAATCGACCCCAAATACCTGGCGAATCCGCAACGTTATCTGGGTTGCCACCAGCGAGTGCCCACCCACATCAAAGAAGTTTTCTTCCGCGCCGATCTGATCCACATTGATCACCTGTGACCAGATCGTTGCGATTAATTGTTCCGTTTCAGTGCGCGGTTTCCTTCCCTTGACTTCCATGCGGACCGGCTCAGGCAGCGCCTTGCGGTCGATTTTGCCATTGGGAGTCTTCGGCAAAGTCTCCAGTACCACCCATTGAGATGGAACCATGTAGCGGGGCAACCGCTCTTGCAGATGCTGCCTTACTTCCTCTTCCCGCATCTCGATTCCCGGCTTCGCGGCGATATAAGCGACCACCCATCTGTCCGCGCCACTCTCCCGCACGACCACCGCGCTTTCCCGCACCGCGGGGTGGTTGCTCAGAGCGGTCTCAATTTCTCCCAGTTCGATACGGTGGCCACGCACCTTCACCTGCTGATCATCGCGTCCCAGATATTCCAGTTGTCCGGCATTGTTCCACCGCACCAGATCTCCCGTGCGGTACATTCGATCCCCTGCTGTTTTGCTGTGCGGATCAGGCAGGAAACGTTCGGCCGTCAGAGAGGGCCGGCGCCAATATCCGTGGCCTACACCCGCTCCGGCGATATAAAGCTCGCCCATTACTCCGAACGGAACCAGTCCCAGCCCCTTATCCATCACGTAGAGCCGCGTATTGCCGACGCCCCGTCCAATCGTCACTTTCTTTTGCGGTTCGACGGTGGTCCAGGAGGAGTACGTTGTCGTTTCCGAGGGACCGTACAGATTATTGATGCGCTTAAGATTTCCCGCCTGCCACAGTTCCTTTACCAGTTCCTCTTTCAATGCTTCACCGGCAAGGTTGACTGTTACCACCTCTTTGGGAAGCGGCCCCTGCTCAATTAACTTCGCTATCGCCGAAGGCACAGTATTCAGCAGGTGTACGCGGTTCGGAACTCTCCCGTCGCGCAGGCTTTCCCACCATGCCAGCACATCATCGGAGAGGACAACTGTTCCTCCGCAACCCAAAGTCGCCCATAACTCAAAAATGGACAGATCGAAACAAACCGAAGTGGACGCCAGAACACCGCTAAATTCTTCTTCAGTAAAGGTCTGTTTTGCCCACGTTATAAATGACATGGCATTACGGTGGCTGAGCATCACGCCCTTAGGCATTCCGGAAGACCCTGACGTATAGATCACATAAGCAATTTGCTGGCTGCAGGCAGGGCTCTTGATATCTTCCGTGCTCTCCTGACCGATTTTTTCCCTCTCGTGGTCAAGACAGAGGATCGTAGCGGCTGTTCCCTTGAGGCTTTGACGCGAATTTTCGTCGGTAATGACGACTTTTGCATTCGCGTCTTCCAGCATGAACCGCAGCCGCTCCTCAGGATACTGGGGATCCAGGGGCACATAGGCGGCCTGGGCTTTCCAGACACCCAGCATCGCCATCACCATTTCCGGCGAACGGCGCATGCAAACCGCCACAAGATCTCCTCCGCGCACGCCCAGCCGCATAAGATGCCGGCCCATCTGGTTCGCACGCTCGTTCAACTCGGCATAACTGAGTTCCGCCATGCCGTCGACAATCGCGATGCTCGCGGGCCTGCTCTTTGCTCTTTCCGCGATGAGTTCATGCAGGCATTGTTCGCGGTCGTATTCGAGTTCAGTCTGATTAAGCCCGTCCACCAATCTGCCGACTTCGCTCGATGAGAGCAATGGCAACTGGCTCACCGGCATCTCAGGAGTCTCCACAATCCCTTCCAGAAGAATTGAGAAGCTCTCAACCCAGCGGGCAACGGTGGCTTGGTCGAATAAGTCGCTGCTGTACTCCCAGGATCCAACGATCCCATCGGGTCCGTCTCCGGCCGTGAAAGTCAGATCAAACTGCGCAGATCGCTGTTCAATGGGGAGAAGTTCCAGCGGCAACCCGCCCAAAGTTATACGCGCCTGCGGCTCTCCCAAAGCGAAACGCACGAAATCCCGGGATCGGTTTCCGTAAGTCTGTTGAAACACAAACATGCTTTGAAAGATGGGAGACACTGCCGGATCGCGGGCAATTCCCAATTGCTCAACCATCAATGGAAACGGGTATAGATCATGCGCAAGCGCTTTCGAGACCCTGTTTCGCACCTGGGAGAGAAATTCAATGAACGTCTGACGCTGTTGCAAATCTGCCCGCAGCGGCACTGCATTCACAAAGTATCCGACTGTATTGGCAAATTCCGCTCTCGGCCGGCAAGCAACCGGGCAACCGACAATAATTTCCTTTTGCGATGTGAGGCGATGCAGCAGAACCTGAAAGGCGGCCAACAGGGTCGCGAAAAGTGTTGCCTGTCGCTCGGCTCCGAGCCGTTTCAGTTTCTCAGTTAATTGAATATCCAACTTAAATGGAAGGGACGAGCCCCGGAATGTCTGTACTGGCGGACGGGCATGATCCGCCGGCAAGCTCAGAGGCGTCAGTTCTCCTGAAAGCTCATTTTTCCAGTAATTCCGGAGCTGTTCTCCATCGGGGCCGGAGAGTTTCTCCCGCTGCCATTCCACAAACTCCGCATAACCGGCTTCCATGCCCTCAAGTTGCGTTTCACCTCTGTTGTGATAAGCCTCATAAAGGCTGCCAACCTCATCGAGGAGCAGGGTCAGCGACCAGTAATCTGCAACGATGTGATGCAGCATCACGTGCAGTACATGATCTTTTTCTGATCTGGCATACAGACTGGCCCGGAACAGTGGGCCTTGGGTCAGAGAGAAAGGCAAATGGCTCTGCTCCGTTACGGCGTTCCGGAGTTCCACTTCGCTCCAGGAGCGGGCATCAACATATTCAAAGCACACCTTGGAATCAGTGACAACTTTTTGAACGGGTTCTCCCGCCACCTCGGCAAAAACGGTGCGCAAGCTTGTGTGGCGGTCCACCAGCGACTGGAATGCGCGCCGCAGCGCTTCCACATCTATAGCGGATGTGATCCGCATCGCGCGGGAAATATTGTAGGCAGCACCCTGCGGCGCCATCTGATGCAGGAACCAGAGGGCCCTCTGACCATAGGAGAGCGGATATACAGATGGCTGGCCCGCCTGGCTTTTTTTCAACAGAGGCTTTGCGTGAGTTACTGTCTTATCGATATCGGCTATCGTCAAGCCGTCGAATAAATCCGCGCTTGCGATCTCAATGCCAAATTGGGTCTGGATTTTGTGGCCAAGCTCCACCGCGGCGAGTGAGTTCAGCCCATAACTTGTCAACGGCTCATGAGCGTTGATTTCCGCGGGCCGAGCTCCTGTTTTACGAGCGATTTCCGCAATGAGCCATGTTGCCACGGCGCTGGGATGATATGGGTCCGGTGCGATGGAGGCTGTGCCGGGCCGGTTTGCGGATGATTCACTCCACTCTTTCAGAACATGAAGTTTTTCATTCAGGAAATCCCGTTTGCAGATGTGCCGCTGGAGTTTCCCGCTGGAGGTTTTGGGAATCGTGCCGGTTCTTACCAGAACAATCGCATGGGGGACCAGGTCATGGACTTCAGCAATGTTCCGGGCGATAAGCTGAATCGCTTTCTCCAGTTCTTCCTCTGAACGGCTGGTTGCTTCCTGCACAACCACCAGCAGTTCTTCCCCGTTGCTTTCAACGCTGAATGCGGCTCCGCATCCGGGCCTTAGAGCAGGATGTGCGGCCCCCAAAGTTTCTTCGATGTCCTGAGGATAGTGATTCCGCCCGCGAATAATAATCAGGTCCTTCAGTCGTCCGGTAACAAATAGCTCTCCATCACGCAGAAATCCGAGGTCACCGGTGCGCAGGTACGGCCCTTCGGCGCTTCCGCGTATCCGGGCTTGAAACACATTTTCTGTCTCCTCGGGGAGATTCCAGTAGCCTCGGGCCACGCCAGGGCCGGAGACCCAGATCTCGCCTACCCGATTGGGGGCAGATGGCGCCAGCGACTCCGGGTCGACGATCACCAGCGAGGTGTCTCGTGCAGGCTGACCACAACTCATCGCTTGTGCGACGCCCGACCCATCCGCCGGAGGACGGACATGGTGCTGTGTAAGGGCCTCAGCATCCAATTCAAGACTCAGCGGCAAACTGTCACCTGTACGGCCGGAAACCAGCAGCGTCGCCTCCGCCAGACCGTAGCAGGGAGTAAAGGCCCTTGGATTGAAACCGGCTTTGCTGAATTTCGCCGCGAATTGCTTGAGCGTGTGGGAGCGCACCGGCTCGGCTCCGTTAAAAGCCACCTCCCAGCTGCTGAGATCCAGACGGGTCAATTCGTCTTCGTTAATCTTGCGGACGCACAGATCATAAGAAAAATTAGGCCCGCCACTGGTTGTTGCACGGTACTGTGTTATGGCATGCAGCCACCGGAATGGCTGCTCTAGGAATGCCATTGGCGGCATGAGCACGCAGCGCGCCCCGGTATAGACAGGCTGCAGCATGTTTCCGATCAGCCCCATATCGTGATAGAGCGGGAGCCAGCCGACAATCACAGATTTTTCAGTCTGACGGAATGCCTCCTGGATCCTGGCTTCATTCTCAAGCAGGTTGGAGTGAGTTACGATGACTCCCTTGGGCTTGGCCGTTGAACCGGAAGTATATTGCAGAAATGCAATGGACCCTCCCGTTACTCTCGATTCTTTCCAGTCATGCACGCGACCCGGTTCCAGATTATCGGTTGCCAGATAGCGCAGAGAAGAGAGTTGAGGATCGTCCGCCGCAAAGGCCTTCATCTTGGCGAGCGTTTGCGTTGACGTCAGAACCGTACCCGCCCGTGAGTCCTGAATCACGCCCTTAAGACGAAGCAGACCGCGGTTTGAGCGCGGCGGATATACCGGCACCGCAATCGCTCCCGCAACCAGACAGCCCCAGAAGGCAGCGATAAAATCAAGCCCCGGAGGATACAGCAGCAACACAGGCTGGGCCGTGGAATTGGACGATTGCAGAAATGCGGCAATGGACCGGGCATGGCGCGCCAGATCTTCATACGTCCAATTGCCTTCTTCTGTTTTGCCGTCTTTCAGAAATGTCAGAGCTAACTGGCTGGAATTGTTTTCCGCTCGCCAGCGAAGCAGCTCGTTCAGATTGGAAAATTTACCTGGCATGTTTCACCGTTGGCTGGGCGCGCGGTTCAACCGAACAGACCCGCTCACACCGCGCTCTAAGGAAGGGAACTATGTTGGTGGAAACTTACGGCTGAACTGATGTGAAGGCTTCTGATGTGCTTTTGCATTACCGCATCTTCGAAGGCGCTTATACTCCGACTCGCAACTGGTCTTCGGTTCTGAGGGCTGCATCAACGTAAGCAGCGATGGCTGACACGCTGGGATCTTTGAAGAACTCGAGTGCCGGAAACTCCACATTCAATGATGCGGCGATGCCGTCCAAAATCTGCGTGACCAATAATGACTGGCCGCCAAGGCTGAAGAAGTTATCATCCACTCCTACATCTTGAACTTTCAAGACTCTGGCAAATATGTCAGCCAGGGTTTTCTCGATTTCTGTCCGGGGCGGATCGGAAATGAACCGGCCGCGGACCGCGGCAGGCTGGGGCAATGCCGCTCGATCAATTTTACCGTTGGGATTCAACGGCATCTCAGACAGGATGACGAAGGCGTTTGGCACCATGTATTGCGGCAACTTGGAGGTGAGAGTTGCCCGCAATTGCTCAATGAGTTCAGGCTGCGCGCGCTCGTTTACCGGCTGTCGCGGAACAATGTAAGCAACCACCCATTGAAAATCACCGCTAGATTGCGCCTGGATCACAACTGCTTCTTTCACGCTCTCCTGCTGCCGCAAAATGGTGTCGATCTCGCCTAATTCAACGCGCTGGCCGCGAATTTTTACCTGATTATCGACCCGTCCCATGAATTCCAGATTGCCGTCCGGCAGATAACGGGCCAGGTCCCCTGTACGATACATTCGCTGGTTGGGATCGGAGGCAAATGGATTCGCTGGAAACTTCCTCGCTGTCAGCGCAGGATCGTTGACGTAGCCCTTGCCCACCCCGTCGCCCGCCAGGAAAATCTCCCCGGCCACTCCCAAGGGAACGAGTTGCGAATACTCGTCAAGCAGGTAAATTTGCGTGTTGTAGATATGCCTGCCGATCGGGACCGAGGTCTCGATGTAGCGGTCGAAATCGTGCAACACATAATAGGAAGACACATCACTGCACTCCGCCGCCCCGTACACGTTCGCGATCCTTGTCCCGCACTCTGATGATGTGGCCCACATCTTGAGGCGTGATGCGGAGATGCCTTCCCCTCCCAAAATCAACCAGCGCAGGGAGCGCAACGGCCTATATCCGCTGCCCGCCTCAGGCCCTTCCACCAGAGGGTAAAAGGTGCTCGGCGCGCAATTCATCAGCGTGATCTTCGCGTTCTCAAGCGTGCTGAGAATCAACTCCGGTTCATAGTGATCGGAAGCCAGCAGGTGCAATTCCCCGCCGCTGATGAGCGGCATGGCCATCGCCCGCTGCGTGATGTCAAAACTGATTGAACTCATGACCAGTGTTCTATCCGATGGCGTAATATCGAATTGGCAAACAAACCAGTGCATCAGATTCATCCAACCGCCGTGATAGACCGCGGTGGCCTTTGCCCGCCCTGTGGAGCCGGAAGTGAACACGATGTAACACAGATGCGAGCTCGCAGGATGAAGCTTTGGATTCTTTGCGCTCTCTTGCGCAATTTTTCCGGCCTCTGTGTCGAGACATATCCGCTTCGTCTCCGCATCCGGAAGACGGTCGACAAGACTTTCGCTGGTTAACACCGCCTTTAGTTTGAGGTCTTCGAACATGGCCGCCAGCCGATCTTTGGGATAAGCCGGATCGTAGGGCACATAGGCAGCGCCGGCTTTGAGCACACCCAGCACGCCAATCACCTGTTCCACTGACCGGTTGAAAAATAAACCGATCGGCGTATCTGGAGTGATGTCCATGCGCAGCAGGTAGTGCGCCAGCTGGTTTGCCTTTTCATTCAGCTCGCGGTAACTCAGCCGCTGCGCTCCACACACCAGCGCTGTTCTGTGCGGAAATTGTGCCGCATGGTCCTCAAAGAGTTCATGCACACAGCGGTCCTTGGGATACTCCGCCTGGGTTGCATTCCACTCGACTGTCAGTGTCCGCTTCTCCGCGTCATCCAGCAATGTCAGTTGACAGATCGGGGCATTCCTGTCTTCCAGACCGGATTGCAGGATTTGCAGAATATGGCGACAAAAGCGGTGAATCGTCTCCGTTTCGTATAACTCCGGGCTGAAAACTGCGTGCAAAGACGACTGGCCAGGCTGATAGCTGAAAACAAGGGTCACATCATGCCTGGCTTCCGGCATCGCCACCTGCGAATCAGCCATTACCAGGGCAACGTCAAAAAATGGACAGCGGTTGTGTACCGCTCTTTTTCCCGCTTCCGCCAGGATCAACGGCAGAGGATAGCCTTTTCGCCGTGCCTCCGCCAAAGTTTCCCGCACCACGAGAAAGAGCTGCTGGAAACCCATGCTTCCCTGAATGTCAGTAACCAATATGGCCAGTTGTTCAGAAGATGAAGCGTGGCCTTCCCGCACCATTGCTGGAGTGGCGATTGCAATGGGAGAAGACCGAGTATACCGGTACAGGCAGGCGCTCGTCGCCGCCGCTAAAGCGGTATCCAGGAACAATGGTTCCCCTGCTGCAACTTGCAGCAAGTTACAAAGATCATCCCCTAAGGATACCGTTACCTTTGCGGTTTTTTCGCAATAGGTATCGGGCCTCCGTCTGTACAGAGGAGGCCCGGCAGCATGATTGTTCAACTTTGGCACTTGCTTTGCCCAATCATTCTCTCCATGCGAGTCGCCGCATGGTTTAGCAACTTCGCTGTTTGTCAACGCCGCTGCTACATTGCTTGCGCTCATGTCATCTCCCACCTGGTCTATAGCGCCAGAAAATTAAAAGCTACGAACTAAGCGTGTCCTGATAGCGTCCGGAGATAAACCACTTTTTACATAGAGCAAATAAATTTACCCTGAATGCCTCCGGACGCCAGGCTGATTACCTCATTTCCAGGCAGCGATCTGGAAAGAATCCGTCGGATTCACGCATTCACCAGGTGTCGTGATGCGGCAGCACTCCACCTTGTCAAATTCAGAAAGAAGCGAACGGACTTCCTCTTCACCAGAAACCATGTGGCGAGTATGGAAATTGGCAAAGTTAGCGCAGTTCTGAATCACCTGCCCAGTCTTCCCATTCGAATGGCTGGATCCCGTGAGTTCCAGTAAGGTCCGCGCGCGGTGCGCGTAGCCCTTCCTTAAGTCGGGAGTGGTCTCACCGCCCATCATCGCTACGGTCACAACTGCACCGCCGTTTTTGAGCAGTTCCTTCCATCGCTTGGCGATCAACGGCTTGTATTCTGCTTTGAGAACAGTGAGAAATTCGTCTGTCACAATCAGATCGAAAGGCGCCTCAACAATATTTTCAGTGATGATGTTGGCGCACTTGGTCGTGATGCGGATATTGTGGCGCTCTGCATACCACTCGCATGATTTCAAGGGAGTTTTGCAAATGTCGTAAACCACAATCTTTGGGGCCGCATGGGCAATCT
>Ga0105240_10004783_pt1 | contig 20426 bp, 15 predicted proteins | sample KBSC54metaG_FD_80426 | JGI IMG/M metagenome (GOLD analysis project Ga0105240, IMG submission 80426) | Corn rhizosphere microbial communities from Kellogg Biological Station, Michigan, USA - KBS C5-4 metaG | ecosystem: Host-associated > Plants > Roots > Rhizosphere > Soil | place: Michigan, USA... | reverse complement strand
GGCCGGTCGGCGGCCAGCCGGGTCTCGTTGATCACCGAGAAGCGCACCGACTTGCCGGCCACGAGCGGCCAGATAGCGGCGGCCCGCTGCGACGGGATCCGGCGGCCCTCGCCCTGGTCCATCCGCCAGCTCGACGGGGGGGTCACGAAGTTGCTGTTGCGCTGGTAGACGCCGCCCTGCAGCCCCCGCCAGCTGATCAGGTCGCCATCGATGGCCGCGACCTGCTCGACGCGGCCGTCGGAGAAGACGAAGGCGTCGCCGACGGCGTAGGTGGGCAGCTCGGCGGTCGGGCGGGCCGGGTCCGCGGCCGTCGCCAGGGTCGTCAGAGCCGCCAGGGCGCCCAGCCAGGCTGGACTCACGGACGGCTCTCGATGAGGCCGTAGCCGAACACCGGGTCGCGGCCCGGCGCGCCGAGGTCGACGGCCTCGGCCGCCAGCGCCTGGGCGACCTTGCGGGCCGCGGCGACGTCGGGCTTCGCCAGCCGCCGGGCGAACTCCACCGCCACGATCGGCGAGGCGAAGGAGGTGCCGGAGACCGGCTGCGCCGCGTCGCCGGGCCCGGCCGCCAGCACGTCGACCCCGAGGGCGGCGAACATCACATAGGCGCCGCGATTGGCGTAGCGGTAGGGATGGCGCGCGCGGTCCACCGCGGTGACCGCGACCACTTCCGGATAGGCCGCGGGGAAGGCCGGCGGGGCGGCGGCGCCGTCGTTGCCGGCCGCGGCCACCACCACCACGCCCTTGTCGACGATGGTCTGCAGGACCTTGGCCACCACCGGGTTCGGCGGCCCCGTCAGGCTGATGTTGATCACCGGCACGCCCACCTGGACCAGCCAGGAGAGGCCGCCGATCAGCGAGGCGGCCGAGCCGGACTGCGGGCCGGCCGAGAACATGTCGGCGACGAAGAGCTCCGAACCCTGCGCCGCGCCCGCGGCGCCCGCCATCTGGTCGGCGATCAGCGCCGCCACGGCGTCGCCGTGCGACTGGGGCCGGGCGTCGCCGCCGCCGAAGCCGCGCTGGACGAGGTGGGTCCGGCGCAGGGCGTGCAGCGCCGGATCGACGCCGGTGTCGACGATCCCGATCCGGCAGGCGCAGGCGCGCCCGACCGGCGGGGCGGCCGCCGTCTGTCCGGGCGGGACGAGGTCGCCCGCGGCCGGGTCGAAGACGTGGTTCAGCGCGAAGGTGGACTCCGGCGCGGCCTTGCGCAGCTGGATGAGCGCGCTGAGCGCCTCGGTCGGCGCGCGCAGGATGTTGAGGGTGACCTCCGCGCCGTCCAGCCGCTCGCTGGAGACGACCTGGTAGCCCAGCTCCTTGACCCGCTCCAGCCCGGCGGGATCGAGGCCGAGCGCGATGATCTCGCCCCGCCGATAGCGGTAGCCGTCGGCGTCGGTGTCGATGCGCACGGGCGCAGGCGAGGGCGGCCGCGCCCGCGTTGCGCCGCTGGCCGGCCTGGACGCGGCGGCGGGCGCCGAGGCGGGGACGATGGTGGCGGTCGCCGTCGGAGCGGCGGCGGTGGCGATCTTCGGGCCGCCGGAAGATCCGGTGTCCCCGGTCCCGGAGGCGCCGCCGATCGGCGTGGAGCCGCGGAAGCCTGAGTTCGAGCCGGAGCCGTCCGAGCCGGAGGTCACCGAGCCGTGGTCGTCGGACCCCGAGCCGGAGCCGTCCGAGCCCGAGGTTCCCGAGCCGCCGTCGCCGGACCCGGAGCCCGAGCCGGTGCGTCCGCCGTCGTCGGATCCGCCGGAGCCGCCGCTCGAGCCCGAGGTCGATCCCGAGCCGCCTGACGTTGAGCCCGAGCCGCCGGAGGTGGAGCCGGAGTCGTGGGAGCCGGAATCCGATCCGCCCGAGGTGGAGCCGGAGCCACCGGATGTCGAGCCGGAGCCGCCAGAGGTGGAGCCCGAGCCGCCGGAGGTGGAGCCGGAGTCGTGGGAGCCGGAGGTGGATCCCGAGCCGCCGGATGTCGAGCCGGAACCGCCCGACGTGGAGCCCGAGCCGCTGGACGTGGACCCCGAGCCGTCTGAGGTGGAGCCCGAGCCGCCGGACGTGGACCCCGATCCGCCGGACGTCGAGCCCGAGCCGTCCGAGGTGGACCCCGAGCCGCCGGACGTGGAGCCCGAGCCGCCGGATGTCGAGCCTGAGCCGGACGTCGATGTGGAGCCCGAGCCGCCGGATGTCGAGCCTGAGCCGGACGTCGACGTGGAGCCCGAGCCGCCGGACGTCGAGCCGGAGCCGGACGTCGACGTGGAGCCCGAGCCGCCCGAGGTGGAACCGGAGCCGGAGGTGGTCCCGGACCCTGACCCGCCGGACGTGGAGGTCGTGCCTGAGCCCGATCCGCCCGAAGTCGACCCGGAGCCGGAGGTGGTCCCCGAGCCTGACCCGCCGGACGTGGAGGTCGTGCCCGAGCCGGAGCCGCCCGAGGTCGAGCCGGAGCCGGAGGTGGTTGCCGAGCCTGACCCGCCGGACGTGGAGGTCGTGCCTGAGCCGGAGCCGCCGGAGGTCGAGCCGGAGCCGGAGGTGGTCCCCGAGCCCGACCCGCCGGACGTGGACGTCGTGCCTGAGCCAGAACCAGAGCCACCCGAGGTGGAACCAGAGCCGCCCGAGGTGGAACCCGATCCGCCGGACGTGGAGCCCGATCCGCCGCCCGATCCCGATCCGCCGTGCGATCCGGAGCCGGACTGGGCGAACTGGGCGTAGCCCTTCAGGGCCGCCAGGCCGCCGGGCGCGGCCGGCTGGACCTTGGGCTGGCCGATGGTCTGGAAGACGTGCGCCTCGATCGACTGCGGGCCGAGCGCCATGACCAGGCTCGCCGCCGCACAGAGCGCCAGCCGCAGGGGACGGGACCCCGCGGATCCGATGGCCTTGGCCTGCGACATCAGCGCGCCCGCATCCTCTCGACGGTTCTGTTCAGGACTACGAAAATATATCAGTCCTTATTCCCCAGTCGCTTGATTTTCCTCAACGTGACAGGTCTGGGGAATATGTTGAGTTGCGTCACGTTGTCCGAGGGAATGCCCCAGTGACCGGTCCCGCCGACCTGACGGACAGGATCATCGCGCTGTTGCCGAGGCTGCGTCGGTTCGCCCTGACGCTGACCCGCAACCCCGACGATGGCGACGATCTCGTCCAGCTCTCGGTGGAGCGTGCGCTGTCGCGGCTTCATCGTTGGAACGAAGGGACCCGGCTCGACAGCTGGATGTTCAAGATCATGCAGAACCTCTGGATCGACGAACTCCGGTCGCGCCGCAGCCGCGGTCAGATCGAACCGGATTTCGACCTCGACGTGCTGCCCGGATCGGACGGCCGCGAGGCGATGGATGCGCGGCTGACCCTGCAGGACACCCTGGCCGCCGTGATGGCGCTGCCGGAAGAGCAGCGGGCGGTGATGCTGCTGGTTGTGGTGGAGGGATTCTCCTACCGCGACGCGGCCGAGGTGCTTGAGGTCCCGATCGGCACCGTGATGAGCCGGATTTCCCGGGCGCGGCTGACGCTGGATCAAAAGGCCCGCGGCGCGGCCGCATCGGAGGTGCTGTCGTGATCACCCAGGAACAGCTCAGCGCCTATCTGGACGGCGAAACCACGGCCACGGAGGCGCAGGCCATCGAGGCGGCCCTGGAGGCCGACGCCGCCCTGCGCGCCCGCCTCGACAGACTGCAGCACAACGACCTGGAGGTCAGGGCGGCGATGGACAGCCTGCTGGAGCGACCGGTGCCGGATCGCCTCGCTGAGACGATCCGCGCCTCGATGGCCGCGCGCACGCCGCAGCCGCTCAACGACAACGCCGCCTCCCCGGCGCCCCGGCGCGGCTGGGCCGCGCGGGCGATATGGCCCTCGGCGATCGCCGCGGCCCTGGTGGGCGGGGTGATGATCGGCCAGCTCGCGCCGGTCGGCGGCCTGCGGAGCGGGGAGGCCGACTGGACCAGCGCCTCCGGCGCGCCCCAGGCGGGCAGGACCATGGCGCTGGCGCTCTCGACCGCGACCAGCGGCGCCCACGTGACGCTGGCCGCGAACCGGACGATGACGCCGGTGATGACCTTCGCCAGCCGCGACGGCGGCCTCTGCCGCCAGTTCGAGGTGAGCGGCGCGGCCGGCGGCCAGAACGGCCTGGCGTGCCGCGACGCGGGCAAGCCCTGGCGGCTGGTCGCCCTGGTCGCCGCGCCGAAGGCGTCGGACGGCGGCTATCGGACGGCGGGGGGCCCCGGCGGCGACGCGGTTTCGGCCGTGGCCGACCGGCTGATCCAGGGCGAGCCGATGGACGCCGCCGCCGAGGCGGCCGCCCTGCGGAGCCGCTGAGGCGAGCCGGTCAGAAGTGGGCTTCGATTTCGCTGACCAGGGTCACCCCGTGGCGCCGCGGCAAGCCGCCGTCATGCTCGTCAAAGGCCACCACGTCGGCGCGCAGGGTCAGGTGCGGGGTGAGCGCGTAGTAGCCGCCGGCGCCGGCCAGCCGGTTGAAGTACTGGCTGGCGCGGCTGGAGGAGGCGGAGACGGCCAGGCCCCAGCGGTCCTCGACCCAAGCCACCCCGGCGTTGATCTCGTCCTGGTCGAAGTCGCGGATGAAGACGTTGCTGTCCGCCCGGTCGACATAGGCCGCACCCAGGCGCAGGGCGCCGCGGCGCGCGTCCAGGCCGACGCTCCAGGAGGCGATGTCGCGCCGCTGGGTGCTCGCGTCGGCGTTGCCATGCGTGTAGCCGGTGCTGGCGCCCAGCACCCAGTCGCCGACCGGATGCTGGTACTGCGCGCCGAACTCGACCACGTCGCGCTGCAGGGTCCGGTCGCGCGGATCGGGGGCGGCCAGGTTGCTGGTGTCGCGCGGCGCCCAGGAGACGCCGACGCGGACCCCGTCCACCGGCGGCGACAGGTAGATCACCTTGGGCGAGTCGGCGGAATCGAAGGGCGACAGGACGGCCTGGGTGCCGGCGTAGCGCGCGAAGTCGCCGCGGATCTGGCCGAGCGCGATGTCCGGGGCGTGGAACGACAGGCTGTTGGCGGCGCCGTACTGGCGGCCGACCTCGATGCGGCCCAGTTCGGAGCTGAAATAGACGTAGGCCTCGCCCGACTTCAGGGACTGGGTGGTCCGGCGGGTGGAGGTCTCGAGGTTGGCGCCGACCAGCCAGCCCTGCGACGAGGTCCAGTCGCCGATCAGGCGCAGGTAGCCGTCGACGTTCGTGTCCTTGGCCCCGAAGTTCTTGTCCGCGCCCTCGACTACGCCTTCCTGCACCGACACCGCGCCGTGCAGGGCGACGTTCACCGCGCCGGCATGGTAGCCGATGTCCTGGGCGCGGCCGGCGCCGGCACACGCCAACGTTGTGAGCATCGCCACAGCGGCGGCCGATCGGCAGAACGGCGTCATGCTATCCCCTTGATTCCGCCCGGCTTCGCCGCAAGCGCGGCGGTAGAGTCGTGACCCTAGCCGGAGTATCCGAAATGTTGAACCTTGGGCTTACGGCGGGGCGGGGCGCGACATCCGGTCGCAGCGCCGGCCTCGGCCGGATCGCGCGGCCCTGATGGCGAAGATCCCGGCCGGCCCGGCGCCCGGCGATCGCTTCCGCGCCTCGCCCACCTTCGCGCTCGCCTTCGCCATGGACGGGCGGCCCTATGTGTCGCGGGAAGTCGAGCCCTACACCCAGTTCTGGCTCGAGGACCGGGATCGCATCCTGCTGTCGCTGTTCTCCGGACGGCGCGGCGAGACGGTGGAGGGCGCGATCGCGGGCTACCTGCGGCTGGTCCCCGGCGCCGACGCCGGGCGCGAGCGTCCGCGGCTGCTGAAGGCGATCCGGGAGATGGCCCAGGCCGGCGTGCTGGCGCGGCCGGACGAGGACGCCTCGCGCTACGACGCGGCGATGGCCGCCGACTACCTGGCGCACCGGCCGTTCCCGCCGCAGATCGCGGAGATGATCGTGCGCGACGCCGGCTTCGGGCCGCAGGGCCGGGCGCTCGACCTGGCGGGCGGGCCGGGGAGCCTGGCGCTGGCGCTCGCCGCGACCTCGCCTCATGTGACCCTGATGGACCTGTCGCGCGGCTTCGTCGACGCCGCACGGCGCGAGGCGAAGCGGCGGGGCCTGGCGCTGGAGGCGATCCACGAGTCGGCCAACCGCCTGGTCTTCCATGACGCGCAGTACGACCTGATCACCGTCTCGCAGGCCCTGCACTGGCTGGACGACGTGATGGTCTGCCGCGGCGTGAGCCGCCTGCTGCGCCCCGCCGGCAGCTTCTTCGTGGTGCTGGGCGCCATGCAGGTCGCCGACGACCACCCCTTGAGCTTCATCCTGGGCGACAGGTCGGTGCTGGGCGCCAAGTCCGCCACGCCCTTCGAGGCCCAGGCGCGGGCGCTGATGCGGCGGCTGAGCCTGCTGCTGGAGGCCCTGGACGCGCCGGACGTCGAGCGGATCGACCCGACCCGCAGCTGGGCGGTGGCCGGCGAGGCGGCCCTGGAGCCGATCATCCCGGCCGCGCTCACCCTGGTCCGCCAGACGCGGCCGCTGGGCGCGGGCTATGTGCGGGCCTTCATGTCGCCGCGCCATGTGGAGATGACCGGCCTGTCGCCGGACGCCTTCTGGGCGAGCGTCGAGGGCCGCAGCGCCGCGGCGACGCCGGGCGAGCTGCTGGGCGTGCAGGACTGGGCGGTGCTGCAGTTCCGCCGCGGCGGGGCGCGATGGGAGCCGCCGGGCGAGGCCCTGCCGGTCGCCGAGATCGGCTGGTCGGGTCCGCCGCGGGGCTAGGTCCGGCGGGCTCATGGGTGGGCGATCACCACCAGGGCCTGGGCGCGCTTGAGCGTCACCTTCAGGCAGGCGCCGAGGGTCTCCGGATCGAGGGCGGCGAAGCTCTCGTCCATGATGGTCAGCGGCGCGCCCTGCAGCAGGGCGCGGGCCAGGAAGATGCGGCTGCGCTCGCCGTGGCTGAGCTGCCAGCCGGTCTCGCCGACCCGCTGCTGCAGGCCGGCCGGCATGCGGCGCAGGAGGTCGCCGAGGCCCAGCTCCTCGCAGAGCGCCTGGGCCTCGGCGAGGTCGGCCGCCGGCGCGGGCCAGGCCCGGCCCATCAGGAGATTGAAGGCGAGCGTGCCGGAGAGGATGTGGTTCTCGTGGAACTGGGGCGCGGCGGTCGCCAGGCGCTGCCAGTTCTCGCCCAGGATGTGGCGGTCCAGGCCGTTCAGCAGCAGCAGGCCGGAGTCCGGGGTCTGCAGGCCGGTCAACAGGGCGGCCAGCGTCGACTTGCCGCCGCCCGATCCGCCCTCCAGCAGGATGTGCTCGCCCCCGGCGATCGCGAGGTCCAGGCCGCGGATCACCGGCGCGGCGTCCGGCGAATAGGCGAACGCCAGGCCGCGGGCCTCGATCAGCTGGCCCGGGCCGCCGGCGCCGCGCAGCTGGGCCTCGGTGAGGAACGGCCCCTTCGGCGGTCCGGCGCGGCCGGAGCGGAACACCGCCGCGACCTGGGTCCAGGAGAAGCCGGCGCGGGCCAGGCCCGCGAGGCCCCCGGAGATGCCGGTGAACGCCCGCTGCGCGATCAGGAGGCCGCCGAGGCTGATGGCCAGCGAGGCCGGCGACGGCGCGGTCTGGGCCACGAAGGCCGGGATCAGGCCCAGGAGGCCCGCTACGGCCCAGGCGAAGGGCAGGCCGGCCAGCACCGAGACGCTGGAAAGGTCCATGGCGTGCGAGGCGGCCAGATAGCCCTGAAGCTGGCGGTCCTCGGCGAGGTCGCGGCGCGCCGGCCGCTCCTGGGCGAGGCGGGTCCGGTGGCCGACCATCCCCTCGATCAGTCCGTTGGTCATGTCCAGCCGGTCCATCGACCAGGCGTGCATGCGCCGGTAGTAGCGCCAGGACAGCGCCAGGGCGGCGGCGGTGAAGAGGGCCAGCAGCGCGAGGTGCGCCGGCCCCGCGGCGCCGGAGGCCAGGATCACCGCGGCGAAGATGAGCTCCAGGATCGAGACGACCACCGACAGGCCGCCGCTGACCACCAGGGATTCCAGGGCCTGGGACTCCATGACCCGGCCGAGCAGCCGGCCGACGCCCTGCCGCGTCACCGCCTCGGGGTCCATGCGCAAGGCGCCGGCCAGCAGGCGCGACTTCAGGATGCGGCTGGTGTCGAGGGAGAAGGTCGCGCCGAACCAGCTGCCGACCATGCGCCAGGGGACCACGGTGAGGATCAGGAGCAGCCAGGCGGCGAGCCAGCCGAAGTCCAGCCGTCCTTCCAGCGCCGCCTTGCCAATCAGGGCCCAGCCGGCGATCTCGAAGGCGTAGACGATGGCGAACACTGCCAGCACCACGCCGATGCGGTGCGGGACGCGGGCCTGCACGAGCTGGCGCCAGAAGCCCGCCGAAGACGGCAGGCGCAGGATCCAGAACCCGCCCAGCCGCTGCTCGGCCAGGCGGTCGCGCAGGATGGCGGCGCGCACGGCCGTGCGCCGCGCGCCCGCGACGCCGGCCTGGGTCAGCAGGTGGTCGATCTCCGGGATCAGCGGGGCCTCGCGCGGCCAGCAGAGCGCGGTGCGCACCGCCTCCAGCGGGCACGACCGGACCCGCAGGTCCGGGCCGACGAGACGCAGGCGCTCGCCGCGCGCGCCCACGACCAGCAGGAAGCCGGGGCCCAGGGTCTCGGGCCACCAGCGCGCGACGGCCGGCCCGCCGCGCCGCAGCAGGCCGGCGATCTCCGGAACCGGCGCCTCGACCAGCTCCGCCTCGATCTCGAGCCGGGCGCAGGCCCAGTCCATCCAGTCGGCCTGGTCGCGAGGTTCGGCCGGCGGCGGGGTCAGCGGATCGCCCCCGGCCCGCGGGGCGAGGCCGGAGATGCGAGCCAGTTCCTCCACCGCCTCGTGCAGGCGCCCGATGGGCCACCAGAACCGGCTCACCTGGCGCAGGATGGCCGGATCGAGCTTGGGGACGTCGAAGCCGCGCAGGCCGGGCGTGGGCGCGTTCATCGGCCACTCCCCGCCGCCTGCAGCCGGCCCTCGACCATCGACAGGCGCCGCCAGTGCGCGCCGCGCCAGAGCGTCTTGCGCACCCGCGCCTCGGCGTCGAGCAGGTCGCGGTAGCGGGTGGCGCCGGCGGCGAGCGCGGCCGGCGCGCCATCCTCGATCACCCGCCCGCCCTCGACGACCAGGACACGGTCGAAGGTGCGCGTCTCGCCGACGTCGTGGGTGACGCAGAGCAGGGTGACGTCCTGCCACCAGGTGCGCGCCTCGGCCAGGAGGGCGCGGCGCTGGTCGCGGTCCATGCCGCGGAAGGGCTCGTCGAGCAGAGCCAGCCGGGTGTCCGCGGCGAACAGCGCCCGGCCCAGGCGCACCCGCTGGCCCTCGCCGCCGGAGAGCCGGCCGCCGCCCTCGCCCAGCAGGGTCTGCAGGCCCTGCGGCAGGGTCTGGGCGACGCCGCGCAGGCGGGCGGCGGCCATCACCTCGCCGATCCGGTCGAGCCCGTCCTCGTCGGCGGCGTACTGCAGGTTCTCCAGCAGGCTGCGGTTCCAGATCTGGATGGCCGGGTCGACCCAGGCGGTGACGCGGCGCAGGCGCTCGACCTCGGCGCCGCCGAGCGGCGCGCCGTCGACGAGGATCTCTCCGCCGGACAGCCGGTGCCAGCCCAGGAGCAGGCCCAGGAGGGAGGACTTGCCGGCGCCCGACGGCCCGACGATGGCGACGTGCTCGCCGGGCGCGATGGCCAGGTCGAGGTCGCGCAGAATCTCGTGGCCGCCCGCCAGGATGTGGCCGGCGCGGATGGTGACGCCGGCGCCGGCCGTGGCGATGGACCCAGGCTCGGAGGGCGCGGCGGACGGCCTGCGGTCCTCGGGCGCGGTCAGCGGCTCCATCAGCCGCAGGAGGACGTTGCGCTGGGCCGGATAGCGGTGCGCCAGGCCCGCGATCCCGGCGCCGATCGCCGGCAGCTTGAGGACCCAGAAGATCAGCAGCAGGTCCGATCCGCTGACCCGGCCGGTGTGCAGGAAGTGGCCGATGAGCGTCGCGCCGGCGAGCGCGGTGCAGACCGTAGACTGGACGCTTTCGTTGACCAGGGCGGTCAGCATCCAGCCGCGCAGCGACTGGGCCCATTCGACCAGCAGGCTCTCGTGCTGGCGGCGCACGCTGCGTTCGGCGCGGTGGGCGCGCACCGGGGCCAGGCCCAGCAGGGCGTCGAGATAGAAGCCGTGCAGGGCCCCGGCGTGGTTGCGCACCCGCAGGTCGCGCTCGTTCAGCAGCGGCTGGACCGCCAGGGGAATGGCCATGGCGACCAGCACCAGGACGGTCGCCATCGCCGCGGTGTCCGGCGCGATCAGCATGACGCCCAGCAGGGTCAGCACCAGCTCGAAGGCCGACTGCACGAACTCCAGCCCCATGCCGGGCACGTTGCGGATGGCGTAGATGTTGTGGTTGCGGTCGGCCATGTCGGTGATCGGCCGGCTCTGGAAATAGCGGTCGTTGAGCCTGGGCAGCTTGCGCAGCAGGCCCATCCGCAGGCGGGCCTCGAGCTGGCGGCCATGGCGCAGGGTCTCCAGCACGATCGGCAGCTTGATCATCAGGACGATGACCACGAAGGCCAGCAGCGCCAGGGCCGCCCACAGCCGCTGGGTCGGCAGGCCGAGCTGGGCGGCCATGTCGAAGAGCCCGCGGAACAGCAGGGCCTCCAGCATCAGGGCCGCGGAGGCCACGCCCATGGCCGCGACGAGGGCCAGGGGTGCGACGACCCCGTCCTCCTTCAGGAAGCGCCAGACGGCGCCCATCGGGCTCTCGAGCCGCTCGCTGAGCGCCGCGGCGAGTTCAGGGGAGAGCGGCGGCTCGTCCGCCAGGACCCTGGCCGGCTCGCGCAGGCCGCAGACGTGGACGAGCACCGCGCCGGCCACCCGCAGGCGCTCCACCGCGGGATCGGTGTTGGTCGTGTCGGGAACGGCCGACCAGTAGGCGCGGGGGACCAGCGCGTAGATGTCGTCGCCGGTCGTGCAGGTGCGGCGGAAGAGGGCGGTGACGAGCTGGGCGGCCTCCGCCCCGCGCCGGACGCCGCCGGCGTCGGTCAGCGACCGCGCGAGCCGCATCGTGGCGTCCAGCGCGCCGATCGGGAACCAGCCCGGGTCGGCCAGCGCCTCGTCCACCAGCGCGCGCGCCCGCGCGGCCTCGACGCCGAGCTCGGCCAGGCGCGCGTGCAAGGGCGCGAGGAAGTCGTCGGAGGCGGTCCAGGCCCGCCAGTCGCGGGCGTCGAGGGCGACCTCGTGACGGTAGAGCTCGCGGCGGAAGTCGGCGAGCCGCATCCAGCGGCGGCCGAGCGAGGGGTCCATCACCTGCAGCCAGTCGCGCCAGCGGAGCCAGACCACCACGAAGTGCGGCGCGGTGTCGGCCTGGCGGACGACCGCCAGCGCGGGCAGGGCGCGGGCGGCGGCCAGGGCCACGTGGTCGGCGGGGATCATCACCTGCTCCGCCTCCAGGCCGAGCTGGCGGGCGACCACCTCGAGGGTGTCGATCGAGGTCCCGTCGACATCGGTCTGGCAGGCCTCGCGCAGGCGGCCGTAGCTGACCGGGACGTGGAAGCCCTCCAGCAGGCACTTCAGGGCCGCGGGACCGCAGTCCATGGTCGAGGTCTGGACGACCTCCGGCGCGAGCCAGCGGCGCGGGCGTACGCGGCGCGGCGCGCTCATGACGCCGTTCCGGCGGGCGCCGCGGCGGGCGGCGGCGCATCGGCGGCCAGCTGTCCCGCCGAGCGCAGCAGCAGGACCGCCGGCGAGACCCTGTCGACGCGGATCTCGGCGCGGCCGGTCAGGCCATGGCGCAGGACCGGCGCCAGGCGGCGGTCCGGAAGCGGCGTGAGCTCGACCCGCAGGCCGCCTTCGCGGACCTCCGACCCGACCCGGGCGACGCGGGCGTCGAGGACGCCGTACTGGGTCCAGGGAAAGCCGTCGAGGCGCACGCGGGCCAGCTGGCCCGGCCGCACGCGCCCGAGCGCCGTCGCCGGATTGAGCTGGGCGATGACCACCAGCCCGCCGGCCGGCACGATGGTGGCGAGTTTCTGCCCCGCGGCGACATAGGCGCCGGGGTGGGCCGCCATCACCTCGCCCACGACGCCGTCGATGGGCGCGCGCACGCGGTGGGCCTCGATGTCGAGGTTGAGGCGGGCCAGGTTCTCGCGGGACGCCGCGGCGTCGGCCTCCAGGGACAGCAGCGTGCGCTGCAGGTCGGCGACCTGGGCGGCGGCCTGGCGGCCGCGGGTGCGCGCGTCGAGGTCGATCCGGCGCGCCTCGCCGGCCAGCGCATCGGCGGCGGCGGCCGCCTTGCGCGCGTCGCTGGCGGCGCGCAGGGCCTCGACTTCGGCCACGCCGCCCGCGGCGCTTTCGGCCTTCATCCGGCGGTCGTTGTCGCGCGCGAAGTCGGCGGCGGCGCTGGCCTCCCGCTGGCGGGCCTTGGCCGACTGGACCGAGGCCTGGGCGGCGCGCTGGTCGTCGTCGGCGGCGGCCTGGGTCGCCTCGATCTGGCGGCGCAGGGCGGCGATCTTGTCGGGGAAGGCGGCCAGCCGCGCCTCCTCCTCGCGGGCGCGCAGGGCCTCGGGCCCGGCGTCGAACTCGGCGAGCAGGTCGCCGGCCCGGACCGGGCGGCCGATATCGAGGTGCGTGGCGACCAGCCGGCCGGCCTGCAGGGCGGAGACCTCGCGCGCCGCCGAGCCGCTCTCCAGCCGCGCCTGGCGCGAGACCTCGTAGATGGTCACCGACCCGAACAGGAACCACACGAGCCAGGCCGCCAGCGCCACGACGGCCGCCGCAAGGCCGGCCATCGCCAGGCGCGGAGAGTCCACGGCGAGCGCGCGCGTTGTCCTGGAAAACGGCGAGGCCAAGCCCGGATATCCCCCCTTGTTCGGCGCGCGGAAATCCGCGGACCAGCACGCTTCCGCACGTCGTAATGCGGGCCAAGCGGCTGTTCGACAAGGGAAAATAGGTCGAAACAAAAATAAAGGCAGAGCTTCGGAATAAGGCGCCGCCGCGTCCGTTATCGATGGTGAAGGTTGCGCTTTGTCGGGTCGCTGGGCGCCCATCGCAGCCTTCGCGGGGCTGACAATGGGCCAATGCGCCGATGATCTGTGTGAGCCGCCGGCGGCGCCGGCGCAGGTCGTAGCGCAGCCGTTCCCCGCCGCCGGAATCGACCCGGCCGAAGACCTGGTCTTCCCGCTGCACAAGAGCGTGGTGCTGCAACGCCTCGCCGGCGAGGCGGGCGAGACCGAACTGCAGCTGTACTATGGGCCGCACATCGTCTGCTTCGACGAGCCCGAGACCTTCGCGTTCGGCGAGGCCCTGGCGCGGACCCCGCGCTTCCAGGCCGGCGATGCGCTCGCCTGGCAGCCGCAGCTCGGCTGGCCGCGGGTCGCCGAGCTGCTGGCGGCGCTGCTCGACAAGGGGGTGCTGCGCCGCGCGTCGGATCCGGTGCTGACGACCCTGCCCACGGTGACGGCGGGCCTGCGCGCCTCGCCGCTGCCGCCCGCGCCGCTGAAGAGCCCCCGCACCTGGGACGAATGCCCGGCGATCATGGCGGAGCTGACCGGCCGGCCGCTGGAGCTGGGCCACCTGGAGCTGGTGACGCCGATCTTCCGGGTGGCCCACATGGCGATGGACGCCGAGGGCCGCCAGGTCGGCGAGGCCAACGTCTTCCCCAAGGCCATGCGCGTCGAGGTCGAGACGCGCTGGCAGACCTGTCTGTTCGAGGGCAGCCGGCACCAGTCCGACCTGCCGATGAACGTCACCGCGCTCAAGGCGATGCGGACCTGGTGGCCCCAGATGATGGTGCTGCTGGGCCATGTGCGGCAGGCCTACCTGGACCGGTTCCCGGAGGCGCGCGAGGGCTGGACCGTCGGGCATGTGGAGCGGCTGGCGACGGCGGTCCTGGCGCTGCCGACCTGGCTGCTGATGCGGGCCGAGCGGCCGGTCGAGAACGGCGCCCTGCATCCGGCGCTCTCCTGCCTGTTCCGGGTCACCGACGGCCTGCGCCTGACCATGCACCAGATGCTGTTCGTGCCGTTTGGCGAGCCCACACGGTCGCCGGATTCGCCGGTCACCGCGGCCGAGATCCACGACTACGCCGAGCGCAACCATTCCTTCCATTCCGAGCACGGCGTCTGCGCCGGGCCGCGGGTGATGGTCGAGGAGTTCCTGTCGGTGATCCTCGACGGCAAGCCGCCGGCCGAGGGGCTGCCGTTCGAGCTCGACGCCGAGGTGGTCGTGGCGCTGTGCGAGATCGCGCCGGCGCTGGACTATGGCCTGCTGGGCCTGAAGGCCTATGCGGCGACCTTCTCGCTGTGGCCGGCGATGGCGCGCGCCTACGAGGCGATCGCCGCGGCCGTGGGGGACTGCGCCCGGGAGGGTTCCGCGGCGGCCCAGACGCTCGACGCGCGCTTCCGCGGGCACATCGAGAACGTCCGCCTGGCGACCTATATCGGCAACGAAGAATGGCGGGTGAACCGCGAGACCGTCTACGCCGACATGTACGCCCAGTGCGTGCGCGGCCTGACCGGGACGCCGCCGGAACGGCCGCTGCCCGCGCGCCTTTCGCCCCCACGCTCGGTCGCCGTCGACGTGGTGCGCGCGCAGCTTCACGCCGCCCTGCTGCATCGCTTCGGCCAGACGACGCCGACCCCGGCGCTCGACGCCCTGGCCGAGACGATCCTCGACTTCCTGCTGCGCGAACAGGCGGTGCTTCGCCTGGCCAGCGAGGTCCAGCGCGAGATCAACGACCACCTCGGCCGGCGCCAGCCGCGACGCCCGTTCACCGGCCGCGACATCGAGATCCACAACATCCTGCAGGCCGTCCCGGACCGGCGGCTGCCCTACCTGCTCGACGAGCTGGAGGCGGCGTTCGGCCTGCGGCTCGAGGTCGACGGGGAGTCCATCATTGTCGAGCTGAATCCGCAGCTTGACGGCGAGTTTCAACGGAATTCGGAAGGCGCTGTGCCGACCGTCTAGCGCGCCTGTGCGCGTTCTTTTGGGAGAAGTGACATGAAGATCAAGACCAACATCCGGGCAGGTTCGGGCGGCACGACCAGCGGCGGCGCCTCGGGCGCCGGCCACAACAGCACCGGCGAAGTGCAGGTGGAGCCGGTGACCCCGCCGCCCCCGCCGATCGTCTACTATCCGCCGGGCACCCGCTGCGCGGGCTACTAGGCTCGACACCGGCTGGAGGCCGCGCACTGTCGCGGCCTCCACTCCGCAGTCTGCGTATTTCCCTCTCATGTCCGTCAAATCGAACCTTCGCGGCTCTGCGCTCGCCGTGGTGCTGGCCCTTGCCGCGCCGGTCGCGGCGGATGGCGCAAATCTTCCGGCCGAGCGCTTCAGCGAAGCCGCCGCGCCCTCAGGCTCCGCGGCGCCGGCGATGGCGCCCGGCGCGCCCTGGTGGCGGATCTTCGCCGACCCCGTCCTTGAAGACCTGATCGCGCGCGGCCTGCGCGACGGCGTGACGATCCAGGAGGCCGCGGGGCGGCTGGCCCAGGCGCGCGCGCACCTGGTCGCCGCCGACGCCGCGCGGCGGCCGACGGTGGTGCTGGACGCCAGCGCCTCCAACCAGAGCGGTCCGCTGATCAACGCCGTGGGCGGATCGGGCGGACTCGCCGAAGCCAGCGCGCGCCTGTCCTGGGAGCTCGACATCCTGGGCCGCCTGTCGAAGAGCCGCCAGGCGGCCCGCTCCGACGTCCGGGCCGGGGAGGCGCTGCTGCGCGACGCGCGCCTCCTGACCGCCGCCGACATCGCCCGGACCTATGTTTCGCTGCGCATGGCCGATGAGGACGCGCGCCTGCTGGGCGAAGCCGCCGCGAGCGCCCGCGAGGCCCTGGGCATCACCGAGGGCCGGCGGGCGTCCGGCTTCGAGACCGATCTGGCCGTGGCCCGCGCGCAGGCCGAAGTGGGCGAGATCGAGTCCGACGCGCTCACCGTCGAGCGCCGGCGCCACGAGCTGCTGCACGCCCTGGGCTTCCTGGTGGGCGACCCGGGCCTTTCGATCGCGCCGGCCGCCGCGGCGTTCGGCGCGCCGCCGAGCATCCCGCAAGGCATCCCCAGCGCTGTGCTCGCCCGCCGGCCCGACGTGGCCGCGGCCCAGGAGGCGCTGAACGCGGCCCAGCTGCGCCTGGGCGTCGCGCGGACCGCCTGGCTGCCCAACCTGACCCTGACCGCCAGCGGCGGCTTCGCCTCGCCGCAGTTGGCCAACCTGATCGCCGCGTCCGTGCGCAGCTTCGGCCTGGACCTGGTGATGGCCTTGCCGCCCTTCGACGGCGGCCGGCGCAGGTCGGGCGTGGCGTCGGCGCAGGCGGAGCTCGACCTCGCCCAGGCGCATTACCGCCGCCAGGTCCTGACCGCGTTCCGGGACGTCGACGACCAGCTCTCGGCGCTTCGGCTGCTGGCGGCGCAACAGGCGGTGGCCGGCCGGACGGTCGAACAGGCGGACCGCGCGCTGGCGCTGTCGACCTCGCGCCGCAGCAACGGCCTGGCCAGCCAGCTGGAGGTGCTGGACGCGCGCCGCACCGACCTGAAGGACCGCCGCGCGGCCGCCGAGGTCCGCAGCGCCCGCTACCTGGCGACCGTCAGCCTGATCCAGGCCCTGGGCGGCGGCTGGGACGACGGGGCCGCCGCCGCGCCCGCCGCGGCGGCGCTGGACTGATCGCCGGACCGGCTCAGCGGCCGCGGCCGGCGATCAACGGTTCGAGGCCGGCGGCGAGGGCGAGCCGCACAGCCGTGGAGAGGCTGCGGGCGTCGAGTTTTTCCATCACGTTGGCCCGGTAGATCTCGACGGTGCGCACGCTGATGTCGAGCTCGTAGGCGATCAGCTTGTTGGGCAGGCCCGCCAACAGCCCCTGCATGACCTGGGTTTCCCGGGCGGTGAGCTTGGCGAGGTCGGTCCTGGCCTGGGCGGTGGTGGCGCGATCCTCGGTGGTCTTCTCCAGCCTGGCGAAGGCGTCCCGGACGGCCTGCAGCAGGACATCGTTGACGTAGGGCTTTTCGAGGAATTCGAAGGCGCCGTTCTTCATGGCCTGGACGGCGATGGAGATGTCGCCCTGTCCGGTCAGGACGATGACCGGAAACGCCACCGCCCGGTCGGTGAGCCGGCGCTGGACCTCGAGCCCGTCCATGTGGGGCATGTGGATGTCGAGGAGGACGCAGGCCGGGATCGTCGGGTCGACCTTCGCCAGGAATTCGACGCCGGAGGCGTAGGTGGTGACGTTGTAGCCGGAGCTTTCCAGCAGCAGCGCCGAGGATTCCCGGACGTCGTCGTCGTCGTCCACGATATGCAAGGTCCGCCGGTCAGGCATGACGCCGCTCCATGGCCGCCAGCGGGACCGTGAAGCGGAAGTCGGCGCCGGCGCCGTAGGTCTCCTCCAGCCACATCGAACCGCCGTGCGCCTCCACGATGCGCCGGCAGATCGACAGGCCGACTCCCATCCCGGTCGTTTTGGTGGAAAGGAACGGGGAGAACAACCGTTTGGCGAGTTCCGGCGAGACTCCGGGGCCGGTGTCGCGAACGGAAACCTCGACCATGCCACGCTTAACGGTTGTGCTGATGGTCAGGATGTGAGGCGCGGGGGAGTCGCGCATCGCCTCGCCGGCGTTGCGGATCAGGTTCACCAGGATCTGCTGGATCTGGATGCGGTCGGCGAGCACCCGATCGGCTTTCGGCGACAGCTCGAGGCGAACCTCCAGCTCCTCGGCCCGGGCGTCGGGCGCGCCGAGCGCCAGGGAGTCCTCGATCAGCGGCGCGAGCGGTTCGATGCGGGCGTCGGCCTCGCCGCGGGCGATGAAGTCGCGCAGCCGGCGCACGATCTCGCCGGCGCGCACGGCCTGGCTTTCGGCCTGGCTGGCCGCGCGCACCACGCGACTGCGGGCGGTGTCGTCGAGGACCTTGCCGCCGTCGCCGAGGATGATCTTGAGCGCGCCGACCGAATTGCCGATCGCGGTCAGCGGCTGGTTGAGTTCGTGGGCGAGCGCGGCCGCCATCTCGCCCATGGCGCTGAGCCGGGCCACGTGGTTGAGCTCCGAGCGGAGTTCGGCCAGCCGATCGCCGCGCTGGGCGAGCTCCCGCTGGGCGCGCCGCTCGTCGGTGACGTCGCGATAGATGCCGATGGTCCGCACGTGCGCGCCTTCCGGGGAATAGAAGAACCGCCGCACGCCGTGGAAATCCCGGACCTCCCCGTCGGGGCGCCGCATGCTCACCTCGTCCATCTGCAGCGGCTGGCGCGCGGCGATGCCGGCGTCGCGGTCCGGATCGGCCGAGACGATCATGGCGTTCAGCTTGCCGATGTCGCCCTGCAACCCGCCGGGCGGCACGCCCAGCATGCGCTCGAACCCTTCCTCGGCGACGAGGGTGCGGGAGACCATGTCGGCGTCGGCGATGCCGATGTCATAGGCGTTGACCGCCAGGGTCAGGCGCTCCTGGCTGTCGCGCAGGGAGGCCTCGGCGAGCTTCAGGTCGGTGATGTCGTTGATCGTGCCGACCATGCGCGACCCCCCGTCGGGGCCGCCGTCCTCGATCGTCCAGTGATTGGCGAACCAGCGGATTTCGCCGGACTTGGTCCGTTGGCGCAGTTCGCCGCGCCATTCGCCGTTGCGCTGCAGCAGGGTCCTGATCGCCGCGCGCCGCTCGGGCGCCTCGATGCTGAACAGGTCCCCGGCGTCCTTCCCGAGGACCTCGCGGGCGGACCATCCATAGAGCCGTTCGCAGGCGCTGGGCCAATGGCTGATGCGGGCCTGGGGGTCGCAGACGATGACCGAGGTGTTGTCCAGGGCGCGAGCCATGGCCTCGCGCTCGCCGCGTTCGCGCCCCAGGCGCTGCGCCGCCCAGAACGCCAGGACCAGCAGGGTGCAGACGCTGAGCACGATGATCAGCAACATGCGCACGTCCGGCCCATAGAGGCCGATCCGCACGCCGATGTTGGCCAGGGTTCCGAAGGCGATGGGAACCACGGCGACCGGGGCCAGCAGGCGCGCGATCCGCCCGCGTTCGCCGCCGCCGGCCACCAGGCGCACCCAGCCGGTGTCGCGCATCAGGATCAGCACGCCGCCGCAGAGCGCGCCGACCGCCACCGTGGTGTTGAGCGCGATCCGCAGGTTCTCGCCGAGGATCGCCAGCTGCGACGGCGCCTGCAGCACAAAGGGCAGGACGGAGAAGCTGGCGATCAGGCCGCCGAGGCTGGCCGCCCCGACCGCCGCCAGACGGACCGAGGGTCGCCGAATCGGGACTCCAAGAAGCGAGGCCGCGAAGAAGGCGGTCACCAGGCAGGTGATGATGCTGGGGCGGCCCGGCCACAGCGGCGCCGGCTGCTGGTGCAGCACCGCATCGCGGAACAGCAGCAGGTCCGCGGGAACGGCGCTGCGCGTGGCGTAGGCGGCCAGCCAGACGAGGCAGGCCGCCAGCAGGGTCGCGCCCGCCAGGCGTGAAAGCCAGACGTATCCCGCCGCCGCGGCGGCGAGGCCGGCGGCCCCGACGATCAGGGCCACGGCGGTGGGCGGCTGGAGCGCGACGGCGCCGACGATCACCGACGTCAGCTGGACGCTGCCGACCTGCCAGCCGGCCAGCGCCGTCACCGCGACCGCGACCACCGCCACCGCGATCGACCCGACCAGGCCTTCCGGTCCCCGCAACCTTTCCGCGAACGCCAAGTCCAGTCCCGTCCAGAGCTCCGAGTTGAGCAGCATGAAAGCCACAACCCTTCGGGGCAATCCAGCACGATTATTGTCGCAGCTCTTGCATAACGGCGATACGTCGAACCGAATTCATCCAACTTGTTTTGCCGGCCCGCGGAGTCTGCGTGGAGACTGGACCTGCACCTTGGCGGGGTCTCGACGATCGCCTCCGTAGAACCCCTAGGTGGGCCGGGCGCAGGGGGCCCCTAGGCTTGGGTCCTTCATGCCGGGGGCTTTCGCCGCTCGGCGGACTGGGAGGCAAGGGCTTCCGTGCGCGAAACCGGCGCAATCGTCGTCGTGCGGGACGCAGACCTGGCGTCCGCGCTGGAGCTTGCCCTGCTCGCCGCGGAGTTGGAGGTCATCGTCCACGACCCGAGGACCGGTCTGGAGGCCCTGCCGCTCGAGGGGGCGCAGACCCTGGTCATCGAACAGCAGCTGCTGGGGCCCGACCCCGCGACCTTCCTCGCCGCCTTGCGAGCGCGGCCCTGGCTGGGGCTGGCGATCGTCACCACCGACGACGCCGAGGTGCTTCGCAGCGCCCTGCCGCGCGCCCGTCGGGTGACCATCCTCGAAATGCCCTTCCAGGCCGCGACCCTGATCGCCGCCGTGCGCGCCGAATGGCCGGCCAAGAACGGCTCGCCGCCTTCGGCCTGAAGCGCGGCTCAGGTCTGACGAAGACGGCGGTTGGCGGACCGGGCGGAACGCCACATCATGGCGCGCGGACCTTGAGGGGGACCTGGAGATGACCGACTTGACCCGGCGACGCGCCCTGGGCTGGAGCCTCGCCGCGGCGGCGTCCGGGTTGGCGCCCGGCGCCTCGGCCGC
>Ga0105240_10004779_pt1 | contig 20430 bp, 16 predicted proteins | sample KBSC54metaG_FD_80426 | JGI IMG/M metagenome (GOLD analysis project Ga0105240, IMG submission 80426) | Corn rhizosphere microbial communities from Kellogg Biological Station, Michigan, USA - KBS C5-4 metaG | ecosystem: Host-associated > Plants > Roots > Rhizosphere > Soil | place: Michigan, USA... | reverse complement strand
CTACAGTTAACTACCTGTATGTGAACTCCACTGTCCGGTTGTCGGACTATCTTACAAGAATAAAATTAGAGAATTCTAAACATAAAGACCTCTATAACACCTAGTTAAGGTCCTTCGACTATGGCAAATGGGATTATTGGGCGTCCAATTCCGATGCGGGCTGGGGCGCCTGGTGTACGTTGACGGGATGGATACAAAGCTGGATCGTTACCACGCAGGTGCAGATACAGGAGAAACAAAGCTTTTGGGAGCTGACTAAAACATCGGGTATAGGAGCGACGGGCAAAGCCGTCATCGACCAGATGATGAAATAAGTATGTGTATGAAGATTATACTGACCTTACTATTAGGCTGTGCCCTATGCGCCAGCGGGCAGGACCTTTCCTCGCTGCCAATGATACGACAGGGAGTGGCCTCCCGGCGGGTGAGCAGCTTTGACAGGACGGGTGACAACCATGATAATATCCCTGTCATAAAAAAAGGCGAGCGCCGAACCATCTTTGACGTGAAGGGCGCCGGCGTCATCGATCATATCTGGATCACCATGGGACCCGAGCCATCCGTGCTCAGCCGCAACGATGTCATCATCCGTATGTATTGGGATGGGGCGTCTTATCCTTCCGTGGAGAGTCCTATTGGCCCTTTTTTCGGTCAGGGCTGGAATGAATCGTATCTTTTTACCTCCGCGCCGCTGGCCGCCACGCCCGCCAATGGGCAGGGATTGGTGTGTTATTTCGCCATGCCTTTTGCAAAAGGCGCCAGGATCGAGATCGAGAACCAGGCCAGCGCCGATATACATCCCTTTTATTTTTATGTGGATTATCAGGAAATGAAAAAGCTGCCGGCGGATGCCGGAAGATTCCACGCCTGGTATCACCGACAGCTGATGACTCCCGTGGACAGCATAGAAAATGAGCATTGGATGTTCGGACCCAACAGACCCAATAAGTACGGTCAGCACAACTATGTCATTGCCGACATACAGGGCAAGGGACATTTTGTGGGTGTAAATTATTATGTACACAGTCCCACGCCGTATTGGTTTGGGGAAGGGGATGATATGATCTTCATCGATGGCGACACGCTGCCGACACTCAACGGGACGGGTACGGAAGATTATTTTAATACGTCATGGGGTGCGCCGCGGACGCCTTATTGCACGCCTTATTTTGGGTATGCCAGGGTCAATGACGATATTGGTTTTCTTGGCAGGACGCATATATACCGATTCAATATAGCAGACCCCATCTTCTTCGACAAGTCCTTAAAATTTACCATCGAGCATGGCAGCAACAATGTGCTGACCCTTGATCTGGCCAGCGTCGCTTACTGGTACCAGGACAAGGCTTCACCCGTGCCTGCGATACCGGATGCGGCAGGCAGACAGCCGCGGCCGATGATCGGTGCATTGGAGATCCATCGATGGCGTGATGCGTGGAGGAAGGCCAGGGGCAATGATCCGAATCTATGGGGAAATTAGTTCATAAAAAAATACAGTAATGGCAAGGTTTTTAAAAAAAGGAAAGAGTGCGTCCGAGACCAAGGTGGCGGATTCGAAAGTAAAGGACACCGTGGCGTTTATCATCAGGGATATAGAGGATGACGGGGATGAGGCCGTGAGGAAGTACTCGACAAATTTTGACAAATGGAGTCCGGATTCATTCAGGCTGACGGATGCGCAGATCAGGGAGATTGTGGATCGTACGCCACAGCAGGTCAAAAATGATATTCTTTTCGCGCAGCAACAGATCCGGTATTTCGCACAGCAGCAGCTTGCTTCTATCTCCGACATTGAAATAGAGACCTTACCCGGCGTTTTTCTGGGACATAAGAATATTCCAGTCAACAGCGCCGGATGTTATATACCAGGAGGACGTTATCCCATGGTGGCTTCCTCGCACATGAGCATCCTCACCGCCAGGGTGGCCGGTGTACAGCGGGTGATCGCCTGCACGCCGCCCATCAATGGACAAATACCCGATGCCACCGTCTGCGCCATGCATTTTGCGGGGGCGGATGAAATATACATTTTAGGAGGGGTACAGGCTCTGTGCGCTATGGCCATCGGCACCGCTGCTATTGCTCCCGTGGACATGGTCGTCGGACCTGGCAACGCCTATGTGGCGGAAGCCAAGCGGCAGTTGTTCGGACGGGTAGGTATCGATCTTATCGCGGGGCCTACCGAGATACTGATCATTGCGGACGAGACTGCCGATGCGGAAATGGTGGCTTGTGATCTGCTGGGTCAGGCCGAACATGGTCCTACTTCGCCCGCAGCGTTGATCACTACCTCGGAGGAGCTGGCCCGTGAGACGCTGATGGAGATCCAGCGGCAGCTGCCGTTGTTGCCTACGGGTGATATTGCCGGCATGGCCTGGGAAAGTTATGGGACCATCATTCTTGTGGAAGATGAGGAGGAGGCCATACGGGAGGCGGATGCCCTGGCATATGAACATGTAGAAGTGCTGACCCGGGACCCGCAGGTATTTTTGGATAATATGACCAATTACGGAGCTTTGTTCCTGGGACCCGAGACCAATGTGGCGTATGGGGACAAGGTCATCGGTACGAATCATACCCTGCCTACCATGGGGGCTGCCCGATATACCGGCGGTCTTTGGGTCGGGAAGTTCATAAAAAACTGTACCTATCAGAGATGCACACCCGAAGCCAGTTTCCTCATTGGCGAGTATGCGATGCGCCTGTGCGAGCTGGAAGGTTTTGCCGCGCATAAGGAACAGGCCGCCCTCCGCGTGAAAAGATATGCGCCTGAACTAAAAACAAAATAAGATGTTTCGATGGTTAGTAATTATATGTTGTCCGATGATGCTTTGCGCGCAGCAGTCGCCGGTGGGCATGGAAGCCTATCGTAGATGGGATCTGCTGCCGCAGCAGCGTATTGGCGTTCGGGCCTATATGCGCAGCACATACGATCGTATGAGCAAGGGCACCGATGCGGGACATTTCCTTTTTATGAACCAGGAGGATGAGAATGTGACCCTGGATGTAAAGGGTCGGGGAGTGCTGTATTTTTTCAGGGCCAATCACTGGCATGGAAGTCCCTGGCATTTTACCATCGATGGTAAGGATCATATCGTGAAGGAGACAGCTACTGACAGTCCTGTCAATGCCTGGAAGACGGTGCCGAGGGCCGGGTTTATTCCCGGTGATGTTTTTCACGAGCCTATGGACTGGACATGGACGACCACCAAAGGGGCCGATCTGATCTGGACACCTATGCCTTTCCGGGATTCGTTGAGGATCGCCTATTCACGGACCTTTTATGGGACGGGCTATTATATTTATCATTTATTCACCCAGGAGATGGCTTCGAGTGTGTTTGATGCAGATACGCTGATGGGCAAGGCGGGGACCGACATCGCACCAAAGGATATCGCTACGGTGAGGGGCCATGTGGTTTTGGATAAGGATAGCGTATTGTTGGATGCCCTGGCCGGCGGCCCATCCGTCATACGGGCCCTCAAGCTAAAGATCCCCGTGGATAAAGCGATGAGCATCGAGCGTCTGCGTTTGCGTATCACCTGGGACGATGCCCGATATCCTTCCGTGGATGCGCCCTTATGCCTTTTCTTTGGGGCCGGTACTTTTTTCAACCGGCACAAAAAGGAAAACTTTGTAAAAGGGCTGCCTGTCAATATACGTTATGACTATCCGCACAATGAAGTGGAGCTGGCCTGCTATTATCCCATGCCTTTCTTTCGACGGGCGCGTATTGAGGTTATAGGGAATGGTTTTTCCGTCCCTCTTGAATATGAGATAAGATATCAGCCTTTAAGAACGGCCGCTAATCTCAGCAGCTATTTTCACGCCACTTATGTGGATATACCCGGGCCCGTGCTGGGGCAGGATATGGTATGGCTGGATACAAAGGGCATCGAGGGACAGCGTGACTGGTCCGGAAGCTTTGTGGGCACTTCCTTTATCTTTAGTCATGACGCCAATCTGTATACGCTGGAGGGGGACCCCCGATTCTTCTTCGACGACAGTCAGACGCCGCAGGCACAGGGCACCGGTACCGAGGAGTGGGCAGGAGGAGGTGACTATTGGGGCGGGGAGAATATGACCCTGCCACTGGCCGGTCACCCCTGTGGCTCGAAGGACAAGGCCTCGGCGGTGAATGACAAAGATCTTATTCAATCCGCCTATAGATTCCTGATAGCGGATCTCATGCCTTTTGGCCGGCGCGCCATCATCCGTTTCGAACACAGCGAAAATGTCAGCCGGGAACATTACGAGGCCGTGACCTATTGGTACGGTCTGCCCGCGCCTTCGCTGATAAAGACCGACTCGCTGGACATTGGCAAGCCCCTCGACGAGCATAAACATAATTACAATTCTCCCGATGCATCACCGGTGGAGCAATTGATCTCTCGTTATGAATGGGGGCCCGACGTATTGCCAAATGGCGCATGGGGCATCGATGTCACAAAGATCCCGGGCTATCAGGCCGGCGCTGAAATATATCCCGCACATGAAGAGGATGGCCGTCATACGTTTGGCATGTCGGAGTTCACCGTCAGGGTCGATCCCGCCAATGTTGGCGTGCTGCTGCGACGGACCCTTGACTACAGCTTTCCCAATCAGACAGCGGAAGTATATGTCCAGACTACGGATGGCTGGCAGAAGGCTGGTGTATGGTACCTGGCCGGCGCCAATACCTGTATGTTCTCAGGACCTCGTGATGAGCTGGGGCAGCGGGAGTATCATGTACAGACGTCGAACCGGCAATTTCGCGACGATGAGTTCCTGTTGCCTGCCCGGCTGACAAAGGGGCGGTCTTTTTTGAGAATACGTATCCGGTGTATACCTGATCAGCAACAGCTATACCCCGGCAAGGCATTCCCCAAACCCAGTTGCTGGAGTGAGTTAAAATACGATGTATATAGTTATGTCATACCCAAGTTTCAGATCCATGGCCGGTAGTGCCGGGTCGATCATCCTGTTGTTATTCGTTTCTATTTTTTCATACGGCAATGTGCGGCTGCCCGCCGTACTGGCGAGCAATATGGTCCTGCAGCAACGCAGCGAAGTGAAGCTGTGGGGTTGGGGAGAACCCAATGAAAAGGTCGTCGTTACCACCTCCTGGGACAATAAGACCTATCCCGCCGTCACCGTGACGGGGTTTGCCGACTGGCAGCTTACCATTCAGACGCCAGCGGCCGGAGGACCGTATGCCATTCATATCAATGGCAATAATAAGATCACGCTGACCAATGTCATGGTCGGAGAGGTCTGGATCTGCGGAGGACAAAGCAATATGGAAATGTGCGGGAATTGGGGATTACAGGATGTAAAGGCCGAATATGCAAAGGCGCATTTGACAGGTCTGCGGCTTTTTCATGTGGCTAAGGCTGCCGCCGCCGACCCTCAGGAGGACTGTGTGGGTTCATGGACCGCTTGTGACAGCGTCAGTCTGCCTAGCTTTAGCGCCGTGGCGTATTTCTTTGGAAAGAGATTGCAGGAGCACCTCCATATTCCCATCGGATTGATACAATCCTGCTGGAGCGGGTCTTCCGCCGAAGTGTGGACACCGGACAGTCTTATAACGCACGACGACGTCCTGCGGGAGGCCGCAAAAAAAGTATTGGCCAACGGACAGGTGCCGCATCTGCCCGGCTATACCTATAATGCCATGATCGCGCCATTGACAAATTTTTCTCTGGCGGGTGTGATCTGGTACCAGGGCGAGAACAATACCATGGCCGCCGGTACTTATCCGGGATTGTTTACCACCATGATAGACAGCTGGCGAAGAGCATGGAATAAGGACCTGCCTTTTTACTATGTACAGGTGGCCCCTTTCCGGTACCAGCTTGCCAATGCCGGCGCCCTGATGCGCGAGGCGCAGACACGTTGTCTGGAACATGCAAACACCGGTATGGTCGTTACTACCGACCTCGTCACTGACATCGGCAATGTGCATCCTTCCGATAAGCATGATGTAGGTCAGAGGCTGGCAAGCTGGGCGTTAGCGGAGACCTATCATCAGACTGGTCTTGTATACAAAAGCCCCCTGTTCTCCCATTTCATCATCGATAAGAACAAGGCCATCGTATATGTGGACAATCCCGGTGGTGGATTGGTCGTGAAAGGGACGGTCGTGACGGAATTATACATAGCAGGGGAGGACAGGATCTTCCATCCGGGGAGGGCTGTGGTGGAAAAGGACAGGCTCATCGTCCGGAGTCCCGATGTCCCCCATCCCGTGGCCGTACGATATGGGTTCAGCAATACGGCCATAGGAAATATATTTAACAGGGAAGGGCTGCCACTGGGACCTTTCCGGACAGATGACTGGCCAATGGAGAATGCGCTGTCCGCACAGCGGCCGGAACTGCCTGTCATTACAGGGAAGTTCGTGCATATTTTCGATCCGAACGAAACACGCAGCGCGGAGGACACGACCTGGTACACCAATGATCATAGTTTCATCCGGGGCAGTGATGGCGTATGGCATGCCTATGGTATCATCGGGCATCATCCTGTACGGCCATGGGGTGGAGAGACAAAATTCTTTCATATCACCGCCAATTCGCTCCGACAGGAGAAATGGGAGGATCATGGCTATGCGCTGACGGCAAAAGAAGGCGTGGAGCGGGTGTTATGGGCTCCGCATGTGCTACAGGACAACGGGCTCTTCTTTATGTTCTACAATATTGGCAATATGCAAAAGGACGCGCCCAATTACGCTTCCTGGGGACAGCTATGTATGGCCACCAGTACGGATCTTAATAGTTGGCAACGTCATCCGCTGAACCCGTTGTTCAGCGATCCCGGTCATGCGCGGGATTCTTATATCATGAAATATAACGGCACCTATTATTACTACTATAGCCGTACATACAACGAGGTCGATCACCGGAGTGTGGTGGTTGTTCGGAAAGGGCCGGACCTGACACACTGGAGCGGGCCAAAGATCGTACAGGTGCAACCAGCTGGTATGGATTGGGGCGGTGATACAGAAAGCCCCTTTGTGGTGCAGCGTAAAGGCATATTCTACTTATTCATCTGCAGGGCCATAACCAACTATAATCAGACAGATGTGTATTGGTCCACCGATCCGGAGAACTTCCCCAGGGAGCAGTTGGTGTGTACCTTACCCGTTCATGCCGCCGAAGTAATACATGACGGGAAAGAAGGATGGTTTATTTCCAACACCGGCTGGGACAAAAAAGGTTTGTTCCTTGCTCCCCTGGAATGGAAGGATACCACACTTATTACGCAGCATCCTGATACCTCCCGGCGCCCTGCGTTGAATCATGACTTCCCGGACCCTACCGTTATCCGGGTGGGCGGGAAATATTATGGTTATGCTACGAATACCGTGGTAAATGGAAAGTTTGTACATATCCAGCTCGCCAGTTCCACCGACAGGGTCCATTGGAAGGACGAGGGCGATGCATTGCCGGCGGGCGCGGCCTGGGCCAGCAGGGATTTCTGGGCACCGCATGTCATCTATGACCCGAAGCAGAGAAAGTATGTGCTATTTTTTTCCGCGGAGAGCAAGGTGGATAGTACAGGCAAATGTATCGGGGTGGCTTTTTCGGACAGCCCCGAAGGACCTTTTGTGGATATGGGGCAACCGTTGATCAGCGGCAAGGATTTTGAGGATATCGATCCCTGCGCTATCATCGACCCGAAGAGTGGGAAGAAGCTCTTGTACTGGGGTTCCGGGTTCCAACCCATACAGGTACAGGAATTGAGCGATGACTGGAAAAGCTTTAAGCAAGGCTCTGATCCCAGGGTCGTGATGTATCCAAAACAGGAAGGACGGTATGACAATCTCATCGAAGGGACATGGATCGACTTTGCGAATGGATATTATTATATGTATTATTCGGGAGACAATTGCTGCGGACCGTCGGCCAACTATGCCGTTATGGTGGCCCGGTCAAAGGATCCTTTTGGACCTTTTCAGCGGTTGGGGCAGGTGAATGGCAGGGGCAGCAGCGTGATCCTGGAGAAGAACAACGAGTGGACGGCGCCGGGCCATAATTCCATTTTCCGGGATGAAAAAGGGAGGGTCTATATAGCCTATCATGCGGTGGCCACCGGCGTGACGATGAGGCCGGCTGGCAGGGTGCTGATGATCAGTCCCGTGGTGTATGAGAAGGGATGGCCCGTGGTGAAATATTAGGGCTTATTCTATTGCAAATCGTACAACTAGCGTGTTTGCCAGCGGGATGAGATTGTTGATCGCGGATGTCCTATTCAGCATTTGTACGGCCGGGTATATAGTCGTATGCCAACCGGATATTTCGGAATCACCTAATGCGGATAGAGGAGGGTAGGATGTCCACCCCCCGCCTTTTTCGACGGGTTTTTCTTCCACAAATAGGATCTTCCCCAATTGCCGGCCCGAATACGAGGCAATGATCTTTGCTTTTGACGTGGCAGTCGCTATCAGCTTTTTGTACAGATCTTTTTGGTGCGATGACTCGTCGGCGTACTGTACGGCATAGGCGGTGATATTTTTTTCATTCCGGAGCAGCTGATACAACTGGGAGAGGGAGTCCAAAGAGTGGGTGAGTATACTTCTGAAATAGGGTCTTTGTCCCTGTTCATCGATATAGAAAGTGTCCTGTGGCGACATAGGAAGGACGGTGTACCCTTTTTGTCGTATGACGGATAAAAGGGAGTCGAAATGGACTCGGGCGGCGTTCAAAAGACGGTCTGTAATCGCTGCATGGTCCCGTCCGTTGCCCGTGTCCACGATCCTGTCCATATACCTCTCGATGGTAAAGTTGGACATGACGATCTTGTATACGTATGTATTTGCTTCGGCCAGGACGGTATCCGATACCGTGACCTCGATATATTTTTCCTGTGAGTATGTGGCGCCGGTCAGGAGCGCCAAAATAGAAAGGAATAGGAGTTTCATAACTAAATATACAATATCTTATCTGAACCTGTCCGACAGCGTATAGCAGACCCTGTCATTGATGCGACGGAAGACCTCGGCGTTGATCTTCCGTACCCGGCGGAGCTTACGGCCCACCAGCAGATTGCCGTCGCTGTCAAAATACTGAGGTTGCTGAAAATAGGTGAGGATATAATATTTCTTATTGACAAATGGGAAGTTGAACCCGCGCGGCCACAGGGATATATAGGTGAGATAATGTTTTCGCTCCTCCGTATAATAGTCCAGGTTATTGACCCAGGTGCAATCCACCGAACGCATACGGGTCATCAGGTCGACGATCGCGGTGGTATCATAGCCGAATTTTCGCAGTGTGTCCTGCATACGGTCTTCTCCCACCCAAAACTCATAGACATAGGTGAGCGTATCTGTAACCAGTTCCAGCGACACGCGGTCGAACGCCCGGTCTGTGAACTCGATGGAGAAAGGTTTATGCGCATAGGACTGTGTATAAACCAGCTCGATACTGTCCAGGATGGATTGATGACGATGGTAATAGCGGGTGATGTTCATCGTCCGGCAGGAAGAGGCAAGGAACAGGAGGAGCGCAAAAAGGACGATATGACCTGTTTTATTTTTCATCGTTGTCATTTACAATATACGTGACCCCATAGAGTATCTTTTTTAAAAAGCTCGTCGTCACCTGCCGGAGGGTCTTTCCTCCATAATCCCAATATACGATCGTCAACACGTCGTCCTCCTTTTGTATATCCGTCAGCACAAGGAAATGGGTGGGGAAGCTAAACCGCGATTTGTTATGATTTTTTACATGCAGATAAGTATTGTTGACATAAAGAAAGGTGGTGCCCGAATGCACGGCTTTTTGCAAATAGGCGTATAGATCCCTGAAGCCGGGACGCAGCAGGTCAGAGCCGAGGGCCTTTACTTTATAGCCCATCATGCGTTTTATCATGCGATTGAACTTGCCCAGGTTGCAGGCTGCCCAGAAAGTATCTTCGGAGCCTGCATGGAATTTTACATGGAAGAGGTTCAAATAGCTCCTGAAGCGATCCGCCAGTACGAGGAACCACATCTGATCCGCCGGGTGTATATCCAGCACACCTTTGAAATGGAGAGTGCCCGCAGCCAGCATCACTTCCGGCGAGGGGGTGAATTTTACCTTGCGCCAGCTGGCCTGCCCATCTGTATAAAGAGACACCATAAATTTTACATATCGGAGAGGATCGTAGTTCAGCGGCAGGTAAGAGAGCGCCGCATAGCCACAGAAATTGGTATTGGTACCCTGGTACATACCCACCGGGTGGGTCACATTGATACGGAGGTTTTCCAGGAATAAATGATTCTTCACGTGCGGCCAGTACAGGCTGGTGTCGGGCAGATGGACCGAATTAAGCCATTCGAGGGCTTGTTCCCGGGTGGAATAATTTTCCTGCGATTGGGCTGGTGCAGCCAGTCCTATCGTCCAAATAAGGACCAGCAGGGTTAGTTTCATGGAACGAATATAGCGACCCGAATATTTTTTCTAAAAAAGTCTTACTAATATTTTGAACGTACGTTTTTTTACGTACCTTAGGTGTATGAAAAGATTTAAAAAGGAGGGAGCCGACGGACAGGAGCCCACCAAGGCGGAGCTGGCGGTATTGCAGGTGTTATGGCAGCACGGTCCTTCGACGGTGCGATTTGTGCACGATGCGTTGAATGAAGGGAGAGAGGCTGCTCAATATACCACCACCCTCAAGCTTATGCAGCTGATGACCGAGAAGGGAATGTTGCAGCGGGACGAGTCGAGCATGAAGCACGTCTATAGCGCCGGGCTGGAGGAAAAGGGAACGAAGGGACAGTTGCTGAACAGATTTATAGATACCATGTATCACGGCTCCGTAGGCAATATGATGATGGCCCTGCTTGGGAATGAGAAGACGTCGGCGAAGGACCTGCAGCAATTGCGCGAGCTGTTGGACAGGATGAATGTCAACGAACCATCCGGAAAAAAGAAATAATTATGATACAAGCCATCTGCTGGACATTAGTCCATTCCCTCTGGCAGGGTCTGTTCTTCGCCCTGATCACCGGCGGTGTCATGCTGCTGACAAGACAGGCGAGTGCGGCGATGCGCTATAATCTCATATGTATCCTGTTCTTTTTATTTCTTGCCGTCTGTACGGGTACTTTCCTGTATGAACTGGCCGGGGCATCGCCGGAGACGGCAGCTGGTACTGCCGCAACAGAAGATGGGGGCCGGATAACTGCATGGATCGATGCTCTGGGGAGGTATTGTTCGGAGCATGCCGTGCTGATCGTATGGACATGGCTGTTTATTTTTACCATCAAGTCGCTGCGCTTGGCCGGGAGTTATCTCTATTCTCAGCGTGTCCGGCATTACGGGATCGGCGTCGCGCCCGGGAATTGGCAGGAGAGGGTAGATCAGCTGTGCCGGCAGATGGGTATTAACCGGGCAGTGCGGCTGGTGGAGTCGCAGATCGTGAAAATGCCAATGGTGATCGGCCATCTGCGTCCCATGATCCTGATGCCGCTGGGGCTTGTCACGGGCCTGCCCGAGGAAGAGATAGAAGCCGTGATCCTGCACGAGCTGGCGCATATCCGCCGGAACGACTATATCGTCAACTTTATACAGAACGTGGCCGTCAATTTCTTTTTCTTTAACCCCGGTATGCTGTGGATGTCTTCGCTGTTGAGGGAGGAAAGAGAACATTGTTGTGATGACATAGCCATCGCACGGACCCACGACAGGGCAGGGTTTATTCGCGCGCTCATCAGCTTTAAGGAACACGATCTGCGGTTGACAGGGGTGGCCACAGCCTTCCCGGGGAAAAGGAACCAATTGGTGAAGAGAGCCATGCGCATTGCGCAGAGCACGAACAAGACACTTGACCCTGTAGAGAAGATATTCCTTGTGATCAGCTTTATACTTATATCCTTGCTGGTGGCCGCTACATCCGGGAGCTCCTCTACGTCTCGTGTAAAGGTGGTGCAAATACCAGGAGGGAAATACAGGTTCTTTGTCGACACGCCGACCAGGAGCGTACAGAGGCCCTTGCCACCACCCCCGCAGCCGGTGGAGACAAAGATGGACCGGGCAGCGCAAGAGGTGGAGACGAAGATAGAATGGGCCGTGCAAAATAGGGGATCGGAGCAGGCGACAATAGAACCGCAGGAAGCAACACCCGACGCAACGGCGCAGGTTGAAAAAATGATCCTGGACGTAAAGGCAGCAGAGAATGATAAAAAGGTCATGCTGACCCTGGAGGAAAAGAAACAGGCCATGGATGCCGACGCAGATGCACAAGCCATCCGGGACAAACAGCAGGCTGAAATGGATGCCCGGCAGGCGATGCGTGATAAAGATCAACAACGGCTGGACGATGAGCAGGCCGTCCGTGATAAAGAGCAGGCGGAACGAGACCTGGTACAGGCTGTACGCGACAAGGAGCAGGCTGTCCGTGACAGGAAGCAGGCGGAACGCGATGCACGACAGGCCTTGCATGATAAGGCGAAGGCCATCCCTCCCCTTATTCATTAACCATAATTACCCATTGTTAACCTAAAAGCTTAAAAAATGCGAAAGACAATTTTGAGCTGGGGCCTCTTTGCCCTGGCACTGACCTCCTTTACCCCTACATTACAGGCGCAGAGAAAAGAACCCCGCCCCCCGGCGCATCCCAGCAGCGTCATCTGGGGCAATCATCAATACATGAACATCGATGTGGATTCTTCCACCACACCGCCCCAGATCATTGCCACGTATAAAAGTGACGCCCTGTACAATATGACAATCAGCCAGGGCCGGCTGACAAGCCTTTACGTCAATGGAAAGATCATACCGTCGGACAGCTTTCATTTGTATGACGGTCTGGTGAAACGCATCATCGACCAGATGAAGAGGGACAGCGCTCAGGCCATACGGGATAAAGAGCAGGCAGAGCGTGACCAGGAACAGGCCGTACGTGACAAGAAACAGGCGGAGCGTGATGAAGAGCAGGCCGTACGCGACAAGGAGCAGGCTGAAAGGGATGCACAGCAAGCCGTACGTGACAGGGAACAGGCTGAGAAGGAGGCCATCGATGCTAAGGCGGAAGCAGAGCGGGACACCCGCCAGGCGGTGTCGGACAGAGCACAGGCCGTTCGCGATAGAAAGCAGGCGGAACGTGACAGGCAACAGGCGATGCGAGACGATGAACAGGTCGTCCGTGATAAGAAGCAGGCCGAGATGGATATGCAACAGGCTATTCGCGATAAGGAACAGGCTGTACGTGACAAGGAGCAGGCCGTCCGCGACAAAAAACAGGCTGAAGAAGACAGGGCGCTGTTAAAAAGCCTGCTGACGGATGTCGTAAAAGAAGGGCTGGCGCCGGATGAAAAAAGCATCGACTCCCTTGTCCTGGATGGATCGGTATTTTTTGTCAATGGAAAGAAACAATCCGATGAGCTACAGAAGAAGTTCCAGGACAAATATATCCGGAAGGAGGGATACGGCTTTTATATACACGGGAAGGTGATGCAGATAGGCACCCGGAACTAGTGGAAGACCCGGCGGAGGGGGGATAGATTAAGATTTTTCAGATGTCGTGCAACATTTTGCTAAAGGGCATGTACTTTAGATAAATAAATGCAGACATCATGAAGAAACTATATTTCTTATTGTTCATTGGTTTTCAGGTATATACGGCATCGGCGCAGTATTTGACAAAACCGTTGTCCGGCCTTTCCATCCAGCAGGTGGCAGCCGAGACCTCCGGTGGTAATATCTACGTATCCGGCGTACCGGATAATGAAGCAAAACTGGAAGTTTATATCCGGGGCAACAATGGGCAGGATCTTAGCAACGAGGAGATAAAAAAGAGACTGGATGAGCAGTTCGATCTTATTATCACTACCGACGACCACAAGCTCCATGTCGCCGCCCGCCCCAAGCACGATCGTATCAACTGGAACAGGAGCCTGAGCATATCTTTCAAAGTATATGTGCCGGAAAATGTTTCTACTATTCTCAGGACCAGCGGTGGCAATATCGCCCTGAAAAAGCTCACCGGATCTACCCAGGATTTCAAGACCAGCGGCGGCAATATGGATATCGACCAGGTCTCGGGTAACATCAATGGAAGAACTTCCGGCGGGAATATCAATATCTCGGATGCAAAGAACCAGATCGATCTGGGGACCAGCGGCGGCAACATCGAAGCTACCCATTGCGAGGGTGATATGCGTCTGACCACCTCCGGTGGTGAATTGAAGCTCCGTCTGTTGAAAGGTTCTATCCGGGCTACTACCTCTGGTGGGAATGTAAAGGGAGAGGTCATCGAGGGAGAGCTTATTGCAAGAACGTCCGGCGGTAATATCCGGTTCACCGACCTGTCCTGCAGTCTGAATGGGGTCACCAGCGGCGGAGACATCAATGTCAGCTTTAAGGAACTGGGCAAATATCTCGAGCTCAACAACTCCAGCGGCGATGTCAGTGTACAGCTGCCCCAGGGCAAAGGGCTGAACCTGCAGATAACGGCAGACAGGGTAAAATGCACCACGATGAGTAATTTCAGCGGCCGGATGGATGAGAAGCACATCGATGGTACGTTAAATGGAGGCGGCGTACCCGTCAAGATCGACAGCAACAGCGGAGATGTGACACTAACTTTTAAATGAGCCTTATAAAGCCTTATAATGAAACCCGGCGGCCAGCCGGGTTTTTTGTTACATTTAGGTCTATGAAATTCCTCCTCACCGCCACCCTGGCGCTACTACTACACGACGTACACGCACAGACAACTATCAACAGGGACACCGAGATCGAGAACATGGTAAAAGAGGTCAGCGCAGACAGCCTGCAGTCCTATATCCGGACCATGGTAGCTTTTAAGACCCGTAGCACCGTGAGCTCTACCACGGACAGTAAAACAGGTATCGGCGCCGCCCGTAATTGGGTGCTGGCTAAATTCAACCAGTTCGCGGTTGCCTCTGGCGGACGACTCACCGCTATAGTGGATACCACCACCTATGTCGCCGACGGCAATAGGGTCAAAAGCAATATCAATTTAGGTAACACCGTGGCCACCCTGAAGGGCACGGACCCCAACGACCCCAGGGTCTTTATCATCAGCGGACATCTCGACAGCCGGCGTACGGATGTGCTGGATGGGGTGGGTGAGTCTCCCGGCGCCAATGATGACGGCAGTGGCAGCGCAGCCGTGCTCGAATGTGCCCGTATCATGAGCAGGCATTCCTTTCCGGCCACCATAATTTTTGTCACGGTCAGTGGTGAAGAACAGGGGCTGTTGGGCGCCAGCTATATGGCAAAGAAGGCAAAGACAGCCAATTGGGATATCGAGGCCGTATTGAACAATGACATCGTCGGCAGCAACAACAGCAGCCAGACCAATATCATCAATAACACACAGGTGCGTGTCTTTAGCGAAGGGCTGCCCGCCTACGAGCTGGACCGGCAGGCAAAGACCATCCGGCAGCTGGGGATGGAAAACGATGGGAAGTCCCGGCAGCTGGCCCGCTATGTAAAGGAGACGGGGGAGCGTTATGTGGACAATCTGCAGGTCATGATGGTATATCGCCCCGATAGGTTCCTGCGTGGCGGCGATCATATACCTTATCTGGACAATGGTTATACGGCCGTCCGTATCACCGAGATGAACGAGAACTATAACCACCAGCACCAGGATGTCCGCACGGAGAAAGGTATCGTATATGGCGACCTGCCCGAATTCATGGACTTTGAATATCTCCGCAAGAATACTGCATTGAACCTGGCCAATCTCGCCAACCTGGCCAAGGCGCCCGGCCTGCCCGAGACAGTAAGGGTAGAAGTGCGTAATCTCACCAACAGCACCCAGCTCAGCTGGAAGGCGCCGCTTCACGGACGGACCAAAGGGTATTATGTGCTGATGCGGGAGACCATCAGTCCTTACTGGCAGAAGAAGTTCTTTACCACGGCCACCGACATCGAGCTGCCTTATTCAAAGGACAATTATTTCTTTGCCATACAGTCCGTTTCGGAGGATGGAAATGAGAGCCTGCCGGTGACACCGACACCAGGAAGGTAGGCCTCCATAATGATCTTACCATGAAGAATATAATAACGATACTTACGCTGGCATTGACCTTATCCGCCGGCGCGCAAAATTTCGAAGGTACCATCACCTGGAAAGTAAACTACACAGCTAATGACACCATATCCCTAAGGGCGCTAAGGGAGACTGTTACCAAAAGCTATATATGGGCCTTCAAAGACGGAAATCATCGATTGTCCGAAATAGGAGGAACTGAAAGTCATGATCTTCTATGGCTGGCTAAAAAGCAACAGTATTATAGCTTAGACGCAAAATCCAGAATTTACTGGAGGCCGACAGTTGGACATTGGGTAACGGCAAAGGCGTCAGACAAACAGGTTGTAACCAACACGGGGGAGCAGCGCGTCATTTTTGGATTTCATTGCACCAAATACATAGTCACCCCTAAGGGAGATATACCGGGTTTGCCAGAAATTCGTTGGGTATATTGGGTGACTACCGAGATCAAAGGACTGGATATGAGGACAATGCCTTTTCCCGGCAATGGGAATGGCATTATTCAGTTTCTTTTCCACCAGGATATCAGCGGAATGCCAATGCTTATCGAGACACCCAATCCCATGTTTAATATGTCTATAGAAGTTGGGTCTGTATCAAGGAAGGACGTCCCTCCGGCGACCTTTGTCATTCCTACGAACTTTAAAGAATTTAAATAAACATGCCAGGTCCCATCTATATGTAACATTTTCCGGGCCCGCAACGTCTCAGTAGGAATAACCTTAAGCGATGTTCCAAAACTACTTTAAAACGGCGTTGCGCAACCTATGGAAAAACAAAGGTTTTTCCGCCATCAACATCATCGGACTGGCCGTAGGGCTGGCCACCTGCCTGCTGATCGTCCTGTATGTCACCGACGAATTGAGCTATGACAGATATAATAAACAGGCAGACCGGATCTATCGCCTGGATGCCCAGGTCAAGTTCGGGGGAAATCATTTGTTCCTGGCCGTAGCCCCACCGCTGGCCGGGCCCTCCATGATACAGGATTATCCGGAGGTGGAACAATACACGCGGTTTCGGGAGCATGAAGGTATTCTCGCCCGGGCCGGCGATATAAATATCCGGGAGAACAGCGCTGTCTATGCCGACTCCACTCTATTCGATGTATTTACCTTGCCCGTGATCGCCGGCGATCCCCGCACGGCGCTGACAACTCCCCGTTCGCTGGTCATCAATGAAAAGATGGCGCTAAAATATTTCAAGGGCACCCAGGCCGTGGGTAAGATCTTATTGGTCAACGACAGTCTCCGGTATAAGGTCACAGCCGTGATCCGTAATATCCCCAGCCAGTCCCATTTCAACTTTGACTTCTTCTTTCCCATGCTGGAACTGCGACGTAGCCGCGCAACGGACGAATGGCTCAGTCATAACTTCAATACATATATAGTATTAAAGAAGGGAGCGGATGCGGCAAGGCTCGAAGCCAAGCTGCCCGGGATGATCGAAAAGTATATGGCTCCCCTGATCAAGACCGCCCTCAACACGGACCTGAAAGGGTTTTTCAAGAGCGGTAATTACCTGGACTTTACGCTGACACCCCTTACCTCCATTCACCTGCACAGCAATAAGACCGCCGAGATGGCGTCCAATGGCAGCATCGAATACGTGTATATTTTTTCGGCTATTGCCGTCTTTATACTGTTGATAGCCTGTATAAATTTCATGAACCTTTCCACCGCCAGGTCGGCCAACAGGGCAAAGGAGGTGGGGATGCGGAAAGTGATGGGCTCCATGCGTACGCAGCTGATCTTTCAATTCATCATGGAATCCACCGTCATTAGTTTTGTGTCCATGTTGCTGGCGCTGGGTATTGCCGCCCTGACGCTACCTCTTTTTGGCCGGCTGGCAGGGAAGGACATCGGACTTGGCCTGCTGTCCAGCCCATCCGTAGTGGCGGCTGTGGTGGCCCTGGTGCTGGTAGTTGGTTTGCTGGCCGGGGCATATCCTGCCTTTTTTCTCTCGGCTTTCCGACCCATTGCCGTACTAAAGGGCAATCTGAAGAGCGGATTCAAAACAGGATGGCTACGCAATTCGCTGGTAGTATTTCAATTCGGGATCAGCATTTTTCTCATCATAGGGACAGTCGTCATCTACCAGCAGCTGCAATATATCCGGAACAAACAGTTGGGCTATGACAGGGGGCATGTCATCGTGCTGAACAATCTCGACCCGTTGGGTACACAGGCCAGGGCTTTCCGGGAAGACCTGCTACGGCTTCCGGGAGTGGAGGGAGCGACCATGACGGGTTTTCTGCCTACGGCCGGCAATCGTAATGGAGATGTAGTATTCCTGACCCCGCGCATGGATCAGAAGGAAGCCATACAGACGCAATGCTGGTCCGTAGACGAGCATTATATTCCCACCTTAGGCATGCGTATGAAGGAGGGAAGGAATTTTTCGGGCGCTTTTCTCACCGACTCCAATGCTGTCATTCTGAACAGCGCCGCGGTGCATATGCTCGGCAAGGGGGATCTTTTGGGACGGAAGATCTATCATATAGAGAGTATGGAGCCGCTGAAAATAACGGAGTGGCATGTCGTGGGCGTGGTGGATGATTTTAATTTCAACAGTCTTCGGGAAGTGGTGACACCTTTGTTATTGTATATGCATGAGGACAAGGGCAATCTGGCACTAAGGATAAAGACGGATAATATTTCGCGGCTGGTGCGGCAGATAGAGGATAAATGGAAGAGTATTGTGCCCGGCCAGCCCTTTTCATATTCTTTTATGGATGATGATTTCAATGAGCAGTACAAGGCGGAACAGCGGACGGGTGGGATATCGCTCGCCTTTTCGTTGCTGGCTATCTGTATTGCCTGTCTGGGTTTGTTTGGGCTGGCGGCTTATGCGGCCGAGCAGCGTACGAAGGAGATAGGTATACGGAAGGTGCTGGGGGCTACCGTTACCAGCCTTGTAAGCCTGCTGTCAAAGGACTTTTTGATATTGGTGCTGGTAGCAGCGTTGATCGCATTCCCCTTCTCGTGGTGGGCGATGCACCGATGGCTGCAGGATTTTGCATACCGGATCAGCATTGGGTGGCAGGTATTTGGGCTGGCGGCCGCCCTGGCGGTGGGGATTGCGCTGGCTACTATCAGTTGGCAGGCCTTAAAGGCGGCCTGGGCCAATCCTGTGAGAAGTTTGCGGAGTGAGTAAATATTGATTATCAATATGTTATTGAACTGAAAGAAAATCCGGAATTGTCAATTAAAGTACCTAAATTTGTACCGGATTAAGTACTTAATTATGCAAGTCGTAAATTATACCGAATTCCGTAATAATCTCGCCGAGAATTTGAACATGGTCAATGACAACAGCGAGATCGTGTTAGTCTCCCGGAGCAAAGGTAAAAATGTAGTGATCATGTCGCTGGAAGAATATAACTCCATCCAGGAAACTCTTCATTTGGTTAGCAGCAAGACCAATCAAAAACGACTTGACGAAGCCATCGAAGAAATGCGCTCCGGGCAATCCTCCAAGCACAAGTTAATTGAAGAATAATGGAATTGGTATGGCAGACGAATGCCTGGGAGGATTATTTGTATTGGCAGCAGACGGACAAAAAAGTCTTACAACGGATCAACGACCTGATCAAGGACAGTCTCAGAAATCCATTTAAAGGTATAGGGAAACCAGAACCATTAAAAGGCAAATATGCCGGGTTCTGGAGCCGGCGCATCACCGATGAGCATAGATTGGTATATACTGTGAAGGATCAGCGGTTACATATATTGCAATGCAGGTTTCATTACGAAAAATAAGAATTAAAAAGCCCCCGGCGTTGCCGGGGGCCGAGGCCTCAAAATTATCTCGTCTCCGCGGCCGGCCGTGCCGGCGGCGTAAATCCTTTCTCCTTTAACAGCTTATTGATCTCCGCAATAGCTCTTTCCAACTGGTTGTCCTTACCCTGTGCCGCCTGTGTAAGGTCTTCCGCCACCGGGATGTCCGGATCCACTCCATGTCCTTCCTTGAACCAGGTACCATCGGGATTGAACATCCGGAAAGTAGGCACCGTGATATTCCCTCCATCGATGAGTGGCGGCGCTCCGCTAATACCAATAAGGCCGCCCCAGGTACGGCTGCCGATAAGAGGACCCAGACCCGCCTTGCGGAAATAGTCCGGGAATGCATCGCCGCCCGATCCGCTCCATCCATTGATGAGCATCACCTTGGGACCGAAATTGCCAGCCGGAGGCCAGTTCCAGCTGACACCGTCACGGGTAGCCCAGAATGCCAGCGGCTTACGATCCAGCATCTCGATGAACCTGTCCGGTATCTGCCCGCCACTATTGAATCGCTCATCGATCACCAGCGCCTTCTTATCCAACTGTGCCGTGAACTGGCGTATCAATTCATTCTGTCCATCGATGCCCGTGCTACGTACATAGATATAACCCGCAGCACCACCCGAAGCTTCTTCCACCCTGCGTCTGTTCT
>Ga0105240_10004778_pt1 | contig 20433 bp, 16 predicted proteins | sample KBSC54metaG_FD_80426 | JGI IMG/M metagenome (GOLD analysis project Ga0105240, IMG submission 80426) | Corn rhizosphere microbial communities from Kellogg Biological Station, Michigan, USA - KBS C5-4 metaG | ecosystem: Host-associated > Plants > Roots > Rhizosphere > Soil | place: Michigan, USA... | reverse complement strand
ATTTTCAGCAGGTCGCCCGCGCCGAGCGGGTAATCCGCGGCGGTCCCAGACAGGTTGTCCGCGGTAACCGCAGGCGATGCCGCCGCGACGAGCAGCATGGCGATCAGAATGCGAGAATATTTTCCAATCGTTTGTAACATTACGTTCGCCATCAGTTGAGAGCCGCTATATCAGCATCGCGGTTATGGGCGCTTTCCGCAACGGCGCTCTGGGGTTTGGCCGGAACGGGCGCCCCGGTCGTGTGAGAGCGCGATCCCTCCTCGAGATAGTAGGAGATCCGGGACCTCGCTCTCGCGTGCGCCAGATAAGCTTCGATCGCCGCGGTGCTGTGGAGCTGGGTCAGATACCGTTCTATGCCGGCCCTGGCGCTGTCGAGGGGCTTGGGCCGCAACTCGATCCCGGCAATCTGGATCAGCTGTGAGGTGCCGTTCGCATGGGCCGCGACGAGCACGTCTCCCACACTGGCGGCTGAATATTGGGAGAGCTCGCTCAAGGGGAGCTCGTCCGCTGTCCGCTCGAGGCGTTGAGTGTCAAAGGGCACGGCATGGCGTTTGAGAGCTTTGCCGAGGGCATCCGCGGAAGTAGTATGCCCGATGGTTTCGAGCAGCGCGCTCGTCACTGCGGCGCTATCGACGGTGAAAATTATCAGACTGTACAGGCGGCGCTGGCTGAAGAGCGCGGGGTTGCGCCTGTAGTATTCCTCGATATCGGCGGATGAGGGTGGCTGGGGGGCGGTATTGGCCAGCTGCGTCGCGAAAGTCTCGGCCAGGATACGCCGGCGCGCGTTGCGTATCGCGCTCACCACCGCGGGCTCTTGGTCCAGGCCCTTGGCTTGCGCTTCTTGTGCCAGCAGGTATTGATCTATGAGTGCGTCTACCGCCTGCCGTTGCGTGGTGTTGGTTTCAGAGTCGTAGGGCCGTGGGGAGGCGGCGAGGTCAGCCATCGTGAGCTCGTGTCCATCAATACTAGCGATGGCGGATGGAGGCTGTTGCTGTGTTTGCTTACCACCGCAGGCCGCCAAGCCGACGGCGGCCAGGCAGAGTAGGCCGCTGGGCATCCTCCCTGTCGCCATCAATATGCGTGCCGATCCGCCCACACGGTCGCCACGGTCCGCGCCATGATCAAGAGGTCGAGCTGGAGAGACCAATTGCGCAGATATTGCAGATCGAACTCGATGCGCTTGCGCATGCTTTCCAGGTCATCTCCGCCTCGATGCCCGTGGATCTGCGCCCATCCGGTAATGCCTGGCTTGACCTTATGCCTGAGCATATAGCTCGGGATGAGCCGCCGATAGCGCTCGTTCATCGAAACCACATGCGGCCTTGGGCCCACGAGGCTCATTGTTCCCTGTAGTACGTTGAAGAGTTGTGGAAGCTCGTCCAAGGACGTCCGGCGCAGGAAAGCTCCCAAACTGGTAACGCGCGGGTCTTGGCGTGCGACCTGCGTAAACTGAGTTTCCCCGTCTTCCATGACCCGCATCGTGCGGAACTTGTAGACGGTGATTTCGCGACCATCGAGCCCATAGCGCTTCTGTCGGAAGATGACCGGGCCGGGCGAGGTCAAGTGCACAGCCGCCGAGATCATTAGCAGCACGGGGGCTAGCAACACTGTGGCCAATCCGCCGACCAGCACGTCGAACAAGCGCTTGCTGATTCCGCGCAGGCCGTAGAAAGGTGACTCGCGCACGGCGAGTAGGGGAATGCCCCCGAGCAGATCGAAGCGCGGCTGGATCAAGTGAAATTCGCCCAGGTCCGGAACAAAGTAGATCGATGCCGTGGAGTCGCGCAGCGCCTCGAGGATGTGCAGAACGCGGGGCTCCCGCCTCATTGGGAGCGCGATGTAAACCACGCCCACCCGGGCTTCCGGCACGAACCGCGGGATGTCGGCCGACTTGCCGAGGACCTGGTAACGATCTTCGGCGGCCACGCGGGCGGGATCGCCCAGTTGGCGGTCTTCGAAGAAACCCAGTACCTGGGTCCGCAGGAGCGGATCACTGTCGAGCGTGCGGGCGAGCCGGACTCCCGGCTCGGTCATCCCCACAATCACAGCTTTGCGCCAGGGCGCGGTGCTTTTGTGGCTCTGTAGCAAGGCGTAGCGGGCGACCCTTTGCGCCACCCACAGCATCAGCGGCGTTGCTACGGCCCACCGGATCAGCACGCCGGTCGAGAATCGGGGCGTGAGAGCGGAAACGTGCAGCAATGCGAGAATGAGCCCCGCCACCAGCGCCCAGCGGAGGACGAGGTCGAGGAACGAGCGAAGTGCCAGAATGTAACTCTGCCCTTCGCGCAGCGGGGGTACTCGCAGCAGTTCCGCGGTTCCCGCGAACGTCAGGACCGCCAACAGGAAGTTGGCGCCGTTGAGCGTCAGGTCGGCGCTGATCAGACATCCGATCCATGTGAGCACGGCAGTCACTGGATACAGCAGCGACTTGACGATGAATAGCGACGCCGGATCCGCGGCGGTCACCTCGCCGGAGACCACATCGCTCTCCGGTTGCTCGTGCACTGACATACTACGGGGAGAAGGGCAAGCGCCTCAGTAACTGCTGCTTGCGGCGGAGCTGATAGGCGGTCAGGCCGCCCATGATCAGCAGGGCAATCCCCGTATTGGTTGTGTCACTTTCCCCGTTGTATCGCGATGTGGTCAAACCATCGCGGCTGCTCACCGCGCGCAGTTCATCGCTGCCCGATACCTCGCGGAAGGATTCCATTCCTCGCTCAGCCGCGGTCAAAGTGTCTTCGTTCGAATAATCGCCGTTGGCCGCGGAGGAGAGTGAGTCATAGGGCCGATCGGGCCCCGACGCCCAAGCGCCGGATGGCGCATAATCTGGGCGGCTGTCAGATTGTCTCGAGACGGGGGTGAGCACGCCCGCGGTCTCTGTCGGGGAGGCCCGCGCGGAAGCATCGAGAACGAGCACCTTGGCGTGGCTCGCGGCCGCCCCTGCGAGGAGGGTGATGCCGAGCACCGTCACCCAACCGTTTGTACGACTCAACAAGTTCTTTCCCCAGTGCCTTTTGTCTTCAGCTGAGGTGTTGCAATTTCCATTCCAAGCCTGGAAACGCGCCAGCTTCGCTGGACGCGGGGAAAGCAGTGTGAACCGTTGGGAACCACGCACCCATTTCTACCGAAAATCGTGCTGGCTGCGTTCCAATGGTGCAGCGGCTGCCAACAAGGATTTTGAACGAATTTACATAAGCCCGCGGGGGGAAGCATGGAGCTCGGTGCACGGTCTTCGAGTTGAGTGTGCGGGAGAAGTTATTTCATCCGTATGAACGGCCCGCAGTGTTAGCGTGGCTAGCTCCAGCACTTCGAGAGTTTGTGACTTGCGAGCGCACCGCCCGCAACAGTCCGTCACCGTGACGAAACCCGCGGCGCCGCCAAAGCTCCCTGATTGCCTAACCCACTAATTTGGTCATTCCCACTCGATCGTCGCGGGTGGCTTCCCCGAAATGTCATACACGACGCGGGAAATCCCGGCGACTTCGTTGACGATGCGCAGGGAGACGTGGGCGAGGAACTCGTAGGGAAGTTTGGCCCAGTGGGCTGTCATGAAGTCGATGGTTTCGACGGCGCGCAGGGCGATGACGTGGTCGTAGCGACGGCCATCACCCATGACGCCGACGGAGCGAACGGGGAGGAAGACGGCGAACGCCTGGCTGGTGCGGTCGTAGAGGTCGTGTTTGCGGAGCTCTTCGATGAAGATCGCGTCGGCGCGGCGGAGAAGGTCGGCGTATTCCTTGCGGACTTCGCCGAGGATGCGGACGCCGAGGCCGGGGCCGGGGAAGGGATGGCGATGAACCATCTCGCGCGGGAGGCCGAGCTCGACTCCGAGACGGCGGACCTCGTCCTTGAACAGCTCGCGCAGCGGCTCGACGAGCCGCAGGTTCATCTTCTCGGGGAGGCCGCCGACGTTGTGATGTGACTTGATCACATGCGCCTTGCCGGTGCGGGCGCCGGCGGACTCGATGACGTCGGGATAGATCGTGCCTTGTGCAAGGAAGCGCACGTCGCTGAGCTTCTGCGCTTCCTCGTCGAACACTTCGACAAACAGACGGCCGATGATTTTCCGTTTGGCTTCAGGGTCGGTGACCCCGTGGAGCGCGGCCAGGAAGCGGGCCTCGGCGTCAACGCGAATGACGCGAACACCCAGGTGCTCGGCGAAAGTGCTCATGACCTGGGCCCCTTCGTTGAGTCGCAGTAAGCCATGATCGACGAACACACAAACCAGTTGGTCGCCAATCGCGCGATGGAGCAGGGCAGCGACCACGGAGGAGTCGACGCCCCCTGAGAGTCCCAACAAGACCTTGCCGGTGCCAACCTGGGCGCGCACGCGCTCGATGGCGTCCTCGATGATGTTGCCCACGCTCCAGAGAGCATCGCAACCGGCGATCTCCCGCACGAAGCGCTCCAACAGCCGAGTGCCTTGCGTGGTGTGTGTGACTTCGGGATGGAATTGCACGCCATAGAAGCGACGGTTTTCGTCGCCCATCGCGGCGTACGGAATACTGCCGGTGGTTGCTGTTGCACTGAACCCGGGAGGTAACTGATCGACCCGGTCGCCGTGGCTCATCCAGACATCGAGAACCGAGCGCCCTTGACCGTTGCGGCGGTCTTCGACGTCGCCTAGCAGGCGGCAAGCTCCATTCGTCACAGTCACTTCGGCGTAGCCAAACTCACGCTCGGTGGATGCTGCAACGCGCCCGCCGAGCTGCTGCGCCATTGTCTGCATGCCGTAGCAGATGCCCAGGACCGGCACACCCAGTGTGAAGACCACATCGGGGGCCTTCGGCGGCTTTGCATCCGTTACGGACTCGGGGCCGCCGGAAAGGATCACGGCGCGAGGCTTGAACGCTCGAACCTCGTCATCGGTGATGTCCCAGGGATGGATCTCGCAATACACACCGAACTCGCGCACGCGGCGCGCAATGAGTTGGGTGTACTGCGCGCCGAAGTCGAGGATCAGGATCCGATGCGCGTGGATGTCCGGATGCGGGGCTGCCGGCGTGGCCGGTCGTGCAACACTCGCCATCTAGGATGCCCGGTAGTTGGGCGCCTCTTTCGTAATGCTGACGTCGTGAACGTGACTTTCGCGTATACCCGCGTTGGTGATCCGAACGAACGAGGGGCGCGTGCGCATTTCCTGGATATTCTTGCTGCCGGTGTAACCCATCGCGGCGCGTAGGCCGCCCGCAAGCTGCGTAATGATTGTCACGACACTGCCTTTGTAGGGAACTCGTCCCTCGACACCTTCCGGCACGAGCTTCTCGAGCTCGGTGGCGGCATCCTGAAAATATCGGTCGGCGGAGCCATGGCGCTCGGCCATCGCGCCCAGGGAACCCATGCCGCGGTAGGACTTGTAGGAAGCACCCTGGTATAGCTCCACTTCGCCAGGCGACTCTTCCGTTCCGGCGAACAGGCTGCCGATCATGATGGTGTGAGCGCCGGCGACAATGGCCTTGGCGATGTCGCCGGAGAAACGGATACCGCCATCCGAAATCACCGGAACATCGGTGTCGCGCAGCGCGTCGGTAACATTCGAAATCGCGGAGATCTGCGGCACACCAACACCGGCCACGATGCGCGTCGTGCAAATGGAGCCCGGACCAATGCCAACCTTTACGGCGTCCGCGCCCGCACCAACGAGGGCGCGTGCTGCTTCGGCGGTCGCGATGTTACCCGCAATGACCTGCTGGTCGCCCCACTTGGATTTGATCCGCTCGACCATCGAGATCACCCCGCGCGAGTGTCCGTGAGCAGTGTCAACCACGACCAGGTCCACACCTGCTTCGCGAAGCGCCGCGACGCGGTCTATGGTATCGGGCGTGGTTCCAACGGCGGCGCCCACGCGCAGCCGGCCGCCATCGTCCTTCGAGGCGCGCGGAAATTCCGTCGCCTTCTGGAAGTCCTTTACCGTGATCATGCCTACCAGCTCATGATCGCCGTTCACCACCAGTACCTTCTCGATACGGTGCTTGTGCAGGAGAGCGAGTACCTCCTCCTTGGGCGCGTTCTCGCGAACGGTGATGAGCCGCTCCTTGGGTGTCATAACCGAGGAGACGGGTGCTTCCAGCTTTTGCTCGAAGCGCAGATCGCGATGCGTGACGATACCAACGGCCTTGCGGCCCACCACGACAGGCACGCCCGAGATCCCGCGCGAGCGCGTGACCTCCAGCACCTGGCGGATCGTCATGTTGGGAGAGACCGTGATCGGGTCCTTGATGACGCCGCTCTCGAACTTTTTCACCCGGCCGACTTCGAGCGCTTGCGCCTCGATGCTCATGCTCTTGTGAATAATGCCGAGGCCGCCTTCCTGCGCAATAGTGATTGCCAGTCGCGCTTCGGTGACAGTGTCCATCGCCGCTGAAAGCAGCGGCAGGTTCAGTCGGATCTTGCGGGTGACACGCGTGGAGAGATCGACCTCGCGTGGCAGAATTTCCGAGTAGGCCGGAACCAGGAGGACATCATCGAAGGTCAGAGCTTCTTCGAGGATTCGCATGACCGCCCATGACCGCCGACGAGGTTCGCTGCGCGTCGACCGGTGCTATGTGGATAAAGCCCGCTATTGTACGGCGTAACCGCACGTGGGTAAAGCTTGTGATAGGGTTGTTACCATGTCTGCCAGCGTACAGGCCGGAGCCGAAAACGGGCGCAACGTCTTTACCGTCTCGCGTCTGAATCGCGAGGTGCGCATTCTGCTCGAGCGTGGGCTCGGAGTGGTCTGGGTCGAAGGCGAGCTGTCGAACTTTTCCCAACCCTCGTCCGGACACTGGTATTTCTCCCTCAAGGATCGCGACGCGCAGCTGCGTTGCGCGATGTTCAGGTTGAAAAACGCGGGACTTGGCTTCACGCCCAAATCGGGTCAGCAGGTACTGGTGCGCGGCCGAATCAGCCTGTATGAGCCTCGCGGCGATTACCAGCTCATTGCCGAGCACATGGAAGAAGCCGGCATCGGCGCCCTCAAACGCGAGTTCGAGCGCCTGAAGACAAAGCTCGCCGCAGAAGGACTTTTTGCGCTCGAGCGCAAGCGCAGCCTGCCTCGTTTTCCGCGCCGTATCGGTGTGGTGACTTCGCCATCCGGCGCTGCTATCCGCGATGTGCTGCATATTTTAGGGCGTCGTTTTCCGCCGGCCGCCGTGCTTCTCTATCCCACGCCCGTACAAGGCGCCGCTGCCGTGCCCACGATTGTCGAGGCTTTGCGGATCGCTTCAGCACGTGCGGAATGCGATGTTCTGATCGTTGCGCGCGGCGGTGGCTCGCTCGAAGATCTCTGGGCCTTCAACGACGAGCAGGTCGCACGCGCGATTTGCGCCTCGTCCATTCCAGTTGTCTCTGGGATCGGACATGAGATTGATTTCACGATCGCCGACTTCGTTGCGGACGCACGCGCGCCGACACCTTCGGGCGCGGCGGAACTCGTCACGCCCGATCGCCACGCATGTCTCGAAGCGCTCGCTCGCACAGCTGAGCGCATGGGCGCCTGCATGCGACGAGAGCTTCGCTCGGTTGGATCGCGTGTCGATGCGGTCCTTCTCAGGTTGAGGCTGGTTCATCCCGGCGTGCGGCTGAACCAGCAGTCGCAAAAGCTCGATGAGTTGGAGCAGCGGCTGGCTGGTGGCGTGGGGCGCGAGCTGAGGACGATAGCGACGCGATTGAACGGCGCGGTGCAACGCATCAATCAGGCGCACCCGGGTTTGCGGCTCGTGCAGCAGGTGCGACGCCTCGATGATCTCCAGCAACGGCTCGCAAATGCCGCGCGTGCGACAATGCACAGCGATCGCAGTCGGCTGAGCGATTTGTGCACACGGCTCGTGCAACACTCGCCGGCGCACCTGGTGCGGGAGCATCGAGCCCGGCATGAGGGACTCAACACGCGCTTGTGGCAAGTGTTGAAAGATTATCTGGCGCGCAAGGAGCAACGCCTGAGTGTGCCTGCGAGCGCACTGGAGCAAGCGCGGCAGAAATACTTCGCGACGAAGGAGCACCGGTTGAGTCTCGTTATCAGGGGGCTGAATACGGCGAGTCCGCTTGCGACCCTGGCGCGCGGATTTGCGATGGTAACCCGGCCCGATGGCAAACTGGTGACGGACGCGTCGAGTGTGGATGTTGGTGATGAAATCGAGGCCAGCCTGGCGCGCGGCAAGCTCGTTGCCCGGGTGACCGGAAAGAAGCAGTAGGATGTCAATCAGAGCGGCCGCCATGATGATGGCAACGACGGCGAGGACTTCAATGATCGCAGTGGTGCCAGCAGCGTTGGCGATCGCGGGACGGGCGGCACCGGCGTCGATTGCCGCAGGGGTCGCAATGCTGGCGATGGCGGCTGGCGTCACCATCCCTGCGATGGCGGCAGGCGCGGCAATCTCACCGTCCGCAGCCACAGCGCTCCAGGTGCAACTTCCCGAGTCCTCCCTCGTCCCCGGTGGCGTGTTAGTCCTGCCGATCGAGAGCGCGACGTCGCAGCCACGGGCGCCGCTCGTGACGCTAGAGGGCCAGCGCGTCATGGTGCTGCGCTCGGGCGGAAAATGGGTCGCCGTTGTTGGTTTGCCACTTTCAGCCAAGCCGGGGCATGCGAGCGTAGTGATCCGTGATGGCAGCGACCCGGAACGCACGGTCGGCTTCGATATAACGGACAAACACTACGTGACCCAATCGCTCAAGGTCGCCCCCGGTAAAGTCGACCTGTCCAAGGAAGATCTGGACCGGGTAAACCGCGAGGTCCCCCACATCAAGAGCGTCGTGGCCACTTTTTCGGACACCCCGCCCACCTCACTACGGTTGCGGCAACCCATTCCGGGAGTCCGCTCGAGCTCCTACGGCCTGCGTCGAGTGTTCAACAACGAGCCCCGCAACCCGCACACCGGAATGGATATCGCCGCCCCCACGGGCACGCTCGTGAAGGCAGCGGGGGACGGTCGCGTCGTCGACACGGGCGACTATTTCTTCAATGGCAATTCGGTTTTTATCGATCACGGCGCAGGCCTGATCACGATGTACTGCCACCTGAGCGCCATCAGCGTAAAGCCAGGGCAACAGGTGAAGAAAGGGGAGATCATCGGCAAAGTGGGTGCGACGGGTCGTGTGACCGGGCCGCATCTGCACTTCGGCGTGGCGCTCAATGCGACGTTTGTTGATCCGGCGCTCTTCCTGCCTGCGCCGTCTAGATCCGCGGCCACCGTGACGAGCGCAAAGTAGCACGACGGTGTCAGGCGCGCGCTCCGATATTGACTTCATGCGCATGGCCTTGGAGCAAGCCGCCATCGCGCAGGCCCATGGCGAGGTGCCCGTTGGTGCGGTGCTCATCCGCGCTGACGAAGTGATCGCCACGGGCGCCAACTGTCCGATCCGTTCGAACGATCCAACAGCACACGCCGAAATCGAGGCTCTCAGGGCCGGCGGGAAGATGTTGGGCAGTTACCGTCTTACTGACACGACGCTCTACGTGACCCTGGAACCCTGCGCGATGTGCGCGTCCGCAATCGTGCACGCGCGGGTGAGAAGAGTGGTATTCGGCGCGTGGGACCCACGCGCCGGCGCAGCGGGAAGCATTATCGATGTCTTCGCGCTCCCCGGCCTGAATCACCGCGTCGACGTCTTCGGCGGCGTGCTGATGGAAGAATGCGGTGAGCGGCTGAGGCAGTTCTTCGACGATCGGCGGCGTTAACCGTCAACCGCCAGTCGTAAACCCCGTCTGCACGCGAGTCGCCTCGCTCGCAACGCCTTCCCCGGGCTGCCACTCCAACAGTGTCAGATACCGCTGCACGCGATCAACGAATTGCACCGGTTCCCAGCCGCGCGCATAGCCACGCTTCACCTTCAGGAACCAGCGCTCCTCCGCCAAGCGCGGCAGCTCGGAGCGCACATCGGCCCACGAATCGGGGTTCTTGCCTTCCATCTGCGCCAGAACGCGCGCGTCCTCCAGGTGTCCGAATCCTACGTTGTAGGCCGCCACCGTGAACCATGTACGATCGGGCTCCGGAATTCGATCGGGCACTTTCTCTCGCAGCTCTGCGAGGTAGCGCGCACCGGCGAAAATGCTTTGCTGCGCGTTGGTGCGATCCTTGATCCCCAACGCTTCCGCGGTATTGGAGGTCAGCATCATCACGCCAAGAGCGCCGTTGTTGGATTCGGCCGTCGGATCCCATTTCGATTCCTGGTAACCGATCGCGGCCAACAGCCGCCAGTCGATGCCAGCTTCCTCCGAGGCTTGCTCGAACCACGGTCGGAATCGAGGTAGGCGGTCCGCAAGATGACCTTGAAACTCGCGGGACTCCTCGTAGGCGAAGGAGCGAGCTTCGCCTGTGTTCTGCTGGAGGAGCCTCGCCAACCGGCTGGACTCGCTCATTTGTTGGAAGAAGCGATTCACTCCATCGAGCAGGTCGTCGGCGCCGCGGCGGACGATCCATTGCACCGGTCTTTCCGTGGGCAGCGCGAACCCGACCAGCACGTCCGGATAGAGGTGATGCGCGAAGGAGTATTCCCGGGCATCGATGATCGCGTAATCCGCGTTGCCGGAGTCCACGTCTTCCAGCGGATCCGCATTCGTCGGGGCCGTCTCAACCCACTTCAGGGTGGGAGCCACCGTCCTGCGGAGGTGCTCCAGGATGCGCTCCTGGGGGCTACCCGCGCGGACAGACAGCTTCGCCTTCTCCAGCTGCAGTGTGCTCCGGGGTCTCACACCGTTACGTGCATAGACCACGAGCTGAGGAATGTGGGCATACGCCTCCGCAGCCTTCCCGGAGTGATGCCAGTCGGAGGTGGCAGTCAATTGGGCCGCCGCGATATCCGCGCGGCCAGACGCCAGAGCTGCCTGCATCGCCCGCTCGTTCGCCACCGGATACATCGACAGGGTTACACCGAGCTGCGCGGCAAAAGTGCGCGCTAGCTCGAACTCGAGGCCTTCCGTTCCTTGTGAGCCGAGGTAGTAGCAGGTCGGCAGATTCAGCGTCACCACCCGGAGCTCGTGGCGGGCTCGGATCTGTTCCAGGGCTGGCGGTGCCGGCTTGCAACCGGCAAGCAGGGTCGCCATGGCCGTCAGTGCAATCAACCGCGTCGCAGGAGGTAGCGCGCGGGATGGGGGCCCTCGGTGGCCTCTAAGCATCGTTTGCAATCCTCCCCTTCGATGATCAGCTTCCGCTAGAATAGCAGCCCCCGCTGAATAGGGCCGCCCTCGAGTCTCGGCGGCACAGATTGTTCCGCCGGAGAGGTACCGAAGTGGTCATAACGGCGCCGACTCGAAATCGGATGGTCGGGTAATTCCGGCACGTGGGTTCGAATCCCACCCTCTCCGCCAATCTTAACCTACTGAATCTCAACGCTTGTGAGCAATTTGGCGAAGGCGAGCCTGTCGCGCTGGCGGGGCAAGCTGCCCTGCGGGCGTCGGCTCTGACGTCGCGAGATCGCTTATTGTTTCGCTTGCGGATCAGTCTAGTCCGCGCAAGCAGTCTTGATTAACTGTCAAGGTCCAGGCCAGGAAGCTGAACTGCTTTCTCGTGGTCCCCCCTTGCGACCTCTGGCTCGGGTGCGCGCCATGTACGCGCTGCGCGCAAAGGTGTGGCGTTAAGTTAAATATGGCGAGTCCGACCGCCAACAGCCTCGCCCGCTGCCGGATGCCGCCCGAGCGGCCCATAGCCGATGAGCCGCCCGCCAGGACCGATGAGTTTCGCCCCTGAGCATTGTCTCCATGGCATAGATCCCTGAGTCCCCCAACTCTCCTTGCCAACCGGAGCAACCTCCATGGACCTGACAAGATTGACTCTGATGATTGTGGCTTGCGCAACCGCGGCGCTCTCAGCGCATGCGCAGGAGATGAAGGGGCAGCTGCGCCGATCTGCCTCGATCCACGGGCGGTCAAACGTGATGCTCGGTGACCATCCGCCCGGCAGTCATTTACCATCGGTCAGTGACGACGCGGGCACACCGTTCGCGGTCGTCGTCATTCCAGTCGACGACAAGTTGGCAATCAAGCCTTGAGCTTGGTGTCCCTGGACAAAAGCACCCCACAAAATCCGAGGAGAAATCTCATGTCGATGTCCAACGCGTGTCTGCCGAGCTTCGAGTTTGGCCTCAACGCACTCGCGGCGGTTCTTCACAAGGCGGAAGCCTATGCCAAAGCCAAGAAGATCGACCCTGGCGTCCTACTCAACTCGCGCCTGTTCCCGGACATGTTCGCCCTGGTGCGCCAAGTACAGACCGCGTGCGACATGGCCAAGAATGGAGGCGCGCGCCTTGCAGGAATCGACCCGCCGAGGTACGAGGATAACGAGACGACGATTCCCGAGCTGACGGCCCGTATCGCCAAAACACTCACCTTCGTGAAGACGCTCGACGCCAAAAAAATCGATGCGTCCGCGGATCGCGAGATCAGCTTCCCTCTGGGCCCAAACAAAGGGCGTATGAAAGGCAGCGACTACCTCAATCACTTTGTCCTGCCTAACTTCTACTTCCACCTCGCCACCGCCTACGGCATCTTGCGTCATTGCGGTGTCGAAATCGGCAAGCGCGACTTCCTCGGCGCCATCCCGATCCAGGTGGAGTAACCCCGCCGGCGGGGTTTGCTAGGGCCATTGGAAAAATCCAAGTACATTCAACGCCTTACGCGCCGAATTCACGTCAAGGCTCTCCCTCACCCCTGAAAGCACCCGCCAGCTGCTTTCCGTGTTCCCCGAGCCGCGGACGTCTTCACATATTTCGGGGACCCGAATCCACATAATGCCAGCCCCCATTCCCAACAATCCGGGTTGCCATGAAGTCCTCTTCCACTCAACTCCTCGAGCGCGTGTTGAATGAAGTCGGGGCGTTACGCGCGGAACTGACGGAAGTGCGCGCGGAGCTGGCCAAGCGGCCAACCGTATCCGGGCACGCAGGTGGGGGACAGCCTCAGGTGATCTTCGTCAACAAAGACCCCGTGGTCATTCGCAAGGATCCTGCGGTGCTCAGCGTTCCGGACCTGGCAATGGGCCAGAGCATCCGGTCGCTCCTCGAGCTCGTGAGCCCGATGGACGTCGTAGGCGGGACACTCGTTCGCAAGGGGTGCCAGAACGACGGTGGCTACATCATGCTGGATTCGGGCCTGCGCAACGCTGTGGCCTACTCATTGGGCATTGCGGGTGATGTGTCCTGGGATCTGGATATGGCCGCCCTGGGGTGCGAGATCTATCAGTACGATCACACCATCGAGGCCTTGCCACTCAGTCATCCGGCATTCCACTGGTGGCGCATCGGCATCGCGGCCCAGGACAGCCCGGACGGCTCCATGTGCACGCTGGATACCCTGATACGGCGCAACGGGCACGCCGGCAGAAACGACCTGATCCTCAAGATGGATATCGAGGGCGCCGAATGGGATCTGTTCGAGACCATGCCGGAAAGCACGTTGCGGCAGTTCTCGCAGATCGTCATGGAGATGCATCATTTCGTCGGTGCGGCGGGCCACCCGGCGGCTGCCGCGTATTACCGCAAGTTTGCAGCCATCCTGCGTAAGCTCGATGCCAGCCACCAGGTCGTGCATGTCCATGCAAACAACAACGGCGCGCTCGGGATCATCGGTGGAACGGTTGCGTACGATCTGCTCGAGCTGACCTACGTCCGGCGCAGCGACCAACAGTTCGAAGAATGCCGGCGGATCTTTCCCACCCCGCTCGACATGCCGAACGTCACCACGGCCCCCGATTACTTCCTGGGGCCCCTGGGCGCGCTGCGCGTGAAGCGCTGATGGGCTTGCGCATCTGTTTTACCAACTTCTGGCCAGGTGCATTTTCGGCAGCAAACAGCGCATTTTTCCTGCCTTATATTTTTGGCGAGGCCTGCGGTGAGCTGGAATCGACCGATGATCCCGCCACGGCCGAAGTGGTCGTCTCCTCGCTGTTTGGTCAGCAACCCGTGCCCGCCGCCAAGACGATCCAGTTCATCGGAGAGAACGTACGGCCCGATTTCCTGCGCCATCGCTACGCGTTGTCGTTCGACTATGACACCTACGGCGGCCGCAATTTCCGCTTACCCCTTTGGTGGTGGCGGCTCGCCTGGCCCGGATATGCCGAGCGTTGGCGCGAGCGGCCCCAACCGACCGGTCAGCTGCCGCACGGCTACGAGGATCTGATCCCCATCGAGGCACTATTGCAGCCGCGGCCCGCGCCAATCCAACGGCCGGCGGGATTTTGCGCGTTGATCGCGGCCAACCCCGAACCGTTGCGCATCAACCTGTTCATGGCCCTCCAGGGTGCGGGTCCGGTCACGGGCTATGGGCCCATGTTCGGCAATCCGCTGCACCGCTCGAAGTTCGACGTGCTGCGCGAGTTCCGCTTCTGCCTCTGTCCGGAGAACTCGATCTACCCCGGCTATCACACGGAGAAAGTCGTCGATGCCTGGTATGGCGGCTGTGTGCCGCTCTACAGCGGGGATCGTCTGTTGGATCGGGACTTCAATCAGGCGGCGATCATCAACTATCAGGACGATCTCGACATGGGGCGCTTTGTCGAGCGCGTGCGCGCTCTGGAGGCGGACCCGGCGGCATACGAAAAGGTGCGTTCGCAGCCGCTGTTGACTCAACGGCCCTCGCTCGAGCCGCTCATTGCATTCCTACGCAATGCGGTAGGCCAGATCAGGCAAGGCTAGATCAGGCGGGACCAGATCACGTCGGACTAGGCTCCTGGACGTCTTTCAGCAGGCGATTGTTGAAGCAAAAGGCGTTCTCGCCGCGCCACACGAAATCGAAGTCGTGGGCAGCGATCGTCCGCAGGAAGTTCCTGGACGTGGCCTGGCCAGGAAAGAGCCAGTCATGCAGCTCGATGACAATCAGAGCGAACTGATCGACCCACTCCGTGCCGGTGTCAAAGAGGGCTGCTTCGCCACCTTCGATGTCGATCTTGCAGACCAACGGGAAGAACCCGGATAGCTCGGGCGCGGCGAGTATCTGCGGCACGGTGATGATCGGGACGGCATGCGCTCCGGTCGGCCCCACGCGAAATCCCCAGTCGCTGTGGCCGGGATCATTGACGAAGCCTGTGCCTGCTGCGGCCCCGAGGGCGGCCTCTTGCACTATCACGTCCAGTCCCGCGCAGTTGCGGCGCAGCAGCTCCACGTTGCCTTTTTCGGGCTCGATGGCGATGACTTTCCCCGTCCCATATTGCAACGAGAAGTAGACGGTGCTCGCGCCGATGTTGGCTCCCGCGTCGATGACCAACGGCCGCTTGCCACCAGTGGATTGCGCCACGGCGTAACGAATCAAGCTCTGGAAGCGCGTGTCCGGGCTGATGCTGTAGTCCGCGGCGCTGAAGATCTGGTGGATAACACCTTGGTCGCCGATGCTGTCGGGGCGATAAAAGAAGGGCCGTTGGCCGCCGCCGGGAAGTTGCAGCATCATTTCGGCGACAGCAGACATAGGGCGCTCCTCGAGGGACTCGAGGCCGATTATCGAGCTTTACGGCGCCGAAATATGTGAAGTCGTACGCGAACCTCGAGCAGGCGGCCTCTATTTGCGCACCGCATAGAGCTCCATTTCGGCCTTATGCCGGCCGGGGAGCGTGAAGTCGACAACCTCGAACCCGCTGTCCCGCAGCAGTGCAACGAGCCGGTCACGACTGAATTGGTGCTGGCGCTCCAAGTCCATCCAGTAGGGATTCGCGTTGGTGCCATCGAGGATCTTCCAACTGGAGGAAGTCAGGTCCGGGGTATCGATGACCAACACGCCCCCGGGGCGCAGGATCTGCGCGGCTTTGGCCAAGGCTTCCCGAGGGTACGGCATTTGTTCCAGCACGCCCATCATCGACAGCACATCCAGTGTGATCTCGAACTTGAGGGTCAGGAAGTCGTGTTGGAGCACGGTAATGACCGGGATACCCAATTCTTGGACCCGACGCACGGCTTCTCCCCAGGTGTCGAGTCCCACGGCGGCAAAGCCATAGTCCGCCACCGCCATCAGCAGCGCGCCGTCGCCGCAGCCAACGTCCACCCAGATAGGTCGCGTTTCTCGATCCGCAATGGCCTTATAACCGCCCATGAGGCGCACTACACTGGCGGCTACCGGCGACCATTTCGCGCCTGGGCTTTCCGGGTCATGGGCGAGGGCAGAGGCCGGCGGGCCAACCTTGGCGTTGCGTTGGATTTCGATCCGTCCCGCCTCTGTCCAGTAGCTGCGGTTATAAACATGCCCGCACGACGGGCAGCGCATCCATTCGATGGTCCGCGGTAAAGGGTCATGCCACAGAGCGTGTGTCGCGCAATTCGCGAAGCCCAACGTAACACTGGCGGCCTCGCACAGTGGACAACTCGGGAAGCTGTCTTGCAGCGCAGCCGCGGTAGCAGCGCCGACTGCGGCGGCGCGCCGCGCGACCGGCCCGACGTCGGGCACGTCGAGATGTCGATACGCGGCGCCACTGCGATGTTGTTGGCTCATCATGTCGAGCGCCGTTTCGAAATTGCGTGTGAAGCGAGCGGTGTCGAACAGCGGCGCAGTGCGGCGCTTGTCGGCAACCTTGCTACGAATCGCCGCCCGATATTGCGCGTCCGTGCCGATTCGTTTCGCGATGTGCACCATATCGTCATGGTCCGCGCCGACCAACTCAGGCACCTCCAGTGCATTCAGCAGACTTTCGCTCACGCGTGAGGCGAAATGCCGCCCGCGCGCGGTGATTACCGGAACGCCGGCCCAGAGCGCATCCGAGGTAGTGGTATGTCCGTTGCACAAGAGTGTGTCGAGTATGGCGTCCGCAAGCTGCAGCCGTGCGAGATGCTGGCGGGGCTCGGCGAACGGGGCGAAGATCAGCCGGTCCGAGCCGATGCCGGCGGCTTGCGCGTACCGGGTCAGGTGTGCGATCGCGGTCTGGTTTTGCCCTAACAGCCACAACACACTCTCCGGGACCTCCTGCAAGACTCGCAACCAGGTGGTGAAGCTGCCGCGATCGATCTTGTAGGACTGGTTGAAAGCGCCGAACACGACCTTGTCGTCCGGGAGTCCATGCATGGCTCGGGTCCCCGGGGCGGAGGCGGTGAGGCGTGTGTCATCGTTGCACTGATAGCTGTGCGGGAGCCGGCAGAACTTCTCGGTATAGTGCGGCGTGCTGCTGTCAGGTGTGACGAACCGATCGGCGACGATGTAGTCGATGTAGGGTATGGCGGCGCTGCCGGGATAACCGAGATAGGCCGCCTGCAGGGGAGCGGATCGATAGGGAAGGATGCCGATGCGACCGCCTCCGGTGTAGAGCTTCAAATCCAATAGGATGTCCAGCTCGTCTTGCGCGATACGCTCCGCCGCCTGCTTGTCGCTGAGCGAATGAATCTCGACATGATGCTCGACGGCATCGAGGAAGCGCTGGCGGTAGTCGGAAATATCGTGAGTGCTGTAGTCATACGCAAACACTTCGAACCGCTCGCGGTCATGATGCTCGAACACACCGGCCATCAGGTGCATGGTGGCGTGATTGCGGAAATCGCACGACAGATAGCCGACGCGCAGCCTCCTACGGGGTTGGTGTTGCACCGGTCTCGTGAGAGGCTCGATGCCCGACACCAGGTGTCCGGCATAAGCGCGCGTCACGCCGAGATTGCGGGCTTCATCCGCGCACCAGGTGATGTGGGTAAGGGGAAATTCCTTCGGCGCCGCGAAGTTGCCCGCGTCGTAGTAAGTTCCAATCCGCTGCTGCAGGGCTTCGATCCATTCCCACTCGCAGGTGAAGCGTGCCGGTCCGAGCGCGGCGCCGACCAGGGCTGGATCGTCCGGGGCGAGTTGGAGGATCTTCTTGAAGGCGTTGCAGGACTCCTCATAGAAATCGGTGGTCTGCAGCAACAGGGCGGCCTTGGCCAACAGCGCTGGATTGTTGCTCGTCGCGAGCTGGCGGCGGGCGAAGTCGATCGCCTCCCGCTGGCGGTTGGCGTTGAAGAAAGTCGTGATCAGACAATCCAGCACCTGCTCATCCTCAGGAGCTTGCGCGAGCGCTTCCTGCAGACAGCGCAGCGCCTGGTCGGTTTTGCGCTCGCCGGCCAACAACATTCCGGCGAGGAGCCAGTTGCGTGCGCCGGCCCCGTGCTCGGCCGCCAAGCGGTAAGCTTCGATCGCCTCCGGCACCCGCTCGAGCAAGCGTAACGCCTCGGCTCTGATCGCCAACACGGTGGGGTGCCCGGGATTCTGCAGCAGCAAGCCATCCAGCACGGGCAGCGCCTCGGCTGCCCGGCCGCCGTTGATCTGCTCGATCAAGATCTCGAGGGGCCCTGGCTGAGTCATGGAAGTTGGCCAATTTTGCTACGTCACAGCCTGTAAGTTTATCCTGTGCTGATGAGCACCTCACGTCCGATAGTCATCACGCCCTATTACAAGGAGGACCGTGCCTTACTGAGCCGCTGTATTGCCAGCGTGCGCAACCAGACAATCCCGACCGAGCACCTGCTCGTCGCCGACGGGCATCCGCAGGACTGGATCGACGGCGAGCCCGTGCGCCACTTGCGTCTGGACCGCAGCCACGCCGATTTTGGCAATACCCCTCGCGGCGTCGCGGCACTCCTGGCCGCCTCCGAGGGCTATTTTCCGATCATGATGCTCGATGCGGACAACTGGCTCGAGCCGCAACACGTGGAGGTTTGTCTGGGGGCCGCGGGGCCGGATACCGACTACGTAGTCGCGAAGACCTATCTGCGCCGGCCGGATGGGTCCGTCATGCCCATTCCGCCGCCGCCGGCGCATGAGCATGTCGATACGAGCTGCTTTGCGTTCTTTCCGGGCTCATATCCAACTTTGGCGCTCTGGGCGTTGATGCCCCGCGAAATGTCGCCATTGGGTGATCGCGTGTTCTGGGCTGCACTACGCGCCCGTGGCTTGTCGGGCGTGGAAATCCAGAATCCCCGCACCGTCAACTACCACTGTGTCTGGGAGGTTTTCTACAAGGCGCTTGGCGAGACGCCACCGCCGGAGGCCAAGCCGAATATCGACGCGCAACCGATCCTGCAATGGTGGCTCGGCCTGAGTGCGCGCGAGCGCGAGATGGCTACACGGCTCGCGGGGACTTCCTTGGAAGCGCTATTGAAGGGCCCCTCAGCGTGAGGCCCTTCGTTTAGCGGTTAGATGCTCGTCAGATACGGGATCTGACTCGTCGAGAGCTCGGGCATCAGCACGCTGACCTGCGCGTAGGTGAGCGCCGCGACCTGCGAAGTCGTCAGCGACTGCACCTGCGCTGTAGACAGAGCCGAGACCTGGCCCGTGGAGAGGGCGGCGACGTCCTTGGTCGAGATCGCATCCAGCTGCGCGGTAGTCAGCGTACCCAACGTGGTCGTCGAGAGACCGGCGACACCCGAAGTGCTCAGAGCAGCGATCTGCGCCGTCGTGAAGTTGACGCCGAGCGCGTTGACCTGGGCGCTGCTGAACGTGCCGATGTCGGCTGTCGAGATCGCATTCTGCTGTACGGTGGACAAGCCGCTGATGACGGAGGCGGTCAACCCAGCAGCCTGTCCCGTCGACAGGGCGGAGATCTGCGAAGTCGAGAAGCCACCGCCGATCGCGGCAACCTGCTGGTATTTCAGTGCCGCCACCTGGCCGGTGGTCAGACCCTGCACCTGCGTGGAAGACAGGGCCGAGACCTGACCCGTGGAGAGGGCGGCGACGTCCTTGGTTGAGATTGCATCGAGCACGGTGGTGCTCAGAGTCCCCAGAGTCGTGGTCGAGAGGCCGGTGACGCCGCCGGTGCTCAGCGCCGAGATCTGGGTGGTCGTGATGTTGGTGCCGAGCGCATTGACCTGGGCGCTGGTGAACACTGCGATATCGCTCGCCGAGATCGCATTCTGCTGCACCGTAGACAAGCCGCCGATGACTGAGGCCGTCAAGCCGGGTACCTGCGCGGTCGTCAACGCGCCGATCTGCGCGGTCGAGAGGTTGCTCGCGACGGCGCCGACCTGCGTGGTCGTCAGAGCAGTGACCTGTGCGGTCGTCAGAGCCTGCACCTGAGCGGACGACAGGGCCGAGACCTGAGTCGTCGAAAGGGCCGCGACGTCCTTGGTGCTGATCGCATTGAGCACCGTGGTGCTCAGCGTGCCGAGGGTCGTGGTCGAGAGGCCCGCCACACCGCCGGTGCTGAGCGCCGCGATCTGCGTGGTCGTGATGTTGGTGCCGAGCGCGCCAACCTGAGCGCTGGTGAACTTGGCGATATCGCTGGTCGAGATCGCATTCTGCTGGACCGTCGAGAGGCCGCCGAGGACCGAGGCGGTCAACCCAGCCACCTGCCCGGTGGTCAACGCACCGATCTGCGCGGTTGAGAGGTTGCTCGCGACGGCGCCGACCTGCGTGGTCGTCAGAGCAGTGACCTGCGCGGTTGTCAGAGCCTGTACCTGCGTGGACGACAGGGCAGAGATCTGAGTTGTCGAGAGTGCAGCGACGTCTTTGGTGCTGATCGCGTTGAGCACCGTGGTGCTCAGCGTGCCGAGGGTCGTGGTCGAGAGGCCCGCCACACCACCGGTGCT
>Ga0105240_10004777_pt1 | contig 20435 bp, 17 predicted proteins | sample KBSC54metaG_FD_80426 | JGI IMG/M metagenome (GOLD analysis project Ga0105240, IMG submission 80426) | Corn rhizosphere microbial communities from Kellogg Biological Station, Michigan, USA - KBS C5-4 metaG | ecosystem: Host-associated > Plants > Roots > Rhizosphere > Soil | place: Michigan, USA... | reverse complement strand
GTCCCGCATCGAACCACCGGGCTGTACGACTGCGGCGGCACCGGCTTCGATGCAGGCGAGCATGCCGTCGGCGAAAGGAAAGAACGCGTCCGAGGCCACGACCGATCCCTTGGTGAGCGGCTCGGCAAGGTCCAACTCCTTGGCCGCATCCTGGGCCTTGCGCGCGGCAATCCGCGCCGAATCCACCCGGCTCATCTGGCCGGCGCCGATGCCGACAGTAGCAAGATCCTTGGCGTAGATGATGGTATTTGACTTGACGTGTTTGGCGACGCGAAAAGCAAACTTTAGATCGCGCATTTCGGCATCCGTCGGTGCCCGCTTTGTGACGATCTTGAAGGTCATATCATCGACCACCGCGTTATCGCGGCTCTGGACCAAGAGGCCGCCGGCGACCGTCTTGGCGGTCAGGCCGGGTATGCGCGGATCGGGCAGCGCACCGGCGAGCAGCAAACGCAGATTCTTGCGCGCGCCGATGATGGCGATGGCTTCCTCGCTTGCGTCCGGCGCAATAATCACCTCGGTGAAGATCTTGGTGATCTCGCGGGCGGTATCAGCATCGAGCTGGCGGTTCATCGCGATGATGCCGCCGAAAGCCGACGTCGAATCGCAGGCCAGCGCCTTGCGATAGGCGCTGATCAGGTCGGTGCCTTCGGCCACGCCGCAGGGATTGGCGTGTTTAACGATGACGCACGCCGCGGTTCGGCTGGCGTCGAATTCGCCGACGCATTCGTAAGCTGCGTCCGTATCGTTGATGTTGTTGTAGGAGAGTTCCTTACCCTGCAACTGTCGCGCGGTGGAGACGCCGGGCCGGCGGTCCGGTGTTCGATAGAACGCCGCGCTCTGATGCGGGTTTTCGCCATAACGCAGCGATTGGATGAGCTTGCCGCCGATGGCCCGGAAATCCGGCGCCTCGATTTTCAACTGGCCGGCAAACCAGTTGGAAATCGCCGCGTCATAGGCAGCGGTGCGCGCATAGGCCTTGGCGGCGAGACGCCGCCGCAGCGCAAGCGTGGTCGCGCCCTGGTTTTGCGCGAGTTCATCGAGGACGGATTGATAGTCCTCGGCTTCCACTACAACAGTGACATCGTCGTGGTTCTTGGCGGCGGCGCGGATCATGGCCGGCCCGCCGATGTCGATGTTTTCGATGCATTCTTCGAAGTTGGCGCCTTTGTCGACGGTTGCCTCAAACGGATAGAGGTTGACCACCAGGAGATCGATCGGCGCGATGCCGTGCGTCTTCATCGCTTCGGCGTGTTGCTTGTTGTCGCGGATCGCCAATAGTCCGCCGTGAACCTTGGGGTGCAGGGTCTTGACCCGGCCGTCCATCATTTCGGGAAAGCCGGTCAGGTCGGAGACGTCCTTCACCGTCAGTCCGGCGGCAGCGATCGCCTTCGCGGTGCCGCCTGTCGAGATCAGTTCGACGCCATGGCCGGCGAGCGCGCGGGCGAATTCGATCAGCCCGGTCTTGTCGGAAACGGAGAGCAGGGCGCGGGCAATGCGGCGCGGATGGTCGGTCATGGGCAAGGTCCTTCGCTTAAGGGAGTGCCCAGGCGCGCGGCGGATGTTCCCGCGCTTCCCGATGGTGCTCCATCCAAAGTCGCCAGTTGCGCGAGAGCCGCTGGTTAGCAGCTTCCGGGGCCATTCTCAATGTCGGGATACCGGCTTTTCCCAGGGCCTTGTTGCGTGGGCCGCCTTAGTTGCGAGCGTCGATCAGTGAGCTGATCCGCTCGAGGTCTTCCGGCTGGGTTGGATTGTAGATCACCAGCGTCAGGTCCGGACGACCATCGACGGCAAAGGCCGAATATTCGAAGGCGAGGCGGCCGAGATCGGGGTGTTTGATGTGCTTGATGCTTTCGTGATGGGTGCTGACATTGTTGTCGCGCCACATCGCATCGAATTCAGGGCTGAGCTGGCGGAGTTCATCGACAAACGCGCGAACCTCCTCTGCCGCGCCTACACGCGCGACGTCGACCCGGAATGCGCCGACCGCGTAGCGTGCCACACTGGTCCAGTCATATTGCGAAGCGCGCGAGCGGGGATCGAGGAAGATGAAGCGCAGGATATTGCGCTGCTCCGCCGGAACGGCAGCGTAGTCGGTCAGCATCACCGTCGCGGCGCGGTTCCAGGCCACGACATCCCATGTTGCAGTTCGAATCAGGGCCGGGCTCGGCTCCAGGACATCGAGAATACGTTGCAGCCGAGGAGTGATCCCGTCGCGTTTTTCATAGCGGACCTCCGGCGGACGGCCGAGACCCAGCAGGAAAAGGTGCTCGCGCTCGGTGTCCGTCAGCATCAGCGCGCGCGCGATCCGATCAAGCACATCCGCTGACGGCGCGCCGCCACGCCCCTGTTCGAGCCAGGTGTACCAGGTCGGACTGATGTGGGCGCGTTGTGCGACTTCCTCGCGGCGCAGGCCGGGAGTACGGCGGCGCTTTCTGGCCAGGCCGAAGGCGGTCGGGTCGAGCTTGGCGCGGCGATCCCTGAGATAATTTCCGAGCTGGTTCACTCGGCTCGTGCGTTCGTCCATCGTATTAGTAATTATACTACGATAAGGTCACTACTTTACCAGAATAGCCCATCGCTCGACATTTGTCTCGACAGAACAGGAGACTTGCGATGCGCGTGTTCGTTACCGGCGCCACCGGCTTCATCGGCTCAGCCGTGGTCAAGGAATTGATCGCAGCCGGGCATCAGGTGATCGGCCTTTGTCGCTCGGAGGAGAAGGCGGCGGCGTTGAAGGCCGCCGGCGCCGAAGTTTATCGAGGGTCGATTAGTGATCCCGATAGCCTGAAGGAAGGTGCTTCCCGGTCAGATGGCGTCATCCATCTGGCTTTCAACCACGACTTCTCGCGATTCGTGCAAAACTGCGAAGATGATCGTCCTGTGATCCAGGCGCTCGGCGCCGTGCTGTCAGGGTCCAATCGGCCGCTGGTCGTCACGTCTGGCACGGGACTGGCCAACACCGTGCCGGGTCAATCCGCGCAAGAAGAAAATAAGACGGTGGGCACGGATATACACCCTCGCGCCGCCACGGAACAAGCGGCCGCCGCGGTCGCTGCAGGTGGTGCCAACGTGTCCGTGGTGCGCCTCCCCCAGGTCCATGACACCCGCCGACAAGGCCTCGTCACCTATCTGGTGCAGTCCTATCGCGAGAAGGGGGTGTGCGGATACCCAGAAGACGGACTCGCTCGCTGGCCCGCGGCCCACCTTCTCGACGTCGCACGCCTTTACCGCCTGGCGATCGAGAAGGCCGAGCCAGACGCTAAATATCACGCCGTCGGAGAAGAGGGCATTTCGATGCGCGCCATTGCGGAGGCGGTTGGCCGCCGCCTGAATTTTCCGGTCAGGTCGATCGCCCCGGAAGAGACGCCGGCCTTTTTCGGCTCGATGGCGAGGTTTGTTGCGCAGGACGTGCCGGCCTCGAGCGAGCAAACGCGGAGAAAGCTTGGCTGGCAGCCAACCGGGCCCGGCCTGATTGCCGATCTCGAAAATCTGCAAGGCGCTTGAGGCTGCGCGCGGCCGGGACCTTGTTGGACGCGACTACAACGGTAATTCCGGTTCACGCCGGGCATCGCGGCGGGCGGTCGTTGCCGCCGGCGTCGTGCTGGAGCGGATGAAGCTCCAGCGGATTCCGGAAACCTGCCGGGCATCCTGCCGGATCACGATCTGGGCGGTGCGGCGCGGTCCATCATTGCCGGCGAGGAATACGCTCTCCTCCAGCTCGACCCGATCATCGGGCGCCTCGAAAGTCCACACCTCGCGATTGGGCAGCACCAGCATGACGCCACGCCCATCATTGAGCCGGCTTGCCTTGACAGCCGGATGCAGGTGGAAGCGCAGCGCGTACTCGGCATTGGTGCCTTTGATGCGCGCGCCAGGTGCCGGCGACAGCGTGTCCTCGCCGTCCAGCCGCGAACCATCTTCGGCGATTACCAGGACACGCCGATGCACTACACCAAATCGCTCCAGATAACCGTCATGGGACGCAGTCAACGTAGTGCCGCCCGGCACCGTCTCGCGAAAGCTCTCGACATGGGTCGGACCGCCGACGATCGGTGCGCCCTTCAATAGCCGTTTCACCGCGGACAGCTCCACGAACTGACAGGAAGAGGTTTCGCGATAAGTCAGCGTTGAATGGGCCGCGGTGCCGCGGGCGAAGGCGCGCCAATTGTCGCGCCCGGTCGAAGGCATGCCGCAATTCACCACGATGCGGCTCAGCCCCGAGGAAAGTTCAAACGACAAACACCCGGCATGGGCGTCGTGGCTCACGGCCGGCGGCGGAGGCACACCTGTATCGGCGATCAGGATGGTCGGCCCTGCTTCGAGGCGCTGGAAACCGGCGTGCGGCATGTTCGCCATCGGCACACCATGCGTGTCATCATAGGCGAGCAGCGTGGCAAGGAGCGCCGACGGCGCGCTACTCATCCCGTTGAACAGCGCAAAATTGCCGTCGCCATGCCGGAAAAACCGCAACATCGGCATCGTCCGGTCGATGGCGTTCAACAACGCTGGCGGCGGGGCAATGTTGCGCGCGGCAAAAGTTTGCCGCAACGGCAGGAGATCGGTAAGCAATTCGATCAGCGCGCCGGGGTTGCGCGAGATGTGGCCGCCATCGGGCAGGATCTGACGCTGCAGCTCGTCGGATAATTTGCGGCTTGCGGAACGAATATGCCCGGCCTGATTGGCGAGGCACAGCGACGCATAACACAGCGCCATCAGCACCTGCAGCCGCGGCACTCCGTCGGGAATATCAAGGGTCGCATAACGCAGATAACGGATTTCGCGCGCCAGCCCGCGAAGGTAGCGGCGATAAAACCGGTTATCAGCGTCATTGAGGACCAAGGGAGCCTGCGACAGCAGCGAGATGACACGACGCGCCAGCACGTCGGAACGACGGCCGATCGCCCGGCGCCGTTTGCTCCGGCTGGAGAGCCAGTCGTCCACCAGCGAGCGGGCATTGGCGCGGGTGAGGGCGGTGTCCGCCGCGCGCAAATGTCGGAGCCAGCCAAAGCCGAGCAGCGCCACTTCCCAATCGTCCGATGGCGGCTCAAGATCAAAAACCGACCGGCCATGACAGGTCACGATTTTTCCGGCGAAAACGAATCGGCCGGCATAGATCTCGGCCGCGCGGGTGGCGTCAGCCGTGCGCAGATCATGAGGTGCGATGATCAGGCGGTCGGTGCGGCCCGGCCACAGGCGCGACAAGGCGGCCGATCCGCCACTGGCGCGGGCCATGAGGCGTCGGGCGAAGCGACCCATGACCAGCGTCGAAATGCGTCTGCGTTGAGCGACCGACACGCCTTGCCTTGAGTGGGAGAGATTCTCTGCCGAATCCTTTTAATCCGGAATGGCGCGCAACACACCCTCTTGAAAAGCCGCGAATCAACGGAAGGTGGAGGGGAAAGCGTGCGCTATCAGGATCGAACCAGCCGCGCGGCGTAGAATCCGTCGAGCCCGCCGAGCCGTGGGTCGGCGTGGGGCAGGTGGCAGGGTAGGGTCCGCAAATCGCCATCAACCGTGATGAGCTCGGAAAGCCCGGCGACTTCGCCGGGCTCTACAGGCGCCCTGCGCATTGAAGGTTCGGTGGCGAGCAGGCTTGCGATGATGGCCTCCCCCTCTTCCGGCTCTAGCGAGCAGGTGCAGTAAACCAGTGTGCCGCCAGGCTTCAGCAACGATACGGCCTTCTGTGCGAGTCTGGCCTGGGTGGCCGCCAGCGCGGCGATATCGGATTCCTGGCGCAGCCAGGCCACATCCGGATGCCGGCGAATGGTGCCGGTGGACGTGCAGGGTGCATCGAGCAAGACTCCGTCGAAGCCCGCTCCGTCGACCCCGCTCCATTCGGCGGCGTCGGCCACCGCCGTCTCGGCGTTAAGCTGAAGCCGGGAGAGGTTGGCGCGAAGTCGCGTCAGTCTCGCGGGGGATCGGTCGATCGCCGTCACGTTGGCACCAGCCCGGGCGAGCTGCGCGGTCTTGCCGCCGGGCGCCGCACAAAGGTCGGCAATGCGCTTGCCCGAGATGTCGCCGAACAACCGCGCCGGCAGCGCCGCCGCCGCATCCTGAACCCACCATTGGCCTTCGGCAAATCCCGGCAGAACGGTCACTGACCCCTGCAGAACGGTTCGGACCGTTCCGGTTGGCAGCAATTCCCCATGTAGCCGCGTCGCCCATTGGTTGGGATCGGATTTGGCCGTGATGTCCAGCGAAGGCTCGTGGCCAAGCGCTGCAGCCATGTCGTTGGCGGAGCTTTCGCCATAATGCTGGCGCCAGCGCGAGAGCAGCCAGGCTGGAATGTCTGGCATATCCGCGCTCGCTTCTTCGATCAGCGATTGGCCCTCGCGCGCGCAGCGCCGCAGCACGGCATTGATCAATCCGGCATATTTGGCGGCGCGCCTATCGGATTGCACCAGCCTCACCGACAGATCGACGGCGGCGTGGTCGGGCACATCCATCCAGAGAATCTGGGCGGCTCCAATCATCAGCGCGCTTTGGGCGCGCGGCGCATCGGCAGGCAGGCCGCGATCGAGAAGCCGCGACAGCACGTGGCCCAGGGTTCCGCGTCGGCGCAGGATCGTGGCCACGAGCCGGCGCATCAGCGCGCGGTCGCGATCGGAAATGGTTTTCAGGCCGGGATGTGCGGCGGCGCCGTCGAGCTGCTCATCCAGGGTTCGGCGTTTATGCAGCACGCCATCGAGGATATCGGCCGCAATTCGTCGTGCCATAAGGCCGGGCGGGTCGGATGGCAGGGCAAATCGCTGAGACGGCATGAAGGGAAATCACTCAATAGTTCCGGTAAACAGGAACGAGAATCCGGAGAGACCGAAGTGGTTTGGCACGTGAATATGCCAAATGTAAGAATCCGTGGTATGCGCACTCGCGGCTTTATGATTTCACCGCAAGCTTTCGAGACCTAGAATGGCTTTGGTATTGGGATGAGAGGGCCGATCCTGAACAGGAGCTTTCGACATGGCCGAGAACGTCAAGCCTGACATGAAAGACGCGCCGCGCAAGCCCTTGTCGCCAGCGGCCGAGCGCGCGTTGGCCGAGGCGGAAGCGCGGCGGCGAACCGCCGAATCCAATGCCAAGCCGGCCGCGAAAGAGTTCCAGGGGCCCAAAGGCCTGGAACCCACGCGGTACGGCGACTGGGAGAATAAGGGTATCGCCTCGGATTTTTGACCGGCGCTGAAGTCTTCACCTCAGGATTCGCCGTGCCGAGATCGGTCAGACGCGAGGGGCTGAACGTCGCATCGCCCTTCGAATTTGCTCCGTTGCCTCTACCGCGACACCACAACCCTTGTGCCGACCGACACCCGGTCGAACAGGTCGGTGATGTCGGCATTCAGCATCCGAATGCAGCCATAGGAAACGTAGCCACCCACCGAGCCCGGGACGTTGGTGCCGTGAATCGCATATTCACCGCCCGCCAGCGTCATGGCGGCAACACCCATGGGATTTTGTGGGGAGCCGCCGGGAATGACATCCGGCAATGAGGGCTTGTCCCGCTTGACCTCGGCCGGCGGCGACCAGGCCGGATTGCGGTATTTGCCGTCGATCTGCGTCTCGCCCGCCCACTGCTTGCCGAATTTGCCGACCCCGACGGGATAACGAACCGCATGGCCGGAATCGACCACGAGATAGAGCCGTCGTTCGCTGGTTTTCACCACGATCGTGCCGGGTGAATAATCGCCCCGGAATCCGACCATGTCGGGTCGCGCTTCGGCGACGCTCGATAAAAGGCCGATCGCCAGCGCGATCGCCGTCGCTTTTGCAGCTGCAATTCTCAAAGACATTTCGTTCTCCAGTCCGCTCGCCCGCCGGCGGCCAACTATCCTTCCAGGCGTGAAGAATGGTCTCTCTCCAGTCGGCCGTTCTGGCTGGCCATTCTAGCCGCCAGCCCTAACCATTCGTTTTCGCGGCAGGCGCGGCCGGCCTTGATCGGCTGTCAAAAGAAAAATCATGGCGGCAAAGTAAATGCCCGGAAAACAACACTGGGCCGAAAAGCGCAGGCAGCCGCTGCGGTGGGCTGACAATTGCGTGAACAAGAACGGCGCGGCTGGAAGGCCGCGCCGTTGCGACGAGGGAAGGGCGAGTTGCCGGCTATTTCCGGTTTTGCCGATGCGCGACCAGTTCGTCGACCACGGCCGGATCGGCAAGCGTCGAGGTATCTCCGAGGCTACCCGGCTCGTCCTCGGCGATCTTCCGCAGGATGCGACGCATGATCTTGCCCGATCTCGTTTTCGGAAGACCCGGCGCAAACTGGATCTGGTCGGGTGAGGCGATCGGCCCGATATCCTTGCGCACCCACGCCACCAGTTCTTTCCGCAACGCCTCCGTCGGTTCTACCCCCGCCATCAGCGTCACATAGGCATAAATGCCCTGACCCTTGATGTCGTGCGGATAGCCAACGACCGCGGCTTCCGACACCATGGCATGCGCCACCAGCGAGCTTTCCACCTCCGCAGTGCCCATGCGGTGGCCGGAGACATTGATCACGTCATCGACCCGGCCGGTGATCCAGTAATAGCCATCGGCATCGCGCCGGCAGCCGTCACCGGTGAAATACTTTCCCTTATAGGTCGAGAAATAGGTCTGCTCGAACCGGGCATGGTCGCCATAGACGGTGCGCATCTGGCCCGGCCAGGATCTGGTGAGGCAGAGATTGCCCTGGGTCTCGCCGTCCAACACCTTGCCGTCGGCATCGACGATTTCAGGGACCACGCCGAAGAACGGCAGCGTGGCCGAGCCCGGCTTCAGTTTGGTAGCGCCTGGCAGCGGCGTGATCAGGATGCCGCCGGTCTCGGTCTGCCACCAGGTATCGACGATCGGGCAGCGATCATCGCCGACTACGCGATGATACCATTCCCAGGCTTCCGGATTGATCGGCTCGCCGACGCTGCCGAGCAACCTCAAGCTCTTGCGCGAGGTTTTCTTCACCGGCTCGTCGCCCGCCTGCATCAGCGCGCGGATCGCGGTTGGAGCCGTGTAGAAGATGTTGACCTTGTGCTTGTCGACGACACTCCAGAACCGCGAATTGTCCGGATAGTTGGGAACGCCCTCGAACATCAACGTGGTCGCGCCGTTACAGAGCGGACCATAGAGGATGTAACTGTGGCCGGTGACCCAGCCGACGTCGGCGGTGCACCAATAGATGTCGCCATCGTGATAGTCGAATACATATTGGTGCGTCATCGACGCATAGACCAGATAGCCGCCGGAAGTGTGCAGCACGCCCTTGGGCTGCCCCGTTGAGCCCGACGTATAAAGGATGAACAACGGATCCTCCGCGCTGATCGGCTCGCATGGACATTCCGTTGTCACCATCTCCGCCGCCTGGTGATACCAGAAATCGCGGCTCGGATTCATGTCGACGGCCGCGCCGGTGCGTTTGACGACGACGACCCAATCGACGCCGCCGCTCTTTTCGATCGCGGCATCGACATTGGCCTTCAGCGGCACTTTCTTGCCGCCGCGCAAGCCCTCGTCGGCGGTGATGATAACCTTGGACTGGCAGTCGGTGATGCGCTGGGCGAGACTGTCCGGCGAAAAACCAGCGAACACCACCGAATGGATCGCGCCGATGCGCGCGCAGGCCAGCATCGCGTAAGCCGCTTCCGGAATCATCGGCAGGTAGATGGTGACCCGATCACCTTTCTTGACGTTGCGGGTGCGCAGGATGTTGGCGAACTTGCAAACCTCGTCATGCAGTTGCCGGTAGGTGATGTGCTTCGACTGCGAGGGATCATCGCCTTCCCAGATGATCGCGGTCTGGTTGCCGCGCTTGGCGAGGTGCCGGTCGATGCAGTTATAGGCGACGTTGAGGATGCCGTCCTCGAACCATTTGATCGAGATGTTGCCGGGCGCGAACGAGACGTTTTCGATCTTGGTCGGCGCGTGCATCCATTCGATACGCTTGGCCTGCTCGGCCCAGAAGGCGTTCGGGTTCGCGATCGAGCGAGCGTACATGTCCTTATACTTGGCCTGATCGACCCAGGCCCTCTTCGACCATTCCGCGGGAACGTCATAAACTTTCTCGGACATTTTGAACCCTCCACTACCCAGCGGGGCCGCTTAGGCAGGCGCCGCCGCAACTTGTCACTCTTGCGATCGATTATGCGTCGCGCGGTATCCGGTCGACAAGTTGGACCATCGGACCCCCTGTCACGGGCCGAATATTGAGCGCCATCAAAGACAGCAACGTTTCTCGATCCAAGCCTTTGACCACCTTAATGACCGCGTCAGGCTGGAACGATGCCAGGCATGCGGTTCTAGCAATCTCGATCATGCAATAATTGCTTGATTTGTTAATACATTTTACGAGTTGCGCGGTTTTACCTGCACGGCGAACGCCGGCTCTAGCCTTTGTGAAACCGCACGTCTAGGTTGTTTATGCTCCGTAATGGGGTCGCGCGGTGATGCTGCGACGAAACAACAGTGGCAGGGGGTCATGGGCATGTCTTACAAAGTTCGGGCGGCGTTTGTTAGTTTGCTGCTTCTTCTATCCACGTTTTTGGAGCTGTCGCCATCACGCGCCGAAACCCCCTCGCCAGAGGCGGTGACTATCGCCAAAGAAATGGTCGTCTCGCTGAAGATGGCTGATCAATTCAAGACAATGATGCCGATTTTTCTTCAGGCCATGAAGCCGGCGATCGTTCAGGGCCGGCCGGACGTGGATCGGGATTTCGACACCCTGACCCCGATGATGCTGGAAGCGTTCCAGGCCAGAGTTGATCAGATGCTGGACTCGGTGGCGATCATTTACGCCAGTCATTTTACGGTCGATGATCTTCGGGCGTTAACGGCTTTCTACAAAACGCCGACCGGCCAAAAATTCCTGAAGGAGACGCCAATCGTCATGCAGGAAACGATGGCAGCCGGGCAGAAATTCGGTCAGTCGGCCGCTACCGAAATGAGGCAACGCATGATCGATGAGTTGCGCAAAAAAGGTCGTGATCTCTGAGGCCACTTGTTCAGGCTCGCCGAGCGTCCCGTCGGTTCCAGGAACCAAGCGTCGGTCATCCGCATTGATCGAGGCGCCCCTTCGGCGCCAGCCGCAAGTGTTCGATGGACCAGCAGAATTTCGAAATCACGCGTGTTAGTTCAACGCGCCTCGTTGCTACCCGGCAGAGCACGGATCCAAACCGTCGTCCGCCGAGCAGCGTGGAGGCGCTGGCTCGGGAGCTGGGGCTTCATCTCGGGGACCAGAAAGAGCTGACGATCCGACGGATCAAGCGCGGACGAAGCTATTCGTTCGTGCGAGCCGATGGCACGCCGATCCGAAAGGCCGCTACCCTCCAGCGGCTTAAATCGATGGCGGTGCCGCCCGCCTATGTCGACGTGCGCTATTCGCCCGATCCGAATTCGCACTTGCAGGCCGTCGGTCGTGATGCGGCGGGCCGGCTGCAATATCGCTATCATGCCGATTGGGAAAAGGTGCGCGAGCAGCGCAAGGCGCGCCGCCTGGCGCGGCTGGTGGCGGCGCTGCCGAAGATCCGGCGACGGGTGACGACTCTGCTATCCGGAACAGAGCCGACACGGGAATTCGCTTTCGCGGCCGTGATTGAACTGATTGCGCAAACCGCGATCCGGCCCGGACACGAATCCTATGCCCGCAGCAATGGCACGCGCGGCGCGGCCACCTTGTTGAAGCCAAACGTAACGCTGGACAAGCGCTGCCTCACGCTGAAGTTCAAGGCCAAGGGAGGCAAGGCGGTGCAGAAGGAGTGCCGCGCCCCACGCCTTCTTCGCGCGATTGCTCTGCTCCAGACCTTGCCGGGCCGGCGGCTGTTCCAGTATCGCGATGCCGCGGGCGTGGTTCACGCCGTCACCACCGACCAGGTCAATGCCTATTTACGGGAAATCGCCGGCATCAAACTGTCGCTGAAGGATTTCCGGACACTGACCGCCTCAGCCCTGGCCTTGGAGTCGCTCGCGCCCGTGGCGCCCGCCGAAAGTGTTCGCGGTCGGCGTCGGCAGGTGCTTCAGGCCATTCAGGCGGCCGCCCACGAACTGTCGAACACGCCCGCGATCTGCCGCAAGAGCTATGTGCATGCAACCATCGTCAGCGCCTTCGAGGAGGGCCTTCTGCAGCGCTTCGTGACCGACATGAAGGGCCGCTGGTCACCTTCGAAACGCGAGCAGCTGCTGGCGCAGGTGGTGCGGCAAGCGAGCTAGCGAAATCCCTCAACGCGTCGGCGCCGCCGCCTTCCACGGATCAGCGCCGGGGTTCTGGCCCGAAGCCACAATGGCAAGCCGACCGAAATAGTGCGCCCAGCCCGCGGCGTGGTCGGCGCAGCTCTTCTCGCTTGGCAAGCCGCGATGGACCATGCGCAGCAGGGTCCCGCCGTCACAGTCGATCAGGTCGATCTCGATCAGGCTCGACTCCGGCGGGACATCTTCGTCGTCAACCCATCCGAAGCTGTAAGCCAGGCGATGTACCGGCACGACCTCGCGGAACGCGCCCCGCACGGTTCGGTCGCCGCGCCCGATGCCCTTGAGGAGGTAGATGCCGCCGGGCTGTGGGTCCGTTTCCGATTCCGTTCCCATCCAGCTCACGATCTTCCGCGGATCCGTCAGGAAAGCGAAGACGGTCGCGGGCGGGGCTGAGATCTGAATCTCTCGGCGAACCACAAAGTTTTCAGGCATCGGTTTGTCCTCGATGAGGGTTGGTGAAGGCTCCGCCCGCCGCCGAGGATAGCCCGTGACAAAGGAGGTGCGTCAACCCATGATCGTATCATGCAGCTCTCGCCCACGCTTGCCTGGTTGATAGATCATGCCGCCGGCCTCCCGACCGCCGATCGATTGCTGGCCGAACTCGGCACCCGATTGGTTGCGGAACGCCTGCCGTTGGCGGGTGGCGCACTCACGCTCGAAGTTCCAGATCCGCTGGTTGCGCGGCGCACGTGGCTCTGGCGCTCTGATAACGGCGAGGTCATCGAGGCGCTTGGCTTTGGTGGTGGCGGACCGTTAGCAGCGGAAGTGGACAGGCTCTCCCAGGATCCGATTCGGCAATGGCTTTCGGGAATTGCTGAAGGTGCCGCTCACGAAGACGCAATAGGGCCGAACCGCGATCGCTCGGCCCTTGCCTGGATTGGTCCTCGCCCATTTGCCGCCGAAGAGGTCGATTATCTGCGCCAGGTGGCGCGGTTTGCCGCCGCGCCGCTCACGGCCATCGCCGGCCGCGCTACTCTAACGGCGGCACTGGAAGCCTATCTCGGCCGGCGCAGCGCGGCGCGGGTTCTTGCGGCCCCGCTGCGCCGAAATATCGCAGGCGAAACTATTCAAGCGGCGTTGCTCTACGCCGATCTGCGCGGCTTTACGGCGCTTTCCGAAGCCAATCCGCCAGCTGTCGTCATTGCGGCGCTGGATGCGTGGTTTGATCGCGTCGCCGGCGCCGTCCATGCGTTTGGCGGCGAAGTCTTGAAGTTCATCGGTGACGGCATATTGGCGATCTTTCCCGTGGGCAGCGCTGGACCGAGGGAGGCCAGCAATTCGGCACTGCGCGCGGCATCGGCGGCGCAAGCCGGCATGCAATATCTCAATGCAAATCGCCTTCAACAGAAACTCCCGCAATTGTCGTTCGGCATCGCCCTGCATCTCGGCGAAATATTATGGGGCAATATCGGCGCGGCCGATCGGCTGGATTTCACCGCGATTGGTCCGTCCGTCAATCTGGTCAGCCGGCTGGAGGGCCTCTGCCGTCCGCTCGGCAAGACGATCCTTGCATCGGGGGCGCTTGCGGCGGCAACCGACGCGCCGCTCGTGCTTCTCGGTACCCATGCATTGCGCGGCATCGCCGATCCCTGCGAGGTGTTCACCTTGGCAGAAGATTAAACAGCCGCGGAAGGTCGCGATCGCTCTGCGATTCGATCCTCACAACGCGTAGCCGTTCCGCATCAAAGCCCGCCCATCTTGCACACGATCTTCCATTCCTCTGATGTGACCGGCTGCACGGATAGGCGCGAATATTTGACCAGTGCCATGTCGGCGAGCCGCTTGTCGGCCTTGATGGCGGCCATGGTCACCGGGGTTTTCAGCGGTTTCTCCGCACGGATGTCGACGCAGACGAATTTGCCGGTCTTGTCGGTCGGATCGGGATAGGCTTCCCTGATCACCTCGGCGATGCCGACGATCTCCTTGCCTTCGTTGGAATGATAGAAAAAGGCGCGATCGCCCTTTTTCATGTTCACGAGATTTTGCCGCGCGGTGAAATTGCGCACGCCGGTCCAGGCTTCGCCCCTGGCGCCCTTCGCCACCTGCTGATCCCATGACCAGGACGAGGGCTCGGATTTCACCAGCCAATAATTCATGTCGACCTCCCTGCCCTCATGGCCTCATCCCTCCGCCCGGAACGGTCGGGTCAGCAGGGCCTCGATCGCATCATCAATGGTGGTCTCTTCTTTGAGGATCGAGGCCACCGCTCGCGACACCGGCATGTCCACGTGACGCGCGTCAGCAAGTTCAATCAGCACAGGCGCGGTGAAGGCGCCTTCGGCCAGCTTGCCCGCCGGTGGTGGTTCGCCGCGCCCCAATGCCGCGCCGAGGGCGAAATTGCGTGATTGCGGGCCGGCGCAGCTCAGGATCAGATCGCCAAGGCCTGAAAGCCCGGAAATAGTTTCTGTCCGTGCACCGCAGGCTCGCCCGAGCCGTAGCAATTCGCTGAAGCCGCGGGTGATCAGCGCGGCCTGCGCCGAGGCTCCCAATCGTCGGCCGACGACGATGCCGGCGGCAATCGCCAGCACATTCTTGGCCGCGCCGCCGATCTCCACGCCGCGAACATCGGTGGAGTGATAGGGACGGAAGGTGGGCGAGCCAAGCGCCTGCACCAGCGCGACGGCCAGCTCTTCGTCGCCGGCCGCAAGCGTCACGGCGGTCGGAAGCCCGTGCGCCACGTCGTCGGCAAAGCCTGGTCCGGAGAGGATCGCCGGGCGGGCTTTGGGTGCCGCTTCGCCGATCACTTCAGTCATGAATTGATGGGTGCCCCTTTCAAGGCCCTTGGCGCAGGCAATTACCGGTGTGGCCTGACCGAGATGGGCGGACAGCGCCAGCGCTGCTGCACGCATATGCTGCGCGGGGGTGGCCATCAGAATGATTTCAGCCCGAGCGGCAACAGCAAGATCGGACGTGACAGTCACCTCCGGCAGAATCGAAGCTCCCGGCAATCGCGGATTGATGCGGGAGGCGGCCATGCGTGCCGCGTGTTCAGCATCGCGCGCATAAAGCGTCACCTGGCGACCGGCGCGTGCTGCGCCGCTTGCCAGCGCCGTTCCCCATGCGCCGGCTCCGATCACGGCCACCGATTCAAATGATCGCATCAAGCAGCCTCGGTCCTAATAGCCCGCGCGGGTATGCGCGTATCCCGCTGGCGCCGTCGCGTTTTCGTCAAGCAGCCAGCGCGCGCGGGGCGGCGTTTCCATACCGTCCACCATCCCGCGCACCAGCCGTTCGGCTCCGGCCCAGGCGATCATCGCGCCATTGTCGGTACACAATGCTGGCGGCGGGACAATGAGCGCGGTGCGGGCCCGGGCGGCGACTTCCTGGAGCGCGATGCGCATGGCCTGATTGGCGGCCACGCCACCGGCGGCCACCAACGCCTGGGGCGGGCCGAACTGCGCCTGGAATAATTGCAGGCCGACATTGATCCGGTCGGCGACCGATTCCAGGGCGGCGGCCTGGAAGCCGGCGCAGAGATCGTGGATGTCCTGGGCCTCCAGCGGGTCAAGCCGGCTCGCCTCGTTGCGCACCGCCGTCTTCAGGCCGGACAGGGAGAAATTGGCATCCGCGCGACCGAGCATCGGCCTTGGAAAGGTGAAACGGGCCGGATCGCCCTGTCTTGCGGAGCGCTCGACCTGCGGGCCGCCGGGATAGGGGAGGCCCATCATCTTGGCGACCTTGTCGAAGGCCTCGCCCAAGGCATCGTCCAGCGTGGTTCCGAGGCGGACATAGCGGCCGACATCCACCACTGCAACGATCTGGGTATGGCCGCCGGAAGCCAGAAACAGGCAATAGGGAAATTCCAGCGCGCTTGTGAGCCGCGGGGTGAGCGCATGGGCTTCCAGATGGTTGACCGCGATCAGGGGCGAATTATGCACCATCGCGATCGCTTTCGCCGTGGTCAGCCCGATGATGACGCCCCCGATCAGGCCCGGGCCCGCCGCAGCGGCCACGCCGGACAGCGCATCGAAGCCGATGCCGGCTTCCTTCATGGCGGCTGCGATGATGCCATCGAGCAGATCGACGTGGGCGCGCGCGGCGATCTCCGGCACGACGCCGCCGAAAGGGGCGTGTTCCTGGATCTGTGAGCGGACGACGTTGGACAGGATGCGCCCCGAGCCATCGCCCAACCGCTCGACGACGGCGGCGGCCGTTTCGTCACAGGTGGTCTCGATTCCGAGAACCAGGGTCGGTTTATCCTGAGCCAATGCAAACCCTTGCGTTTGAAGGACGGAGGGGCTGTTCTCCATCATCGGTAGCATTACGGCATCGAAAAGTGCAATCTTCCGTCGCGGCGGAGGCGGGCCGAACCATGACAGTTTTAGTGACGCGGCCCGATCCCGACAATGAAGCGACCGCGGAGGCACTGCGGGCGCGAGGCTTCGATGTGATGCTGGCGCCGATGCTGCGATTTGTCGCCGTCGGCTATTCCGATCAGCCAGACGAAACCTATGACGCCGTGCTTGTCACCAGCGCCAACGCCTTGCGCGCCTTCGAATCGGCGGCTATCTCCGAGCGCCTTTTGGCCCTGCCGTTATTTGCGGTCGGCGAACAGACCTCCGAGGCGGCGCGCCGTACCGGATTTCGTCAGGTCATGACCGCCAATTCCGGCTCCGCGAGCTTACGTGATCTCGTCCTGAAAAGCGTCAAGGGCAAGATCATCGGTAAGCAAGCGCGGCTGCTTTATCTCGCAGGCGCCGATCTGGCGAGGGATCTCGCGGGAGAGCTCGGCGCGCAGGGATTGACGGTCATGACGCAGACCACCTATCGCATGCTGCCGACCGCGGAACTTCCTTTTGACGTGGGGGAGGCGATCGCGATGGGACGAATCCAGGCGGTGCTGCATTATTCGAGGCGAAGCGCACGTGCCTTTGTGGAGGCGGTCAGGCTCGCCGGCGTTGAAATCTCCGCGCTCTCGATCGTCCAGGGATGTCTGTCAGAATCGATTGCGGCGGTTTTGCGGGACGCAGGCGCCACGCGCGTCATCATTCCGCCGAGGGCCGACGAAAACGCGTTGCTCGACGGATTGGCACGTGCGCTGCGCCCCGCGCCGCGCTAAGAGAAGACGCCGAATCCGGCTATTGCGCGGATAACCTCCGCCATTTTTCCAGGGATGCCGCGATGGCAGATGACCATTCGGAAGAGGTTCCGTCAGCCGGTGAGAACAAGGCGAGGCGTTCACCGCCGACCATCGATCTCACCGCATCGGACCTGTCGGAAAATCGCGAAGGCGTCGATTCGAGGGATGAAAAACGGCAGACGTTCCGTTGGACGCGCGGGGCGATGCCGTCTGCGTTGGCTGCAGCGCTTTCAGGCGCCGTGTGCGGCGCTGTGGCCGCGATCCTCGTGGTGATGGTGTTCGGATCCAGCGGATGGTTCTCGTCGGCACCTGACCGGAACGGCCCTGATAGCCTCGGGATCAGCGGTCTCGCCGACCGTCTGGCCGCAATCGAATCGCGCCGGCCAGCTGCGACCGATCCCCAGACCACAACGAGGTTGGAGGCGGTGGAAAAATCGGTTGAGGTCTCCCGCGCTGATCGGGCCGACCTTCATGCAGAGATCGACAAACTTGCGGGGTCGATGAGAGAAACCAAGCCAGCGTCAGCCGATGCCGCATCGACAGCCACTATCTCGCGCGAACTCGCCGCGCTGCAGGGGCGCATTAGCGAAATCGAGACGGCATTGCGCACGCAAACCGCGCAACCCGGTGCTGCCGCCAGCGCCAGCGGCGCGGCCGACGGGGTGCCGCTGCGCCGCGCGGTTGCGGCCTCGCTGCTCGATATTTCCGTCAGGCATGGCGATGCATTCGAGGCCATCCTTCGCGTCGCCAAATCATTGGCGCCGGAGCCGGCCGCGCTGCAGCCGCTCGATCGCTTTGCCGCCTCTGGCGTACCGAATGCCGCCGCGCTTTGCCGCGAACTCGTAACGCTGGCGCCGAACCTGTTGCCAGCGGGTCCGGAGCCGAGCACCTCCGGTAGCGGGCTGGTCGATCGGTTGCAGGCGAGCGCTTCCAAGCTCGTGCGCATCGAACGAACCGACGCGACCGGCAATGACCGCCGCGCCATCGTCGCCCGCCTCTCGGCTGCAGCGCTGCGTAACGATCTGACCGAAGCGCGCCGGCAATTGAATCTGCTGGATGCGTCCGAGCGCGGCGCGGCGCAGGGTTGGCTTGAGAAGGCCGATGCCCGCGAACAGGCGCTCGCCAGTTCCCATCAATTCGCCATCGACGCCATGGCGGCGCTGGCCGGACCGACGCATTAAATCGGCGCGTTGGAGATGTCGATGCTACGTATCATTCTGTTTCTGTTGCTGGTCGCAATAGCGGCGGCGGGCGCTGCCTTCGTCGCCGATCAGGGCGGCGATGTCGTGCTGTCGTCGGGCGGCTGGCGCATCGAGACCTCGCTGCCGGTATTCGCGCTGGGTTTGGTGATCGCGCTTGTCGTGGCCATGCTGGGCTGGTCGGTGCTGCGGGCGCTCTGGCGGTTGCCTGAGACCGTTCGCCGGATAAGGCGGGAGCGTCGTCATGCGCGAGGCCGGCACGCCATTACCCACGGATTGTTGGCGATCGGTCACGGCGATGCCCGCGCGGCACGAAGCCATGCGGCGGTTGCGCGGCGTCACGCGGGCGCTGATCCGCTGACGCTATTGTTGCATGCGCAGGCGGCCCAACTCGAAGGCGATGGTGAGACGGCGCGCGCGGCCTTTCGAACCATGGCCGAGCGGCCGGACACGCGACTGTTGGGTTTGCGCGGATTATTCATCGAAGCGCAGCGGGCGGATGACGCACCCGCAGCGGTAGCGATTGCCGAAGAGGCGCTCAGAATCTCGCCGGGATCGGTTTGGGCCTCCCAGGCCGTCCTGGGATTTCGCTGTGCCGCCGCCGATTGGGATGGCGCGCTTCGGATTCTCGATACCAATCTGGCATCGGGTCTGACCGACAAGGTCGTTTGGCGGCGGCAGCGCGCGGTATTGCTGACGGCACGCGCCATGGAGTTGGAGCATTCCGATCGTGATCTTTCGCGGGAAAGTGCCTTCGAGGCGGTGAAGCTCGCGCCGACCCTGGTGCCGGCGGCTGTGCTCGCGAGCAAATTCGAAAGCGAATCGCACCAGACCCGGCGCGCGCTGCGGCATATCGAGGCGGCTTGGGTGGCGCATCCGCATCCCGATCTCGCCGACGCCTACGCCCATGTGAAGCTCGGTGATTCCGCTCGTCAGCGCCTTGCGCGCGTCGAGACGCTGGCGGCCAAGACGCCGGGTCATCTCGAAGGCGCTTTGGCGATCGCCCGCGCCGCGATCGATGCGGCGGAGTTCGCCCGCGCCCGCGAGGCGCTGGCGCCGTTTGTGGACATGCCGACCCAGCGGGTCGCCATGCTGATGGCCGAGATCGAGCGCACCGAACATGGCGACAGCGGGCGGGCGCGCGCCTGGACCCAGCGCGCGGTTCGCGCGCTGCATGATGCCGCGTGGACTGCGGATGGGTATGTTTCCGCCGTGTGGCGGCCGGTATCGCCGGTATCGGGACGGCTGGATGCCTTCCAGTGGCAGACCCCGGTGGCGGCGCTGCCGTCGGAGGGCAAAAGCCCGATCGAAATATCTCCATTCGAGCAAGCCATGCTGACGCCGCGTCGGCCGGCTGCGCCCGAATCCGAACCGGCGTCCCTGGCGGCGCCGGCAGAGTCAATAACCGCCTCCGAACCATCGGCCCGTGTGGTCGAGATGGAATCGGCTTCTGACGTGCAGCCCGCGCCGGTGACGCCATCCCCGGTCACCCCCCTGTTCCGAGCCCGCGGCGATCTCGACACCAAAAAGCCCTCGCAGGGTTCAGCCGTGCCGCCGGTCGTCCCGATTCTACGCGCGCCCGACGATCCCGGCATCGGCGACGAGGCGGCAAGTGATGAATTCGCCGAGCAGATCAGCCCAAGGCAGCCGGATGGCTGGCGGGGTTTCCTGTCGCGCTGGGCGGGATAGATCTCCTACTGGCACGCCACGGCGGGTCTTGCTGCGCAGGCGTTGCAAACCCTTCGATTCACTGGGGCGGCGCGCTTTTACCAGGGTGGTTCTGGGAAGGCGGTTCCTGCCAAGAATCTTGCCAATCCGCACCGTGCCCGGTATCAGGGGCCAGCGTCCGGTCGAAGACGACATCTCGGTTTGCCGCAATAGCTCAGCTGGTAGAGCACGTCATTCGTAATGACGGGGTCGGGGGTTCGAGTCCCTCTTGCGGCACCATT
>Ga0105240_10004775_pt1 | contig 20440 bp, 7 predicted proteins | sample KBSC54metaG_FD_80426 | JGI IMG/M metagenome (GOLD analysis project Ga0105240, IMG submission 80426) | Corn rhizosphere microbial communities from Kellogg Biological Station, Michigan, USA - KBS C5-4 metaG | ecosystem: Host-associated > Plants > Roots > Rhizosphere > Soil | place: Michigan, USA... | reverse complement strand
GTCTATTAAGCTATTTTTACATTTACTGCGTTTGGTCCTTTACGGCCTTCTTCAACGCCATAACTAACAGCGCTGTTCTCGCGAATATTGTCGATTAAGTTTGTTGAATGAACGAAGATTTCCTGCCGCCATTACTTGGTGTGATAAAACCGAAACCTTTCGTTTCATTGAAAAATTTTACTATTCCTTGTTGCATTATCTCACTATTGGTGCAATATACGATATATATTGACATGTTTTCGTATTATTATCCGAAATCGACTATCAATGTTTACAACCGCTTGGAACATTGGTACTCCATTCGGTGGGTCACAATAAGCCATGGGACGGCACATTAAATGGCAATGCGCCATCAACGGGAACTTATTATTATATTATTACTATAAGTAATAGCTCGCCAGTGCTCAGCGGTCCTGTAACCATCATAAAGTAACAGTTAGCGCCGGTTACAAAAATGATATGCGCTAAACAGTAGATTGTCTAGGGATCACTCCAAGCGGTTGCCAAAGCAGCACAAAGATAACGGTCACTGTCCTGGAGCCGATCGTGATCCCAAACACATTTACGCCCAACGCCGATGGCATCAATGACACCTGGAATATTACCTATCTGAGCAACTATAATCATTGCACCGTCGATTGTTTTTACGCGCTACTGCCAGCAAATATTCCACTCGAATGGTTACCCAATCGCCTGGAACGGTACCTATAAGATCAAGAATTTGCCAGCGGAAACTTATTACTATGTGATCGATCTTAAAAACAATATCGCAAAATTAAGCGGTTTATCGCAATTATTCATTAATCCGTGGCTCGATTAATCCTAGACCTATTTTGAATGTGCTACAATTCTGCTTATTGATTACTTAAATTTTTAAGCTTCTCTTCTAAATTCTGAACCTTAGTTTTCAATTGGTCATTCTCCTTTTTTACTTTCTCCAGTTCATCGACATTGTAACCCTTCGAACTGTTAATGTTTAATGAACCGTCGTATGCCCAACGGCACGTATGTTGGTGTGAGGCCGAAGAAAAAGCCTATAAAGTACAGGGAGAACCTGAAAATTTCCTAATCGACCAAAATGGTAAAATTGTGTTTGACGATTTCATGATAGAAGGCAACAACCACCGCACGTTTGAGCTGATGATAAATTCGCTGCTTTAACACCGCGGTAACTAAAGGAAAGTCAATAATTGAGCGGCTAAAAAACATATGACCTGAAGAGTAAGGTAGTCATCCCGGATTACTGGGCCGCATGGTGTGTTCCCATGTATGTTCATTCATACCTGGGAACGTACGCCTGTGACAGTCACCGATGATAAGGCCTTTATTACCGGCAATGAAGTATGATTTTGAAGTGGTGATGGATACTAAGATCCGGAAACCAAGGTCAACAAGGTAGTAAATGACCATAATGTGTCTGGTATTCCGACAAAATTTGTAATTGACGAAAAAGGTAATATCCGCTTTAGACTGATCGGATTTGACGGCAGTAATTGAACGGCAGTTGAAGAAATATCTATGATGATAAATATGGTAAGGTGAAAAGCTAAATGCATTTAGTTAGCACTTTTTAAAGTTTTGATAATAACATTATCATTTAATAGAAATTCAAATGAAATCTAATAATAGTTTTTTATTGGATAGTTTGTGATAAACCCTCTTTTTCTTATCCGGTCTTGTAGCCGTTTTCACCGCCCTCTGTCACCGGCGCGGCCTTTATTCATATGGTTTTAGTTCACTGCGTCCATATAGGTCCCAGATACTAAATTATAAGGATGAGCGCTTTGTATAATAAAATGGGACCTCGACGTGCCGTCTTATGTTACTATGGATTATTTCAGCAGCGATTGCCCCCATAAATTTAAAATCAGTCGATATAGTTGTAATACCATTTAGCAGCACCGCTTTGATCGGCGTTTCATTGTAAGAAATCACGCCGACCTCTTTGCCAATCTTGAACTTTTTTTCTTTGATTCGCTGCAACAGGCTGATGAGATCATCTTCCATTAAATTTATGAAAGCTTCACCTTTATGAATTACCAAACCATCAACATTACATATCGTCTCCGAATTAAATGCATATTGTTCACAAAAGCGTTGAAAACCATTGACAATCTCGATCGGAAAATAGCTATGCTCAGGGAAAATCAATTTTAAAGTATCATATTTTTTCAATTGCGTTCGAGCCTGTGTAAGTGCGTTAAAGATGTCCTTTTCAAAGTTTTCATGGATCACGCTGTACTCGCCATCCACCCCACGGATGTCTTTATCCAGCAATATGAGTTTATCCTTCGGTATTGAATTAATGATCTCAAAAGCGTTTTCACCGCCTTCTATAAAATGAGGAATAATAATATAATGTGAATAGCTGCCTTTACTGGTTTCCAACAGCTTGCGAAATAATTTAAAATCGTTATTGTAAATATAGAAGTCGATCGCAACATCATCACCTAATCCCTCAACCAAGGAATCATAAATAATTTTTTTATGCGAACTTAATTTATTGAACAATAGGAAAATTTTCAGTTTTTGCCTAAAATCCATATTTGATATCAAATACCCTTTGCCAGGATAGGAGGTGATTACACCGATTTTCTTAAGGTGCTTGTAACTTTTTTGCGCTGTATCTCGGGAAATGTCAAGTTTGTAACTAAGCTCGTTAATTGACGGCAAAAGATAATCTTTGGGAACGACAGCTGATTCGATTGCATTAACGATCGAATTTGCCAACTGTAGATATTTCGGTGTAGCCGAATATTCATCTATTTTAATATACTCGTAGAATTTTGAAAGCTTCATTTATCCCAACTATTTATTTTCAGAGATACTCAAACTGCCATTGCTGTACCTGCAATTCATATTTATATAAATCATTACTGATTATTTCCTGAATAAATTGCAACAGGCCCTATTAATCCCGATTCAAGTAATGGCGTATTTACATTCAGCATGTCAAAACGAAAAGAATCATGAGTTTTCGTGATTCTTTTGTCTTTAGGCAAACTCAAATCATGAACGACCCGGTTAGCCCACAAGTTGACAACATTAACTTGTAAAATGTTTCCCGCAGGTTTTACGGCATCAGTGATCTCAACCCGCCATGGCTTACACCAAAGTATACCAAGTTTTTTTCCATTTAAGCTGACTTCTGCTACATTTTTAACATCTCCAAGATCAAGGAACAACCGCGCGTGTTTATTCAGCCTACCCTTATTTTGTGGAGTAATCCCTGTCATGTCGAATATCTTGGTGTAACTGGCAGTTCCGGAATAATATTTTATCCCTTCCTCATCACGGTCTGTCCAACTTACAAGTTTGGAAAATTCCACATTTTTAGGGCCACCCCATTTTGAATCAAAAGAAACCGTCCAAGGGCCGGATAAACGCTTGATATTATCATATTTGGGGAAATTACTTTTTGCCGTCCCTTGTTTTTCGCTTCCGATGGATTGTTTAAAAACCACGAAATAAGAACTGAACGCATCTATAGTAAGAGATATTGTCGTATTTCCATGTACCTGACGATAAGATTGGGCCAACATGTGCTTCCCTGAAACTGCATCCCATATTTCGGGTTGTTTACCTGTTACACGAAATGTAAAATTACGGTTCTGAAGTTTATTGGTACGGTTTATCACAAAGTATATATCCGCCTTACCTGTACGACGATGGATATAATCAAAATCATCGGGTTTATCCGGTTGGCCCGTAAAAGAAAAATCCGGCGTTACGCCGTCAGTCATAAGAATTTCTTTGGGCGTCTTCCCCCATATGATTCTGCCTTTTCCAAAACGGCGTTCCGTACGGTTCTTCCCGTCGAGGTTGCCCCATATTTCCGCCGCGATCTTACGGACTTGATCGTCAGATTCCGGGTATCCCTTCAACTCAGCGGAAGCTATAGGAGGGGGGCCGATCACGGTGGCACCTGCAAGTATTAGATTCTTTATCTTCCGGATCACAGGAAGTGACATCGTATTGGAGGGCACTGGTGAAACCGACAAATTTTGATACCCTGAAACCTCCTTCGCGATTTCGGGTGACGGAGAAACACAATTCTGTAAAACCAGGATTTTATAACTCATGCCATCAGGCAATACGATCCTGCCATTTTTAACGCTCATTCTGGCAAGTAATGCTTCAGGATTGCTGTAATCACAGTCATATCCCGGCCCAAGGCTTGGTATTAAGTATTTGGGCGGAGCGAGGAGAGGAGGCCTTTCACCGAGGTAAAAACATACGTCGGCTACAAATTTTCCCTGTTGTAAAAGATACTGACAGCGGGAAAGATAACTAAAAAATGCCTGTGACTGGCCCCACCATGTTATATTGGGTGTAAAGTGCTGCCCTGCGCAATATTCGTAACCCGGTTTTCCATCCTCCGGCGGCTGGCAGGTTGCTTCATGAAGCATAAAGCGGTTTATACCCTCGCAAAAAGCGTCGTTTGCATAGGGCTTCAGATCAAAGGGGCCAAGTGTCCAGTGTGTACCATCTTTTTCCTGTTCCGTGAATGCCTCCGCTTCCGCCTGCACCTTTCCGTACACATGGGCCGCTGTAGCCGTTTGCTTCAGGTTAAGCCGTTCCCGCCGGTCTTTATTATATCCACCAGGTGCGTTGCGATTGCCATTAACCCAAAATTCCCCCGCGAGAATATCACAGGTACCGAAATTCTTCAAAACATCCTGTGGGGGAATATCATTAGGTCCACCGGCCTCATTACCCACGCTCATACCATTTTTGTGGCACAGTTGTGCAAAGTGGCCATAATAATTTTCGGCAATGCAATCCTGAATGGTGCGGTCAAAATCCTGCCGGAACCTTTCTGAAAAATCAGCATTGACAACATTATAACCGGCAAGGGCAGGCATATACGACTTTAAATCATATCCCCGAAAACGTATAAATTGGTTTTGAAAATCCTGGGTCCAGGTAAGTTTCCCGCATTCCCAGCTATCCGACCAAAGATAATCAATGTGTCCACCGGCAATTTTAGCCTGGTTTATCACAAATTTGCCCAGGTGATTAAAATAATCATCCAGCGCGGCTTTGCTTAAATAATCAATTTCATATCCCGCTCCACCTTCGAAAGTATCTCCTTCAGGATAAGCTTTCCATTTACTCCAGGGGCTTCCGGTTAAGGTATATCCGGTTCTTAGAATGATCCATTTACCCTTTGGAACCTGCCACTCAAAATGCCCGTTTGCGTTAAGTTTAGCGGTGAGATCAATTATTTTAGCTGGATCCACCTGCTTCGAACTGTCAGGAGCCGGGAAAGCCTGCACCCAAATATCATGATAATAACCTTCAACTATGGAAGGGTGGGGAAGTGTATCGGAATATTTTGACGGCCCGGAAATCTCTACCTGGGAGGATACCAGCTTTTTCATTGCATGATCTTTTGTAACCGATGGCCCCATCATCGTCCATCCGCCTGCCATATTAAAGCCAAATTCAATATGTAACCTGTTGGCCTCCTGTATAGCATACCTGAAAAGTTCGCACCATTCTTTTCCCTCAAACTTTAGGCCCGGGATGGGCTCTTTACCGGCATACCCGCCATTACAAATCAAATTCACCCCACTAATACCCTTTTTTTTGAATTCCTGTAAATCTCTTGTAATGCCTGCCTTTGTCACCCTGTTATATATCCAAAACCAATAAACGCGCGGCTTGGCCGGATCGGGTGGTGCATAAAAATTCATGGCAAGCTTATCCTGGGCCACTTTAATTGGAGCACCTTGGTGTATTTGTTGTGCAAATGATCCGTCTTCTACAAAACAAAGGAGCAGAGACAAAGCCAAGTAAAAAAAAGAGCCGGGTGATGGTGTTTTATGCATGAGATGACTGTAATATTATTTTAAGTTATTCCTAAAAGTGTGTTTCAGGAGCTATTTTAATTAAAACAGGTAAACAACCGCTTGCCGCAATTGCTTACCTGTTTGTTTTTTGCGCCTGGTATCAGCCGCTAATTAATACCCCGGGTTTTGCCTGAGCTTGCTATTTATTTGTATCTCACGTAAAGGAATCGGATAAATCAAACGATCCGGTGTAACGTTAAATGATTGTGGTAAAAGCCATCCGTTAAGGGCTTTCATGGCCGTTCCCTTTGCATTTAACACCTCGACTGCTGTCCCATACCGTATCAGGTCCGTCCACCTGTGATTTTCAAATGCAAGTTCGTGCCGCATTTCATTAGCTACATTGGCTGTTGTTGCCGTGCCAACCGCCGGCAGACCCGCACGGGCCCGCACCTGATTAAGATAAGGCAGGGCCTGGTCTGCTTTGTTTTCATCTACCAAACATTCCGCAAGGAGCAAAAGTGACCCTGAGTAACGGTAAACCGGCCAGTCATCATCAGTATTGAAAGGCACATTTACAGGATATGGCGGATGGTTATATTTCTTTACAAAATAATAATGATCTAAACCGGCAGTGGGTGTAAAACCCACCGGGCTTTTCACATCGGCTATCTGCATTATTCCGTTAGTAACAGTTCCCTCAGCTACTGATATAGACGCGGGGAGCCTTAAATCCCCGGATTCGTAAGAATTCACCATTTCTTGGGTCGGTACGTTCCATCCGCCACTGCTCAAACCGCCGTTAGAATTAGAACCATGTAAACCAAGGATGACTTCAGAATTGGATGTACGCGGGATAAATCTCCATGCAAAATCACTTTGCTGCCCATCATTACCTTCTTTATATTGGACCTCAAAAATCGATTCCTTACTGTTTTTATTAGCCGGATCAAATACATCTGCGTAGTTCGGCAACAGTGCATAATTCATTTTAGTAACATCGGTTAGTGCGGATTCTGCTTTGCCATAATCCTTAGTAGGCCCCTGCATACAGGCGTAAGCAAGCAAAACTTTTGCTGCGCCTTGCGTCGCCCTTCCGCTTTGCGGAAAGGTAGTAGCTACCGGTAAGTGCTGAATTGCTGCCGTAACATCTGATATGATTTGAGTGTAAGTGTCGGCAAGACTGGCACGGGGAAGAAAGGCGCCGCTTACATCGGTAACTTCAGTTAATTGAAGGGGTACCCCCCCGTAATGGGTAGCAAGGTCATAATAATAAAATGCCCTGAGGAACTGTGCCTCGCCCGAAATACTATCCTTGGCGCCCTGTGATAAGTTTGATTGAGGTAATCGTGTTAGGATCGTATTTACTTTTGAAATTCCGGAATAGTCGTTGCCCCACCTGTTGCCCGGAGAATTGACCTCCTGGCTGGATTCTGGATTATCGAGGAATTCGATCATTGCTTCAGTGTTTGTTCCCGTCCCACGATCTGGGGCATAATAGGTGAAAAACGTATTGTCAGAGCGCATTTCATCCATATAGGCACCCATAAAAGCTATTCCGCGCAAATTTGTATACGATGATACAAGTGCCTGTTGAAACTCCGCTTCGTTCTTGAAGAAAGAGGCGGAGCTCAAAGATGTTTCTGGGACAAGGTTTAGGGTGCTTTTTTTACACGACAGCATCAAACCAACCGCCGCTAATATTATATATGATAACTTTTTCATTTTAAATTCTTATTAAGTTAAACCGTAGTTAAAATTTTGCGTTAACCCCAATAGAATAAACCTGCGATATTGGATATGCGGTAAAGTCACGCCCCTGGTTCAGACCGTTTAATCCTGCAATCCCAACTTCCGGGTTCATACCCTCATAATTGCTGAAAATGAAAGCATTTTGCAGGCTGGCAAAAATCCGGAGGCTTTTTAATGCTGTTGTCCCCCTAATTGGCAGCGTGTAACCAAAAGTGATGTTTTTAACCGCTAAATATGAACCATTGAATACCTGCCTGGTTGTGAAATTCCTGAAGTCAGCCGTAGTTCCGCTAAAAGTACGTGGATAAACGCCGTCACCAGGGTTATCCACCGATCTCCATCGATTTGCAACGCCCTTTCTAACGTTAAACACACCATCAAGATTTTCAGTTGACTGATATGCATCGTCGGCAATATCATTGCCTACTGTACCAGCCATCGTTATACTCAAATCGAAATCTTTATAGTTGAAAGTGTTCGTTAAACCATATATAAAATCGGGGTTTGGATTACCGATCCATGTTCTGTCATAACTGTCTATTTTACCATCAGGCACACCATTTGGACCGCTAACATCTTTGAAGCGTGCCGTTCCGACCATTGCTGTAGCATCATGTGGCTCGGTATCAAATTGTTGTTGGGTCATATAAACACCGGTATTGATGTATCCGTAAAACATACCGATAGGATGCCCCACTGCTGTACGATTGTCATCCCATGCCTCATCATAACCACCAATCGGTGTGTTGTTCGTACCTAATTTTACAACCAGGTTGCGATCGAATGAAATATTAAAATTAGTATTCCATTTTAATGCACCGGTTAAATTCCGGCTGGTAATTGTAAACTCATGACCCCAGAAATTAAACTGGCCGATATTGGACGTTATGGACGAATAGCCGGACTGTACCGGGATATCAATACCATATAAAAGGCCATCTGTCTTTTTGTGATAATAGTCATAAGTGAAACTTATACGGCTATTTAAAAGTTCAAGGTCCAAGCCAATATCATAACCTTCCGTGGTTTCCCAGGTCAGATTGCTATTCCCTATACCGCTTAAGGTTTTACCCGCTGTTGTTGAGCCATTGAAAACATAGTTGTCACTATTTACAGAAGCTAAATAGGTATAATCACCGATGTTATTATTTCCAACCTTCCCATAACTACCCCTTATTTTAAGGAAGGATATCGGTGTGATATTTTTCATGAATTTCTCTTCAGAAATAACCCAGCCGGCTGACACTGAGGGAAAAGCGCCAAATTTGGTATTATCGCCGAATTTGGAAGAGCCATCCCTGCGGTAATTTAGAGATAGTAAGTACTTGCCTGCGTAATTATAATTCAAACGGCCAAAGTAGGAGAGCATTCCCCATTGGCCTGCACCCACATTTCCAATCCTGGTATTAGCTGCACTTATCCATGAAATGTTATCATCAGGAAAATCTGAACCCTGGATGTTACTGTTTTCATCAGAATATTTCTGAATAGATTGCCCCAGGAGTACATCAAAATTATGTTTTCCACCAATTGTCTTCTGATAATTTAATGTGTTTTCATTCAACCAGGTTGAATAACTGCTTGTATTATACGAGCCGCTCGGCGGTTGAGGCGGAGCAACAAACAAACTGCCATTCGCGGTAGATGGCGCAAAATACCGGTTAATCAGGTTATTGTTGGTAATTTCTATGCTTGATTTTACTTTTAGCCCATCAATTATTTTATACTCCCCAAAGGCCTGGCCGGTTAGGGTTGTTTGTTTGGTAATATTTGTAGTTTGCTGCAAAACAAGGTAATAGTTCGGGTTCCCGAACATACCGGGTTGATTGAACGCGATAGGATAGGAACCGTCGGCATTTTTATACTTCAATGTCGGGTCCAGTAAGTAGGCACCCTCAATTAAATTACGACCATTGTCCAAACCTGGCACAACCTGGTTTCTTTCTCCTACGGCGCTAAGATTTACCTGAAAAGTTAACCTGTCAGAAACGTGGTAAGTATTATTAGACCGGCCAGTGAACCGTTCATCCCATGAATTTAACATCACACCCTGCTGGTTCGCGTAACTTATAGAAGTCATGGATTGAACATCTTTGGTCCCGGATGTTAAGGTTAAATTGTATTTTTGTGTTAGTGCTTTACGCAATAGTATATCGAACCAGTTAGTACCCGGATCGTTAGCATATTGCGATGGATTCTTATAAATGTCCGGCACTCCACCGGTGTATCCTTCATATTTAGCGGCATCTTCGTAGTACTCTTTTTTGTATTCTGCAAATTCCTGGGCATTCATCAAGTCTGGCTTACCATGATCGGACACTCTTTCTAAACCTGTATATGAACTAAATTCCAAATTTTTCTGACCGATTTTGCCCTGTTTTGTTGTGACCAGGATTACACCATTTCCAGCGCGCGCACCATATAAAGATGAGGCTGATGCATCCTTTAAAACTGTTACTGTTTCTATGTCATCAGGATTGATAGCCTGTAGGCCGCTTTCAGACGGAAAACCATCAACTACGATCAGGGGGCTGTTACCAGCATTGATGGAAGCAGCGCCCCGAATGCGAAAACTCAATTCCGCTCCCGGGGTACCTGAATTTTGATTGATCTGGACACCCGCGAGTTTTCCTTGTAGCCGTTGTCCAACATTCGGAACCGGGTCGTCTTTCATCTCAGATTCATTAACCTGGGCAATGGAGCCGGTTACTTCATGCGTTTTTTGGGTGCCGTAACTTACCACAACAACTTCTTTTAAATTACCCGAAGATTGTTTTAATGATAGGTTCACCACATCCCGACCACCTAATTTAACCTCTTGCGTTTCGTAACCTATAAATGAAAATACTAATGTCACACGGGCAGTATCTGAAAGATTAAGAGAATATCCTCCGGAACTACCGGTAACGGTACCAATACTGGTTCCTTTTACTATTATGCTAACGCCAGGTAAAGTTTCTCCTTTATCGTCGGTTACTTTTCCTTTTATGGTGAACGGGGCGGCTTCCTTTGAAAAGGCATCTGTCGCCTGTTTTTTGTCCGCTTCCTTTGGCGAAATTATTACTTTGTTGTTGGTTTCTATACATTCCAAATTAGTGCCCGCCAGTAATGTTTTCAAAATAGCAGCCACAGACTTATCTCTTTCATCAATGTGTAAATGCCTGATTTTTCGAATCAAAGCGTCGTTATAGGTGAAACGTACACCACTTTGGCTCTCAATTATCTTCAACACATCTTTCAAACTTTTGTCTTCCGTGTGTATGTTGATTTTCGTATTTTCTAATATTTGTCCGGTTGAACTTTTTGCCCAGAGCAATTGCGTACCAAGCGCCACAACCAAAACCGTATAGAATGTTAATTTCATAATGCGTAACATTAATCGCATAAGGGAATAGGTATAATTTTCCATACCTTTGAAATGAATTAAGTGAATAATTTGGTTTACTGATTCGCATTGACATTCAGGAAGTGATTGGCGTTACTGAACTGAATTGTCAATTGTTCTAACCGATGCGAAACACTGTTTCTCATCGGTTTTTTTTCTGTGTAGACTTTATCTCATTATTATTTGGTTTTAATTGGTTATATTATGGTTAATTTTTTTCACTGAAAAGTATTATCTGGCCGTTGATTGTGTAACTGATATTATTCGCTTTACAAATGGCGAATAATATGTCTTCTAACTTGTCTGTATTTTCAAATTCAGAGGTGAAGCGAATGTTTTTCAACTCTTCATTACTGAAAGTAACTTGTACTTTAAAATAAGACTCCAGCATTTTCCCAACATTTACCAGGGTTTCATTGTCAAACAGATATCGACCCTGTACCCATCCAATGACGTCGCCAGAGCGAATATGCTTTTTTATAGGAGTTGTTCCCGTTGCTGTTGCAATTGTTACCTGTTCATCCGGCGTTAGTACAACCGGAACACCGTTATTGCTCCCGTAATTCTTTTCATCGTTTACAGATACTTTCCCACGGGTCACAGTTACCTGTACGCTTTTCAGAAATTTGTAAGCACGAACATTAAATGCAGTACCAAGAACTGTGATTTTTGTGTCCCTGGCCTTTACAATAAACGGTTTGGTATTATCATGCTTAATATCAAAAAAAGCTTCGCCCTCCAGTAAGGTGACTTCGCGTATTTTTTGGTCAAAACTATCAGGGTATCTTATTTTACTGCAACCATTAAGAATAACGGAGGAGCCATCGCTTAAGGTAAGTTTCATCTTTTGGCCTGCCGGAACAGTGGTCTCTTTGTAAACTATCTGCCTTGCCGGTAACTTGAAGAGCGTTTGATTCCTGCCAAGAAGAAACCCTACTAAACATACTGCTGCTATTGATGCTGCCACCAATAGCGATTTTAAATTTATAACACGGCCCCTTTTAATTAAAATACTTGCGTCGATTGCTTGCTTCAACTTATGATCTATAAGATCTTTTTCCCCGTCCTTCCATTTGAATTCATTTTGCTGCGCAAGGCTTTCATACCAGGCATTAAGTTTGGCTTCTTCATTGGGGGTACATTCACCGATCAAATAGCGATCTAAAAGATATTTTGCTTCCTCGTTGGTCATTGTTGTGATTCTTAAGTTAAGAGTAATTAAACCGCGATTGGTAGTATGTAGAAATTGAGATATTTTGCAAATATCTGAAAATGAGCAAAAAACATTTTATTTGTTAAAAAGCGTTGGCACCGGAAGGGGGGGTAATTATATACTGTCATAGTTCTTTGCAAGGGTTATAATTGAATATGAACTTGACGATCTGGTTAAAAAAACGGAGAGAATAGCAATTACAAAAAGAACCACAGGAGGGTGAAAAACAGGATTTTGTCCGCTAGTTTTAAACGTAAATGTTTTAATACATTATTAATTTGTTTTTTTACCGTTTTTTCCGAAATCATTAACTTTTCTGAGATCATTTTATAGGAAAGATTTTCATTTCTGCTTAATATAAAAACCTCTTTCATTTTCGCAGGTAGTTGTTCAATTTCTTTATATATAATCACACGTAATTCATTAGCGTCCATTTCCTGGTTCACCTGGTCGCAGTCCTCATCAAAAAACATTTTTAATGAGTCTAGGTATGTCGCTTTATTTATATTATTTCTGATGTATTTAAGGCCACTGTGCCTTGCCATACTGAATAAATAAGCCTTTAGGGAGAGAATATTAGCCGATTGCGCCCTGCGGGACCACAGGCTCACAAAAATTTCCTGAACGATATCCTGTGCTTCATCCTTATCATCCACAACCCTGTTCACATATACAAACAGGTTTTCCCAATAACGTTTGTAAATAAGGTCAAACGCTTTCTTATCATCCTGGCGTATCAAGATCAAAAGTTTATCATCCGGACAAACATTAGGTTCTTTTGGGAGCATAATTGGTACTCAGTATAGTATCGGTTTTGAAAGCTGCATTTTCAAGTCTTACCGGTATTCTTCAAAAGGCAATCTAATGGTCAACAATGGTTACAAAATGACCCTTTTGCTCTCTCACCGGCAAATCATCAACTTTAAACAGTGACCCAAAATGCCGCTATATTCAAATAATTGGTTCGATCGAATGTAACATTTCTATTGTGCAAATTTAAATTTAAGAATTAAATATCCATACTGGACTATGATGTCCGAGCGGGTTACTGACTATCCTGTTGATATGCCTGGTGGCTTAAGCATACGATCTGCTAAGTTGTCAATCCGGAAATTAAATAAACGGCCGGGTGACCGGCGCGAATTCCATCAGCATTGTCATTTGGGAGGCTGATCTTAATCGGGAACTCATCACGGACTTACAAGCACAATTCGAACGGTCTGCTGGCGAACGCTGCCAAAGCGCTGGCCAACGCCGCCTGATGTACTGTCCTTAAATGGGATTACTTAAAGGGAACATGCTTTAATGCATTGTTCCTTTTTTTGTGTCCAAACACAGATTGTTTAACTGGCGGGCATATAAACTTATCAAAATTTAGCCATAGATTATGAAATATATGCAGTACGAGCATATTATTATATATCATTTAAGCGAGAAGAAAGCACCTTTAACACCAGAAAGTCGCCCTGCAATTGGTATTAGGCTCAATATCATTAGCTATTCGGGAAGATTTATTGCAAAATGAACGAATATCTTTTAAAGCAATTTTATTATCAATAAGCACTTAATTTAAGGAGGTAGCTTGTGCTTAATCGTACTGAACATCAGTGTAATACGGCTTGTATAATTTTCATTTTAATCTATTTATTTGTAGAAATTATTGCCCTGTTTGTGGTAATAAATTCCAATAATAAATGCTAATTATTTTTATCAACATTCCCACATTTTCTTTAGGCTGCTGCTATTTCAGCGTTTTGCGCAATAGAAAGGGCTTTGAGAAATATGTTTATACTATTAGTTAAATATTTTTTTTTCGTAGCATTCTTTTTGTACATCAATATATTACAAATATTTAATCCCTAATATATTGAAAACATTTGTACGTAAATTTTTATTGGTTAGTTGCCTGATTTTTTTCGGAGTAAAAAATGCAGAAGCCGCAACCATTACTGCAGCCAGTTTAACTACTACTGCCGGTACAATTGGATTAGCTGCTAATCCATTAAATACAAACCAAACAAGTATAGCTGTGCTTGGTGTTTCACTAAAGGCTGCGGCTTTTAATAATAACAATGTTACTAAATTTACATTTACAAGCACTGCCGTAATCAGCCCATATTTTTCAAATTTTAAGTTATATAGTTCAACTAACGCTACTTATACTGCGGGAACTGATCCTATCGTTCCCTCTACAATTAACGTTGTCGGTTCAACAATAACCATTACACCCACTACAACACAGACCATAAATGGCGGTTTCGGAGGTCTAACGGTATATTATTTTCTAATAGCCGATTTTACCCGAATCGGTGGTGCGTCAAACGTTACAGGTAGTTTCAGTCTAACTGGTCTAACAGGGCCTGGAACAACTAATGGCACTCCTTGCGTGGGGCCTACTTATACTTGTGTGCCTCTGCCACCGCCAATACTTAATTACGCAACGCCTAACCCTACATATGTAGTCACCGGTGCAGCAATTACCCCCGATAACTTAACTAATACCGGCGGCGCTATAGTAGGCAATTATTCTATAACCAGTGGTACATTGCCCGCAGGCTTATTGTTTAATGTGGCAAACGGTCAAATTACCGGTACGCCGACTACGGCCACTGCAGGCGCTGTGGCCATAGTTGTAAGTGGCACCAATGCCAGTGGTACCGCTACCACTACAGTAAATATCACCGTAAATAATGCGCCGCCGCCAATACTTAATTACGCAACTCCTAACCCCACATACATAGTTACCGGTGCGGCAATTACCCCCAATAACTTAACTAATACCGGCGGCGCTATAGTAGGCAATTACTCTATAACCAGCGGAACACTGCCCGCAGGCTTATTGTTCAACGCGGCAAACGGCCAAATTACCGGTACGCCGACTACGGCTACTGCTGGCGCTGTTGCTATAACCGTTAGCGGTACCAACAGCGGCGGTACAGTTTCTACCACGGTAAATATCACCGTAAATAATGCGCCGCCACCAATACTTAATTATGCCGACGCTAACCCTACCTACATAGCCGGTACGGCAATTACACCAGATGACTTAACTAATACAGGTGGAGCAGTAGTAGGCGATTACTCTATAACAAGCGGTACATTACCCGCAGGCTTAAGTTTCACAGCATCAACCGGGCAAATCTCCGGTACGCCAACCACAGCGACTGCTGGCGCTGTTGCTATAACCGTTAGCGGCACCAACAGCGGCGGTACAGTTTCTACCATCGTAAACATTACCGTAAATAATCCGCCTGTTCCGGCGTTCACCTATAATACACCCGATGTATTTGTTGTTGGTACCGTGATCACCACTCAAAATCCAACCAATACCGGCGGGCCCGTGAACACTTATTCTGTAAGTCCCGGGTTACCGGCAGGCTTGTCTTTTAACACCAGCACCGGTGCTATAACCGGCAATCCCACAACGGTAACTGCCGCCGCCGATTATGTGGTTACAGGCAATAACCCGGGTGGTAGCTCAACATTTACTATAAACATAACAGTTAATCCCAAACTTCCTGCACTTACATATGCTTCACCTGATGTATATACTACCGGCGTAGCTATTACACCGTTAAACCCAAACAATACCGGCGGCGCGGTTGACAGTTATGCCATAAGCCCAGCATTACCTGCCGGTTTATCTATCGATCCGGTAACAGGTATTATATCAGGTACGCCTACAGTTACGGCTACCATAGCAACTTATACAGTTACAGCTACCAACATAACTGGTAACGGAAGCTTTGGTATTAGCATAACTGTTAACCCACCTAAACCCGTTATTACTTATGCTACACCACAAACATACATGGTGGGTACGACTATATCAACACTGAGTGCCACCAACACCGGCGGTCCTATAGTTAGTTTTTCAGTTGCCCCTGGTTTACCCGCTGGCTTAAGTTTAAATACCGTAACCGGCGATATCACCGGCACACCTACCACAGCAACAACAGCAGCCCCTTATGTAGTTACAGCTACAAACGCTGGCGGCACAGGCACATTCAGTATAAATATTACGGTGCTGCCTAAGCCACCGGCATTTACTTACACCAATCCTGCCACAATAACTTACGGTTCGGCTATTACTGCAACAACCCCTACTAATTCAGGCGGCCCTGCAACAATCTGCACCATTAGCCCTACAGGCACCGGCATAGTAGTTAGTGCGGCAGGTGTGGTTTCAGGAACGCCCACTGCGGCAGGGACCACAACTTATACCATTACGCCAACTAATGCAGGCGGTACAGGCCCTGGTGCTACCATTACCGTTACGGTAAATCAAAAAGCATTAACAGTAACAGGTATGACCGCCAACAATAAAGTATATGACGGCACCACCACAGCATCATTTACAGGTGGTACACTTGTTGGTGTAGTTTCTCCTGATGTGATAACCCTTGTTCCCAGCGGAACATTCGCGAGTGCAAATGTTGGTGCTAACATAGTAGTTACATCAACCAGTACAATAACAGGTGCAAAAGCGGCTAACTATACCTTAACCCAACCCATTGGTTTAAAAGCAAACATTACTGTTAAAACCTTAACCATAACCGGCTTAACTACCAACAATAAGGTTTATGACGGAACTGCTACTGCAACCTTCACGGGTGGTACATTGGTAGGGATAGTTTCGCCTGATGTAGTAACATTTACCGCGGCAGGTACCTTTCCCAGCAAAAACATAGGTAATACGTTAACAGTTACAGGAAGCTGTACGCTAGGGGGTGCAAATGCAGCCAACTATACTTTAACACAGCCCGCCTTAACAAAAGCAAATATCACTGCAAAAAATTTAACTATTACCGGCTTAACAGCTAATAATAAAACTTATGATGGAACTACTGCGGCAACCTTCTCAGGAGGTACCTTGGTTGGCGTAGTTTCGCCCGATGTAGTTACCCTTACCACAACCGGTACTTTTGCTACTGCCAACGCGGGAACTAATATTGCCGTTTCATCAAACAGTACGTTAGGCGGGGCAGGCGCAGGTAATTATACTCTAACACAAATTTCGGGTTTAACCGCAGATATTAATAAAGCGCCTTTAACAATTACCGCTGTTAGCCAAACCAGGGACGTTGGTATTAATACCGCATTGGTAATAAGTTATAGCGGATTTGTTAATGGTGATGACCAGACAAATCTTAATACCCAGCCCACTATAAGTACTACCGCTACTACAGCATCGCCAGTGGGGACATACCCCATTACTGTAACTGGTGCTATTGATCCTAATTACGCGTTTACTTACGTGCAGGGAATTTTAACAATTACCGCTTCAGGTACGCACACCTATACCTGGGACTGGACTGCCACATCCAATACAACCTGGGAAAATCCATTAAACTGGCAAATTAATGGTGTTCAGCAAACTACTAATTATCCTGGCTCTGCCACTAATAAAGATATTGCAGATATTGGCGTTAACGTATTTTATACATCAACAAAGAGCCCTTTTATAGCTGCTGCTACTATAAGTGTAACTTCAATTAATTTCGGAACCGACCATGCTGCACAGATAGGACTGGTTGTAAACGGCACATTAACCACATCCAGCGATATTACCCTAACAGTAGATAATAATATATTTGGAAGTGCTTTAACTGTAAACCTTAGCGGTACAGGTACTATAAACGTGCCTAACCTAAACCTGGTAAATAACGAAACCGCACTTGCATTCGAAAACTCCGGTATCAATTCATCGGTAGCTAACCTTAATGTTTCGGGTAACATAACATTAACAACTACTGCGTTTATTTTTGCAGGTATAAGCTCTAAATTTACAGTAACAGGTGGTACAACTACGGTTGGCGGTCAACTAAAAACATCAAATAACGCTGTAATTTTTGCTACTACTACTTCAACTTTCTCAGTTAACCCTACAACTACTGCAACACTTATTCTTACAAATGCCAATGCCATCAATTTAGATAATAACACCAGCGTACTGGATTTCGACCATGCAGGCTCTACGGTTACTTATAACGGCACAGCAGCCTCGCAAACAGTTTATACAAGTGCAACTGCCAACGCGAGCACCGGTGCTAATTATCGTAACCTTACCATTTCAGGCGCGGGCACAGGAGTTCCACAAGGCGGCACACTAACAGTCAATCAAGATATGCTGACATCGGGTAACGCTAATTTTGGCACTAATGCACCTACGGTAAATGTAGCCGGTACCTGGACAAATACATCAAACGTAACACAGGGCGCTGCAATTATTACTACAAATGCGTTAACGCCTGCCAGTGGCCTTATCACAGGCGGGGCGGGTACTTTAACAGCAGGAAGTATGCATTTTACAGGCGGTAATTTAACTGCTTCAAGTGGTACTATTACCTGTACCGGAACATATCTTAATGATGGCGGCACACTAAACTGCGGTACTGCTGCTAACGCCAGCGTAATTTTCAAAGGTACTTTTACTAATAACAGTGGCACTTTAACCGCAAACCCGGTTAGTACCAGTGCAGTTTTCTTTTCAGGTTCAAACCAAACGCTTACTGACAATTCAACTGCCGGAACATTATTTAATAACGTAACCTTTAACGGCATTAATACAGCTATGCATGCGGGTACAGGTAATTTTGGCGTAGCCAATACCGGTACGCTTACCATGGGCACGGGCACACAGCTTACAGCAGGTTCGGGTGGGGCTAATGTTGGCTATTTAACCTTGCTTTCCGATGCTGCTTCAACTGCAACTGTAGCTGCAATACCTTCGGGAGCATCAATTGTTGGTGCCGTGAATGTTCAGCGTTTTATAACCGGTGGTACAGGCACAAGGGGTTACAGGCTTTTAACATCGCCTGTTAATATTAGCGGCAATGCGAGTGGCGGTGGCAACCTTAGTTTGGCTTACCTTAATACAAATGCTTCATTTGGCGGTACAACTTACCTTGGCGCATTTACTGAAGGGCCTGGCACCGGTTTTACTTATAATGGTTCATTTAACCCTATTATATATTTGTATGATGAAAGCCGCCCAAGTACTAACCAGGGCTTTACAGCAGGTAAAAATATAGGGATTTACAGTATATTTCCTACTACAGTAACAACACTTACAGGTACAACACAAGCCGCTGCAACAATCCCTGTTGGTAATAGTTACCTGCTTTATTACGTAGGTGACAATCACATTACCGATCAAACCGCGGTGTTAACTTCGCGCGTACCGGATAATACCTCTATAACAGCTACGGGCTATATAAACCAGGGAAATGTACCTGTTAAATTCTGGAACACGGGCAGTACAAATATCCCTTATGATGTTACTACGGGCACCAGCTATCCGGGCCTTAACCAGGTAGGCAATCCATATCCAAGTACTATCAATCTTGATGTTGTCGCTACTGATAATGCAGCCGTTAACAAAGTATTTTGGGAACTGGTACCGGGAGGTAGCTATGTTTCTTATAATGCCAGCAACCATGCGGTTTCTGATGCAAGGGCCAGTAAATATATTTTAAGCGGCCAGGGCTTTCTTGTCGAAGCCCAGGCTACCGGCGAAACACTTACTTTTAAGGAAACAGAAAAGGTAGCTTACCCAAGTGGCTTCGCAAGCCCATTCAATACAGCGGCGAGCGCTGCACTGTTAATGGATATAAAAGCAAAACCGAATGTAAATGTTAATGATGTTGTTGCTTCGGCCAATGGCGATGTCCTTGCTTCGACCGACGCTTCGTTCCAGGTACTTTTACCGCCAACCACAGCACTTACAGGCCTGCACCTGCAATTGACTAAAGACAACTTTAATTTTGTGCAAACAGGGGTATATTTTGGTACCGGGAATAATGATAAATTCACCCAAAACGAAGATGCTGTTTCTGTTAATGGTTCCGGTGCGCAAGTTTTCCTGTCGAGCTATTCGTCTGATAATGTGAATGTAGGTATAAATGAGCTTGGTGATTACAGCACAGGCAAACGTGTAAAGGTATACGTTGGCGCAACAAGCAGCGGCGCATACAACATATCACTGGCCGATATAGCAAATATTGACACGATTAATTATAACGTGTTTTTGATAGACCACAAAATGAATGATTCGGTGGATATGGTCCGGAATAAATCATACGCCTTTACTATAAATAATTCAGATACCAGCACCTGGGGCGCCAACCGTTTCGTATTGGCTATTGAACATGTGGGTGTACCGCAATATTCGCTTACCTCGTTTAAAGGCGCCATATTTGCTGCCGGTATACGGTTAACATGGCAAACCTTAAACGCGGGGGATTACACAGGTTATATATTGCAAAAGCAGGATGCTGCCGGTAATTATAATCC
>Ga0105240_10004774_pt1 | contig 20446 bp, 15 predicted proteins | sample KBSC54metaG_FD_80426 | JGI IMG/M metagenome (GOLD analysis project Ga0105240, IMG submission 80426) | Corn rhizosphere microbial communities from Kellogg Biological Station, Michigan, USA - KBS C5-4 metaG | ecosystem: Host-associated > Plants > Roots > Rhizosphere > Soil | place: Michigan, USA... | reverse complement strand
CTGTCAGGATGGTTTCGCGACGGGCGGCTCCGGCGGGATGAGCTGAGGAGCTTTTCTCTACGACCGAACACCCGAACGCTAATCGCACCGCGAACCGTTTACACGGATTCGCTCACACCGCCGAAAATACCCGAATGGTACAAAAAGCCGGTTCCCTTACCGCCGTTTCCACTTATCCGCCAAAGCCGAGATCTTATCGTCCAGCTTGACCGGAGCCTTCTCCACAACCGGCTTCGCCTGCCTAACCGCCGGACCCTGCAACGCCTTAATCGAAAGCGCAATCCGCTTATTCTTCACATCGGCATTCAACACCTGCACCTTAACAATCTGGCCGACTTTCACCGCTTCCGAAGGCTCCTTGATGTACCGATTCGAAAGCTCGCTGATATGCACCAACCCATCCTGATGCACCCCCACATCCACAAACGCTCCGAACTTCGTCACGTTCGTAACCACTCCCTCAAGCGTCATTCCCAGCTTCAAATCAGCCAGTTCCTTAACGTCTTCATTAAAATGAGGAGCCACAAACTTATCGCGCGGATCGCGGCCAGGCTTCTTCAACTCCTCCAAAATGTCATTCAGCGTGTAAACTCCCACGCTCAAATCGTCCTTCTTCACCCTGCTCAGCAGTTCCGGCTTCTGAATCAACTCCGGAATCGAAATCCCCTGGCTCTTCGCGATCTGCTCCACCACCGGATAGCTCTCCGGATGCACCGCAGTGAAATCCAGCGGATTCTCCCCCGCCCGAATTCGTAGAAAGCCCGCCGCCTGCTCGAACGTCTTCGGCCCCACGCCCGAAACCGCCGTTAATTGCATACGCGATCGGAACTTTCCGTTGTTATTCCGATACTCCACAATCTTCTGGGCCGTCCGCTCGCTGATCCCCGCCACATACCGCAGCAGCGCCCACGAAGCCGTATTCAGATCCACGCCCACTCGGTTTACGCAGCTCTCTATCACCGTCTCAAGCGATTTCTGCAACAGCCCCTGATCCACATCGTGCTGATACTGCCCCACCCCAATCGACTTCGGATCGATCTTCACCAGTTCCGCCAGCGGGTCCTGTAATCGGCGCGCAATCGAGATCGCTCCGCGCACCGTGAGATCAAGATCCGGAAACTCCTGGCGCGCAATATCGCTCGCCGAATAGATCGAAGCGCCCGACTCGTTCACCGTCACACTGAACGCGTCCGTCAGCCCTTGCAGCTTAAAGAAATCCTTCACGAAGGCATCCGTCTCGCGCGATGCCGTTCCATTTCCGATCGCGATCGCCCGCACGCTGAACCTCGCCATCAGCTCTTTCAAAATCCGTGATGAACCCGCAAAATCGTTCTTCGGCTGATGCGGATAAATCACCGTGTGATCGAGAAACTTCCCCGTCTCATCCACCACCGCAATCTTGCAGCCCGTCCGAATCCCCGGATCGATTCCCAACACCGCAATCTGACCCGCCGGAGGAGCCAGCAACAGGTTCTCCAAATTCTCGCGGAACACTCGGATCGCTTCCAAATCCGCGCGCTGCTTCAGCTCCAAACGGACCTCGGATTGGATCGACAGATTCAGCAGCCGCTTATAGCAATCCGTTACGGCAAGTTCCAGATGCGGTGTCCAGTCCCCCGGCTGCTTCAGTACCTTGCTCCGCAGGTAAGCCAGCGGGCGCTCCGCCTCGATCTCGATATTGAAATACAGAACGTTTTCGGCTTCACCGCGGCGAATCGCCAGCATCCGGTGCGAAGGGATCTTCGCCACAGGCTCCCGGTACTCGTAATACATCTTGAACTTCTCTTGCTCGTCGACCGCGCCTTCCACTTTGCTCGATACAATCACGGCTTCGTTGAACATCATCTGCCGAAGCGCCTTGCGGTAATCGGCGTTTTCACTCACAGATTCCGCCACGATGTGCCGCGCGCCTTCGAGCGCCTCTTCCGGCGTCGCAACGCCTTTCTCCGCATTCACGAAACCGGCTGCAAAATCGGCCAGCGAAACCTCGCCGATCTCCTGAGCAAGCAGATAAACTGCGAGCGGCTCCAGCCCCTTCTCCCGGGCAATGGTCGCCTTGGTGCGCCGCTTCGGCTTGTAGGGAAGATACAAATCTTCCAGTTCGCTCTTGTCCAGCGTCGCTAATATCCGGGCGCGCAAATCGTCGGTCAGCTTTCCTTGCTCTTCAACAGTTCTGAGCACGGTTTCCCGGCGATCCTCCAACTCACGGAAGTAGGCCAGATTTTCTTCAATCGACCGGATCTGTACTTCGTCGAGATTTCCCGTCGCTTCTTTGCGATAGCGGGCGATGAAGGGCACGGTGCCGCCCTCATCAAGCAGTTCCACTGTGGCAACCAGCCCCTTTAGCGGGACATTCAGAATCTTCGCGATGTGTAAAAGGATTTCAGGAGATAAGGATTTAAGTTCAGACATGCGGCAGGATGAAATACCATCCTGGCACCTGCTACCTGTTGCTCAGCGCCCACGCGATCACGCCCGCTCCGGCAACGATCCGGTAAATCGCAAACGGCACAAATCCCCGGCTGCGCACCCACTGCATGAACCACGCCACCACACCCCACGCAACAAAAAACGACACGACAAAACCAATCGCCAGCACCACCCACCCGTGCGAATCGATGTGCGGAGGCGGGTCGCCGTGCGAGGGCTTCAGAAACTTCAGCAGGTCATACCCTGTCGCCGCCGCCATCGTTGGAATCGAAAGCAGAAACGAAAATTCCAGCGCCGCCGATCGCGTGAGCCCGGCAACCTGACCCGCCGCAATCGTGATCATCGACCGTGACGTGCCGGGCACCACAGCCGAGAGAATCTGACAAATCCCAATCCAGACAGCCTGTCCAAAACCGATCTGTTCCACATCTTTTGTTTCGCCGCGCGATGCGCAAACAGCATCCACAATCCACATCACAATGCCGCCGATCACCAGCGCCGCGCCCATCAGCAGCACGTTTTCCAGGTTCTTGCCAATCACCTTCTTCAACAGAAATGCAGGCCCCGCGGTACACACGAATGCCAGCAGCGTAAGCGTCAATGGATGCGTCAGAGCCGTTCGGTCGCCGCGCTTTCCAACGGGGAAAGTCCGAAAAAATTCCGTGATCCTTTGCCAGAACAGGATCGGCAGACAAAGAATGGCGCCCAGCTGAATCACAATGGAAAACATCTTCCAATAGCCGTCTTCCAGATTCACGCCCAACAGCGCTTCCGCTATTCGCAGATGCGCCGTCGAACTGACCGGCAGAAATTCAGTGAGCCCCTCGATCACGCCGAGGACGAGTGAAAGCAGATAGTCGTTCAATGGGCTATTCTAACGCGGCGCGCCAACCAGTCCGAAATGACCCGGTCCGAAACGGACCTTCGTCCGATATGCTTGTACATGGCAAACGCAAAAATCGTCGTTACGCTCGGCCCGGCGACCGAATCTCCCGAAACAATCACCGCTCTCATTCACGCCGGCGTGCAGATTTTTCGCCTGAACGCATCGCACGGCCCCTGGGAACAGCATCAGCAACGGATTGAAACCCTGCGTGCCGCCGAAAAGGCCACCGGCAAACGGCTCGGCGTCCTTCTCGATCTGCAAGGTCCCAAAATTCGCCTCGGCAAATTCACCGCGGGGAAATGCACTCTTCACACCGGTCAGCCTTTCATCATCACCACCGAAGAGATTCTCGGCGATGAGCACCGCGCCTGCACCACCTATAAAGACTTTGCTCTCGACGTCCGCCCCGGCGACCGCGTCCTGCTCAACGACGGAGCCGTCACGCTTCGGGCGCGCTCAGGCAGCAACACCGAAATTGAGTTCGACGTAATCTCCGGCGGCATCATCGGAAATCAAAAGGGGATCAATCTGCCAGGCGTGAAGGTCAGTGCGCCGTCCGTCACTGAAAAAGATTTGGCGGATCTAAAGGCCGGACTGGCGGCCGGCGTTGATTACGTCGCCATGTCGTTCGTGCGCAGCGCGCTCGACGTGCATGTTTTGAGGCAGCACATCGGCTCCGCGCGCATTCCAATTATCGCCAAGATTGAAAAGCCTGAAGCAGTGCAGGATATCGACGCAATCCTCGACGTAGCAAGCGGCATCATGGTGGCCCGGGGCGATCTCGGCGTTGAGATGTCTCTGGAGATGGTGCCACCTATTCAGAAGCGCCTCATCAGGCGCGCCCGCCGCAAAAACCGCTTCGTCATCACGGCGACGCAGATGCTCGAATCCATGATCGAGAACGCCAACCCAACGCGCGCGGAAGTGAGCGATGTGGCAAATGCGATCTATGATGGCACCGACGCCGTAATGCTCTCGGCCGAAACATCGGTTGGGAAATTCCCGGTGAGCGCGGTCGAATACATGGTCAGGATCGCGGAAGAGGCAGAACGCGCTCTGGGCAAGCGCGGCTATGTGGAACTGCCCCATATCGCCGGCGCGTCCGACTCCGACATCCTGGCCGACGCGGCTTTCAACGCCGCCCGCGCCGCTGACGTGCAAGCCATTGTCGTATTCACAGACAGCGGCTACAGCGCGCGGCTGATCTCGCGCTACCGACCCCCCGTCAGAATCCTCGCGATGACCGCATCGCCCGACACCGCGCGCCGCCTCCTCGTCAATTACGGCGTGATTCCAGTGCTCGCGCCCGATGCTCTCTCCACCGATGAAATGCTCGGCCAAATGGACACCCTCCTCGTCGAACGCGGTCTGCTGAAGCGGGGCGATAAAGTGGTTTTCGTGGCCGGCCAGCCAGTAGGCCGCGCGGGCTCCACAAACCTGATGAAACTGCACCGCGTTGCATGAAGATTTCGCCTTCACATCGCACCTTCGCCTCGCGAGTCGGAACCGATTCCGCGACCGCACTCCCGCTTTCGCAAGCGAGGGAGCGGTACCCTACCTGTGGAAAGGTCATTTCAGGCCAGGCGCTTAGCCGGTCGCTCGTTCAAAAGACTTTGTCGGCTTCAGTACGGTTGCATGAAGATTCCGCCTCCAGGCCGCATACTTGCCGGTTTCCACGTCACTGTGGAGGGGCAGGGCACGCCGGTCGTCGTTTTGGAAGCTGGAATTGCGGCAAGTTCTCTTAGCTGGTCGCTCGTTCAAAAAAATATAGCCGCATTCACCACTGTCCTCAGTTACGACCGCCGCGGTTATGGCTGGAGCGACCGGCCAATCGACGCCCGCACCGTCGCGAATGCCGCTTCCGATCTCGAAGAAATGCTCGCAAACACCGGTTTGCCGGGGCCGTTCGTGTTGGTGGGTCATTCCCTGGGCGGGCTGATTGTGCGCGTGCTCCAGCAGAAAAGTCCGAGCCAGGTGGCCGGCATGGTTCTGGTGGATCCCGTAGTACGGGCCGAATGGCAAAACCCGCTGAAACATCCCATGATTGCCCGCGGGGCAACGCTCTCCCGACGCGGCGCTTTGCTGGCCAGGCTCGGTTTTGTCGGTCTGGCGATAAGGCTCCTGACCGGCGGTTCGCATCGCGTTCCCAAATTGCTGGCGCGCCTTTCGGCGGGAAATGGCGCGGGTGTCGCCAGCCGCTTGGTGGGCGAGGTGCGCAAAATGCCGCGCGAGCAATGGCCTGCAATCGCGCAGCACTGGAGCCATCCGCAGTCCTTCGAAACCATGGCAGACTATCTGGAGCAACTTCCACTCAGCGTCACGCAGCTCGAAGCGGAACGCCCGCTCGGCGACATGCCGCTCGTGGTGCTCTCCGCTTCACAATCCGTTCCGGAACATCTGCACGATGCCGCCCTCTCCAACCGCGGCCGACATATAGTAGTTCCTGAATCGGGTCACTGGATGCAACTGGATTCACCGGACGCCGTAATCGAAGCCGTGCGGCAAGTAGTCGAGGAGGTTCGTGCAAAGTGAAACCCCGCGCGACCCTGCTCCTCTGTGCATTTTGCGCGTTTGCTCAAGACCGGTTTCGCACCGAAACGCGCGTCGTCCAGGTGCCCGTAACCGTCACAGACCAGACCGGGCGCAATGTCGATGGGCTTAAAGCCGCAGACTTTTCCGTTCTCGACGACGGCAGTCCCCAAACCATCGAACTCGACACCTTCGGCACCGGCATGGCCCCTATTTCACTGGTGATCGCCATCCAGTCGTCCGGAATCTCGACGCCCGCCGTGGTGAAGATACGCAGGATCGGCGGCATGATCCAGCCACTGGTAATTGGGCATCGCGGCGAAGCCGCCCTCCTTACCTTCGACAACCAAATTAAATGGCTTCAGGACTTCACGTCGGACCCCGAACTCATCCAGACATCCGTGAAGAATCTTCATGCGGGCTCTGAGAAGCAAGCGCGCATGTTCGACGCGGTAATCGAAGCGGCGATTCGGATGAAAGACCGGAAAGGCCGCAAAGTGGTGTTGCTGATTTCCGAATCGCGCGATCGCGCCAGCGAGGCAAGACTTGCCGATGCCATTGAAACCATCGAGAGGGAAGGCGTAGAAGTATTCGCCGCGCCCTATTCCGCCTATTCAACCACCTGGACCGCCAGGCCGGAAGATCTGCCGCCGCCTTCCGCGCCGAATTACATGGCCGTCTTCACGGAAATGTTCCGCCTTGCAAAGACCAATGACACGCAGGCGCTCACGCAAGCGACAGGCGGCTCCGAATACCCCTTTCTTCGCGAGCATGCCATAGAAAAGGCCATCGAGAAACTAGGCGCTGAGGTCCACAGCCAATACATCCTGAGCTTCCCGCCCACTACCGGAAAAAAAGGCATGCACCAAATCGAAGTCTCACTGCCCAACCGAGCCGATCTGCGCCTCCGCTCCCGCCAGGCCTACTGGGCGGATTGATCCCCGTAACGCCAATCACCGGTGTTGATGCCATGTTTTTCTAACCGCCCCAGGGCTCAACATGAATTAAGACATCCTCCACCCAAGGCAGGTCCTCGCGAATCCTGTCCCGCACCCGCCCACCAATCTCATGCGACTCCCGCACCGTGATGTCCGGGTCCACTTCCAAATGCAAATCGACGTGGTACTTAAATCCCGTCTTCCGCGCGAAACATTTTTCGACACCTCTGACGTCCGGCACCGCCATTGCCGCATCCCGTATCTTGCCCATCAGCGCGTTATCCGGCATAGTGTCCATCAGAAATAAAGACGCTTCATGGATAATCCGCACGGCCGTGCCGATCACAATCAGCCCCACCGCGAAAGCCCCGTAATGATCCGCGCGCGCAAATTCAGCCGGCTTCCAAAGCGTGAGCGAAAGCGCGGCGAGCGCCACGGTGCCCGAGAGCATATCGATGCCGTCGTTTGCCGCGTCCGCCCGCAGCGAAGAGCTTCCGATACTCGAGCCGTGGCTGTATTTAATCAAAACCAGGCCGCCCTTAGCCACGATGGAAATTATCAGCGGTATCACTGCCCAGGACTGCGGTATGAGAGCGTCATTCGCGCTGAAGAGCCCGTGCAGCGCGATCATCACGCCTGCACAAAACAGGAAAAATCCAAGCAGCAATCCGGCCAGGGTTTCGCTTCTGCCGTGGCCGTAAGGATGGTTCTCATCGGCGGGACGCGCCGCAACAATTAAGCCCACCAACACCAAACCCGACGCGAAGACATCCGCCGCCGATTCGAAACCGTCAGCCAGCACAGATGCCGAATGGCCCTTCCATCCGGCCACGATCTTCATCGCCGCAAGCAGGGCGCTCACAACCATGCCGAGAATTGCGATTTGCCGGGCTTTTCGCATGGTTCCGTTTACGCGGGATCGCCGGCTATCTGACCGGGCTTTCGTGCCGCGAAAGAAGCCCCGCCACGAACTCCCGGCTCGATTCCACCAGATCCCACGAACGCGCCCAGAAGCAGAGGTCGATGGTCCACCAATCGATATTGTGTACGGCGAGCAGCCTGGGCGCCAGTGCGTCGAAATCGATCAGCCCCTGGCCAAACGGTTTATGCGTGCTCGTCTCATCGTGGTGCAGGGTACCATCGCTGTCGATCAGATGAATGGCGCCGATCCTGCCCTGCAGCTTGTCCAAAAACTCCGGAACGCCACCTGCCAGCACATCCTTCCGCCCGTGCTGCCGCGAACCCGCCACGCCGCACATCCACCCGTGGCTTGTATCGAACAAAAGCGAAAAGTTAGGATGCCGCACCTCCTGGTGCATTCGAATAATCTCGCCAGGCTTGTTGAACGCAAACCCCGGCTCGAACTCCCAAACCAAACGCACTCCCGCTGCCGCCGCAAAATCCGCGCCTTCGCCCCAAAGCCGCGCGATCCGATGGAAAGCTCCCTCGTATTCGTCTTCCGATATCGAGCCCGGCGCCGCTACCGTATCCACGCGCAGCGAAGGGCTGCCCAGATCCACGCACATTTCGATATTTCGCCTCAGCAGATCGGCATACTCGGTCTCGTTCTCCGCCGCGATGGGATTCAGACTATAGAAATCCGCTGAGTACCCCGACACGCCGAGACCGTTGTCTTGCAGAAGGCGCACCACATCGCGCCTCGATTGCTTCGTCTGATAACTTTCCAGCGTAACGTGAGGCGGGAAACCAGAGATATCGATGCCATCGTAACCCGCGTCGGAGAGCCTTCGGACGCACTGTTCGAACGGTATCGGGTTTGCCGCATACGGCCCGAAGGAGAACGCCCAACTGCCCATGGAGATCTTCATTCGATAAAACAGGCGACCCGTTTCACTCTACCGCACATATGCCGGATTACCCACATTCCGGGCGCTCATGTCTTATTCGCGCGCTTGTAAGGCGACCCGACATACGCACGGCTTTCCTTAGCCGCCTCAGCCTCCGGCGCGAACCTCATCGCCTGCTGATAAACCTTCACCGCTTCGGAGTGCTTGTGCTGCAAATCGTAAATCTGCCCTTGTCTCATAAGCGCCAGCACGCCCGTATTCAGATCGATCTCCTTCAGCTGCTCCGGAGTCGCCGTGACCTTTTTCAGGTTTTCGAGCGCGCTGTCCAGATCGTTGAACCAGAACTGCAGATTGCCGGTTTCGTAGTAGATCTTCTCCCAGGGGATGCGCCCGAAGCCCGGCTCGTTCTCGCGCTTCCGCCTCGCGATTTCGCTCAGCGTATCGATAGCGCTCTTCCGCTGCCCCGTGGCGCCGTACATCTGCGCGAGTTCGAAACGAAGCAGGTAATTCCTCGGAAAGCGGCCGATCAGATCAACCACCATCGGTATCGCCCGCGCTGTCTGACCTTCACGGCGGTAAAGTGCGCAGAGCGTCATCTCGGCATCGGATTTATTCTCTTTACCCTTCTTCGTCACTTCGGTTATGGTATTGATTCCGCGCTGCTTATCGCCGTGAAATCCGCCCACGAAGCCCAACATCCTCCACGACCACGGCAGGCTCCCGATGATGTAATCGTAGCCACCCTGAATCAAGCGCGCATCGTAGTTCGAAGGGTCGATTTCCGTCACCTGAGAATCGAGCTTATGGGCTTTTGTCGAATCCTGCAGCGACGCCATCCATGTCTTCTTCACGAAGAAGCCGAAATTCGCTCGCAGCGCGTAAGACACGGCCAGTGCGTGCAGCGCCTGCGTGTCTCGCGGGTTCCTCGCCACCGCGCTCTGCGAAATCGAAATGGCTTTCTCAACTTCGCTCGAGAAGCGCCTGTCAATCTCCGGAGGCACCTCGAACTTCGCGCGCCGGATGAAGGAGTTGTTTCCCGTCACCATTTCACTCTCGAGCGCCCCGTTGCGAAAAAGCTCACGGTAGAGCAATGTATGGGCGACGTGGTTGTGAAGCTGAGCGTCGTTCGGATTCGCCGCGGAAGCCTTTTCATACAACGCCAAAGCCTGATCGAAGTCGAGATTATAGAAACGATCGGCCGCCTCGTCCATTTGAGCTTTCATTACTGGCGAAACGGCCAGCAGCAAAATGCACGGGAAAACAATATACAAAAGAACAACGCGGAACCATCTCATGAAGGGCTACTTCCATTTTACGGCGGCTCCGCCGCAAATGGTGTGCGGCCGGCCATTTCCGCCACGGCATTGTTCGTGATGCAAAATAACATGCATGAAGTCTTTGCCGCCTTCGCTCTCAGTCGCCCTGTTATCCGTGTTGCTTTCCGAACCCATGCTCGCACAAAACTACAAGGCTCAAAAAAACACCGATCATGGTGTGGACATCGTGCGTCTGACCGACAGCGCCAAGGGCGTGGAGGTCTCTATAGCACCTTCAATCGGGAACCGCGCTTACGAAATGAACGTGCATGGCAAAAACATCTTGTACATGGGCGCAGCCGACGTTGGGGCACTCAAAGCTCGCCCCGGTCTGAGCGGTATCCCGTTCTTAGCACCGTGGGCAAACCGCATGGCGGACTCCGGCTTTTGGGCGAACGGCAAGAAGTACACGTTCAATGGCGGTCTGGGCACCCTTCGGGTTCCTCCGAATGGCGTGGCAATGCACGGGATGCTATCCACCTCGCCGCGATGGGAGGTTACGGAACTGAAGGCGGACGGCAAGGCCGCTTGGGTCACCAGCCGTTTCGAATTCTGGAGGTACCCGGACCTGATGGCAAACTGGCCTTTCGCCCACGAATACGAGATGACCTACAAGCTTTCCGATGGCGCCCTGGAAGTCATCACAACGGTGATTAACCGAAGTGCTGAGCCGATGCCTCTGGCCCTTGGTTATCACCCATACTACAACCTGCCGGACACACCGCGCGACGAAGCGGTTGCCCACATTCCAGCCAAGACCGCCGTGATGACGGACGACCGCCTGGTCGCCACCGGCGAAATGAAACCCGCCGACCTGCCCGATCCAACGCCGCTCAAGGGACGAACCTTCGACAATGGTTTTACAGACCTCATCCGGGATAGCGAGGGCCGCGCGACATTCTCCGTATCGAGCGGCGCCAGGAAGATTGAAGTGGTCTACGGACCCAAGTGGCTGGTAGCTGTCGTTTGGGAACCGGCCAATCAAAATTTCATCTGCTTCGAACCGATGGCCGCCATCACCAACGGACCGAATCTTGCCCATGAAGGCAAGTATCCGCAACAACAGACTCTGGCTCCAGGAGCGACATGGCGCGAGAGCTTTTGGGTGCGCACCAGCGGCCTCTGATGTAGTGGGTTTTCCCACGTGCCGGTTTCGCCGTTGGTCATCCTCACGATCATTCCGACTGAACTGAATCGAGGCGCTACGATCCGGCGGGCACTGGCAGCCCGTGGTAGAAGTGCCATGAGTCGCTGACCAAAGGCAATGACTGCGACCGATTCTTGGGATAAAGCCCGGCATTGGACTGCCATGTGGTCAGATGTGAGGCGTGCCGACGCATTCGACTTGGGTCACGAGCCAAAGCGAAGCATGTGGATATGCGGGCACCCGCGGGACGCGACCTGCCTCACCCAATCGGAGTCGCCACAACGAGGATTCGGGACTTCTGCCACAGGCGAGCTGTCGCTAAGCCCGCGGGTGCCTGGGGTTACGCGGCGCCGGCCATTGCGCGCGTGCGATTCGAAGAGGATCGGTTCTCGTGAGAGGACCTCTCCTGGACGGCTAATGAAAACCGGCAAAGGGGCCGGTCTTCACTCCGCCCCCACCTGCTGACACGCCACGCGGCCTTCAGGAATCGCGCTTCACAGTTGGGCAAGATCATTTCATAGTTCCCGCAACCGAACCGCTGCAGGAAAGTCGCCACTGGCTCCGGTGACCAGGAGACGCCATCTCCAGACGCGAAAACGTCTACATCCAGATCCTGACGCTCAATGACGTGAGATACGGATAGGGTGAGAAGCAAATGCCGTCCGGCAGTAGCTCCCAATGCCAAAACGGGGCCTTCGCCGCCGCTTCGTACGGTAGTTTCTTCGACGAGAAAATTCGGCATATAAGCCTCTTTTTCGTACCTGTGATCTGACAGCAAATGCCGGCGTTTCAGGCGGGCGAACAACCGGCGAGTTGAGCTAATTTAGCTCCCGCTGCCGACAGGGTCTCATATTTCTTGCAAAAACAAAAGCGTATTTGCTGAGATCCCGCGTTTGAATTGTGATAAAAACTTGAGCCGGGAACCGCCGCGACCCCCACGTGCTCCACCAGATGGCGCGCGAAAGCGACGTCGTTCGGAAAGCCGAAGCCGCTGATATCAGCCATTATGTAATACGCGCCCTTCGGCAGGAAACAGCGAAATCCAGCGTTTTCCAGTATTTCGAGAGCAGCGGTTCGACGCCCCGCATACTCGGCCGAAAGCCCGTTGAAATATGTATCCGGTAGCTGCAGCGCCATTACCCCCGCCTGCTGCAGAGGCGTCGCCGCGCCCACCGTCAAAAAATCATGAACTTTGCGGATGGAATCGGTCAGCCCGGAAGGTGCGATAACCCACCCCACGCGCCAGCCCGTCACCGAAAAGGTCTTGCTCATGCTGTTGATGGTGACCGTGCGCTCGCGCATTCCCGGCAGTGTCGCAATGGGCACGTGACGCTCGCCATCATAGGTGATGTGTTCGTAAATCTCATCCGTGATCGCCAGAGCGTCGAACTCCTGGCAAAGCCCCGCGATGAAGGTGAGTTCGTCGATAGAAAAAACTTTGCCGGTGGGATTGTTCGGCGTGTTGATCACGATCGCCTTGGTTCGGTTTGAAAAAGCCTGCCGAAGCTCATCCGGGTCGAAATTCCAGTCAGGCGCGTGCAGTTTCACGAGTTTACGCTCCGCTCCGCAAAGCAGCGTATCGGGATGATAATTTTCGTAGAACGGCTCTAAGATGACCACCTCGTCCCCCGGGTCGGCCACCGCGAGCAGCGTCGCGATCATCCCCTCTGTGGCGCCACACGTCACAGTGATCTCGCGCGCCGGATCTATTTCCATCCCGTACGTCCGCGCATATTTCTCTGCTATTGCTTCCCGAAACGGCTTGATTCCCCATGTGATCGGGTATTGGTTGTGATCGGCGCCAATCGCATCGATGGCCGCCTGCTTGAGCTCCACCGGAGCCGGAAAATCGGGAAAACCCTGAGCGAGATTGACGGCGCCGTGAATCACGGCTAGACGGGTCATCTCCCGAATTATCGATTCGGTAAAGTGCTCGGTGCGGGCGCTTCGGAAGCTCTTCGCTGGGGCGGCAATGGGCATGAGGTCATGTTCTCATGTTCTTGCCGGATTCACGCCGGGGCCGACGTGCCGCGCTTTATATTCACCAGAGCTTTGCGGCACGGTGTACGATGGTGAAAGCCACAAAATTGAACGCTGATGAAGCTCCTGACGGTATCTCCGCCGGTCTTTGATCCCGCGAAAATTCCCGCCCACATCGCCATCATTATGGACGGCAACGGTCGCTGGGCGAAGCGCCGCGGTCTGCCTCGGGTAGCGGGTCATCGCGCCGGTGTTCAGCGAGTCCGCTCGGCGGTAGAGGATTGCGCCCGGCTGGGAGTGAAAGCCCTCACGCTTTACGCCTTTTCAGCTGAGAATTGGAAGCGTCCCCGCACGGAAGTGGACGTGTTGTGGCGATTGCTCCGCTACTACCTCCGAAATGAGCTCGGCGAATTGCAGCGCAACAATATCCGCCTGCAATCGAGCGGGCGGGTTGAAGCCCTGCCACAGCGCGTTTATGAGGAGCTTCGGGAAGTGGAACGGGCGACGGCCCGTAACACCGGCTTGCGTCTGAATCTTGCCATCAATTACAGCGCCCGGAATGAGATTGTCGATGCAATGAACGCCATCGTCGACGAGGCGCGTTTGAACGGCGGACTGGCCGGACTGACCATCGACGAAGAGATGATCTCGCGCCGCCTTTGCACCGCGGAGCTTCCCGAACCCGATCTGCTCATCCGAACTTCCGGGGAGATGCGCATTTCGAATTTTCTCCTTTGGCAAATCGCGTATGCCGAGCTCTATGTGACAGAAACGCTGTGGCCCGATTTCGACAGCGGCGAACTCATGCGCGCGATTCTGGAGTTTCAGCGTCGCGAACGCCGGTTCGGCGGTATTTCATCTCCGGAAGCGGAACCAGAGGCGGCCGCCGGTGAGCCGTTCGGAGACGAATTGGAATCCGAGGAGACCGCCGTCTCTTCGCAATGAAGCGCCTTCTCACCGCGTTCCTGCTGGTTCCCATCACCATCTACACAGTTCTTTTTGCCCCCCCGCCGGTGTTTCTTGTCATTGTCGCCATTGTCGCGGCTCTGTGTTTCCATGAATTCGCGACTATCACGGGCGTGTACGCTCCCCTGGGCTTTGCCGCGGGTCTGATGATACTAATTGCACCGGTAGCAGAGGTCACACTCATCCTGATCCTCACAGCCCTGGCCGCATTGTGCCTGCCGCTATCCGGAGCGTCGTTTGAGAAAGCGACCGCGCGCTCCGGCGCTCTGATTCTGGGAATTGTGTATGTTTTCGGAGCCTGGAAGACGGCCGTGCTGCTGCACGATGTTAGTTCGCCGCCCCTCGCCCACTTGAGCGCCGGGCGGCACTGGTTGATGTTCGCTCTGGTTGTGAATTGGTTCGGAGATACCGGCGCATACTACATAGGGCGAAAGTTTGGCAGGCGGAAACTCGCGCCCTCTGTGAGTCCTGGAAAGACTTGGGAAGGCGCAATCGCCTCCGTAACCACGGCGGTGATCTTCGGGCTGATTTATCTGCCGCTTACGATTCCAAGTGTGTCGCTGGCGGAAGCCGGCGCGATTGCGCTTCTTTGCAATATCGCCGGCCAATTGGGCGATCTCGCGGAATCCGCGGTTAAGCGCGGCGCGGGCGTGAAAGACAGCGGATCGCTGTTGCCCGGGCACGGCGGATTGCTGGATCGCGTGGATAGTTCGCTGTTCACCATGCCCGTGCTTTATACGGCGATTACGCTGCTGTATTCCTAGAAGAACAAGTCTCCGGCGGTAGTGTGGTTGACGGGTCGGGCGCTCTCAGGAACCGACTGGAATTACCGTCCATTCCGCAGCCGGGTTAGCGCAGAGTTAGCACGATAGAGTCAACCTGAACCCGAAACTGTTGCCATGCTGTTCGTCAAATCGCTTTCAGGATTTGCCCCACCTATACTGCCCGCGTCCTTTACAGGGGGCTGTTGAAGAATTGTAAGCGCTAAAGGATCCGGCGCATTTTTTGTATATACTGTCTCCGTGGCAGCAGACAGAAACTGGCCACCATTGAACGGCGCCTCGCGCTCCTGACTATCGGATCGACATGATTGCGAATGACAAACCCCGTACCTCCATGGCGATCCTCATCCTTGCGCCGCTCTTGCTTTTTGCCGCCAGCTTTTCTGCCGTCTTCGATGTGTCAGCCGCCCCACCATTCGCCGGCTCCGACGCGTTCATTCAGAAGAACTGCGTTGCATGTCACAACTCATCTGCCCACAGCGGAGGGCTCGATCTCACAAAGCTCGCCTTCGAGCCAGCCAACGCCGACAACTTCGCCGTTTGGGTGAAGGTTCACGACCGTGTCTCTGCCAATGAGATGCCCCCGGCAGGCATACCTCGTCCCGCGGCACAATCCCTCGCGCAATTCGTCGGCGGTTTATCGCAGGCTCTCTCCGGCTACGAACGGACTGTCGTTGCGGAACGCGGCCGCGCCGGGCTCCGCCGCCTCAACGCCTACGAATACGAAAACGCTATCCGGGATCTCCTGTCCGTTCCCTGGGTCCAGATAAAGAGCAAACTTCCACAGGATGGCGAGGCTTACCGCTTCAACAAAGTCGGCACGGCGCTCGATGTCTCGCACATCCAGATCTCGCGTTACATGAGTTCGGCCGATTATGCAATGCGCGAAGCCATGGCGTCCAAACTGGTGCAGCCGGTTCCCACGATCACTCGCATTTACGCGCGCCAGGAACCTTCTTTAGCGCGCAACTTCCGTCCGCGCGAGGGCAACACCCGCACTGACCGCCTGAATTTCCCCGTACTCGATTCGCACGCGCAGCCCGATGTCCGCGCGGGTCGCAGCCCGATTTCGAGCCCGGATGCCAAAGAGCGCGAGGCCATCGGTCGTGTCTCCAGCATCTTCTCCGATGCGGGCGGTTTCAGCTGGAGCAGTTTCCGGGTCCCCACGCCGGGGCGCTATCGCGTGAAGGTCAAAGGCTACACCATTCATGTCAGCGGCGGGGGCATCGACCACTGGAATTACGAGGGCTTCGGCCAGCAAAAAACCGCATACCTAAATGAGCCCACTTATCACCGGCCCAACAGCGATGAAGTGTGGCCGGGTCGTCGCAACGAACCGATCGGCGTCTACGCTCAGAGTTCCGGCCAGTCGCGTCCTCTCGCGGAGTTCGATTTCACGCCCGAACCTTCCGTGAACGAAGTAGAAGTCTTGCTCGGCGCAAACGAGACGATCCAGACCGACCCGATGCGGCTCTTTCGCACCCGCGTGAATGGCAGCGAAGAAGCGTACGTCAATCCGCTCGCGACCAGGGACGGAATGCCGGGCGTCGCTTTCCAGTGGCTCGAAGTCGAAGGCCCCCTTTACGACAAGACCGCCGGCGGGGGCTATGCATTCATGTTCGGCGACCTCCCCATGCGCCGACTTGCCCAAAACGAACCGGGCGGCGTGACCCTTCAGCTCGTTCCGCCAGCGCCGGCTGCAGGCGCAGCCCCAGCCCCTGGAGCCGGTGGATTCAGGGGACGTGGCCCGCGCTTGCAGGACGTTCGCGTCGAAGTCAACACCGAGCATCCACGCGAAGATGCCGATCGCCTGATCCGCGCCTTTCTCGCGCGCGCCTACCGCCGCCCGATAACGGAAACAGATGCGAAGCGCTTTCTCGCACTCTTCAACCAGCAGTTCGAACTGGGCCATGGCTTCGCGAAATCTCTGCTCTCCACTTATACGGCAGTGCTGGCCTCCCCAAGCTTCCTCTACGTTCAGGAAGCGCCAGGCAAGCTCGACGACTACGCGCTCGCCACGCGTCTTTCCCTTTTCCTGTGGAATTCCGAACCCGACAACGAGCTTCGTTCACTAGCTGCCGCGGGAAGGCTCGGCAAACCCGATGTTCTGAAGGCGCAGACCGAGCGGCTGCTCAACGACCCCAAATCGCGTCGCTTTGTTGATGCCTTTACAGACTACTGGCTCGACCTTCGCAAGATCGATGACAGTTCGCCGTCGAGCACCCTCTACAACGACTACGAACTCGACGATCCGCTCAAGCTCGCCGCCGTGGAACAAACCCGTCTCTTCGTCCAGGAACTAATCGGCAAGAACCTTCCGGCGCGCAATATTGTCGATTCGGATTTCACATTCCTTAACGAACGTCTGGCGCAGCACTACGGGATACCGGGCGTGAGCGGCGCACGGATGCGCAAAGTCGCCCTTCCCAAAGACTCTGTCCGTGGCGGCTTGATGACACAGGCCAGCGTGCTTAAGGTCACTGCAAACGGCACCACCACATCGCCGGTCCTCCGCGGCGTGTGGATCATGGAGCGCGTCCTCGGTTTCCGCACGGCCCCGCCGCCATCCGTCCCCGCTATCGAGCCAGATATTCGCGGCGCGGTCACGATTCGGCAGCAACTGGACAAGCACCGCGCCGACGCCACGTGCGCCTCCTGCCACCGCAAAATTGATCCTCCCGGCTTCGCGCTCGAAAGCTTTGATGTAATGGGCGGCTGGCGCGACCGCTACCGCGTCTTCGCAGACGGCGTGAAACCGGAACCGGGCATTGGCCTCTCAGGCCAGCCGTTCGCTTTCCGTTACGGGCTGCCGGTGGATTCGGCCGGCGCCCTTCCCGATGGACGCACGTTCCAGGGCATCCGCGAATTCAAACGGCTGCTGCAACAGGACGAACAGAAGGTAGCCCGGAATTTGGTGGGACAGATTTCCACTTTCGCAACCGGCGCCCCCATCGGCTTCTCGGATCGCAAACAGGTTGAAGACATCCTGGAGAAAACCCGGGGCTCGGGCTACGGAGTCCGCGGCATCATTCAGGAAATAGTGCTGAGCGATCTCTTCCAGCACAAGTAAAGAGCTATCGAGCAAGGAGCAGACATCTTGAATAATAAAGAAAACTTCCGGCGCAGATTCGAAGCGATCTCGCGGCGCAAACTGCTTCGGGGTGTCGGAGTCAGCCTCTCTCTTCCTATGCTCAATGCGATGCTTCCCTCGGGTGCCCGCGCGCAAGCCGCAAACACCCCGCGCCGTATGTTTGGTATCTGCAATAACCTCGGCGTGCTGCCCGGTGAATTCTTCCCGAGCGGAGCCGGCCAGGACTACACGCCGTCGCCTTACCTGAAACTGCTTCAGGACTATCGCAAGGACTTCACTGTTTTCTCCGGCGTCTCGCACCCCAACGTCGATGGCGGGCACCCCTCCGATATCAGCTTCCTGACCGCTGCTCCTCACCCGGCCAGCAGTTCTTTCCGCAATACCATCTCGCTCGACCAGTACATCGCCGAACGCATCGGCAATCAGACCCGCTTCCCTTCGCTTACATTGGCCGTCAATACCGGCGGGCGATCGCTCTCCTGGACTGGCAATGGCGTCGCCATCCCGCCCGAGCAAAGCGCCTCCAGTGTCTTCCGCCAGATGTTCATTCAGGGCACGCCCCAGGAGGTGGAAACGAAGATGGCGGAACTCGATACCGGTCGGTCCATTCTCGATGCGGTTGCCGACCAGGCCGGCGACCTGGAACGTAACGTGGGAGCCAGCGACAAGGCGCGCCTCGATCAGTACTTCACGAGCGTCCGCGATCTCGAGAATCGACTTCAGGCCTCGAAGGGATGGGAGCGCAAGCCCAAGCCTGTCGTGAAAGAACCCGAACCGCGGGACCCCGCGAACCCCGCGCAGTACATGGCCAAAGTCGCCGCTATGTACAGTCTGGTGCGCCTGGCATTTGAAACCGACTCTACCCGGTGCGTAACGCTTATGCTCGACAGCGTGGCCACTCCGGTAGTCGAAATCCCGGTTGTAGATGGCAAGAGCGCAACCATCAGCGATGGCTACCACAACCTGTCACACCATGGGAAGTCGGAAGCAAAGCTGGCGCAACTCCGGATCATCGATTCGTGGCACATGCGTCTGCTCTCAGACCTTTTCAAAGGCCTGAAAGGCGTCGATGAAGGAGGCGAACCGCTGCTCGACCGTTCGATGGTGCTCTACGGATCGAACCTGGGCGACGCGAACGCCCACTCTACGATCAACATGCCCGTGCTGCTTGCGGGTGGAGGTTTCCGGCATGCCGGACACCTCGCGTTCGATCGCAATCAGAACTACCCGCTTCCCAACCTGTTCGTGTCCATGCTCCAGCGCATTGGTGTGGAAACCGGGAAGTTCGCTTCCTCCACCGGCACTATGTCCGGCCTTGAGATGACGAAGGCATGAGATACGGCACTGCCGCGCTGCTTGCCGTGCTCTGGGTCTTGCCGGTGTACCCGGCGGAACAGCTGGTTATCGATTTCGAAAGCGCCACCGTACGGTTTCCCGATGACAAGCCGAACCGCGTCCCGCAATGGGTGGAAAAAGGCGTCACGTTTACTCTGGCGCACGAGCCCAGGCAGTCGAAGGCGAAGGGTATGTTGATGTTCTTTCCGCACCTTGGCTCCGGCCACAAAGGCATCGTCTGTGCCATGGCGACCGAGCCTATTCCCGTGCGGGCCACGTTCCCGAAGCCAGTGTCTTCGGTGACTATCGCCATGTGGGGATCGATCGGGATGCCGGCGCTGCTCGAAGCCTTCGATGCGGAAGGCAAAGTGGTGGACCGGGCCAGGCTGGAATCGGTCCCGAGCCGCAAGGCACCGGGCGAGCCGGTCCCCATGTTCAGCATGACTGTCAGTGCCAAGCGGATCGCGTACATCGAATTTTCGGGACCGCGGGAAGGCGAGTACCTGGCTGCCGATGAGCTTCGTTTCACCACCATCGAGGACGGCGATCGGCAGTAAGGCCAAGCTTCACCACCTTGGACATCCACGAATTCCATGTAGCTTCGCGGCTCGTTGTCCTTTGCGTCAAGCATACTCATGGCGGATAAGAACGGCACTCATCGCGGATCATCGGTCGTTGGCTGAACAGCAGGCACGTGCGGACGAGCCTATAGGGGCCACGCCCGACTTGTTCGATCTCCCCAGCATCACGAAAAGCGTACAGCGTGCGTGAATGCACAGCCGTAGAGCTTTGCTCGTGCGGAGCATTCCCCACGTTCAGTGAACGCCTCGCGTGCTTTGGTCACTCCTGTGTCGGTTGTGGGCATGGATAAACACTGCGGATACTATAAACTATCTCCGACTTTTCTATCCACGTCTGTACGGTCCGCCGCCGACTGCGGCGACATTCATTCACGATTCGTGGGGGCCTCCTGCAGAGCGACCCTGCACGCCTATTCCGCAAGTTTATGGTTGTAAATGCAGTTGGTAGCGCTAACGGGAATCGAACCCGTATTTAAGCCTTGAGAGGGCTCCGTCCTAACCGTTAGACGATAGCGCCGAACTACCAGCGTACCAGATTGCCACCGGGCCAGCTGCTCCGATCGGGCCCGCCCGCCCAAACATCCCAACTCCACCGGCCTGCATGTTCTTTTGAAAACCGAACATCAAGGCGAAAGCTCGCGGAGCAATTGAATCCAG